>Ga0326728_10026940_pt1 | contig 10109 bp, 4 predicted proteins | sample MB3enrmetagenome_FD_207602 | JGI IMG/M metagenome (GOLD analysis project Ga0326728, IMG submission 207602) | Lab enriched peat soil microbial communities from McLean, Ithaca, NY, United States - MB31MN | ecosystem: Environmental > Terrestrial > Soil > Wetlands > Peat | place: USA: New York... | reverse complement strand
GTCCTGGGTTTCAGGCTGGTAGCGACGCTCGCGGCCCCGGCCGCTCATCAGGCCCCAGGTCTCGTTGAAGGGGACCCAGGAAAAAATGGCGGGGTGATTGAAGTCCCGCCCGAGCATTCCGCGCAGGGTCATTTCGATCTCTGCCCGCATGTCCGCGTCCGGTTCGCCCCAACTGTTCGGCACGTCGGCCATGAGCAGCAGCCCCAGGCGGTCGGCCCAATACAGCTTGCGCGGCACCTCCACCTTGACGTGCAGCCGGTCGGCATTGAGCCCCAGGCGCCGCGAGCGCAGAATCTCATCGCGCATGAACTCATCGCTGGGAAAGGTGTAAAACCCTTCCGGATGAAAACACTGGTCGAGGGTCATCCGCAGGTAAACCGGCTCATCGTTCAGGGCGATATAGGGAAAGCCAAGGCCCGGCACGTTCATGACACTGATTTTTCTCATCCCAAAGTAGCAGGACACCCGGTCTTCGGCGTTGCCGGCCAGCAGGCGCGCCTCCACCTCGTAGAGAAACGGGTCCTCCAATGACCAGCGCCGGGCATTGGGCATCGGCACCTCGAACTGGACCTGCGCCGCGCCCGCGGGCACGGGTTGAGAGGCCTGGGGCAGACCGCCGGTTTTGAACTCGAGCCTCAGCTCGGCGCCCGCCGGCGCCGGGGCGCTCAAGTTGGCCGTCACCCCCACCTTCGACCCGTCAAGCTCGGGGGCGAAATGCAGCCGCTCGAGCCAGATTTGGGGGCGCGCCTCCAGATACACCGTCTGCCAGATGCCCCGCGCGTTGCCATAGCCCTGTTTGCCCTCGAGCTTGAACGCCCGGGCCGTGTCGTCCACGCGCAACACCAGCCGATGGCTCTGGCCCGCCTTGAGGCGGGGCGTCAGCTCGAACTCAAAGGGCACGTAGCCGCCCCGGTGGGTGCCCAGCAGCTCGCCATCCAGCCAGGCCCGCGTCTCCCAATCGCTGGCCCCAATGACCAGGAACACCCGCTGCCCTTTCCAATCCTCCGGCGCCTGCACCTCCCGCCCATACCAGGCTAGGGGCGCCTCATCCCGGACCTTCGACAAGGGCGAGCCCCACGGAAACGGCACCACAATCGTCCCTGCGGAATCGCCCAGACCCTCGAACCATTTCTCGGCCACGCCGCGGTCCTCCTTGTCAAACCGGAACTGCCACTGGCCATTCAGGTTGAGCCACCTCGCCCGTTGGAAATCAGGCCGGGGATGCTCCGGCAGGGGAATCGAGGATTCGACCCCGCCGATCGCCGGACCCCAAACGCCGCTCAACCACACCGCCAGCACGACTCCGAGCAAGCCTGTTCTCATAATGGAGCCGCATCATAGCCGGCGCCCGCGCGCGACGGAAGCCGGAACTTGGGGCTGTCACGTCCCCCCGGCGCTTCCGGCCCGTGGCGGTCGAGTTGGACGGTGTGCCGCCTACGACCGGGAAGCCGTCTGGTAATTCGCCAGGTCCTCCGCCGTCACGCGTGCGCTCTCCGGGGACCACTCCGCCCCTTTCGCGGGTGACCACCCAACCCTTATGGCCTGTGCCTGCACGGCGAGGCCGCCCGTTGCCCGCCCAATAGCCTGCAGCGCATAGCACCTGGACTGCCGAAGCCGCTTGCGGGTGAGCAAGACTGTCCATCCATTGTTCAGGAAGTCGCGCATCACTTCTCGATCTGGCAGCACCGCAAAATCAGTTCCCGAGCATATAACGGCAGCCGCCAACTCCTTCTTGCCGTAGGCCGTTAGGCGCGAACCCCGGTGCGACTGATAGGAGCCGTGGTGTGGCACCTTGACCAGATCAAAGGCCCTGCCGGGCCCCAATCGCTCCAGCGCCCGGTTCACGGAATCGCCATCCGCATCGCCGCACAATAGGGCGTCGAACTCCTTGCCTCCATCCCTCACCCTCAACTGAAACACCAAAGAGACCAGGTTCAAATCGCCCGCCTTCTCCCCCAGTACGGCCTCCCGCACGCCGAGCTTCATCCTTGCCGGCGCCGGTCCCACCGCGCCGAAAACCAGCCTCTCCTGGTCCCTGCTCGTGAGAATGGGGCCACTGTTCTCATCCGCCCTGAAGTAGCCCACCGAGCCCTTCCTTATCAGCCCGCTCAATCGATTCTGCAGCGCCTCGAACTCTTGAATCTCGGAGCCTGGCCGCCCGCGGCGTCTCATGAGCGTCAGTATTTCTCTCGCGCTCGTGCCTGAGTCGCAAAAGACGCCCAGCGTCCGGCCGCCCGCGGTGAAATAATTGACCACCTCCAGCATGCCGTGATAGTGGTCCTCATGGGGATGCGTGAGGCACAGGACGTCAAGCCGTTGAATCGTCAGTTGCTCGACAATCTCGAAGAAAGAATCGCGAACCGGACCTCTCGGAAGATGGCAGTCAATCAGGATGCAGTACTTGCCTTCCAGTTGGAGCAAGACTGTTTCCCCCTGGCCGCACTCGATAAACAGCGCCAGCACCTGAGCCATTGGCCTAATCGACGATGAGCGGCCTCGACTCCGCCCAGGTTCTGAAATCCTCGTCGCCCGCGGCAGTCTCCTCCGCGGGCGCAGGCTCCTTGACTTCCGGCCTAGGCTCGATCGCAATAAAGGCGAACACGCGGACCGAGTCGCCCTCGCCGGGCGCCTTCTGGGGAATAAACTGCGCGGTCCGGTAAATCTGCCTGAGCGTCCCCTCGCTGGAATCGTAAGTGATTTCTATTTCCTCACCCACGACCCTCGTCACGACCCCGGTGAGGCCCTCACTCAAGCACATCCTCCCCCCGCGTTGCGCCGCGAGCGCCTCCAGCGCCAGCTTGTTCGAGGCGGTCAGGTCACAGGTCAAATCAACCAGCCGTCCTTGGCGTTGGTCCGATTTGGCAAGCGCCTGCCGCAACAGCAAGACCTCCCGGCGCTTCTCAATTAGCTCCGTCCTTAGCCTCTCGTTCTCCAACCGAACTTCGTCCCGTGCCTCACCCAGAGCCACCCCGCTGACAGCTGGTAGCAGGCCGGGGGAGCGACTAAGACCGGACGGCAGCAACTGCCCCAGGTAAGCCTCCACCAAGTCGGAAAAGGCAGGGTACCACGAGCCATGGTAGTGCTGCAGGGCCGCCATCCCTCTGGACGCGCTTTCGGCTGCAAGCCGCCCGTAGGTAGTGAAAAGATAGAAAGCGTCTATCTTCTCGGTGGAACCGAGGGCGTTCACCCATGCACCCGGCGGCACACCGGACGGTGCCTCAGCCCGCCCATAAAACGAGAAAAACGGCTTCCGCCGTTCCCCCGACCCCACATCCGCTGGCCCGGCGCGGACTTCGAGCTCATCGGCGTCCGAGACCGCCCGCAACGGCAACCGCTGCTGTCGTACCGTCTCGCTCATACTCTGTCGGCGGCGGCTCTTTGCTCGCCCGTCCTGTGGATTTTCTCCTCGATCGCCTGAGCGAGCAAACGTTTGGCCAGCAGCAGGCGGTACACCAGGAGGTCGATGTCAGACTCATCGCACTCCAAGTCAAACCGTCGGGGCGCACCGACCTCGACGTCGGTGATCCACGGAGGCGGTCTGAAGAAGAACACACCCGCCTCAGCCTCCAAATACCGCAGCCCGAGGCGTAAGAAGGGGGTCGCGAGGGATCCGTCCCCCCCTCCTGAATCTCGTTGGTATATCAAGTCGATCTCCACATCGGACAGCCGCACCGCAGCAGTCTGAGAAAGTCGCCTCGCGCGCTCCCTCATCGACTCGGTGATAACCCTGGACATCACGCAGGCCACCTTGTTCGCGATCATGCGTCGCAGCTCTAGGCCCCGTTCCTTGGCCTTGCGCACTTCGTCCTTAAAAACGCTCTCCTCGAGCGCCTTTGCAGCCCGGTCCTCTTTGCCAGACCACAGGCACACCTGAGCGACCGTTATGACCTCATCCAGGTAGCGGCCCACGTCGCGCTTGCTCAGTGTCTCTCGCCCTAATTTCTTTGAGAGGTCGATTCTGAGCCGGTCGAGATCGCCAATCAGCCTGAGCGAGTAAGGCGCGGCCAGAAACAAGAAGTGCCGCCCCTCTTCCTTCAGCTTGACGACCGTGTCGACCGTCGCCTCGAACTCGGCAAACGGCACTCCCACTTGCGGGGCGCTCGTTTCTTTCTTGGTTTCCACTGGTCAAACGCTTACCGGACGCACGCAGCCACGTCAACAACAATATCACACGCGAACGGCTCCTTTTCAAGCGGCCATCCGGAGCGCCCATAGCGCGCGGGCCCGCTTTGAAACAACGATCTCTGGGCAGGGGGTTGAGTCACTAGCGCAGCCTCGGTCAGGCCCCGCCCATCCCCCCGCTCTTCCACCTCCGCAGGCGCAGGGCATTGCCCAGGACGACCAGGTCCGAGAGGCCCATGGCGGCGGCGCAGAGGATGGGGCTCATGAAGCCCAGCGCGGCCAGCGGGATGCCCAGGGCATTGTAAAAGAAGGCCCAGAAAAGGTTCTGCTTGATGGTCCGCAACGTTGCCCGCGCCAGCCCCAGGCTCTCCGGCACCGCCTCGATTTCCGATTTGAGCAGGATGATGTCCGCCGCCTCGCGGGCGACGTCGCTGGCACGGCTGACGGCGATGCCCAGGTCGGCCTGCTCGAGGGCGGGCGCGTCGTTGATGCCGTCGCCCACGAACGCCACCCGTTCGCCCTGGCGCTGGAGCCGCGCCACCAACTCCGCCTTTTGCTCGGGCCGGACCTCGGCCAGGGTATTCTGCGGCGGAATGCCCGCCTGGCGGGCGATGCTCCCCGCGGTGAGGGCGTTGTCGCCGGTGACCAGCCAGACCTTCAAGCCGTGGCGGAGCAGTTGCTCGACAACCTCGCGGGCCCCGGGCTTGAGCAGGTCCTTGATGGCGAACAACCCCAGCAACCGCCGGTCCGCCGCCACGCCCACGATGGTTGCCCCCTGGGCCGCCCATTCTTCGATGAACCGCCGCCCCGCCGCCAGGTCCACCCCGGATTCTTCGAGCCATCGCAACGAGCCCAGGCGCGCGAGCCCCGAGACCGAGCCGTTCACCACCGCCCTGACGCCGGCCCCGCGCACTTCCTCCCACTGCTCCAGCGCGAAACGTGGTGCGTCAAGCTCGGGCCGCGGACCCGCCCCCAGGCCCGAGGCATCCCCAGGTTGATCGAGCGGCACGGTTTGCGCCGAGAGCTTCGCGACCGCCTGGCTCACAGGGTGCGCGGAATGGCTGGCCAACGCGGCGGCCAAAGGCGCCGCCGCAAGGGCGGAGGCCGGGGCCCCAAGTCCGGACCGCTCCCCCGGGCCGGCGTCCCCGGCCTGAAATGTCGCCGCGACCTGGGGTTTGCCCGCGGTGAGCGTGCCGGTCTTGTCGAAGAGCACGACCGTCACTCTGCCGGCCTTTTCCAGCGCGACGCCATCGCGGATGAGAATGCCGCGCTCGGCGGCGGCGTTTGACCCGGCCATGATCGCCGCAGGCGTGGCCAAGCCCATCGCGCACGGACACGCGATGATCAGCACCGCCGCGGCGATGATAAAGCCGGCCGCCGCCGGGTTGGCCGGCGGGTTCGCCGGCCAAAGCCAGCGCCCCAGCCACCCATGAACCAAGTGTGCCGACTCGGGGGCAAGCCCCCACCAAAGCCCGGCCGCAAGGGCCAAAGCGACCACCACCGGCACGAACACGCTGCTGACGCGGTCACCCAGGCGCTGGATGCGCGCCCGGCTGCTCTGGGCGCGCTGCACCGCGGCAATGATGTGGGCCAGCGCCGTTTCCTCTCCCGTGGCCGTCACGCGCATCACCAGGCGCCCGCTGGCATTGGTCGTGCCCGCGTACAGGAGGCTGCCCGGCGCCTTGTCCACCGGCGCCGCTTCGCCCGTGAGCATCGATTCGTCCATGGCCGAATCGCCCTCCACCACCTCGCCGTCAGTCGGCACGCGGTCGCCTGGACGCAATACCACGCGCTCCCCCACCCGGAGCGCGGCCACAGGGACCTCCGCCTCGAGGCCGTCGTCGGCCAACCGGCGCGCCAACTCCGGCGCCAGGTTGAGTAATCCCCGCAGGGCGCTCGATGCCCGCACGCTCATCCTGGACTCGAGCCAGTGCCCCACGCTAATCAGCGTGATGATGGCGGCGGCTTCCATGAAATAGAGGTGCCCCCCCTGGCCGCTCAACAGGGCCCAGGCGCTATAACCAAAGGCCGTCGTCGAGCCCAGCGCCACGAGCATATCCATGTTCGCGCTGCCTGCCTTGAGCTGGCCCCAGGCGCCCCGGTAAAAGCGCCCGCCGGCCAGCACCTGCACGACCCCGGCGACCGCGAAAGAAAACCAGCGATACCCGCTCGCCTCTTCCAGCCCCAACACCCAATCGCCCAGCATGAGCAGCAAGACGCCCGGCACGCCGATCAGCACGTTAAGCTGCCAACCCGCCAGCGCGCTCTCCCGGCGGTCATGGTCCCGGGCCTGCACGACCGCGGCCTTATAGCCCGCTCTTTCCACGGCCTGGATGACCGCCTCCACGTCCGGCCCGGCCCCAGCCTGCCAGCGCACCTGTGCCTGGCCGCCCTCGAGCATGACCGTCGCGCTCCTCACCCCCGCGACGCCCTGAATGGCCTCCGTCACCCGCTGCGCGCAATGCCCGCACGTCATGCCCGTGACGTGCAGCTCGGTCAGACCACTGCGCTGGTCTAAGGCTGCGCGTGGGGGGCTGGACTCCACTGCCGATTGCGTCGCCATAACATCAATGCGCGTGTGCAACTTACGGCTTGCGCGCGCCAGAGTCTAATCCAGGGAAGCCGGCGAGGCCTCAGCGAGCATCTTGTTTATCAGGCGATCCTTTTGCTCGACCTCGGCGATCCAGCGGTAGAACGGGCCGAGGAGCTCATCCCCGGGATGGGCTTGGGCGGCCTTTACAGCCTCGGCCTCGACGTAGTCCATCCTCTCCTCCAGAACGCCATTGCTGTACATTCTGGCCTGCGGCCCTGATGCGGCATAGAGCTCCGCGCGCATTTTCCCGGCGGCCTCTCCTCCTAGAGCCCTAGCCCGCTCCAGCATTGCCCGGGTTAATGCAGGAAACCGGAATACCACCAGGGAGCCTTCGAATCTCAGCATCCTGGCCAGCCAGAGCAAGTCCTCCTCCGATGAAGCACCTTCGACGGCCCGCAGCATCCAGGCCACCCACAGGGGAGGGCCGTCGAACGCAACAGCCTGGAATAAGAGGACCCACCAATGACTGGCCTCTTCGAGGCGGCAGGAGGCCCTGCTCCAGAGGTCTTCGCAGATGCGAGCATACTCGGGGTCGCTCACGAGACCCGGGATTCGGAACCTGCTTCGAAAATCGGTCGGGACCGGATGATAATCGTCGGGAGCACTGCCCGAGGCGGCGTGCCGGACTCGTCTGAGGACGAGCTCATAAATGTCCTTTGGGAATGCCGCGATGAGTGCGTCCCATCTCAGTCCATGCTCGTCCAAGCGGAGCCACGGCACGTCCACCAGGTCCAGCAACGCCTTGCGGACGATTGATTCCGGCACAGGGACCCTCCCGCCCGCGCCTGGCGCGAGCACGTCGAGGATCTGCCAAAGCACGCGGCCTGCAAACTCCCGTACGGGGAGCTTCTCCATAATTCGGCACGCCAGGCTGGCGTTCGCCTCCCCGCTCCACTTTACGAAGTCGAGGAGCCAGAATGCTTCCTCGACAGAGGGTCTTGCCGCCTTTTCGAGCAGCATGTTTTGCTCAGTCTCGCTCAGGGGCTGGTTTTGCCTGGCTCTGGAGCACAGGGCCATGATGACCGACAAACTGACGCTTGCCGCGGGGCTCTGTATGCCCCGCTGAAACAACTGAGTCACCTCGGGGCTCCCGGTTGGCGGCCTGCCCGAAAGGAGCGCTGGCCAGGCGTACAGGAGCGGGGTGTCCACCTTGGTTCCGATGAGCCTCTCGGCCAGCCCTCGGGCAAGAGCAGGCGCTGTCTCGGCCAGTGCCGAAAAAAGCGACGCCCCCGATGGCGCGTTGCCCGCCCTGCCCAGCTCATCGCTCAGCGCCAAGAGGAAATCTTGCAATTCACCCGGGGTTGGGTGGCGCTCGGCAAGCTCAAGGGCGGCCTGGCGAACGATCTCGTTCCACCGGCCCTCGGACTTTCCCGCCTCCTCCGTGGCCTGGGTTGCGTCGAGGGGTTCGGGGAATTCATCGCTGGCTGTCGATAAGAGGATCACCGCCGTACGCAGGCGCAAGTCCTGCGGGATGGCCGGCAAAACGGTGCGGCACTCCTCCGCGAAAGCCGCGTCGTCCTCGAAGACTAAGATCCCCTTGAGGATCCGCCGAACCTTGTATCGAATAGTGACTGCAGGGTGCAGCGTGATACACCTCTTGAGAAGGGCCAGCGCCTTCAGCCGTTCCGGACGCCACTGATCGCACAATTCGGCTCGGGCCCTGCCAGACTGCGCGCGAGCTTCGTTGATTGGCCACACAGCCAGCTCCAGCGCCGACAGCGCATTTAGCACCGCAATCTCATGTCCTCGTTCGATCACTGAGGAGAGGATCGCAAGCGCCTCGTCGCGGATGGGCCGCGTGTCCTTGACGACAACGGCCACCTTGCAGAAGTGGACAACTCTCCCCTCATCCCGCGTAAACTCGACAACGCGCTCGAAGCACGGGCCGATCAGCGCCCGAAGCACAGACGATTGGGCTGCGAACGCTTCGAGTGCATCGCGCCCGCGCAGCCGGTTGCCCAGCCACGCAAGAGCATCCACGACGGCCTCGACGCGCTTGTCCGGTTCGAACCTGATGACCTTCGCGATCGTGGCCCAGGGGTGGTCCCGACCTAAGCCGCCGGCCTCCACCAACTTTCTCCCTGAACCAAGTTCCCACAGCAGGTCAAGCGCCGCATGGCGGTGGTCCTTGTGGTACTTGGCCACCGACTCGATCAGGGCGGGCACGTGGGCGACCACATCGTCGTAAGAACCCAACGGGCGAGAAGCAAGAAGCGCGCGCCAACGGTCCGGCGGGGCGGACTTTAGCGCGACCGCTTGCCTCGCCAAGTCCAAAGCCTCAGCGGGAAGATAGACGCTGAAACTGCTCCAATGCCGGAGCAGCTCGCCGCGCTCGCGGAAACAGGCGGCCTCGAACCGGCGCTGCTCCTGCTCGACGAGCGGCTTGAGCAGGCTCTCGTCCGACACGCCGTTTGCCCGGGCAATCCAGGTCGCCTCGGAGAGATTGCGCAGCAGGGCCGGGCCGGAGTCGGCGAATTCCCGCGTTATGTGCTCCGTGAAGGCCGGCATCCTCGTCGTCGGTTCATAGCAGGTAGCATAGACCAGGAAATCCGCGAAGAGGTCCGGCGTGACGCGCAGTCCGTCATCGCGTCCTGCGACTAGCTCGCTCTGCCGCAAGCGATTCAGTTGAGTTTCCAGTTGAAACGGCGTGCGTCCCAAAACGCGTGCGGCCCTCTCGGGAAACTGTGACCCAATGGGGACCGGCGCGAGCAGGGCAAGGAGCCGGATGAGGCCGCGAACAGCATCCCGGTCGCCTTCGGGAATTGTCTCGAAATTCTTTGCCTCGAACTCCTGGAATACGAGCCGGCGAAACTCCGCGTCACTCGCCCATCCTCCCCACTGGAGGCGGCCTTGCCGGAGCAACCCTCCGGCAACGACGGTGAGGAATGGACAGTCCGCGGTCAAACTCGCCAGTTCGGGAGCGCGCTCCGCCTGCCTGGGACCGAGCGCCTCGGCGGCCAGCATTTTGACATCGGGCCGCTTCAGGCTGGGAAGAGTGAGCGGCGGCGGAACGTTGTCCGCAAGGCCTGCCTCGAAGAGCTTGTGCAGGAGCGCTTCCACGCCCTGTGGCCGGGTTGCGAGCACGATCTTGGCGCTCGGGTCCTCGCGCACGCGGCTCAGGAGCTGCAGCGGCACCTGCTCCGTGCGGTGGGCGTCGTCCACGATGAAAAGCCGGCGCTGAGGATTGCCCAGAAAGCTGAATGACAATTCATCGCGAGAGTGCGGGTTCAGGAACAGGACCTGCGTTTCCGGCGATTCGGCCGCCAGCTTCTGGCAGAGCTCCCGGAGCAGCCGGCTTTTCCCGTCCCCGCCTTTTGCGCTGACCACTTTGACCTTCTTGGGGCCGGCAGCAAAGCCAAACAGTGCGTTCAACTCCTTCTCCCCCCCCACCAGC
>Ga0326728_10026939_pt1 | contig 10110 bp, 3 predicted proteins | sample MB3enrmetagenome_FD_207602 | JGI IMG/M metagenome (GOLD analysis project Ga0326728, IMG submission 207602) | Lab enriched peat soil microbial communities from McLean, Ithaca, NY, United States - MB31MN | ecosystem: Environmental > Terrestrial > Soil > Wetlands > Peat | place: USA: New York... | reverse complement strand
GTTCTTCGATATCCGCGAAGAAGAACGTGCAGTCCTTCACAATCGCGCCGCCGATGCTGCCCCCGAACTGATTCTGGCGATATTCCGGTTTGGTGAGGGCGAAGGCATCGCGCGCATCAAAAATGTCGTTGCGAAAGTATTCGTAGAGGCTGCCGTGCAGTTGGTTGGTGCCGGACTTGGTGACGAGGTTGACGACAGAGCCGGCAGCCCTTCCCACCTCGGCTGTGTAGTCGTTGGTCACTACGCGCACTTCGGCTATGGCGTCGATCGACGGCCGGAAACCGGTGAATCCCTGCTCGCGTTCATTGTTGTCTAGGCCATCCACCAAGAAATTGTTCAGGAGTTCCGACTGGCCGTTGGCGGAAAATGCCGACGAAAGGCGTCGGTCATCCGGACGATTGCCGCTACCAATGGAGTTCGGCGGCCCGGCGTTCACGCCGGACGCCAACTGCACCAAGTCGATAAAGTTGCGCCCGTTCAAGGGCAAATCCTGGACGGCCTTCTCGGCGATCGTGGCTCCGATGGTCGAGCTGTCGGTTTGCAGTGCCCCCGGTTGCGCCGAAACCACCACCGTCTCCGTCCTTGGGCCGATCTGTAGCTGCGCGTCAACGCGCGCGCGGTCGCCGGCTGACACCGGCAGATCGGCAACGCGGAACGTTTTGAAGCCTTGCGCTTCAATCGCCACAGAATAGTGCCCAATGGGCAGCAGGTTGAACACGTAATCGCCTTCGGCATGGGACTGGCTCTTCCGGGTTTCGTGTGTGTCCAGATTTTGCAGAGTGATGCTCGCCGCAGCGATAGCTGCGCCACTCGCATCCGTGATCGTGCCCAGGACGTCCGCCGTGGTCTGTTGACCGCTCGCCGGGAAGATGCAGGCTAGAACCAACGCAACAACAACGGTGAAGCGCGAGGCACAATCGAACATCCGTCTCGCTGCATCTGCAAAGTACGGCGCCCGAAACACTGATGTGGCGATTGAATGACACAGGCCTGTTGTATCCACAGCAACCTCCCGGGCTGAGTGACAGCCTTTCTTCCCGATGAGGGGTCAAACAAGAGGGTCCCGTAAAGAACGGTAGCAGACGCGAATCAACTGGCGAAAAATCTAAATGTGAAGTTGCTTCGCCAGCAAGCTTTGGGCGGGGCGGACTACGATCACACGCGCGCTCCTCTGCACTTCCTTTCAGGAGTGCCTCTTGCTGTAAACAGATTCGATATGGGAGTTTCTGTCTCCACCCAGGATCGGGGGAAGATCCTTGCGGAGATCCTACGGAAATCAGTGTCCTCCTAATTCTGACGAAGTCAAGAGAAATTCCAAAATTTCCGGAAATCGTAAATCCCGTTTTGGAAACGAAGTAACCCGAAGGAAACAAAAAGCTGAAACTTTGTCGAGCGCGAACAATTAATGTCTATAATTTGATAACCGGAGTTGCGAGGCAGGCCATGTTCCATCGGCGGCGACACAGTTCTTCTCTAAGTGTGCGGCCGCGCTGTACCGGGAAATTGTTTGTCGTGAGTTTGGCGTGGCTCCTTGCCTGTTGCTCTTCCGCAGAATCCGCTCCGGCCCCGCGGAGCGCTCCTTCTGTCACCCTGCCGATTGTTGAAGGCACGGACCTTTACTTTGCGCATTTGTCCTTCGGCGAAGGACCGTCCCACAACCGGGTCAGTCACATTGTTCAAGACGATCAGGGGTTCATGTGGTTCGGCACGCAGGATGGCCTGCGGCGCTACGATGGCTACCGCCTACGCGAGTTCCGCCACGATTCCGGAAATCCGAACAGCCTCAGTGGCAGCTACATCAACGCGCTGTTCAAAGATCGCTCTGGCAAACTTTGGGTTGCCTCCGATCAGTATCTCGACCGGTACGATCCCGCCTCCGAGATCTTTACTCATCATCGCTCCGAAGAACTCGAGGGGACGGTCTCCGACATCAACCAGGATCGTGCAGGAATCCTCTGGTTCGCCACCAATCATGGCTTGACCCGCTTGGATACAGCAACCGGCCAAACAATCCGTTACCAGCACATACCGAACGATCCCACCACCGTGGGCAGCAATCTCGTGAGGTCCACGTACGAACAAAAAGACGGGACTTTTTGGGTAGCAACTATCGAGAGCCTCGACCTGTTCAACCGCCAGACGGGCAAAGTCATTACGCACGTTTTATTGCGCGAAGCGTCCAACGGGCGTTCTATCGTCGCGGTCGATGCCATGATCCATTTGTTGGAGGATCATGAGGGCGCCCTCTGGGTCACTTTCTCGTCGGGGAGCGGCTTGGCAGTTGTGGACCAGAAGGCAAACGAACTCATTCCCTATTCCTCCACTGGCATCACCATTGGTGGCGCACTGACCAACGGAGTGGTGTCCATCGCCGAGGACCGGCAGGGAACGTTGTGGCTGGGGACCAACGGCGGAGGACTCCTCAAGCTCGACCGCAAGCGCAAGCAGTTCGTGCGCTATCGGAACAGTCCTAGCGATCCTGATAGCCTGAGCACGGACGAAGTACTCGCCGTCTTCCAAGGACAGGAGGGGAACATCTGGATTGGGACGCAGGGGGGTGGCGTGAACCAGTTGGCCACTGCAACTCCGCCCTTTCAACGGTACCGGCACGAAACCGGCAATCCGAACAGCCTCGACACAGATTTTGTTTCCTCGGTGTATGAGGACAGCCGCGGCATTCTGTGGGTCGGAACCAGACAATCGCTCAACCGTATCGATCGGAAGACGGGACAGTTCACGTTCTATCGAAAAGTCGGCGGTCCCGACAATCTCTCCAGCAATTTTGTGATTTCGATCGTCGAGGACCGCGCGGGCTATCTCTGGTTCGGTACCGCTGGCGGCGGCCTGAACCGTTTCGACCGGCGGACCGGACGTTTCAAGGCTTACCGTCACAATCCGGCCGATGCTCACAGCTTGAGTCACGACACCGTGCTGAGTCTCTTCATCGATCGCAAGGGCACCTTGTGGGCTGGAACCGAGGACGGTCTCAATGCTTTCGATCCGGAGACGGAAAACTTCCGCGTGTACAAGGCGAGCACGGTGGAACGGAATCGCTATCGCTACATCGCGGAAGATTCAGACGGAACTCTGTGGCTCGCTACCTGGGACGCCGGGGTTCACCACTTTGATCCAGCCACCGGGCAATTCACCGTGTACCAGCACTCGGGCGCGCCTGGCAGCCTCAGTAGCAACGAGGTGGATGCCATCTGTGTCGATCACACGGGGACCGTCTGGGCCGGAACGCACGGCGGGCTGAACCGATTTGATCGTGAGACCGGCACGTTTACGGCTTACACAGAACGCGATGGTCTGCCCAACAGCAACTTGACCGGCATCCTGGAAGATGGACAGGGCTACTTGTGGCTGAGCACGAACAATGGCCTCTCGCGATTCAATCCACACGACAAGACGTTCCGGAATTACTCCGCTTCCGACGGCATCCTGGGAAACGAGTTCTATGGTTACAACACGCCCTGGAAGAGCCCCAGCGGGGAGATGTTCTTCGGTTCATACGGTGGACTGATCGCCTTCTTCCCTTACAAGGTGGTCGACAATCCATATGTCCCTCCCGTAGTGCTGGCCGATTTCCAGATATTCGGCAAGCCGGTTCCCATCGGCGGCAAGTCGTCGCTGAAACAGTCGATTTCCCTTACCAATTCCCTCACTCTCTCCCACGCGCAGAGTATCTTCTCTTTCGAGTTCTCCGCGCTCAGCTACACCAGTCCGGAAAGAAACCGCTACCGGTACAAATTGGAGGGATTGGAGACCCAGTGGAATGAAACGGACAGCACACGGCGCTCGGTCACATATACGACGCTGGCGCCGGGCGATTACATATTTCGTGTGCAAGGCAGCAACAACCGTGGCGTCTGGAACGAACAGGGCGTTCGGTTGGCCATCACGATTCTGCCGCCTTGGTGGAATACATGGTGGTTCCGGTTAACGGCGGCTGTACTTCTGTTGGCGCTGGTCTGGTCTGCATATTACTTGCGCATACGCGCCGTCAAGTTACGCAACTGCGAACTGACCAGACTCAATGTGGAATTGCAACGATCGCAACGCGATCTGCAGGAAAGCGAACGGCAATTCCGGACAGTCTACGAGAAGTCCCCGGTTGGCATTGTGCTTGCGGATTCGCGCAGCGGGCGATTCCTGCAAGTTAATTTGAAATATTGCGAAATCGTCGGGCGCACCGAAGAAGAACTGCTGCGCTGCGACGTGGCGAGCATTACCCACCCCGATGATGTTGGGCGCAGCATGGAGTACCTGCACCAACTATCGGAGGAAAGACTGACAAGTTACGAGTTAGACAAAAGGTATCTTCGCCCGGATGGAGTGGTGCGCTGGGTGAGGCTTCTGGTTGTGCCCATGTGGGGTGAACGAGAGACGCGCCGATGGTACATGGCTCTGGTGCAAGACATCACCGAGCGCAAGCGGGCGGAGGAGGAAGTCCGCAAACTGAACGCGGAACTGGAGCAACGAGTCGCGCAACGCACGGCGGAACTGGTAGCGGCAAACAAGGAACTGGAAGCGTTCACCTACTCCGTTTCCCATGATCTACGTGCTCCCTTGCGGCACATCGCTGGATTTTCCAAGATATTGATGGAGGAGCACTCCGCTCAGTTGCCTCCCGAAGTTCAGCATCCTCTCGAACGCATTCAGGATGGGGCGCGCTACATGGGGCAGTTATTGGATGACCTGCTGAACCTGTCGCGGGTGAGCCGCCAGGAAATCCGCTCCCGTGCCGCAACCAAACTGGAGGTGCTGGTGCAAGAGACAGTAGCTGATTTGACGCCCGAATGCAAAGAACGCGAGGTGCAGTGGAAAATCGGCAGCCTGCCCGCGGTCAAGTGCGATCCTGTGTTGTTCCGGCAGGTGTTCCAGAATTTGCTTTCCAATGCGTTGAAGTTCACCCGGCCTCGGCCCCGTGCGATCATTGAGATTGGCGAAACGCAACGCGAGGGGGCACCAGCTATCTTCGTGCGCGACAACGGGGTCGGTTTCGATATGAGGTATGCCGACAAGTTATTTGGCGTCTTCCAGCGTCTGCACCGCGCGGAAGACTTCGAAGGCACCGGCGTGGGTCTGGCAACGGCGCAGCGCATCGTGCAGAAGCATGGCGGCCGCATCTGGGCCGAGGCGGAAGTGAATAAGGGGGCAACTTTTTACTTCACTTGCGGGGCCTGGGAACCCAGCCCCGCCGAACAGCATGCTGCTGCGGCAGGGGACCCAGTATGAACTACCGCGAAATTGACATTCTTCTCGTTGAGGACAACGAAGACGACGTGGAACTCGCCCTTCACGCCTTGCGGCGGGAAAATCTGGCGAACAGCATTCACGTCGCCCGCGACGGCGAGGAAGCGTTGGACTTTGTTTTCTGTGCCGGAGCTTTCGCGCAACGGCCGTCCGATGCCCCGCCCAAGCTGATCCTGCTGGACCTCAAGCTGCCCAAAGTGGACGGGATCGAGGTTTTGAGACGGGTCAAAGGCGATCCCCTCACCAAAGCGATCCCGGTCGTAGTCATGACGGCCTCGAAGGAAGAGCGGGACCTGGTCAACAGCTACCAACTGGGCGCCAACAGTTACATTCAGAAGCCGTTGGATTTCGAGCAATTCCGCGACACAGTCCGGAACTTAGGATTGTATTGGCTGGTAATCAATCAGTCCCCACCGCCCGCGGCATTTCGGGAAACCTAGCGTCTGGAAAGAAGATAGCAATGAGCGACCTGTCAATTCCTGGATCGCACAGCCACGAGTTACGGCTGTTGCTTGTGGAAGATGATGCGGCGGACGCTGAACTGATCGTTGCGTCTTTGCAACGCGCCGGATACCTGCTGACCTCCGAACGAGTCGACTTAGCCCGGTTGTTTGAGCAGCGCATCGCAGAACAGGACTACGATGTCATTCTCTGCGACCACAACCTCCGGACCTGGGAAGGGCTGGATGCGCTGGCCATTCTGAAGCGGTCCGGCAAAGACATTCCTTTTATCGTGGTCACGGCCAGGCTCGGGGATGAGACAGCCGTGGAGTACATGCGGCGTGGCGCTAGTGAATACATCTTGAAGAGCCATTTGGAACCTCTGCCGGCGGCCATCGAGCGCGCACTGGGGCAGAAGGCGGAACGGCGGGAAAACGTCCGGCTGCAGGAAGCGATCCTCCGCGCCAAACAGGAATGGGAGCGCACCTTTGACGCGGTTTCGGACGCTATCGTCGTGCTCGACCACGACTTCCGAGTCCAGCTTGCCAACCAGGCAATGGGCAAGCTGCTGGGGCTGAGGCTCGAAGAGATCGTTGGCCGGCATTGTTACGAACTGGTTCATAAGGGATCCTCGCCGCCCCGGGAGTGTCCCTTCCGCCAAATGCTGGAAACCGGGCGCCAGGAGTCCGCGGAAATTCAGGAAACATCCCTGGCCAAGACCTTCGAAATCAGCGTCAGCCCTCTGCCGTACGGCTGCGTGCACGTGCTTCACGACATCACCGAGCGGAAGCAGGCGGAGGAGGCGCTTCGTCAGAGTCAGGAAAAGTACAGGATCTTTTTTGAGCAGAATCTTGCGGGCAATTACATCTCGACTCCCGAGGGTGCGCTGCTGGCTTGCAACTCCGCCTTATTGCGCATGTTCGGCTTTGCTTCCGAGGCAGAGGCGAGGCAAATGAATCTTGCTTCCCTTTACCCCGGGCCCGAGGACCGGGAGAAGTTCCTGCGGCAACTAAAGCAGAGGAGCTCCTTGGAACACTACGAGAAAGAACTCCGCCGCAAGGATGGGAAACCGCTGCATGTCACCGAGAATGCGATTGGAACCTTCGGCGAGCGCGGTGAGCTGGTCGAAATTCACGGTTTTCTGATCGATGAAACGGCGCGTAGAAAAACCGAGCAGCAGCTGCGGCAGGCCCAGAAAATGGAAGCTGTGGGGCAGTTCGCCGGAGGGATTGCCCACGATTTCAACAATATTCTCGGCGTTATCATCGGCTACTGCGAGATTCTTCTGGGCAATCCGGAGATTCAAGAAGCAACGCGTCGCCGCCTTCAGGAAGTCCTTAACGCGGCCCAACGTGCTGCCTCCCTGACTCGCCAGCTTTTGGCTTTCAGCCGCAAGCAGGTCCTGCAACCCAAGGTACTCAGCCTGAACCTTGTCCTGGAAAACATCGACAAGATGCTGCGCCGGTTGATCGGCGAGGAAATCGAGGTTCGAACCCTGCTTGACCCGGACTTAGATCCGGTCAAAGCGGACCCAAGCCAGATGGAACAGGTCATCGTCAATTTATGCATCAATGCGCGCGACGCCATGTCCGAGGGGGGCACGATCACCATTGAAACGAAGAATGTGGAAGTCGATGAGATGCAGGCTGCGCAACGCTTTCCCATGAAGGCGGGCCGCTACGTTCGTCTGGAGGTGAGTGACAATGGTCTCGGCATGGACAAGGAAACCTTGTCCCACATGTTCGAGCCATTCTTCACGACCAAAGGACCAGAAAAGGGAACCGGCTTGGGCTTGGCCACGGTGTATGGCATCGTGAAACAGAGCGATGGCTACGTGTGGGGGCACAGTGAACTAGGCCAGGGGTCAACTTTTTCAGTGTATCTGCCGACGGCGCTCGAAAAGGTCGGACCGCGCGGTGAGAAGGGCAAGCCGGCAGAAATCATGCGCGGACGCGAGACGATCCTGCTTGTGGAAGATGTTGCTGCCTTGCGGACCATGACCCGCGAACTTCTCGAAGGCTACGGTTATACGGTGCTGGAAGCGGAGGACGGCGAGCGGGCGATTCAGATCGCTAGAGAATATGAGGGGAATATCTCTTTGCTGCTTACTGATGTCTCGTTGCCGAAGATGAAAGGGCCAGTGCTGGCCAAGGTGCTGATGCCACAAAGACCCGGCATGGCGGTGCTCTTCATGTCGGGCTATAGCGATAACGTAGTCACCCAGAACGGGGTACTGAAGCCAGGCACAGCGTTTCTTCAAAAACCCTTCACCGTGGAAGATCTCGCCCAGAAAGTGCGCGAGGTACTGGATACACGACAGGACGATGTCTCGCGCTGGGGCTTCGGTGTTTCTGCATGAATATACTTAACGTACCGCCGAGTAGCTGAGACAAGGGACGTGGGACACGCCCGGCCATGGCGTACATGTTGTCAAACCACCGGGATAACTGGACGAGCACGTCGTCCACCATGGCTCGGATGGCGCGCAGCGGTTGGTCTTTCCGCACCCGCATCTCCGGCGACAGATAGCTGAACATTTGGCCCAGCTGATGATCTGCTCTTCGCATGCTTTCTCGCACCATACGCGGCTGTGGATTCGGAGCAGTCTTTCAGCAGCCTGCTAGGTGCAATCGTTGCTTGGCGACCATCGTCAGCACCGGCTACCGAACCTTGAAAAATGGGGGGACCGATGAACGCGCGCCGATCGCGCTTCGCCTTCGTTCTGCTGGCCTCAAGCCTTGCCTGGGCTCAACAGTATCGGTACCCCTTTCAGAATCCGAGCCTGCCGGTTGAAGCCCGCATCGATAACATCCTCTCCCTGATGAGCCTGGAAGAAAAGATCGGCGCGCTCAGTACTTCTCCCAACGTGCCGCGCCTGGGGATACAGGGCTCCGGACACGTCGAGGGTTTGCACGGTGTTGCCCTCGGCGGCCCGGGCGGTTGGGAGGGACGTGGCCTCAAGCCCTTGCCGACGACTCAGTTCCCGCAATCGGTGGGACTTGGCGAGACATGGGATCCGGACCTGCTGCAAAAGGCCGCCGCCATCGAAGGCTACGAAGCCCGCTACATTTTCCAGAGCGAGAGCCAATATGTTACAACCCCGGAAGGTGAGCGTTACCGCCGAGAGGGCATTGTGATCCGCGCTCCCAACGCCGATCTGGCACGCGACCCGCGCTGGGGCCGCGGCGAAGAATCCTACGGCGAGGACCCTTATTTGACCGGAACCATGACCGTCGCCTTCGTCCGCGGGCTGCAGGGCGACGATCCCCGCTACTGGCTGACGGCCTCGCTCATGAAGCACTTCCTGGCCAACAGCAACGAAGACGGCCGCGGCGGTTCCTCTTCCAACTTCGACGAGCGGCTGTTGCACGAATATTACTCGGTACCATTTCGCATGGGCGTGGTGGACGGCGGCGCGCGCGCGTACATGACCGCCTACAACGCCTACAACGGAATTCCCATGGCCGCGCAACCCGTCCTGCGTAACATGACCATGCGCCAATGGGGTTTCGACGGAATCGTCTGCACCGATGCCGGTGCGCTCACCAACATGGTCACCGAGCACAAATATTTTCCGGATATCGACCAGGCGACCGCGGGCGCTATCCATGCGGGTGTCAATCAATTCCTCGACGACTACCGCGACGGGACGACGCAAGCGATCAAGAAGAACCTCATGAAGCCTGCCGAACTCGACGAGGATTTGCGTGGTGTTTACCGCGTGATGATCCGGCTTGGCCTGCTTGATTCGCCCGAACTCGTTCCCTACGTAAAAATCAAGGGGACGGCTCCGGTGTGGGATAAGGAGGAACACAAAGCCCTCGCCCGGAAAGTCACTCATGAATCGATTGTGCTACTGAAGAATGTGCTGCTGAAGAACTCGCAGCCGTTGTTGCCTCTCGACCGGACAAAGCTCAAATCCGTGGCCGTGATCGGGCCCTATGCCGATCAGGTCGCACTCGATTGGTACAGCGGAACGCCGCCGTATGCCGTGAGCCCGCTCAACGGAATCAAGAACAAACTCGGTAGCGGGGTCGAAGTGTACTTCGCGCGCGACAATTCGTCGGGCGGCGCAGTAAGGATCGCGCGCACAGCCAATGTTGCTATCGTGGTGGTCGGCAACCATCCAACCTGCAACGCGGGATGGGCCAAGTGTCCGCTGCCCAGTGATGGAAAAGAAAGCATCGACCGGAAATCCATCACGCTCGAGCAGGAAGAACTGGTGAAACTGGTCTTAGCGGTGAATCCGCGAACCGTAGTCGTGCTGATCTCGAGTTTTCCGTTTGCCATCCAGTGGACTGAGGAGCACGTACCCGCGATCGTCCACATGGCGCACAACAGCCAGGAGGAAGGGAGCGCTTTGGCCGACGTGCTGTTCGGCGACTACAATCCCGGCGGGCGATTGGTGGTGAC
>Ga0326728_10026938_pt1 | contig 10110 bp, 8 predicted proteins | sample MB3enrmetagenome_FD_207602 | JGI IMG/M metagenome (GOLD analysis project Ga0326728, IMG submission 207602) | Lab enriched peat soil microbial communities from McLean, Ithaca, NY, United States - MB31MN | ecosystem: Environmental > Terrestrial > Soil > Wetlands > Peat | place: USA: New York... | reverse complement strand
GCCCGGTGGCGCTCGTGGCCGGTCTCGCTTCCCTTCCCCTTCAGGCCCAAACCGCCGCGCCTTCCCCGGCTCCCGCCGCAATCGCGACCGCCGCGCCGGCGCAGTCCGCTCCGCAGCAGGCCTACACTTTGCCGCCGGAGAAACTTGCCAAGGCCATCGCCTTGAGCCGCATCCGCGTCACTCTGGGCATTGCGATCGAGCGCTGGACCGAGCGGCTCTCCGGCCGGCGCTGGGTGCAGGGGCTCGGGTTTTTCGCCGCGTTCTTCCTGGTCACCACGCTCGCCGGCCTGCCGCTCGACGCCACTGCGCATCACTTTGAGCGCGCCTACGGAATCAGCGTGCAGGCGTGGGGCAGTTGGCTGGGCGACCAGGCGAAGGCGTTGGGATTGACGCTGCTCGTCGGCGTTCCGATTCTGCTGCTCTTCCATTGGATTGTGCGCCGCTGGCCGCGCAGGTATTGGCTCGCGGGCTGGGTGGTCACGCTGCCCATCCTGGCGTTCTCCATCTTCCTGGAGCCGCTGTTCGAGCCGATCTTCTTCCACTTTGAGCCGCTCCAGAAGAATCACGCCGCGCTCGTGAGCGAACTCGAAAGAGTTGCCGCGCGCACCGGAACCAACATCCCGCCCTCGCGCATGGTTTTGATGAAGGCCAGCGTGAAGACAAATGGCCTCAACGCGTATGTCTCCGGTTTGGGCGCCACCAAGCGCATCGTGGTGTGGGATACGACGGCCGGGCGCATTCCCGACGACGAGGTGCTGTTCATCTTCGGCCACGAGAGCGGGCATTACGTGCTGCACCACATTGCGAAGGGATTTGTGGCCTCGGCGGTTGGCCTGTTCTTCGTTTACTGGGCCTGCGCCGCGTTTGCCGCGTGGTTGATGAAGCGGTTTGGGGCGCGATGGATTGGTCTCAAACCGGAAGATCCGATTCATCCGGAGGCGGCGCTCGCGTCGCGCACGGGATTTGTGGTGCTGCTATTTGCGATTTCGATTGCAGGCTTCCTCACAGAGCCTGTGGTCAACGCCGTCAGCCGCCACTTCGAGCACCAGGCCGATGTGTACGGGCAGGAGGCGATTCATGGCATCGTGGCCGACCCCGAAAAAACCGCGGCGGCTGCGTTCAACGATCTGGGGGCGGCGTGGCTCGAAGATCCCCATCCCAGTCCGTTCCTCGTCTTCTGGCTCTACAACCACCCCAGCGTCCAACAGCGCGCCGAGTTCGCTGCGCACTACGATCCCTGGGCGAACGGAGGGCATGGGGAGTTCTTCAAGAGATAGGTTTCAGGGGTCAGGGTTCAGGGGTCAGCCCGGCAATCACAGCCGCTCGAAGATGCCCGCTGCCCCCATGCCGCCGCCGACGCACATCGTCACCATTCCGTACTGCGCGCCCGCGGCGCTCCGCGCTTTTAGCTCTTGGAGGAGTGTAGCGGTGAGTTTGGCACCGGTGCAGCCAAGCGGATGACCGAGCGCGATGGCGCCGCCGTTGACGTTCACGCGCGCGGGATCGAGCGAGAGCGCGCGCACGATGGCCAGAACCTGCGCCGCGAAGGCCTCGTTCAATTCGATGAGGTCGATGTCGTTGAGCGCGAGGCCGGCGAGCTTGAGGGCTTTGGGAATCGCCGTGATGGGGCCGATGCCCATCTCCTCCGGCAGGCAGCCGGTGACGGCGTAGGAGACGAGCCGCGCGAGTGGTTCGAGGCCAAGCTCCCGCGCGCGGCTGGCTTCGACGAGAACCACTGCGGCAGCGCCATCGGAGGTTTGCGAGGAGTTGCCCGCGGTGACCGAGCCCTGTGCATGAAAGACGGGTTTGAGCTGCGCGAGCGCTTCGGCGGAGGTGTCGGCGCGCGGGCCTTCGTCGGCGGAGAATTCCTTTTCCTGAAGCTCAGGCTTGCCTGGCTTTGCTCCGGGCGTGGCTGTCGCGATGCGCACGGGAACGATCTCTTCCTTGAAGCGTCCCGCGGCCTGTGCAGCGAGCGCTTTTTGGTGGCTTGCGAGGGCGAAAGCGTCCTGATCCTCGCGCGAGACGGCATAACGGCGAGCGACGCGCTCGGCCGTCAGGCCCATGGTGAGCAGCGAGGCGGGATAATGTTCCGCCAACCATGGATTGGGGCTGGGCTTGTTGCCGCCCACGGGAATCATGCTCATGGATTCGGCACCGCCGGCAACGATGACCTGCGCCGCGCCGGAGCGGATGCGCTCGTCGGCAATCGCGATGGCCTCGAGCCCCGAGGCGCACAGGCGATTGACGGTGGCGCCGGGAATTTCCACCGGTAGGCCCGCGCGTAACGCCGCCATGCGCGCAATGTTGAAGCCTTGCTCGCCCTCGGGCTGCGCGCAGCCCAGGATCACGTCGTCGATTTCGCTCTTGTCGAGGCTCGGAACCCGGTCCAAAGCTCCGCTCAATGCAATTGCGGCGAGGTCGTCGGGGCGGGTGGTGGAGAGCGCGCCCTTCGGGGCGCGGCCCACGGGTGTGCGAACAGCGGCGACGAGAACGGCTTCAGGCATCGAGGTCTCCGGGGCCAGCGAACAGCAAATTGAGGCTCTGCTCGTTCATTGTTAGATGGCGGCACCTAGAAAGGTCAAGACTCTGATCGAGGGGCGAAGGCTTGAGCGATGTCTTATTTGCTCTCTGCGTACGATTCGCACTGAATCCCGGGCGATGTTTCTCGCAAGTCTTTATCAGGGATCGAGAATATCGCGCCTTTTTGGATTTTCTTGATCGCCAATACGATATGCTCTTGCGTCCAACCACCCCCTAGCGGAGGGTCGGGGAAGTCTATTCCGTGAATCCCATTCTTCGACGGCGCGAACCTGGCATTGTTTTGAATGTCGAAGACCTCTCGATGGTCGCTGTTGCTCAGGAATACTGTAAACACCCATCCCTTGGAACGGCTTGAGTTAGCAAACTCGACAACGTAAAGTGCATTTTGCTGCGGGTAGGAAGCCGAATCGAGAAAATACCCAAAGGTCGCCGCCTCAGATTTTGAGACATACAGGAAACCCTTCGCCTCAAGGCATCGCGCAGCATGGATCAGAAGTGGCGGAGTCATCTCCTGACCAGCGGCGGCGGTGTTCACGCAAATCGCTAAAAGAACCAAGTACCAAAACCTCATGACGATCTCCACCTCTTTGAGATTTCTCGCGATCAATCCCGCGTATCGACGATCGTCCAAGCGCCTTTTAAGTAGACGTGGTAGATCGTCTTCCGGTCGATAGCGGAATCGGCCAGGGCGTCGTGGTCGAGGCGCGGTGGCGGATGGCGCATGCCGAGTTGCGCCAGGTGCACTGTCTCCGGCGATGCGGGATCGATGCCCCAGTTGAATCCGAGAATCGGGCTCAAGCCATGAGCCTCGAGGCGATCGGTCTCCGGCGCCGCGGCCAGAACCATGGGATCACTGCGATTCGCGAAAAAAACCAGCAGCGAAGCGGTGCCGTCGACCGAGCAAAGCACGGCCCAGTCGGATGAGCCATGGCGCTCAAAGCTGGCGTGAACGACATTCTCCGGCTGGTGCGCCTCGTAAGTCTGCGGAATCAAGCAGCCGCGGCGCGTGAGCGCTTCCTGAATGGCGGGCGGCAATTGGGGAAATGCGTTCACCGGCAGATGGCGGATGAGATACGGAGTGGGACGGCCGTCGACCGTCACCTGGCCGGAGGTGTTGAGATCGCTGGCTGGGGGTGAGTTTTGTTGGCCGAGCACGTGCAGTGCAATCGCCACTGCGGCCGTTCCCGCCCAAACGATCTTCGGCCGGACTTGCATAGTACCTACTTCAGCTTCGGGTCGCGCCGGACCTCAGGTTCTACGTCGTCGGTCACAACGCCATCGGAAATCAGAGCCTCGCACCAGTCCAAAGCCTCGCGTTCGGTCTGCGCGTTCTCAGCCATTTCGCGGTAGCCCGCAACCATTGTCTCATGCTGTTTTCTGTCAGCGAGGGGCATACTGGACCTCCTGGTCGCTCCGTTCGTTTGTCGCATCCATGCTACCGCAATTGGACCCAGTCAACTCAAGACCGGCCCTGAAAATCATAGCAACACTACAAATGACGTACCCATTCCGCATTGAAGAAACAACCGCAGATCCCCGTTCGACTTCGATCGCTGCGCGATCTCCGCTCAGGGCAGGCTTTCGACTTCGTCGCGCTATCCCTCGCTTCGTCGAGGGAGAGCGCTCGGTCGCTCAGGATGACAACGCGTTGATGTGGAAGGATGGACAGATTTCAATTGCGCAGCGGCTTGCCGGTTTTGAGCGTGAAGGCGATGCGCTCCTGCGTCTTGCGCTCGCCGCAGAGCGATAGAAACGCCTCGCGCTCGATATCCAGCAAATATTGCTCGCTGACGAGCGTGCCTGCCGTGACGCGCCCGCCGCAGAGAATGTACGCCGCCCAGCGGGCAATCTTCTGGTCGTGTTCGGAAGCGCAGCCAGCCTCACCCATTAAATAAATGCCAGCCTCAAGCGTGGCTAGCGCGGCCGTACCCGGAGCGGGAATCCGCGTGCGCGGCTGCGGCGGAGCGTAGCCGGTTTCGGCTAGCATCGCGGCCTGCGCCCTGGCGTCGAGAAGCAGGCGCTCGCGGTTCATGGTGATGCGATCGGCTTCGGCAAGCAGGCCCAGCGAGCGGGCCTCCGCGGCCGATGTGGAGACCTTGGCCATGGCGATGGTCTCGAGCGCGCGCTTGAGCGCCGTGGCAAACTCGCCGGATTGGGCAAAGCGCGAAGGAGGATCGCGCGGATCGGGCGGAGCAAGCGCCGCGGCCGCGTCGAGCGCGCGCAGCAGCATCTCCTTTGTTCCGCCGCCCGCGGGGATCAGGCCGACGCCCGCTTCCACCAGGCCCATGTAGGTTTCAGCATGCGGTTGCCGCCGCGCGGCATGCAGGCAAATCTCCGCGCCGCCGCCGAGCGTGAGACCGAAGGGCGCGGCAATTACCGGCCGCGGACAGAACTTGATGGCCGCGATCATCTGCTGGAACCGGTGGACCACACGCGCCAGCTCGTCCCACTCGCCCTCCTGCGTGGTGAGCAGGAGCTGCAACAGATTCGCGCCCACGGAAAAATTTTCGCGGTCGCCTGTGATGACGAAGCCTGCGAAGTCGCGCACCGCATCGGAGGCGGGATCGAGGACCGACGCAATCATGGCGAGCACGTCGCCGCCGATGGCGTTCTTGAGCGAGTGCAGCTCAATGCAGCCGATGCCGTCGCCGAGATCGACGAGCGACGCGCTGGGATTGGAGCGCAACACCGCGTGCGTGCGGCGAAAATCGGCGACGCGCGCGTGGCCGGGGACGGCAGGAATGGCCACTGTTTGTCCCGTCAACGGCTGGAAGCAGGCATCCTTGCCCGCCGCGTACCAGCTCGTGCGCGCAGCCGCCAGAAGAGCCTGCGCCGGCTCGCTTACCGGCAGGCCAAGAGCGTTCATGCGGCTCACGGTTTCCGCAACCCCCGCCGCATCCCACATCTCAAAGGGGCCCATCTCCCAGTTGAAGCCGGCGCGCATGGCGGCATCGATCGACGGCGCGTCGTCTGCAACTTCGCCGATGCGCTCGGCGGCGAAGTTCCAGAGCGAGGCGAGAAACGGCCACAGAAACGCCGCTGCCTTGTCTCTGGCTGGATCGTTTGCGAGGAGCAGGCACAGGCGCTCGGGCAACGTGGCCGCATTCTTCGCCCTCTCAAGCGCGGGCAGCGCGGGTTTCGCGACAGGCCGGTAATCGAAGCTCGCAAGATCGAGGACCATACGCTCGTCTTTGCCGTCCGCGCCGCGAACTTTTTTGTAGAATCCCTGCGCACTTTTGTCGCCAAGCCAGCCGCGCTTGAGCAGCTCGTCGAGAATGGGCGCGAATTTGCCGCCGGTTACGCCTTCAGGAAAATTCGCCGCGATGTGCGCCAGAATATCGATGCCCACCAGATCGGCGAGACGAAAGGTTCCGGTGCGCGGCCAGCCGATGGCGGGGCCAGTAAGCGCGTCGATCTCTTCAATCGCGAGTCCCTGTTCCAGCATCAGGTTCGCGGCGTTGAACATGACCGCGATGCCGATGCGGTTGGCGATGAAGTTGGGAGTGTCGTGCGCAAAGACCACTTGCTTGCCGAGGGCGCGATCGGCAAAGGCGGAGAATGCGGCGACTAACTCAGGATCGGATTCCGGCGTGGGGATGATTTCGACAAGGCGCATATAGCGCGGCGGATTGAAGAAGTGCGTTCCGAAAAACCGGCCACGCAGATCGGGAAGGCCGGCGGCGATGCGCGCGATGGGCAGGCCGGAGGTGTTGGTGGTGAGGATGGCGTGTGGCGCAAGGTGAGGCATAACGCGCGTGAGCAGCGCGGTCTTGATTTCGAGATTTTCGGCGACGGCTTCGACGACCCAGTCGCACTCCGCGAGCCTGGCCAGGTTTTCGTCGAAAGTGCCCGGCGCGATCAGGCGGCTGAGCGACGCTTCGAAGAATGCCGCGGGCTTGGCTTTGGCGAGCGATGCGAGAGCGCGCTCCGCGTTTTGATCCTTTGGAGGGAGGTCGAGGAGGAGCGTGGGGATTCCGGCGTTGGCCAGATGCGCGGCGATGCGCGAGCCCATGGTTCCCGCGCCCAGCACCGCGGCGCGGCGAATCAGCAGCGGCTTCGCGCCAATCTTCGGGGCGGCATTTGCGGCCGCGGCGACGGGGCTCATGCGGGTTCTCTCCTAGTATTCGATCTTGTTCGGCGAAGCGATCCACGCGGCGAAGCTGGCCCACGCCTCGTCCTCGAGTAATTGCGCTGCGCGGAGCTTTCGGTCGGCAAAATTCTTACGCATCTCTACGTAGAGAAACGCGTCGTCGAAGCCGGCGCGGGCCGCGTCGGCGGCGCTGGCGCCGTAGTAGACGGCGTCAACCCGCGCCCAATACGCAGCCGCCAGGCACATGGGGCAGGGCTCGCAACTGGTGTAGAGTTCGCAGCCGGCCAGCGTGAAGGTCCCCAGCTCTTTGGCGGCGGCGCGGATGGCGTTCACCTCGGCATGTGCCGTCGGATCGCAAGTTATCGTCACGGTGTTCGCGCCTTCGCCGACAATCTTGCCGTCGCGCACGACGAGGGCCGCGAACGGTCCCCCAGATCCCGAGACAACATTCTCAGTGGCCAGCGCAATGGCGCGGCGCAACAATTCCGGGTTGGGCTGACCGGCCACTATCGTCGTTTCCCGCTCCGCGTGCGAGATGCAAAGACAGAATCAGTATGGCACAGCGCCAATTGCGAGCCACAAAAATGGAACGGCGTCCGCGTCGCGTCTGTTGCATGGATCGTTTGCCGTTCAGGGACAACATGCCGGAGGCGCGCGCAGGAACACTGAATGACAGAAATCAGAAATGGGAGTTGCGCTTCGGATCGTAGTCGAACTTCACGAGGCCGTCGCGGTAATCGATGTGAATGGTCAATTGGTAGAGCGTGGTCTCGCCCAGAAAGCCGGATATCTCCATTCCGGCCTGTTTCGATATCTTCGAGGTATCGAAGGCCAGCACACCGTCCACTTCTTGCGACAGTTTTGCAAAACGAAAGACAATCTTGTTGGCCGAATAGGTTTTCTTCACTTCGCCATCGATCCCTTGCACATTGAACAAGCTGCCTCCATGAACCTTTGTTACCTCGCGGGCTGCGTCCGGCGAGATCGAGGTGGTAAATGCGCCGGTGTCCAGGATAAAGAGTTTAATCTTTAAAGCATTCAGCGCAGCGGGCAATATCAAATCATGCCCCATACGATAAACCTTTGTGTAGTCCTTCATCTCGGGAGCGATATAGCGGTCGTAGGGGCCGTGGGCCGGCGGCTTTGCGGTTGATGTCTTTGCAGGCGGGGAAGCGGCTTCGGGCTGCGCCGGCTTTTCCGTCGCCTGCTCTTCTTCGTCTTCGTCGTCATTCCCCGTTTTCAATTTGTCCGCGGACGCCGTGTCTTCGCCCGGACGCGGGGGAAGCGGACCCAGCGACAGTTTGCGCATGGGATAGTCGAGCGTAACCAGGAATTGCGAAAAAACGTCCATGCCGATCAGCCCGTCGATTTCTCCGGGCATGTAGCGGCTGTCAATCACATCCACGGCGCAATTCTGAAACTCCAGATCGCCGATACGAATGGAGTCGGCGTACGCAGTGTAGCTTTTTCTGTCTGCTTCGTCGCCAATGCCGCCCATTTCGCCTTGCGAAAATGCCTGCAGATGCGCGTGTTTCGCAACCGAGCTAGTAACCAGCAGACCGCCTGCGCCAGTGTCGATCTCAAGACGGGCATCGTGACCGTTCAACTTGACATCGAGACCGAAACCTTCGATGTGCGTAGCGTCCCGCATGAGATTGACAAAGGGAATCTGCGTGGCTTTGGTCTCGGAAACCAGCTTGCAAGGTTTCCGCGGCGCCAGCGCCAACTTCCGCACATGCTCCAGGTATTCCTTCAGATGGCGCAGATCCTCGGCGTCGTCGCCCCGCGGCTCCGCCAGATACGCCTCCACTTCGGGGATGCGCTGCTTGAGCGGCAGCGTCATCATCCATTCGCCGCGGATCTCAGGATCGTCGGGGTCGATTTGATGCGCGGCAAGCACACTCGCCCGCGCCGAAGCATAGAGAGAGTTGATCTGCTCCACATCCGCCAGGAGCAGCCGAGTGCGCGCCGAGCACGGATCGATCTTGAAGGCTTGGAGGGCCGAATCCGCCGCTGACCACGGCTCGCCTTGCCGGAACTCGACCTCGCCGCGGAGCGTAATGAGCGCAGCGGAGCTTGGCGCACCTGCCAGGGCCGTCTTAACGGCATCCGCCGCTTCCTGCACCTTTTGGTCGCGCAGCAGTGCATGGACCAGGCCCATGGTGAGTTCGACATTCCCTGGGTCTTTCGCCAGGGCCTCGCGATAAAGGCTTTCGGCCTTGGCGTAATCGGCGGCAAGCAGCGCTTTTTCGGCGTCGGAAGGCAACGGGTGATGAACCACTGTGCAGGTAACATCGGCACTCCGCACCGGCGTGGGGCACAGAAGAAACAGCACAGGCATTGCGCACAAGCACCCACGCAAAACCGGGCCGGCAAACGCAGCACAAACTTGCCGCCTCATGAGCACCTCGATTGATTCGTGGACCACAGCTTACCATAGGCAGCAAATGATCCGGCTCGAGCTTGCGCAGCAACCACCCGGAAGTAAAATGCCCTCATGGCCGGGCCCGTAACTCTCGAGGCTTTGAATGCGCGCATTGAGGCGTGCGAACTGTGCCCGCGGTTGCGCGCGCACTGCGCCGAAACTGCCCGCAAGCGGCGCCGTGCCTATGCCGATCAGGAGTACTGGGGCCGTCCCGTGCCGTCGTTCGGCGACCCGCGGGCGCGCGTGCTGGCGCTGGGACTGGCGCCGGGAGCGCACGGCTCGAATCGCACCGGGCGGCCTTTCACCGGCGACGGTTCCGGCAATTTTTTGTATCCGGTTTTGCACGCGGCGGGGTTTGCTTCGCAGCCTGCAGCAACCTCGCGCGACGACGGCATGAAACTCAGCGGCCTCTGGATCACCTCCGTCGGGCGGTGTGCGCCGCCGGGCAACAAGCCCACGCCCGAAGAGCTGCGCAACTGCGCGCCGTGGCTGGACCTTGAGATGGAGCTGCTCGCGGAGTTGCGCGTGGTTGTGTGCCTGGGCCGCATCGCGTTCGACGGCCTGCTGGCGCACGAGTCGCGGTCGGGCCGCTCGCTCAGGCGCTCGGATTTCGTCTTCGCGCACGCAGCCGAGTACACAATGCCCGGCGGGCTCGTCGCCGTCGCCAGCTATCATCCTTCGCTGCAGAACACCAACACCGGCAAGCTGACGCGAGCCATGCTCCTGAGCGTTTTCAAGCGGGCGCGAAAGCTGGCAGGGATTTGACTCAGGTTGGTTGCACATGGTTTTTCGAGAGGCATCGATGGAACGGATCGAAAAAGCAATTCTCAGGGATGTTTCGCTGGACGAGGTTGGCCCCGCGCCGCGGAAGCCCAAGAATCCGGTCGATCACTGGTCGCTGGCGGTGCTGCTGGAGCGGGCCGCGTATCTGCGCAAGATGGCCAGGCACGGCGACGGCTCGGCTTCGGAGACGCTCCAGGAATATCCGCGGCATTGTGCCATGCTTTCTTTCCGCGGCCGCAGCGGCGAGGCGGAGATACATGAGCGGTTTGCG
>Ga0326728_10026935_pt1 | contig 10111 bp, 8 predicted proteins | sample MB3enrmetagenome_FD_207602 | JGI IMG/M metagenome (GOLD analysis project Ga0326728, IMG submission 207602) | Lab enriched peat soil microbial communities from McLean, Ithaca, NY, United States - MB31MN | ecosystem: Environmental > Terrestrial > Soil > Wetlands > Peat | place: USA: New York... | reverse complement strand
AGACGCTTTCCCAAAAGTCGGCGATGTTGGCCACCGACCAACGTTGCAGCTCGAAGTAGTCCGTGAACCCGGTGCCGTAGCGATTGTTGACGTAGGTCATGTAAGCGGTCATGTTGGCCTGCGCTACTCGATCCGACGAAGGCCTCCAAAGCGGTTCATTCATAGAATCGTCCTCTCCTTTCGGCTATGCGACGTTGGGCTCTCGACGAGTGTATTCCTCACCGACTTCGGCGTCAAGAGAGATCTGCTTATTTCCACGTATGCGGAATGGCGGTTCATGCCACCCCGTTTCGCCCGCGACCCCCGGCTCCAACGGCGCGGTGGGAAGAAAGTGATCTATCTAGTCGCCTCTTCCGTGTGCCAAAAGTGACGGGTCAAGAAATGCCGTCGGGCCTTCCGCAAGAATTGTGACATGCCGGAACGTGCGAATAGATAGGCGGCACCCTGCGTCTGGGTAGGAGCGGCATTCCAAGGAATGCCAGGGCAAATAGTGAACACGGGCAGGTCGTGGCCCTTGGGGTGCAATCTTCGGGTTCGTCCGGTTAATGGCGCCGGAGGCCAACTTCCTGAAGTCGTTATGCACAAATGTCTTTGCTTCGCACGAGCAACATGAAGAAGCTCTTAAGTGCCGAAAATGCACTATACTCAGGGATAGAGACGCTATGATATGGAGTTGGGTAACATCGAGGTCATGCCCTGCATAGAAGGGCGGGTCAAAAGGCTCCGCCCTCGATCCTGCAACCTCGATAATGCTCTCTTTCTCTCAGAAATCTTCATTTTCTCAGACTCAAGTGAATGCGCGATTGGTAGGTGTTCGTGTGCCATGAACAAGTACAGGAAAGATGAGGGAAGGCCCCTCGGAGTCGGCTTGCAGGAGTTGGCTCCAAACCACCTTAAGCTGCAGTGGTAAAGAGCCATTGTGGTGAGCGTTAAGGCAAAAGGCAGGGCAAGACCCTGTCAGGTGAGAATCAGGGAGACGAACGAAAGTGAACCGCTCGTGACGTGTCGAAAACAAATAGGCGATGTCAAAACCGGGGGGAGACACTGTCCCGGGATAAGCTCGGATGATACCTGTGTACAGGCTGAGCGGCATCCGGCATGGAGGCGGCGTGAACCTGATGCAGGCTTTCCTGTGCAACATGGGAACCTGTCGTTCCGATGTCAAGGGAGAAATTCAAGTGGAGGACCCACGAGAATGAGAGTACCGATGCGGAGCACAGGGACGGACCGCCTTGTAGTAGCAATGAAGGACGGTAATGCGTCCTTCGCGAAGGGGGCGGGTTATCCAGCCCGATTCAGGGGTCAACCATGAATGAGGGGAGGAACCCTTTGAAGAAGGCAAGGCCATTTGAGATTTCTCAGAAGGTCGTGGTGGAGGCGTGGAAACAGGTAAAGGCGAACCAGGGAGCGGCAGGGGTCGACAAGCAGTCTATCGCCGAGTTTGAAACGAATCTCAGGAACAACCTCTACAAAATCTGGAATCGCATGTCATCGGGCAGCTACCTGCCCCCGCCGGTGAGAACGGTGTCAATACCGAAAAAGACAGGCGGCGAGCGCGTGCTCGGTGTCCCTTCTGTGTCTGACAGGGTGGCGCAGACGGTCTGGAAGCGCTATTTCGAGCCTATAGTGGAGCCTCACTTCGATGAGGACTCCTACGGCTACCGGCCGAACAAGTCTGCCCTCGATGCGGTGGAGGTCACGCGGAAACGATGCTGGAAGTATGACTGGGTGCTGGAGTTCGACATCAAGGGTCTGTTTGATAACATCGATTTTGAGCTTCTGATGAAAACGGTGAGGTGGCACACCACGGAGCGGTGGCTCCTTCTGTACATCATACGGTGGCTGAAGGCGCCGTTTCAGAAGGATGACGGGACACTGGTCGAGAGGACGAAGGGGACACCGCAAGGATCGCAAGCCCTGTCCTGGCTAATCTCTTTCTCCACTATGTGTTCGATCTCTGGATGAAGCGGAACTATCCTCTCCTGCCGTTTTGCCGTTACGCCGACGATGGTATTGTCCATTGCCGTACAGAATTGGAGGCGCAAGTTCTCAGAAAGGCCCTTGAAGAACGATTCAAGGAATGCAAGCTGGAACTCCACCCGGAAAAGACCAGGATCGTCTATTGCAAGAAATCCAATCGCAGAAAGGACTACCCCGTCGTGAGCTTCGACTTTCTCGGGTTCACCTTTCGCCCGAGGATGGCGAGAAACCGGGAGGGAAAGTGCTACGTCAACTTCTCCCCCGCGGTGAGCAATGCGGCGGGTAAGGACATGCGACAACAGAGCCGGCGATGGAGCTTGCAGTTGCGAAGCGATTTGTCCCTGGAAGATCTGTCCCGCATGTTCAGTCCCATCATCAGGGGCTGGATCAACTACTATGCACGCTTTTACAAATCCGCGCTTCACCCGACCCTGCGTCACCTGAACGACCTACTGGTCAGGTGGGCAATGAGGAAGTTCAAAAAGTTGCGCTCCCATCTCACCAAAGCGGTTTTATGGCTGGGGCGAATAGCCGAGAGGCAACCCTCGCTGTTTCCGCATTGGCAGTTTGGTGCGCGACCGACGGCTGGATGATGGGAGCCCGGTGAGTCGAGAGACTCACGCCGGGTTCTGAGAGAGCGCAGGGGGGAGGTTCCCCTGCGCCACTCACCTCGCGGAGAGCGAGTTCTTCACCGACTACCAATATTTCGCGCCTTGAAGCCTTCCTGATATCGTTACCCTGCTATGTGCCAGAAGAAGTGAAGATTTGAAAGGGAAATAGCGCAAGGGAAGCGTGAGCCGCACCTTGGTCAATCGCATTTGAGATAGGACTGTCTTTGGCAGGCCCTCAAGACGTATGGCATATTTGTCGCCGAGTAGCCCGCATGACGGCCATGCTGGCGGTCCCGAGAAAGGCAAAGAAGGCCATAAGCCAGAAACTGGCCGTGTAGGCACCCGTGACGTCCCGGGTCAGTCCAACAATCTGAGGTCCTACGAACATGCCGACATTGTTGAGGGTCGACAGGATCCCGTAGCCCAGTCCCAAGCGGTCGCGACTCACGACGTCTGCGGCGAGCGAGTAGACAGGTGCCGGGATCAGGGCGGCGGTGAGGCCGATGCCAACGAAAAGAATCGCAAAGCCGTGGCCAATGAGGGGGACCAGAAGAAGGAGCGCGGCCATCCCTACGCCGCCTGCGCCGATAAAGGCCGCCTTGTGTCCTACCCTGTCCGTAAGATACCCGATAACAGGGCTAAAGAGCATAGAGCCTATCATGACGAGGCTCGTATCGAATCCCGCCTTTCCGAGGACAAGGCCTTTGGTAACCAAGAAGTCAGGTGCGAAGGTGAAGAAGGACATGACCGACGCATTGAAGAATCCCCACGAGGCACCAACGAGCCTGATCGGGAGACCCACTTGTCCCACCTTTCCGACGCTCCGGCCGATTTTCGTCTTCTCCTCCGTCACCGTCATCGGATTCCTATAAAGGGTGCTGAAAATGACGAGTGCTGCCACCACGAAGGCAAGAGAAGCCCACACGCTCGTCCGCCAGCCCCAGAGCGCGGAAAGGACAGGGGCAGTATTGAGCATTGAGATCGTGCCCAAAGGCATGGCGGTGTTGAATATGCCCATTGCAACACCCAACTCTCTGCCGGCGAACCATTGGGCGATAGCCTTAGGGGCGATGATGACAAGGGCCACGGCACCCACGCCCGCGGTGGTTCTCCCAGCAAGAACCATTGGGAAAGATTGACCGGTGGCGACGAGGAATGTTCCGGCAATCGTGAGGATCAGGGCGGCGACGCCTACGGGCTTGGCTCCATACCGGTCGGAGAGCACGCCAGACGGTAGGCACAAGAAGATGCCGGGGAGGGAGAACATGCTCATCAGGAGCCCCGCCTCGTGGTGGGAAAGGTGAAAACGCGCGATAACGAGGCTCATGACGGGAGGGATTGATTGAAGGGTCACCGCGTAGGAGAGCATGCACAGGTAGATCACTACCAGGATTCCCCAGCGGGACCGCGCGTCCCTTCCGTCACTCTCTTTCGTCACGAGCCATAGTGTACCACCGCCGTTTTGAACGAGGGAATACTTTCTACCGTATCCGATGAAAGCCTCGTCATCCACGGCGAGGATGTCTGGGCATGAACGGTTGACGATGTCCGGGCTGAATGGGATTGGGAGCAGGCGCAGGGGCATTCTCCGGCCATTGGCTGAAAGGATGGAGGCGCAACCACCGGGATCGCAACAATTGCAAACTCGCTAAAGAGGGAGGAGCCGAATACTGCACATCCCAGACGCGGGCCCTCGAGCTACCTGGTGCCACATTTGGGCATCAGGGGTCTCAACGCCTTCCTGTATTTATTCCAGTCAAGTCTTTTTTTATCCGTTTAGCGCGCCGCAGGTTTTGGGTGACTGACGGGTTCCCCATCGTACTGCAACATCCGGCCCGACCCTTATGATTTGAGAGTCGCCCTGGTGGGCGCTCTTACCTTGCTTAATCGGGGCTAGGATGTTGACGGGGAGTCATGTATTCTGTACTAGGAGGTCGCGTATGCGCCTCAATGGAAGAAAACGATGATCCCCCCGTCAGTCATGATCATACCCTAGGCTGCTCTTTTTATCACCCTCCTTTTAGGGGCGCAGTATTGCCCGACATAGTCGCGGTCGTCCCTCAGGATCGCATGGATGATACGGAGGAGCTTCCTCATGACGGCGACAAGCGCCCTTATTTTCTCCACGCCTCTGCCGGTGAGTCTTTCGTAGTACTCATACATAATGCCGTTCTTTCTGATCATCTGGATAGCGGTAAAGTAAAGGATCTTTCTCATGAGGCTCCTCCCCCTCTTCGTGATCCTCTTCTCTCCTTTTCTCTTTCCCGAGCTCACCTCGTAGAGGTCGAGGCCGGTGAGCTTGATAATCTCCGACTGGGTCCTGAACTTCGAGAAATCCCCTACCTCGCCAATAAGGCCCGCCGCACTGACTACCCCGAACCCCTTGATCGACAGAAGCCGTGCGCTGCAGGGTATCCGTCCGAGCGTCACTACCATCTCACCTTCGATCTCTGAAATGAACCGCTCCACGACCTCCAGTTGGGCGATGATATGCCGTATGTCGAGGACGATGCCGGCCACTCCTTCCTTGATCCCTACCGTCTGCTGGGCTGCCGTAATGAGAAGCTCCGCCTCCTTTATGCCGAGCCTTCCCCAGCTCTTCTTGCGCATCTCTTCCCCGAGTACGTTCTTATCCAGGGCACCTATCCTCTCAGGCGTCGTATAGTTCTTGAGGATGAAGCGGACCGTCTTGCCGATCATCTGTTTGATGACCGTCTTGAATTCAGGGAAGATGAGGAACACCAACTGCTGCATCTGGTTAAGGAGGGCCGTGCGCTCTCCGACGTGCCGTTCCCTCGCATTGTTGAGTCTCCGGAGATAGGCTGGGTCCCCCTCGGGGACGACGACGCTCAAGGCCCGTCCGAGGCGTATGATGTCGGCGATCACCCGGGGGTCCTTGTCGTCCGTCTTGCCGGGGGAGTTGTCGTTGACCTCCTTCAGTCTCTTGGTGTGCATCGGATTCACCTGGACGATGCTCACGGGTTTACTCATAAGGTAGTGGACGAGAGGCTCTGCGTATGGGCCGGTGGATTCGTAACCCATGATCACCTCACTACACTTGAACCTGTTCTGGGCGGCGACGATCATGTGGGAGAACTTCTCGAATCCCTCTTTCGTGTTGCCGAACTTGAAAACCTTCATGTCCCTGCCGTCCACACTCGTACAGTACCCCGTGTTCGTGGTGGCGCCGATATCGACGGTCGCGATCAACGTGCCTTCCTTCACCGCTCTCACCCTCGTACCCCTCAGTCCTCTCATCGTACGGTTTCCTCCTTCTCGTTCTTGCTGGAATAAACAGCCGCAAGCTAAGGAGGATATCCTTACTTATGTGGACGACTCAATCGTCAACTAAATATAGCAAGCTGTACTCGTTACTCTTAGGTTCCTTCCTTTAGTACTTCATTTGAAATGGTGAGGGCGGTAAAGGAGAACGGCAGGGCCACTTGCTGACCCTGCCTTGCGATATTCGTTGAATAACGGCTACTTCTTGAACCTTGTCCTCATTGCCGCAAGACCCAACGCGAATAGAGAGAACAACTTATTTCATCAGACCCCGCACTTTTCTATTGACATGTAGTTATACGACGTATAACATAAGATACATCTGAACAGGCCAAACCATCCGCGAGGGTGGGACGGAAAGCGATGGGTCTCGGTTAGCTTCACTTGAGGCTTCTCCAGGAGACAGCCAAGCCGCCAGATAAGGGCGGCTTGTTCTATTTTCAGGGAAACTGGCGCAAAAGAGTTGAGAATCCAACATGAAACGGATCTGAGGAGAAAATCATGAACATTAAAGATGCGTTCCTGTGTATCGATTGTGATGAAGTGTTCACCGCTGAAGGGTCCCGGTGCAATCCCCGGTGCCCCACATGCGCCTCGTCGGTTCTCATGCCCGTGTCTGCCTTCCTCCAGACGTTGACTGCTCCCGAGCGCGGGACGGACAAGACGGCCAGACCAAGGCTGGAGATCATCCATTCAACCTCCATCGCCGCCTGATCCTCGGGGGAGGAGACAGAACACCAAGGAATTATGAAAGCACTTGTGGCGCTCCTCGTCCTTCTTTTTCCATTGTCCGCGTTTGCCTCCGAGATCACGGCCACGTCCTACCTTCTCGTCGAGAAGGATTCTTTTTCCGTGATCGCCGGAAAGAACTACCACCGTCCCTTGCCGCCGGCGAGCACGACAAAGGTGCTGACCTCTATTCTTGCCCTTGAGAGACTCGGCGAGCAGGACAGCATAGTGGCCACAAAGCAGGTGCTCTCTATACCCGCATCCAAGCTCAGCCTTGTTCCCGGCAGGTCCTACTCAGCCATTGACCTGATCACGGGCGCCATGGTGGAGTCGGCGAACGACGCTGCCTACTCGCTGGCGGTGGCTATCGCGGGGAGCGAAGACCGGTTTGCGGAGATGATGAACGAAAAGGCCCGGGAGATAGGGGCGCAGGACAGCCATTTCGAGAACGCGTCCGGTCTCTACGTACCCGGCCACTGCGCCTCTGCCTACGATCTGGCCCTCATCTTCCGTTACGCCCTGGAGAACAAGAGATTCGACGAGATAGTGGGGACGAGGTACTTTCTTTTCAACAGGGGCACCGGAGACGTGAGGTATATGAACCACAACCGCCTCCTTTTCTGCTTCAGTCCCTCAGTTGGCGGGAAGACGGGCTACACCCGCGTGTCTCGCCACTGCTACGTGGGCGCCTTCGAGAAGGACGGAAAGATCTATATCCTTTCGATCCTCGGCAGCAGGAACCTCTGGGGAGACGCGGTCAACATCCTTAAGGAGATCTATCCGGAAGTGCCCTCGCGACGGGACATCTCTCTCTCACGGGCGACGAACCATGTCGTCCTCGCCTCATACCACGTCACCACAGCCGGCTTCGTCGGAGTGAAGAGCCACGAGATCAGGAAGAGGTTTACGAAGCTGAGGAGAGGGCGCCGTTCAAGGCTCCACAGGGCCTAAAGCGGAAGGATGGAAAACGGGAAGATTGGCCATCCTTCCATCCTTCCGGGAGGCGCTGATGATGGTTCACGCGGCACCATCCTACCCGATACCTTACCCCTTGTTTTCCAGCCGCAGGCAGGTGTAGAGGATCAGGCGGCGATAGGCGTCGGATGGACGATCTCCATTCTCTGCCTTCTCCCAGGCACACCGTCTCGCGTCCCGTCCGTCTCACGCTCGGGAGCAGTCAACGTCTGGAGGAAGGCAGACACGGGCATGAGAACCGACGAGGCGCATGTGGGGCAGCGGGGATTGCACCGGGACCCTTCAGTGGTGAAGACTTCATCACAGTCGATACACAGAAATACATCCCTCAGCTTCACGATGTCCTCCGCTTAGGACCATCCCGGGTGATGGGGGGGCTCCCGCAATCGGGGAAGCCTTGCCGCACGGCGAGGCTGAACACGCCCGACGCGTAGATGACGAGAGGCGCCGCTGCCGCGGTGTTTGCTCTCCTTAGGGAAGTGTTCCCAAAGGCGGCAGCCCGGCGATGCCATGCCGTCCCATCCTCATGGATGGTATGTTAGTATTATTTGTACTAATGTTATACATGTTATCACAGAATGTCAAGGATTATTCTTCTTTCTTTTCACCTTCCGCTTTCGTATAATGCGGGCGTGAACGAAAGCCTTCCCGACCTCCTGACGTGGCACGCTTCCGACATTCCGTACCGTTATTGTCGCAGCCTTCGCAGGACCCTTTGCATCACCGTCCACCCCGATCTCTCGGTTCTTGTCCGCGCCCCGATGCGTGCGAAGCCCGAGGAGATCAGGGAATTCGTCCTCACCCATGCCCGCTGGATCCTCAGAACGTGGCAAAGGCTCGAGTCCCGCTCGGCGGAGATACCGCCCGCGCCCCAGTATGAGAGCGGAGAGGTGCATCCGTATCTGGGCCGCACGTATCCGCTGGAGGTGCAACCGGGTCATAAGGCTTCTGCGACTTTTCGGGCGGGCCACATCCACATCACGACGAAAGGAAAGGGGACGGCAGAGAACGTAAAGAAACTCCTCGACCGGTGGTACCGCGCTCGAGCGGAGATTTTTTTCCACGAACGCCTTGCCGCGTGTCACCGCAGGATACCAGAGGACATCCCTCTGCCTCCCTTGCGGATACGTCCGATGAAAACCCGCTGGGGGACCTTTTCATCGCGGGGAAGGATCACCCTGAACCTCTGGCTTATCACGATGCCTGTCGACTGCCTCGACTACGTGATCCTGCACGAGCTGTGTCATTACAGGTTCAGGGGCCACGGCCCGCGCTTCTGGAAGCTCCTCGAGCGCATCCTGCCCGACTGCAGGCAGCGGCGGAAAGAACTGAACAGCCGCGCAATGAGGGTTGCAGCGCGGTAATTGATGATAGGAGGATCGAGGGGAGTGTTTCGTCCACCTACGAGACCTTGATCGGGTATTGCGGAAAGAAAGGGAGGGGAGGGTGGCCTTCACTTTGGAAACCCTGGCGGGGGCCGCGGGCGCATCTCCTAGTCCGGCGGCCTCGGCCAGGAGTCGGCTTTGGCTATCCCTATCCGCCCGCGGGAAGTGCATCTAGGTCAATACCATCCAACTGCCGCGCAGGGAATTCTGAACCCCAATTGTATACGCGTCCCTCAGGCAGCCGTCCCTCTTTCAACGCCGACCAATTGCGGGTAGCCTGGGCCTTGAAGAAGCTTAGGGCATCCTCCGCCTTCCCGATCAGGTCCATGGCTTTCTCCTCCGGAACCCGCAAGTGTTCCGACCAAAGCTGTGCTACCCAATTCTTTATGGAGGCAGTATCAGCGAAGGCAACATTCATTTCCGAGTGGAACCACATGCTCGTGAACGCGATGTTCCCTGATCCTCCTGTCATGCACGCCCAGTCGTGACCAAACACGGCCATATTCTTCGAGTGGATATAGGTTTCGCTGTAGATCAATTTCCCCGGGGCACGAGGATCGGGCCTTTCGTTGCCCAAGGTGAGGAGCGCCACGTTGGCGTGGCCGGCGACCAACGAGGACTCTTCCCCATAACCCGCGATTGTCTCGAGCACGCTTTCCACTTTTCCCTGCAGTAATCCCTCGTCCGGTTTTGACGTCAAGATTGCAATGATTTTGGCCCCCCGTTCGGCAGCCTCATGAATCTCGGAAATGATCCCATGGTCAAAAAAGTATTGGTTTTCGACATATACCAGGCTTCCTTGTCCGGCGGCGCCCAACATGTTGAAGTAGAGTTCTCTGATCCCCCTGTCTCCATCCTGTCTATCCGGGTAAGTCTTGGGGGCGATCGTCCGCACCACCTGAACCTCTACCCCGTTCGCAACCTGCGGAATCTGGTCCGCCCTCACCCTGAGCACGGCGTCCGATGTCGCATCTTTGTGGGGAATGGTGGCGCCATTGTAACGTTCGACGAAATTAGCCAGAACGTCGGCCACCGCCGGGCCCTGAATCCTGTAGAAAATGTCATGGAGCGGGGGTGTCTTTTCGAGCCCTTTAAGCCGGTCTTCCCTTCGTTCCAGCCGCCGAACGTCCAACGAGTCGTGCGCCGGAG
>Ga0326728_10026934_pt1 | contig 10111 bp, 6 predicted proteins | sample MB3enrmetagenome_FD_207602 | JGI IMG/M metagenome (GOLD analysis project Ga0326728, IMG submission 207602) | Lab enriched peat soil microbial communities from McLean, Ithaca, NY, United States - MB31MN | ecosystem: Environmental > Terrestrial > Soil > Wetlands > Peat | place: USA: New York... | reverse complement strand
TGAGTCGGAGCCGAGGTCTGGTCGCTGGGCTGCCGCTTGCGCAGTGTGGGCCCGCCGGTCTCGCCGGGCTTCAACCTCTTCCGGTTGCTGATCACCTGTTGCAAGCGGGCCTTAACGTCGTCAAACTCCGACGTCGAAACCAAATACTGGTCCTTCTTGGGAAGAATCTGTTTGATTTCCTCTTCAGTCTTGATAATCCGGTCGCCTGTTGGCGGGTGGTCCATAAAAACCTGGGGCATGCTCCCTGGCATGCGGCGCTCCTCGTCCATGACTTTGCCGAAGAAGGCAACGTACGAGTTCGGGTCGTACCCTGCTTTGTACATATACTGGATCCCGAGATAATCCGCCTCCGCCTCGGCGCCACGGTTGAACTTTAGAAACATCAGCGGCACGCCGTTCATGTAGGCTTCCATCACGCCCATATAAACCGGGTACGTCATGGGAACGAACATCAGCGGTATCATGGCGAATTGCGCGAAGGTCATCTTGGTCATCTGGCTCGCCCAGTGGCGCGCGGCCACGTGCGCGATTTCGTGGGCCACAACCCCCGCCACCTGGTCTTCCTCTTCCGCAGCCTGCAGCAAGCCCGTATTGACGTAGAGAAAACCGCCCGGAAGTGCGAAGGCGTTGAGCGTTGGATCGTCAATAACCTTCACCGTGAGCGGAATCTTGAGGTCCGAATTGCGCGCTACGTTCTGCGCTACTCGATTGACGTACTCGTTGATGACAGGGTCCGTGAGCAGCTTCGCGGAACGCTCAACTTCTACGCTGTACTGCTTGCCGATGGCAATCTCCTTTTCCTCGGAAATGATGCTCTTGTGCGCAACTTTCCGATTGCCGATTTCGTCAACGTCGTCTTTCTTGTCGTCGCCGCGCGCTGGAAGAGCCGCGAGACAGAATATTGCCAGAAGCGCCACCACTTGCATTCGCCGTGTGCCCATGGATTCACCTCTCAAGCTGATTCTTCCCGATTATATCACTTGGCTTTGCGAGATCGCTGCTTTTACTCGCTGGTCATCGGTCCGGCTGCGGCGGCTTTCCGCGTCTGCGGGATCACCACGGGACGGCACAGACAACGTCCCGAAATGTCGCTGAGACACAACACACTTCCGCCACTCAGGCATTAGGATGCACATTAGGACCGAAAGTTGCATGGAGGCAGAAAGATATTCCACGGACACCGAATTGAAGTCCAATCTCCCTCGAAAACCGTACGAGACGCCGCGCCCACGAGCGGCAATGCAGTCCTGAACCTGACTTCGGATCAGCGTCGAGCCCGCCTGGAAGCTGCGGTTCAATCTAAGAATGAAGAACCGGTTTCGCGCGAAGCCGCAAAGGGCGCCGGGCTCGCAGAGACAAACCATGACTTCCGCATTGCCTCCGTCTGCGCCTTCGTCCGTCGGCTGACGGATGAGCTGTTTTGATATCGTCTTGCCCTCTCGCGCCGCGGGCCGGAGTGTGACGCGCTGTCGACGTCCGCCAAATCGATACTTAAACTAATACTTTATGTATCGCAGCAATCCGACCCAGGTCAATACCCGAACTAAGACTTGGGCGTTGACCAAATCGGGTCTTTCACGCCTTGAATCGTTCGGCGCTCGACCGGCTCGAGGTCGAGCACCACCACGGAGTTCGTTCCCTGGTTAAGCCAGGTGGCCGGTAGAAACAGGCTTTGCTGCGGCCCGATCTTCCAGTAGCGGCCCAGGTTATGCCCGTTGACCCACACATAACCTTTTCCCCAGCCCCGCATGTCCAGGAATGTATCGCCCAATGACGTCAATTCAAACTGTCCTCGAAAGAAGGTCGGGCCCTTCGGACCTGAAGAAGAGAAGCGCAAGTGCGAAAGGTCCGTCATCGGCAACGCATAATTCTCCCAACCGGTCAAGATTGAGCCCGCAAGCGTGACTGGCCCAACGATTCCCTTCCGGTCCTCTACCAGGTGCGGGCCGAAATTGACGCGGCCCATATTCTCCACCAGAATATCCAGCGGAGCCCCGCCTTCCAGTTCCACTTTGAGCGCATGCATCTTCAGGTGGCGATCCAGAACTCCCAGACGTCGGGCGCCCTGGGACACGATCGCATAGTCTCTTGTCTCCGTTACTTCAAGTATTCCTTTAAATTCTTTAGCCAACCGAGTGCGGTACAAAATGAACCCATAATTCTGCCCCATTGCCTCCATCGAAAGCGGCTGGTCAGAGTGAACCGGTTTTCCCAGCAGACCTTCCAACGCCGCTACCTCTCCCAACTCAAAGCGCGGAATCTCAATCACAGGCAACGGAGAGGGTAACTCGGGCAAGCGCGAACCTGCGGGCAGATACTTTGCGACAACCTCACGAATCAGGAAGAACTTCTTGGTGGGCCGGCCCGCCTCGTCGATCGGCGCGTCGTAATCGTAGCTGGAAATGTCCGCCTGATAGCTTCCGTCATAATTCGCGCCGCTCATGAAACCCCAGCTTGTGCCTCCGTGTACCATGTACAGGTTGACGGAAATTCCTCGCGACAGCATCCACTCGATTCCCCGAGCGGCTTCCTCAGGGGAGGTCACATGATGCTCTTCTCCCCAGTGGTCGAACCAGCCGTCCCAGTACTCACCGCACACGCGGGTTGCACCCTGCCTGAACTTGGCAAATCTCGCGAACTCCGGCGCGGGGTCACCCTGCCCAAAATTGATCGCGACGGGCAAGTCCGGAAAGGTTCCCCCCTGCAACTCTGGTCGCGCCGACCCGTCCGACGTGTAGAGAGTGACCTCGAATCCGGCATCGTGAATGGCTTTCCGAATGGCGTTCATGTAATCGTGCTCGTGGCCGAAAGATCCGTACTCGTTCTCCACCTGCGCCATGATGATGGGCCCGCCGCGGGTGATTTCGAGAGGCGCCAGTTGCTCCCCCACCTTACGCAAATACTTTGACGCAGCATCAATGAAACGCGGATCCGAGGTACGGACCTTGAGCCCCGGAGTTGCCAAGAGCCAGGGAGGAAGGCCGCCAAAATCCCACTCCGAGCAGATGTAAGGTCCCGGGCGCACAATTACCCATAGACCTTCTTCCTGCGCTGTGCGGACGTAAGCGGCGACATCGAGATTACCCGTAAAATCGAACTTGCCCGGCTGCGGCTCGTGCAGGTCCCAGAATACATAGGTGCAGAGCGTGTTCAAGCCCAGGGCGCGCATTTTGCGCATACGGTCCCGCCAGTACGGCCGTGGCACACGGGGATAGTGCATCGAACCGGAGATGATTAAAAAGGGCTTCCCATCCAGGAGGAATTGCTCCCCTTGATAGCCGAAGCTGTGCGCGCCCACTGGGCCGGCCCCGTCGTCCCCGACGAAGCGGCCGGCGTCCTTACCGTTTCCCACGCTTCGCGCGAGATTCCATAAGGTGAGAGCCGCGCCGGAAGCTCCGATGAACCTCCGGCGGCTAACTAACTTTACTGAGGAATTCTTCTCGGACATGGGATTGCCTCCTACGGTGGGAAGATGCGGCAGGGAAAACTGAGAGTGACGTCTGACGAACGAATGATTGGCTGTTGCAACCAGGCAATGTCGACGCGCCGACATTCATGAGATTAGCTCTCGATGCCGGCCACGCTCTGAGCACGTCACGGCAAAAAATCGGAGTGGTTGGGGCGTCCCGACGGTCGTCGAGGGGCCGTTTCGTCTACGCAGAAACTCCTGCACAGGGCCCGTCCCGAGCGCAGCAAAGGAACTCCAACTCCACGGCGGGCGAGACGCCCGCACCAGGATTTTCAGAGCGGCCATGACGCGGCACGTACCCGCCGATGGCCGCATCACGGGCTGCCTGAGATCGCGCCACACATCTAAAGCATCACTAGAGATTATCAGTTTTAAGCAACCTTAAATAGACACGTTATTTTCACTAGCCACAAGCAAATTGCGCACAGCGCACAACCCGCCCCGGCTAAACACCTTCTGCTACGAAGAAGACCCGACCAAGTACCTTCGCCGATGGGCGGCCACAGGGGCCGCCCACCCGCGTCGGCCCGAAACCCGACACACGCTCCTACGCTGTGGAGTAGGCCGCCTTCTCCTGCTTCTTCACAGCGGCCTGTGCTGCCGCCAGCCGCGCGATGGGCACGCGATAAGGCGAGCAGCTAACATAGTTCAACCCCGCCTCAGCGCACACCTCGATCGAGGCCGGATCGCCTCCATGCTCGCCGCAGATTCCGACTTTGAGGTTGCTGCGAGTTGCCCGCCCTTCGGCGGTGGCGAGCTTCAACAACCTGCCCACGCGTTTCGGATCCAGCACCGCAAACGGATCCGCAGGCCAAATTTTCTGCTTGACGTAGGCATAGATGATCTTGCCGCAATCGTCGCGGGAGAGCCCGAAAGTGGTTTGGGTCAGATCGTTCGTCCCGAAGCTGAAGAACTCAGCCTGCTGAGCGATCTCCCCGGCGGAGAGAGCCGCGGCAGGCAACTCGATCATGGTTCCCACGAGGTAGTCGACCTTGACGCCTTTCTTGGCAAATACTTCGCCGGCCGCGCGGTCCACGATCTCCTTTTGCAGTTCGAACTCCTTCACATCGCCAACCAACGGAATCATAACTTCAGGTTTTGCTTCAATTCCCTTCTTCTTGCAATCGCAAGCCGCCTCGAAGATCGCCCGCGCCTGCATTTCGGTGATCTCGGGGTACATGATCCCCAGCCGGCAACCGCGCAGGCCGAGCATCGGATTAAATTCATGTAGAGATTCAACTACTTCCAGCAACTTCTTGGCCTGACTTAGTTTAGGACCTTTCTTCTTCAACGCTTCAAGCGTCGCAATTTCCACCATCAGCTCTTCCCGCTTGGGAAGGAACTCGTGCAGGGGAGGATCCAAAGTGCGGATGGTCACTGGTAACCCGGCCATGGCCTTGAACAACCCGAAGAAATCCTTGCGTTGCATGGGAAGCAGTTTGGCCAAAGCGGCGCGGCGTTCCTTGGCGTAGGCCGCGGCCTCTTTCGGGTCCTCCGTCTCCTTGCACGCCATAATCATGCGCTGCACATGAGGCAGGCGCTCCTGGGCGAAAAACATGTGTTCGGTTCGGCAAAGCCCGATGCCCTCGGCGCCGAAATTCACGGCGGCCAGCGCGTCGCGCGGTATGTCGGCATTGGCGCGCACTCCGAGTTCCCTCGCCTCGTCGGCCCACTGCATGAACTCGGCGAATACACCGCTCTTCGGATCCGGTGGCACCAGATCGCACTTGCCTTCAATCACTCGCCCCGTCGAACCGTCCAGGGAAATCCAGTCACCTTCCTTGAGGAGAGTGCTGCCGATCTTCAACTGCTTGTTCTTCTCGTCCACTTCCGCAGCCCCGCAGCCCGCCACGCACGGCTTGCCCATGCCGCGAGTGACCACCGCCGCGTGGGAGGTCATGCCACCGCGCGAAGTCAGAATCCCCACCGCCACCTCCATCCCATGAATATCGTCCGGGACGGTCTCGCCGCGTACCAGGATTACCGGCTGAGTCTTCCCTGCCACCACCGCTTCGTCGGCGGTGAACACGACGTGCCCTACCGCGGCGCCAGGCGATGCCGGCAAGCCTGTAGCAAGCACTTTCAAGGGCTTGGATTCGTCCAGCACATGGTGCAACAACTGGTTGAGTTGATCGGGTTCCACCCGCAACAGCGCCTCTTTCTTGGTAAGCAGGCCTTCGTGCACCATCTCCACGGCAATCCGCACCGCCGCCGGGCCCGTGCGCTTACCGCTGCGGGTCTGGAGCATGTAAAGTTTTCCATCCTGGATGGTGAACTCGAAGTCTTGCACGTCCTTGTAGTGCTGCTCGAGCCGGGTCGTGATCTCTCGGAGTTGGTGGTAAACCTCCGGCATGATCTTCTCGAGTTCCTTGATGGGTACGGGGGTGCGAACTCCGGAGACCACGTCCTCGCCTTGGGCATTCATCAAGAACTCGCCGTAGAATTCCTTGGCGCCCGTGGCCGGGTTGCGGGTGAATCCGACGCCCGTTCCCGACGTGTCGCCCATATTGCCGAAGACCATGGTCTGGACGTTCACCGCCGTCCCCAGGTCATCAGAAATCTTGTTCAAGCGGCGGTAGGTCTTGGCGCGGGGATTGTACCAGGAACGGAATACGGCCTCGATGGCCATATCGAGCTGTACCTGCGGATCCTGGGGGAAGTCTTTGCCGGTTTCCTTGCGCACCACTTTCTTGTAGTCCGCGATGACCTGCTTAAGGTCGTCGGCAGTGAGCTCCGTGTCAAGCTTCACCTTCTTCTTTTTCTTCTGCCCGTCGAACACGTGTTCGAACTTCTCCTTGGGGATTTCCATAACCACGTTGCCGAACATCTGGATGAAACGCCGGTAACTGTCGTAGGCGAAGCGAGGGTTGTTAGTCTTTTCAGCGATCACTTCCGCCACCTCGTCGTTCATGCCGAGGTTCAAGATGGTGTCCATCATGCCGGGCATGGAGAACTTTGCTCCGGAGCGCACCGACACCAGTAGGGGATTCTTCCGCTCCCCAAGCTTCTGTCCCAGAAGGCTTTCCAGGTTTGCCAGCGCCTCATTCTTTTGGGCAATAATGAAATCGGGCGTCTTATTATCGTTCTGGAAGTAGAGCCGACAGCCCGAGGTGGCAATCGTGAAGCCGGGAGGAACGGGCAGCCCCGCGTTCGTCATTTCCGCCAGGCCGGCTCCCTTGCCGCCCAGAACGTCTTTCATGCCGCCGTTACCGTCCGCCTTCCCGCCCCCGAAGAAATAAACATATTTTTCCATGAGCACTCCTTTGAGATTTTCAGTTTTTGGTTCTCAGTTTTCAGTCCTTAGCTCTCAGCCATCGGCTTTCCGCATTCAGGTATGAGCTCACTGAAGGTCAATCGAAAGCCCTAAGCGTTCTGGTCGCGGCTGAGGGACCCACGATTTTGGCGCATTTGTTGGGATTTTGCAATGGACAAGAAGCACCACGGGAGGTCGACCTACCGGAAGTCATCCACATCGAGGCCGCTTCCTTCGATAATGCTCTTAAGGGTTCCTCGCGGAATCGGTTTGCTCCGGTGTATGGCCACGATCACTTGCCGGCCGTTCGCGTGACGCCACTTCTGATGGCTGCCCTTTTGACCGGTCAGGACGAAACCATTTCGCCTCAATACGCGGGTGACGTCCTGGGCATTCAGGACGGGAAAGCGGGGGCTCATGGGAGCGACACTTCGAGCAGTTTCGCGCCCTCGGCAGGCTTGATATCGGAAGGTTCAAACCACAGTTCCAGCGCTTCCTTAGCGTTGCGCACCGCTTCCTCCTCCGTATCGCCCGCGGAAGCACAACCAGGCAGTTCGGGAAATACTGCTGACCACCGCTTAGTCTCGTTATCGAATTCGACCAGCAACCGCAGTTTCATCGCTTACCCTTCCTCACACTAGACACCATGCCACAAATCGCCTGCTGGCTACAAGCGAATCGTCCACTGGCTGTCGGAGCGTTTCTCTCATGTCGACGCGTCGACATTGGCCTTTTCAATCAGGGATAAGTCCGCGTCTTCAGTGAAAAGCCTATCCAACGCAATCAATAACTGCAGCCGGTTCCTGCGCACCTCGGGGTCCTCGGCCATCACCAGCACCTCATCGAAAAAGAGGTCCACGGCAGAGCGCAGCGAAGCGACGGACTCGAGTGCAGCGTGGATGTCCCCAGCCAAGCGCTTCTGTGCCGCCTCATCCCGAACTCGCTCGTACGCCGCGCACAGGTCCCGCTCCGGCCCTTGCTCAAGACGTGCAGGGTCGAACCCCCGGCCTTCAAAGTCGGAGGGCTGGGCGGATTTATTCAGAATATTGCGAATGCGTTTGGAGGATTGCGAAAGGCCGAGGAAATCGTCGCTCGAACGGATGCGCTCAATCGCCAGCGCTCGCGCCAGGACCTGGGAGGGCTCGGACACAGCTTGACGAGCGCCCATCGCGGCGCGCACCGTATCGTAGCGCAAGCCGGCAACCGTCTCGAGATGGAAGGTCAGACGTTCTCGCATGAATTTCCAGATCGCGTCGGCGACTTCGACGGACTCAAAAGTCAGCCTCTCACGCAGAAAACTCAATTCAAGTACTATTTCTGAATCCAATTCAATAGAAGCCGATAATTCAAGTAATACTTTAATCACTCCGTTGGCTTGGCGCCGGATCGCAAAGGGGTCGCTCGATCCCGTTGGTCCGTTACCAACTGCGAATCCGGCCACGACCGCATCGAGTTTGTCGGCCAGGGAGACCAGAGCGCCGATGGGGGTTCGTGGGCACTTGTCTTCCGATCCCTGCGGCAGGTAGTGGTCGTAGATCGCCGTCGCCACGGCTTCAGGTTCTCCTTGAGCTTTTGCGTAGAGTCCGCCCACCACACCCTGCAATTCTGCAAACTCCTGCACCATCTGGGTGGTCAGGTCGCACTTCGAGAGTTCGACAGCCCTCAACACCTGCTCGCGCTGCCCCGCTTCCAGAATTCCCTGAGCTTCGAGTTTCCCGGCGAGGCGCGAGGCAATGGCATGCATGCGCCGGACCTTGTCGCCGTAGCTGCCCAATTTCGCCTGATAGGTCACCTTCTCGAGGCGAGGCGGCCGATCGCGCAGGGGCAACCGCTGGTCCGCATCCCAGAAGAACTCCGCGTCGCTGAAGCGCGCCTGCAGAACCCGCTCGTGCCCCTGCCGGATCAGCCCGCGCTCATCGGAATCGACGTTGAGAATGGCCACGAAGTAAGGTTCAAGCTTTCCTTCGCGGTTTTCCACCGCAAAGTACTTCTGGTGGTCGCGCATCACGGTGGTCAGAATCTCGCGCGGCAAATGGAGGAACCGCTCGTCAAAGCCGCCGCGGATTGCCGAAGGCCACTCCGTGGAGTTTACCAGCCATTCTTCAAGGTCTGAGTCCTCAATCAGAACCAGGAAATCTTCAAGCAATACATTAGTTTCTGTCCGAATCGTCTGCCGGCGGTTCTCCGGGTCGAACTCCACAAAGGCGCGCCGCAGCCTGGCGCCGTAATCGCGGAAGCCCTTTACGGTGGTTCGTCCCTTGCTGTAGACGCGGTGTCCGTAGGTGAAATCGCCGGAGTCAACGCCCAGGATTTCAAAACTCACCGCCTCAGCCCGCTTCCCTTCTCCGAGGATCGCCAGCACCCAGCGAATGGGCCGCACGAACCGCGGGTCGGACTTCTCCAGCCAGTACATGCTCTTGGGAAACCCCAGGCGCAGGATAGCGGCGGGCAAGATTTCAGCCAGCACCGCAGAGGCCGGACGCCCCTGGGTAGTCTTCCGAACCGCCAGGTATTCACCCTTCGGGGTGGTGGTGCGAACCAAATCCTCAAGGCGGACCGAGTTCTTTTGCGCAAAGCTCTCCGCAGCCCGCGTGTATTGGCCCTCCGCGTTCACTGCCACTTTAACCGGGGGACCCAGAATCTCTTCGACGCGGTCCGACTGCCGAGCTAGCACGGCAGGAAGATGCACGACGAGGCGGCGCGGCGTCGAGTATGTTTGTAGCGGCAACTCTCCACCCACGTCTTGAATTTCGATTTTCGAATTGGGCGGTTCGCGAACCGCCCCTACGCTCGCGTCAAGCAGTAAGCGCGCCTCGCGTATGGCCGCTCGGACGCTCTCGCCCAGGCCTCGTTCGGCATCGCGCAGGAAACGCGCAGGGATTTCCTCGCACCCGATTTCGAGGAGCAACGGCAGCGTCTGAGGGCCAGTCCCCATCCTGCGTTTTGCGCCGACCGTCCTACGCGAACTCCGCCCCGGCTGATCAGCCCCACCCGCAGTCTGGGGTTGAGGCGGCTCGACACCTTCGCCCGGGCGATGATTAGGCTGATTTACGTTCTTCTCTCTCACGCCGTCACCTCCTGCGCCGTCTGGCGCTCGACGTAGATGGCGGCGACTGAACAAGCTAGCTTTCGCACGCGGGCGATCAACGCCACGCGCTCGGTGACGCTGATGGCTCCGCGCGCGTCGAGGATGTTAAACAGGTGCGAGCACTTCAACGTGAGGTCGTACACCTTGCGGAGTGGAAAACGATCAGGAGAGCCGAAACTCGAAACTCGAAATTCGAAATTCGGCGCTCCATCCGAACCTGAAGCGTAGGTCGAATTCGACGGCTCAGTTAATCTTGAAGTACTACTTGATGAATTTGAGCTTTCAGTCTGCTGATATTGCT
>Ga0326728_10026932_pt1 | contig 10112 bp, 7 predicted proteins | sample MB3enrmetagenome_FD_207602 | JGI IMG/M metagenome (GOLD analysis project Ga0326728, IMG submission 207602) | Lab enriched peat soil microbial communities from McLean, Ithaca, NY, United States - MB31MN | ecosystem: Environmental > Terrestrial > Soil > Wetlands > Peat | place: USA: New York... | reverse complement strand
ATCTGCCGGCTGGAGTTCGTATTCATACGTATCGTCGTTATTCACCGGCACGGTCGTGACTTTTGCAAAATTGGTGCCGATAAACCAGATCTGGAGCCCGACCTGCGGCTGGCCGGTGGCGATCCCCCGGATATACAACGGGTCACCCCGGGCGATCACCGTCGGCAGTGAACCCCCGGGCATCAGGGTGATTGCCGATGCCCCGGGAGCACTGACGGCAAGGAAGAGCACGACAAAAAGCACGACAGGACAGATCCCGGGAACAAGAGACCGGGTATGTGGTGAGGGAGTCATGGCACGGTAACCTGCATATACAGGACTCTCCGGCAACAAAGAAAAAACATCGTACCGGCTGGATCGCGAAGGAGGTGAGCCGGGGGTAAAAACGCTGCCGGATTCACGATGATGCCTTGTGCTTTCCGGATGATCGCGTCCATTATAAACCAAGGATTCTCTGGATCCGTAGAAATCATTAGAAAATCTCTTAACGCTCTTGGGGGCTCCGGCTTGTATCGCCTCCGCCCCCGCCGCTTGGCATCCCCTGTATAGCGATGACTCCTAGAAAGGTAATAACGTACATCATCGCGAAAGCTGCAGGGGCGGTCTAAGGGGACAGGCATGCCGGGAGAAGGAAACGCTTAAGCAGCAGCCCCACGGGGCTCCATGCACCAGCAGATAATTTCCTGAAGGGGGAAAAACGCTGACCTGTCCTTCAGGCCCTGTCGTTTAAGATCCGAAGGATCTTTTCCGAAGCCTTCCCGTCACCAAACGGGTTTTTCCAGTCCCGGGGTGCACCGAGCATCTTTTCCGTGGCCCGCTCTATTGCGTCCGGTTCAACCCCGGCGAGCGTATTTGCCCCGGCCTCGACCGTCTCCGGCCGTTCCGTGGAATCCCGCAGGGTCACGCAGGGGATGCCGAGAATGCACGCTTCTTCCTGTACACCCCCGGAATCGGTGAGGATGAGCCGGGCGTACGCTTCGAGCTGGAGGAATTCGAGGAAATTTTTGGGCGGGACGAGAGTGATTCCGGTGATGTCGATGCCGAACTCACGGATCTTCTTTCTGGTTCGCGGGTGGACCGGGAACAGTACAGGGAGGTCATACCGTTTCCCGATCTGCGCGAGGCCCGTGATGATCTTTTCCAACCGGGACGGGTCATCGACGTTCTCGGCGCGGTGCGCAGTCACAAGGAAGTAGCAGCCCTTTTCCACACCGGCCTCTTTGAGGGTGTCCCCGTGTCCCTTTGCGATCTCAAGGTTCTGTAATACCGCATCGACAATCGTGTTGCCGGTGACAAAGATCGTTTCCCGCGGGATCCCCTCGCGGAGGAGGTTTTCCTGCGCGGTTTCTGTCGGTGCGAACAGGAAGTCTGACAGGTGGTCGGCAACGACCCGGTTTATCTCTTCGGGCATTCTCCGGTCAAAGCTCCTCAGGCCCGCTTCGACATGCCCGATCCGGATATGGAGTTTGGCCGCGGCAAGAGCCCCGGCAAGGACGGTATTGGTGTCTCCCTGCACGAGGACGACACCGGGTCTTTCCCTCATGAACGTTTCTTCGACCCCGGCCATGATCGTTCCCGTCTGCACGGCATGGCTGCCGGAACCGGCATCAAGGTTGTAGGCCGGATCCGGTAACCGGAGAATTTCAAAAAACGACCGGTCCATCTCGTACGAATAGTGCTGGCCGGTGTGCAGGATAAAAAAATCCCGGCCCTGTTCCTGCGCCGCACGGATGATGGGAGACATCTTGATGATCTCCGGGCGGGTGCCCAGGACAATGGCGATTTTCATCGGGTACTGATTGCACCCGGGTTATTTTCAATGTTCCCTGCGAATGGAGGGAAGAATCCTGCTGTGCCGACAACCTCATGGGAATGACGCATGAACAGAGGTCTTCTGCAGGGCCCTTATTTCTGATTAAAACTTTTTAAAGATCCCTATCTTCTCTTTGCGGGGAGACCAATATTATTTAAGCCTTGTACTAATGTTTATAAGATTGTAAGTCCTTATTCTGCTTTCAGCAAAAAATAATTTTCCTGATATCAATAGGGCTGAATAATCTCTCAGGTGACGTTATACAACGTGGTATCAAATGGCAGAAACGACCCTTCATCCGTACAGTAAAGGCTCAGAAGTCAGTGGGGGCTCAAAAAGTGCCTCCCCGGATATTTCCATCAAGCTGAACGCCACCATGATTCAGGTCAGGAATGCCGACGTCACCCAGCGGAAAGGTCTCATCGTCGTGATACCAGCATTCAATGAGGAGATTGCTCTCGGGTCTGTCGTCCTGCAGGCACGGCAGTACGCTGACAAGGTAATCGTTGTCGATGACGGCTCGTCTGACCGCACCACAGAGATTGCAAAAATGGCCGGGGCCGAGGTGATCTCTCTTGAATATAATGCCGGGAAAGCCTATGCCCTTCTCATCGGCCTCAAAAGAGCACGGGAACTTGACTGCAAGGCGGTCGTCATGATGGATGCAGACGGCCAGCACCATGCCCGCGACATACTGAGGATTGCTGCCCCTGCCATGAACGGAGACGCGGATCTTGTCATCGGGTCCCGGTTCCTTGAGAAGAACGGACATACCCCTATCTACCGCCGGTTAGGACAGAAGACCCTTGATATTTTCACCAATATCGGAACAAAACAGAACGTGACCGATTCACAATCCGGATTCCGTGCACTCAGCAGAAAAGCGCTGGACTATCTCGATTTCAAATCCAACGGCTACAACGTGGAATCGGATATGATCGCACACTTTGCGGCAAACGGTCTTGTCATGCGGGAAGTGCCGGTCAATGTGCGGTACAAGGTGCCAAACATGCACAAAAAGCACCCGGTGAGCCACGGCATGGGAGTTTTGTCCCAGCTGATCAGCCTGATCGGTTACCGGAGACCGCTGATCGCGTTTGGTTTGCCGGGAGGAATTTTCGTAATTGTAGGTATCGTAACAGGCTTCTTTGCTTTCAGGGAGTATTATGCAACGACCAGATTCCCCTTTGCAATGTCGATGGTCAGCATGGTATTTCTTGTCATGGGGTTGCTTATGGTTATTGCCGGGTTAATTCTGAATTTTCTCGTCATACTTATAAAAGAGCAGAAATTACAATAAAACGGATTATTAACTTTTAATCATAATATCTCCTCACCTGATATGCATATTTTAATTCCTGCCATCGTAGATATCCGTAAAACGGCCCCCAACCGCCTCCACCAGTTTATCAGACATCTTTCAACAAACCACAAAATCACAGTTGTCTGCATCAACGATTTCTGGAAATCAGGGCAGGTGGATAACAGACGCCATTACCAAGACTTTTCTGACACCCTTAACGCGATCAACATTGTTTATTTCACGCAAAAGAAAATGAGTCCTATTTTTCAGGAGATCTTATCCCCGCTTCTTCTCTGTAATTTAAAAAACGATGGATATGATATAATTTTCAATTATAATACCCTTGTTTCCGGCCAGTACCTCGCAAAAAAGTTCCGGATACCAATGGTTTACGATATTGCTGATGATCTCCCGGCGATGATTCAGTGGTCCCCTCAGATCCCGGCACCGTTGAAAATGTTGGGCCGTTGGTTTGGTGAATATAAGGTTAAAAGGACGATTGCATGTTCAAGATCCGTTACGGGTACTGCCACCCAGTTCAAGGAAAAATATTCGATTCCTGACACAAAGTTTTACCACATCCCCAACGGCGTTGACACGACGCTGTTCAGAAAAGTTGACAGTTCGGTCTGTCATGATCTTGGGCTTGGGGGCTCGTTTGTCCTCGGTTATGTAGGAGTATTAAGGGAATGGGTCGATTTGACGCCGGTTTATCAGACATTGAAAAAACTGCCGAATTCCCGATTGCTGATTGTTGGCCAGGAAGGGGCTTATCTTGAGAACATGAACCTAGTAAAAAAACTCGGAATTGAAGATAATGTTGTTTTTACCGGTAATATCCCTTATGAAAAAGTTCCGGATTACATTGCTGCAATGGATGTGTGTCTCATACCCTTCAAGAAAAATGATATCACGGAAAATGCGGTTCCCTTAAAACTTTTCGAATATATGGCGTGTGAAAAGCCGGTAGTCTCATCGAATATTGAGAGTGTCCAACAAATTGTCCGGGATAGAATTTTTTATGCTGACACTGCGCAAGAATATACTGCGTTGTTGAAACGGTTTATCAATAAAGATCCTGAGTTGTCTGATCTCCTGAAAAAAAATCGCCGGTTTATTGAAGACAATTTTACTTGGGCCCGAATCGGTAATTCTCTGGAAGTTGTCCTGGATGGAATATTATGAGAATATATCTGTTAAACCCGCCGTTCAAGAAAAATTTTGTGCGTTGTGGACGGTGGCAGGGAGTGGCTGCACGCGGTGGAACATTATATTATCCTATCTGGCTTGCTTATGCGACCGGACTGCTGGAAAAGGAAGGGCATACCGTCAGGCTCATCGATGCAATAGCAAGGAAATGGGAGACTGAACAGGTTACTGCCGATGCGAAACAATTTCATCCGGATATTATTGTTGTCGATACGAATTTTTCAAGCCTGAAAAATGATGTAGCAATCGCCAGTTCACTGAAATCCAAGACAGGTGCGGTAACGGTCATTGTCGGGCCGCCAGCTTCCCAGTTCGCAGAGGATATTCTCAATCAAGGTATTGATATTGTCGCACGGTTTGAATTTGACCTTACCCTGCGGGAACTGGCATTTTCTGAACAGGATCTCAAATATCCCGCTTCAATCAAGGGTATTTCTTATAAGCAGGTCGGGAAGATCATCCACAATCCTCCCCGTGAATTCTCAACACAAAAGGATCTTGATGAAATTCCCTTTGTCTCGCAGGTTTACAAAAAACACCTCAATCCCAAAGATTATTTTCTCAACCATGCATTCTACCCGATGGTCCAGATCATCACGAGCAGGGGATGCCCCAACCGGTGTACATTCTGTTCCTGGCCTGAAACGCTTACCGGAAGGAAGTACCGGATGCGGAGTGTTGATAATATCGTCGCCGAATTTGAATATATTGTAAAAGATCTTCCTGAAATAAAGGAAATATTCATTGAAGACGATTGTTTCACGATCAATAAACCGCATGTCATGGAATTTTGTTCGAGGATAAAGGAAAGAGGGATTAGGATCAACTGGGGCTGCCAGGCCCGGGCAACACTTGACTATGAAACAATGGTTGCCATGAAAGAAGCGGGTTGCAGGCTTCTTGATGTGGGGTACGAATCCGGGAGTGACGAGATCCTTAAAAACATTAGAAAAGGTATTACCGATGATCAATTACTGGAATTTACGAAAAATGCAAAGAGAGCCAAATTGAAAATTCTTGCGGATTTCGTGTTTGGATTTCCGGGAGAAACAGATGTAACTATAAGAAAAACTATTGATTTTATCAAAGAAATCAAACCCGATCTACTTCAGATTGCGATGGCAACCCCGATTCCTGGAACAGAATTTTATTCCTGGTGTAAAAATAATAACTATTTAGTATACGATGATTTACAGGAATCTCTCGATGATCAGGGATATCAAAAATGTATTATTTCGTACCCCGGTTTATCGAATAGCCATATTGAACAGTGCGTTAATCAGGAAATTAAACGTTTTTATTTTAGTATGTATTTTGCCATAATTACGATCAGAACCTTGTTTCATAAGAACAGGATCAATGAAATATTGCTGTTATCCAAATCGGCTAAATCTTTTTGTAATTTCATAGGGAGAACGAAATGAAAATTGGGTATTTTTCATCAAGATTTCCTTATGATGATATCCATGTCAAACGAGTTGATTATCCGTTCGGCGGATCGGTAATCGCTACTTATCAACTCATACTCGCCATGAGAGAATATGGACATCAGATCAGCGTTTTTACAACTGCGAATAACGGTAAAGATTCTATTGAAACCATGAAAGATATGAATATCTATAGATATTCCACTAATCTTCGTATTTTATCTTCATCGGTATCACTAAAGCAATTCTATAAACCGTTCTCCAAAGAAGTTGATATCGTCCACGTGAGCTTTGATATTCCGCCACATCCCCTGGCAGGATTAAGGTATGCCAGGAGAAAGGAATTACCTCTCGTTGTTACCTATCATGGGGACTGGGATGAAGAATATGGATCACCTATCCGAAAAATTGGAGTTCACTTCTGCAATTCTATTATCACAAAAAATATCCTTGATAGAGCGGATGTAATCATATCGCCTTCGAAATCATATATTAAAAAATCAAATTTTCTCCGGAATCATCAGGAAAAAGTTGTTGTTGTTCCGAATGGTGTTGATTTAACCCAATTTGAGGTTAATCTTTCAACCCAGGAATGCAGGGGGCTTCTCAATCTTCCTCAGGATAAAAAAATAGTCCTGTTTTTTGGATTTTTATCGCCTTATAAAGGTCCGGATATCCTTCTGAAAGCCTTACCTTTGATTGTTAAAGATATTCCAAATATATTCCTTGTATTTGCAGGCGACGGAATTCTCAGAAAGGATCTCGAATTGTTATCTGAGGAATTAAACTTAAAAAAATACGTCAGATTTTGCGGTTTTATTGATGACGTGGTAATAAAATCGTTGTATTATCATGCAGCAGATGTGTATTGTCTCCCGTCACTAATGGAATGTTTCCCGATTACAATATTAGAATCCATGGCTTCGGGAACACCGGTTGTTGCTTCAGATATTGGCGGAATTCCCGATATTATCACAGATAAAAAAGACGGAAAACTGGTTGAACCAAATAATTCAGAGGAATTAGCTAAAGCCATTATCTGGGTGCTCAACAATTATTCGGAAATAAAATTTGGTTACACAGGAAAAGAAAAAATGCAGAAATTTTCGTGGAAAACGATTGCCGCTCAGACAAATGAAATATATCAGCAATTGGTTGGTGTTTAAATGCAGGTCTGTTTTTTTGGCGATTCATTGAGCATGCTTTCCGGTACTTCAAAGCCTCTCTATATTCTGGCTGATGAATTGCAGAAATGCAGTGTTGATATTACAGTACTTTCCGGAGAGATGACCGATCGACAGAAAGAAATTAACCATATTCTCCTGAATGAAAATGAGATTGAAAATGTGAACATTATCTATCTAGAAAATTTAATCAAAAAAATAACCGGAAAAAAAGATCAGCAACTAATTGAGATCATTAAAGACAGCGATATCATTCAGGGATTTGATCTTTTTTCTTTATATCATTTGAGAAATATGATCAATAGTCATAAGATTGCGAAACCATTGGTATATTCTTTAACAGGTTCTTATAAACTCGAAATGCATGATTTTTATTCCGCCGGTTTGCCTTCATTGCTCAATCTTCAGAAGAAATCTTTCCTGTTTAAGTTTTTCTGTCCAAAAGGAGTTATACATAATTTATTTAAGAAGTTCGATAAAATTATCACTACCAGTGAATTTATGTATCGTACACTGGATAAAAATCATTTCCCGATGCAACAGGTAAAGCATTTCAATATCGGGATCAACCCTGAAAATTACCAGAAATTTAAGATACACAATAAAGATCCCGTCTATGATTTTTTATTCTTTGGGTGGGGATCATCAATCAGAGGAGTGCCTGATCTTTTGAAGGCATTCGAAATTGTCCTCAGGTACAAACCAGACGCAAAGCTTGGTATATTCTTTCTGGGGTCGCACGGGAGTGAAGAAAATTATTATTCGGCATCAATCAGAAATAGGAAATATTTTAAAAAGTCCGTTGATCTCAATATCGGGCCGAATATGGATATGATTAAAGTTATACAAACGTCACGATCAGTTGTGCTGCCCTTCAGGTCGGCTTTTGGTTATTCCCACCCCCCTCTTACCGTTATGGAAAGCATGTTTCTTGGAACCCCGGTAATATCCACGAATGTCGGTAGCATTCCGGAATTACTTACCGATGGTACAACCGGATTGGTGGTTCCCCCACATAATTCTGAAGCGCTGTCACAAAAGATGCTCCTGATCTATGATGAAAATATTACAAATCCAATTATTGATAAAGGATTTGAAAAGATAGTGACAGATTACAATATTCATACTAACGCCAAGTTAATGAAGCTTTTTTATAACGAAATTCTGGAGGGCTCTATTGATAACTAATTCTAAGAATTATTACTCAAATCCGGTCACTGCTGATAACTATGACAAAGACCGTTTTACAACTTTCGCCGGACAAATGTTTGACACGTTTGAAAAAGATATTGTGTTATCCAATCTGCCTCCTCTCACTCCTGACAGTATCATTCTTGAAGTTGGTGTGGGAACCGGTCGGTTCTCTATTGCAGTTGCACAGAAGAATTACAATATAATTGCCAGTGACTATTCCCCGGCTATGTTGAAAATTATTAAATCAAAAATCGATAAAGAATTGTCAGAAAAAATTACCATTTTAAGACAGGATACATCAAATCTTTCATTTAAGGATGATTCTTTTGATTATGTCTATTGTCTTCGTGTAACAGTTAATCTGGATACTCAGGTAAATGTTGAACAATGTATTCGCGAAATGGTACGCGTTTGTAAACATGAGGGAGTCATATGTTTTGATATTGTCAACCCGATTAGTCTTGCATTTTTCGGCGGGAGACGTGAAACAATAATGATCCCAATGAAAAAAATGAAAAAAATTATTTCTGATATTCCGGATACAGTAATCAGCCGGTCATTTGGCGGAAGAATTCTAAGTCAAACCGTATTTGAAAAATCTCCCAAATCTTTTTTACCATTTATCGATTCTGTTGACAAATTTTTATCCGGCTTATTCCCGGCCCTATGCGTGAGAAATTATTATGTCATAACTAAAAAGTAGTGGAGTGAGACAACTAAACTTGTAAACAATAATTGGGATAAGTCACTCTACAATTTTAATTGTCCTTCTCCAGTAGTGCCTTTAAGGATCTATAGAAAACGTATTGCTACCGGAAAAACCCGGAAACGATTCATAAAACCCTATCTCTGTCGATACCGTTCATCATATTATTAACAGATTTAAGATCTCTCAACAGCTTCTATAAGATATACCTCACGCTAAAAGCATTCCGGTCCAATGTTACCGGACCAACAAATCTGACGCCTACGTTCTCATCCCGATCAGGACACGGAAACAGAAAACGGATCTCCGGATTTTGTCGATAGGAACTTCAAAATCTGATCTGGCATTGATTTCTCGAAGAAATTTATTTAAATCCGTATTTTTTCTCTTTAAAAAGAAGTTCGGGGAATTCCTGAAAGGCCGAAAAATCCCGGGACAAATCAAAGGACTAAAATCAAATTTACTGTCTGCGCTATCTCAAATTAACTTCCTCGATCCTGGTCAGGGTCAAAACTCATAGATTTTACTGTACAAAAATTACGCTTTCATTTTGGTATAACAAATGTTACCCAATCAATGAAAAATAATATCACTATTTACTGTCAATAATTACAAAAACCGGTGAACTATTTGTTAAAGTTCGAAAGAAAAGACTGGTATCTTTATGGGCTTGTGTTAATCCTGATATCTACGGATACTGCGATACTTTTTGACATTCCCTTTTTAAGACAAATTCTCGGGTTTTTGTTTTTAACAATTATTCCCGGCATTTTAATAATTCAATTACTGGACATTAATAAACTTAGATCCTCGGAGAAATTGTGCCTGGTTATTGGACTTAGTGTTGTAATTGTTATGGTCACTGGTCTTTTTTTAGATATTTTGTTTACAATATTAAATTATAAATCTCCACTTGAAGTAGTACCGGTATTAATTTTTTTTAATGTCCTGTATCTAGGATTGGGCATATTCGGATATTGGAGAAAAACATTTTTTTCCCCTTCGGGACTGGACATATCATTGACTAATGGGGAGAAAGTTTTACTTATTCCTCCAATCATTTTTCCTGCATTAAGCGTAATAAGTATGACGGTATATAATCAAACGGCCAGTCCTTTATTGATTTTTATTTTTTTATTAATTGTTCCGGTTTACCTTGGAATACTACTTTATTTCAATAGATTTGTTTCTTCAAGATTGTATCCGTACGTTATTCTCTCTCTCAGCATTTCCCTGCCACTCTTATTGGGATTGCGATCGAATCATATACTGGGAT
>Ga0326728_10026931_pt1 | contig 10112 bp, 6 predicted proteins | sample MB3enrmetagenome_FD_207602 | JGI IMG/M metagenome (GOLD analysis project Ga0326728, IMG submission 207602) | Lab enriched peat soil microbial communities from McLean, Ithaca, NY, United States - MB31MN | ecosystem: Environmental > Terrestrial > Soil > Wetlands > Peat | place: USA: New York... | reverse complement strand
TGATCGAGCTCCTCTTGGATGCGTTTGTTGTCCTCGCCCACCCGCGGGGCGGCCTTCGGGCTGAGGAGAATCTGGTTGTCGATGCGAATCGGGCAGCGCGTGGTGTGAACCTCGACGCCGTCCCGCCGAACGATCTGGTCCATCCCCAGGGAGTGCCAAGCGTCGTGCGCCAGCAGCCTGGCATAGTCGAACACATCGGAGCACCAAACGCCGTCGGCCTGCAACACCCCAAGCCAGTGCGCGGTCGTCCGTGCTTGCAGGTGGTTAGCCAGAATCTGCTGGATTTCATCTCGGCGGGTGAACCAGGTCCCCGAATCGCTGTACGTCTCGAGAGCATGGCACCCGATGAGCCGGGCGATTCGAATCAGATCGCCCATCGCCAGCGCCAGGTATCCATCCTTGGTGGGGTATATGCCATAAGGCGCCGACAGATATGCGTGAGCGTTGAAACGCTTGCTCCGCTGCGGCAGTCGCCCCCCATCGGCAAGGTGGGTGGTGATGACTTCGAACTGGAAATCGAGAATCGACTCGAGCAAGCTTACCTCGACGTGCGCGCCCGTGCGCGTCTTGGCCCGCCTAATAAGGGCGGCCAGAATCCCCTGCACCAGGTGCGAACCGCACAGGATGTCAACCACCGCGATCCCCATTGGCACAGGTCCCTGATCGGCGTTGCCGCTGAGCCAAGTCAGGCCCGACAGCGACTGCACCAACAGATCCTGTCCCGGCTTGTCCTTCCATGGACCTTCGCTGCCGTAGCCGGTCACCTCCCCGTATACGATGCGCGGATTAAGCTGCCGGACTGCCTCCCAGTCTAGGCCGATTTTCTCCATCACGCCGGGCCGAAAATTGTGCGTCAGTACGTCCGCGCGCGCCACCAGCCGTCGCACTGTTGCCAGGTCTTGCGGGTTTTTCAAGTCAGCGGCAAAGCTCTCCTTATTGCGGTTGATGGTGTGGAATACGAGGCTATCGCCATCAACGAACAGATTCTTGATGGCCAGTTGCCTGCCCCCCTCGCCGCTTTTGGGCCGCTCGATTTTGATCACCCGTGCTCCCAGGTCCGCCAGGCGCAGCCCTGCCGAGGGTGCGGCCATGTACTGGGCGAATTCGAGGACGGTGAGCCCCTCCAGGGGCCTCATTGCCGCCCCCGCATCCGCGACTCGCGATACAGTGCGTCAAGGCCAGCCAATACCATTTGCTCGTCGCCCCCTTCCTTCATGTACTCGCGGATTGGCCCACCGGCGCGATCCTGAAAATAGATGTATCCCGGGAAGCGCGGGCGCAGGAAGGCACGATCGAGCGCCGGCAGCGTATTGCGGAAATAGTTCCTGCACAACGCGTTCACCTGCGCGTCCGTCCACGCCGAGCGATGCCCGGGCTGCCCGCCATTCTCGAAGTAGATCGTCCGCTGCGAGACAGGGTCGGCGACGAAAGCGGCGTACTGGAGCGCCACCTCGCGCTTTAGGCACCGCGCAGAGATCGCCAGCCCCGCCCCGCCCAGCGTGGTCCGGCACCGTTGCCCTTCGATCTCGACCATGTCACCGAATTCCAGTGGCCTGCGAGCGTAGCCGGTCCGCGCATAGTTGCTATATCCGTACACAAAAGGGCAGTACGCGTAGCGGTCCGTCAGCGTCATCGTTTCATAGACGCGGATGGGGTTGAGATTCCAGAAAAGCGGATCGAGCAGCAGCGCCAGTTCGCGCAACATGCTGAGTGCCTGCGCGCCAACCTGCGAAGACACCACGCAGTCCTCGCTCTGACACACCTCTTCGCCTAAAGTCGCGCAGACCATGTAGAAGTTCATCAGCGTGTCAATCGGCATGCCGGGCATCAGAACCTTGCCGGCGCGGGCGAGTTCCAGCAGGTCGTTCCACGTCGGGGGTAGATCGCTGGCGGGAAGCAGGTCAGGCCGCCAGGAGGCGACAGGAGTTGCGGCGTCAATTGCAAGCGCCCACTGATGACCGTCAAAGCTGTAACTTTGGTGCGACAGGCCCATGGCACTCGCCGCCTGGTCGGCCAAGAACGCCGCCGGCAGGTGCTTGTCCAGGGGGAGGAGCAAGCCCGCCGCCGAGGCGAACCCAACCCAGGGGTGGTCAATCACCAGCAAGTCGTAGCGGTTGGCCAGGCGATCAATCGGCTGGTCGGCGAACTCCTGTAGTGACCGCTTCTCCCAGATGAATTCCGCGCCGGAATTAAGCTCTGAGAAGCGTTGTGCCGTGGCCACCATAGGGGTGTATCCCCGGCTATGATCCCACGTCATACCCCGCAAGCGCTGCGGCTCGGTTGGATGCGGCATTTGAACGGGCCCCGTAGTGTTATAACCTTTCTTGGGGTGAGGTTGCAACGGGGTGCGGTGGTGAGCAGCTTCTTGGTGTTTCTTGAAAACACTCAGGGCGAGATTCCTCGCTCCGCTCGGAATGACAGTTTGGATGGCATATTAAGACCGCCGGCGCGCTTCCCGGTGCTTGGCCTCTTCGATGTGGTCCTTGATCGATTCTCGCATGGGACGCAACCCGCATCCCAACTCCTGGCGAATCCGTTGATCGTCCATCCGGTAGATGAAGGGCGAATTGGGCTTGTCAGGGCTGAAGCTGATTTGCGCGCTCGGCGCCAGTTCTCTCACCAAGGCCACCAGTTCCGGCGCGGAGAGCGTGTGGCCTCCGGTGTTGTAGGCGCGATAAGCCAGCGAGGGCTTGACGGAAAGCTGGTAGATCTCCTCCGCCAGATCAGCGACATAGATATAAGAGTTTCGGTCGTTCTCAGGGAAGGGAAGCGTCACGGGCTTTCCCAGCGCGGGCAAGCTGGCGAAGTCACTTGCCCAAGCTGTTGTGCCGCGCTTTCGCCCGTGTCCAAAAACCACCGGGGGGCGAACCGAGACGATAGGTGTTCCGTAGCGCGCCTCATACTTGGCAGCCAAGTGTTCATTCAGGAGTTTAGTGAGAGAGTAATTCAGCGCGTGATCTCGAGGGGAACAGAAATCCTCCTCAGTCACTGGACGGTCGCCGTAAACCGTCTGGGTTTTTCCGTAGACCGATTCTGAACTCGTGAATACGATGCGCTTGACGCCGTGGGCGCAGGCTTCGGCGAACAAATTCGCTGTTCCCAGGGCGTTGATGCGCATGGCGGCGGGCGGATCGGCCTCCGACTCGGCCCCCATCATATAGGCCAGATGCACCACGCGCTCGATGTGGGGGTGGTTCTTAAATATTGCTGCCACTTGCTGGCGATCGCCCACGTCGCCGGCGATCACCTCGACTTCCGAAGCAAACAGGCCCATGACTTCCGCGTCGGGAGACCGGTCAAAGCACAGCACCGGCTCCCCGTGCTGGAGCAAGCAACGAACCACGTACGAACCGATAAATCCTGTCCCACCCGTCACCAGGAAACTCATGTCGCGGTAAGCGCTCCTCCCGGCCGCTGAATATCCAGCGAGTATCGTGCTCCTGGCCTATTTGCGGCCGAATTCACCTTGTTTTATCAGCCCTTGGACGGTATCCCCTCGCGCAGGCTGTGAGCCCCGGCCACCAAGGCGCGCAGTTTGCCCCGAGTGATGTCAAGAGGGACGTGTTGAAATCCGCATTCGGAGGTAATCAGCACCCGTTCTGGAGCAAAGTACTCGAGCACCGGGCGCGTTCGTTGGGCTACGGTTTCAGCGGACTCGATGGCGTCGCTGCGCTGGTCGACAACGCCCACGGCAAACTCACCCTGGAATTTCCATTTATCCCAGAGCGTCAGCATGTTGTAGCTGAGCGTGCAGTATTCCAGCGACGCTTGGTCGATTTTCGCCAGCTTGAAGCCCTCCACCAAGTCGTCGTAGCGGGTGAAATAGACGCGCTTGCGGCGAGGATTGCCGCCGCACACGTGCAGGCCGATCTTGACGCCGAGACCGTTGCTCGCACGGTTCAAAACCTCCGCGGCCCACTCCACTTCCCCCGGGAAGGCTGTCCAGGCCGGTTCGTCGAACTGGATGAATTCGCAGCCGGCATGCACCACTTCCTTCAATTCTTGGTTCAGCACCCCGGCGTAGGCCAGCGCTAGGTCTTTGTCGCTGGGGTAGAGGTCGGGACGCTTGTTATTCGAGAACTTAGCGAGCAGGTGCGGCCCCGTGCAGGTTATCTTGACCTCGACCTGCGGCGGGGCAACCTCGCGCGCCGTCCTCCAATCGTGGGCTAGTCCGAACCGCGGGTTTTCCATCTTGTCCACCACCGATGCTATTTCGATCCCAAATCCAGTGTCGCCGTAGGTCCGATAGACCATTTCGTCAAACGACAGGCCATCCAGCCGCTTCTGGAAAAAGTAGTACATGTTCTCTCGACGGCCCTCGCCATCGGTGATGACATCAAGGCCTGCATCCACTTGGTCGCGCGCTGCCCAGCGAATGATTTCGTCAGCCTCCTGGCGGGAAAGCGTGGGCTTCTTAAGGGTATCCGTTGGCTGCACGGGGCGTGGGTAGCTTCCGGTAACCGAGGCTCGGAATGGTTCAGGCACTTTCGTTCCCCATAATACGGTTAGTTTGATTCTCGCAGTGGCGGACTGTGACCGCCGGTCCCGAATCCCCAAGGAGTTCCGGCGCGCACGGAGCGGGCTGTAGCAAACTGGCCTATAATCCCAGACATTCTTCGGAACGATCCCTGAGGTGTCCTACATTATATCTCGACAGCCACACTCTAGGGAACAATTTGTCCGATGCGTTGCCCTTTCGTGAATCACCCAGGCCGAAATGGTGCCAAACTATACCACCCCGTCCGCTTTCCCCTGCTGTTTGCAACCCATGCGAAGGGGGAGTATATTGACCGCAAGCTTAAAGGGTGAGCAGGAGTCTGGACGACCTCCTGCCTTGCCGTAAGTCGGTTGTGGTTCGAGAGTTAGTCTCGGACCAAGAGTGATCAGGGCAACCCGAAAGGACCTGGAGATGGCCATAAGTTCAATCGAGATTCGCGTTTGCCGGAATGCTCGCGAAGCCATGTCGGAGTCAGAGATGCGGATTGGGGGAAAATCCACCTTCGATTTCCTGGTGGTATCCCTGAAAACCAGCGAGGGCCTCGAGGGTAACTCCTTCGGATTTGCGGGGCGAGGCGCCGAAATGGCCGGGGAGATCGCGGCATCCGCGCTGAAACCCTTCTTTCTGGGCAAAGATCCGCTAGCGCGAGAAAAGCACTGGCAGGACTTCCGCATGTACGACCGCTGGTGGAACCACGTTCCGATTTATTCCTACGGCCCCTTCGACATCTGCCTTTATGACATCGCCGCCAAAGCGGCGGGCTTGCCGCTTTACAAACTGCTGGGTGTGTACAGAGACAAAGTGCCCACCTACGCGAGTTCCTTTGTGCTGCCCACGCCCGAGGATTATGCCCGGCAGGCGTTGGAGATAAAGGAGAGGGGATGGCATGCCTACAAACTCCACCCGCCGGGCAAGATTGAATTCGACTTGAAAGCCTATCGCGCCTGCCGGGAAGCCGTCGGCCCCGATTTCAAGCTGATGGCTGACCCAGTGGCGGCCTACTCCCACGAAGAGGCTTTGCGAGTGGGGCGTGAACTCGAGCGGCTTAATTTCTATTGGCTCGAGGAACCCGTCTTTGACGTCGATTTTCACGGACTGCGAAAGCTGACCGCCCAACTGGATATCCCCATTATTGGCACCGAAGTGCTGCCCGGGTCGCATTACTCCACCGCCGAGTGCATCGCCTCGGGCGTGGTGGACATGGTTCGCACCGATGTGTCGTGGAAGGGAGGCATTACGCCGGTGATGAAGACGGCCCACTTGGCGGAATCCTTCGGGGTGAAGTGCGAATTGCACACCACCATCTATCACCCGCTGGAAGTGGTAAACCTGCATTGTTGCTGCGCCATCTCCAACTGCGAGTTTTTCGAGTTGCTGTACCCTCTTTCGTACATGGACTTCGGCATGAAAAACAAATTGCAGATTGACGCGGAAGGCTATGCGCATCCTCCGGAGGCACCGGGAATCGGAGTGGATTTCGATTGGGATTTCATCGACAATTGCACCGTTAGCAAGCTGTAGCGGCAATATCGTATAGGGGACGGTCAAGCCGTCCCATAGCAACGGCGGGTAGGGGTAGGGCTTGCCCTACCCAAGTTGATCAACGACATGACATACAGGGGACGGCAAGCCGTCTTCCTACTGCCAGGAGCGAACAAACTTATGCCAGCACCCAAGCTTAAACGGTATGGACAAATCATCGGATTGAAACCGGAAGTCTTTGATAGATACGTTGAGTACCATGCGAAGGTTTGGCCCGGAGTCCTAAAGACCATCTACGACTGCAACATTCGCAACTACTCAATATTCTTTAAGGATGATACTCTTTTTGCCTATTTCGAATATGTAGGCGACGACTTCGAGGCTGATATGGCGAAGATGGCTGCGGACCCCACCACGCAGGAATGGTGGGCCATCATGATGCCCATGCAGCAGCCGATCGCCACCCGCGCCGAGGGAGAATGGTGGGCCAATATGAAAGAAGTGTTCCATGTAGATTGAGAGCGGTGGCTAGTGATTAGCGGAGCCGCGCAGAGCAGCGGCGAGTGGCCCTGACTACTAGCCACTAACCACTACTGCACCAGGGCGTTAAATGTGTCGCATCAATTTGTGCTGCCTGACGCTGTTCCACATACTTCTGGGAATGTTGACCGCGACATTGGCTGCGGATAAGTCTGCGGCTGCTCCGCAGTCGGCGCGGCCATCTCGGACTCCATCTGAGTCCACTGTCTATCGCAACACGGTTCCGGGCGTGAAATATCTTGGGTCGAAGGTCTGCGCCGCCTGCCATAAGGACATCTACGACAACTTCAGCAAGACCGGCATGGGCCGTTCTATGAGCCCCGTGACTCGCTCGGCGTTGGAGAAGGTTCCCGCCCCGGTAACCGTTTTTGCCAAGGACCTGAATCGGCGATTTCAAGTCTATCGCCAGGGCTCTGACCTTTACCAAAGCGAGTCCGTGGTGGATGCAGATGGGAAAGAAGTCTTCAAATCCACTCACAAGCTTGAATTTATCGTTGGCTCGGGGGCCAACGGGTTCACCACGGTTGTGCGGCGCGGCAATTACCTGTTTGAAGCCCCACTGTCATTTTACACCAAGGCAAATAGCTGGGGGCTCTCACCGGGCTACGAGTTCCGAGACTACGGTTTTGACCGGCCGATCCAGGAAGGTTGCGTCGCCTGCCACAGCGGACGGCCACAACCGGTTCCCGACCAAACCGGGCTCTACCGCGACCCTCCTTTCCAGGAGCTTGCAATCGCCTGCGAGAGTTGCCACGGGCCGGGCGAGTTGCACGTGAGGGAGCGTGAGGCAGGCACGCCGGTTCCCGATCATGGCGACCGGTCCATCGTAAACCCCGGGCGACTCCCTGCCTGGCTAGCCGACAACATTTGCATGTACTGCCACCAGGCAGGAGATGTAAGGATCTTGCAATCTGGCAAAGACTATCTCGACTTCCGCCCCGGCGCCCCCCTCGATGACACACTGGCTGTTCTCATGGTTCCGCTCAAGCGCGAAGCTCCGATGCAGTCCGACCTCCTGGAACATTATTTCTCGATGACGTTGAGCAAGTGCTACAGGCAAAGCAACGGAAAGCTGAGTTGCCTTTCCTGTCATGACCCGCACCTCCAGCCCACCAAGCAAGAGGCGGCGGCCTATTACAGAAGCAAATGCCTGGTTTGCCATACCGACTCCAGTTGCACGGTTCCTCTCCCAATGCGGCGGCGGCAGAGCCCGCCGGACGATTGCACGGGCTGCCATATGCCCAAGCGGGACGTAAAGATTATCGCGCATTCGGCGCTCACCAATCACCGCATCATAGCCGACGATACCGAACCATATCCCGAAATGGCCTTCCACCTCGGAACCCCCGAGACGCCGGATTTAATTCATTTGAGCGCCATACCTGATAGGCAGAAGGATTCGATTCCCCCCATCACGCTCTTCGAGGCATATGGTGAGTTGATGGACTCCGCACCGGTCTACCGCAAGCATTACGAAACGCTGCTCGGCCAACTGGCGAAGCAAGAGCCTGATAACGTACCTGTCCTTGAGGCGTTGGCCAAAGAGGCGATGCAGCAAGGAACTCCGGGAGGGGAATCTGAGGCGATCAAGTACTTTTCGCGGGCCATCCAGTTGGGGGCTCGTTCACCAGAGGATTTCCAAGCCCTTGCAGTCTCGCTCGGCCGTGCCGGTCGGTTGGGAGAGGCCATCGACCTGCTTCGCCGCGCCATTCGGGTCGCTCCTTATGAAAGCGAACTGTACCAGTCCCTGGCAAAGGCGTGTGTCATGGACCAGAAGCCTGAAGAAGCGGCAGATACTCTCAGAAAAGCCCTTGAACTCTTCCCACAGAATGCAGATATCCGGTTGAATTTGAGCAGGATAGAGGAGTCTATGGGCTCTCATTAAGCCTTGAAATCCGACCTTTCGCCCCTGAAGTCAGGCAATTTCTAAGCCCAAAACCCATCCGCGCGGCTCCACTGCCGAGCCCCAAACCCTTAATTTGCTCCCCACAGTTGGGTGGGGCGGATCCGCCCCCTCGTTGAAGTTGACATTAAACGAACCTTTGTTTGACATAGTGCATCTATACGGGAGGTGATATAATGACAAAGTGTCAGTATTTCGGTGGGGCTTAGGGTTCGCTTCGGACTGGCCTTAGCTTATTTCGCATTCTTCTTTCCTGGTATTTGCCTTCTTTCCCCCGTGGGGGTTGCGTCGGGTTCTGCACGGTCTTGGACACAGACATTGTGGCTTACTTGACCACACCATGTAAAAGCGCGAGGAGGATTTTACTATGGTTGCATTCCACGCATCGGTCCGAAGCTTTTTCCCATCGCTTGGCTGTTTTCTCCATCGCTCTCTGAGGGACGGATTCTCAAGGAGGTCCTTCAACCGGCGGCATTGCAGTGCCCCATCTTTCTTGACACTTCTAGTTGCGGCGTCCCTGGTCGCGGGTATTTGGCTATCGTTTCCAGCCAAAACCCAAGCGCAAATTTCGACTGCGACTATTAACGGCACAGTGCATGATAGCTCAGGCGCAGTCGTCCCGGGCGCCTCGGTAGTCCTGCACAATGTCGATCAAAACGTTGATCGCACGGTGACGACCAATGATGTTGGCTATTACGTGATCGAAAACATCATTTCGGGGAACTATAGTCTCTCCGTGAGCAAGCAGGGGTTTACTACCGCCCAACAGTCGGACATCACGCTGGTGGTGAACCAGACTGCCACCTATAACATGATGCTCTCCCCGGGAATGGTGACGCAGGTGGTCACCGTCGCGGCGCAAGCTGCGTCCCTGGAGGCCTCGACGGCGGAGCTTGGGGTTGCGGTCGTCAAGACCGAGGTGAATGATCTGCCGCTGAACGGGCGTAACTTCACGCAATTGCTCGACCTCACTCCCGGTGTCAGCACCATCGACGTTTCGCAAAATTCCTCAGCCCAGGGCGGCATCTGGTCCACGCCCATTGGCACATTTGCCTATCCCGCGGTCAACGGGCAAACCAACCGCAGCGACCTTTTCTACTTGGATGGAATTAACGATGAAGGATCGTTCGGCAGCACATATGTGGTTGCGCCCATTGTCGACGACATTCAGGAGTTTAAGGTCCAATCCCACAACGACGACCCTGCGTACGGAGGAGCACTTGGGGGAATCGTCAACGCGGTGACGAAATCTGGAACCAACACCTTCCACGGTTCGCTGTGGGAGTTTGACCGCAACACCGCGTTCGACGCTCGCAGTACCTTCTTGGCCAACCGTACCCCCTTCCAACAGAACCAATTCGGCGGGGCCATCGGGGGACCGGTTGTCTTCCCCGGCTATAACGGCCACAACAAGACTTTCTTCTTTGGCACCTACGAGGGATTCCGCCTCCACACCAATTCGCAGATCTTCTACAACACCCCCACGGCCGAGGAACTCACGGGAGACTTGAGCGGTGTCTCAGGGCAAATCTATAACCCCAACTCCGGATTGACCCAGCCCTTCATGTGTGACGGTTCGGGCAACCCTCTTACTCCTCTTGGGAACGGCACGCAACCGGCGGGCACTCCCTGCAACAAGATCCCGTCACAACTGATCAATCCTAATGCGCTGAAATACGCCCAGACGTT
>Ga0326728_10026930_pt1 | contig 10113 bp, 8 predicted proteins | sample MB3enrmetagenome_FD_207602 | JGI IMG/M metagenome (GOLD analysis project Ga0326728, IMG submission 207602) | Lab enriched peat soil microbial communities from McLean, Ithaca, NY, United States - MB31MN | ecosystem: Environmental > Terrestrial > Soil > Wetlands > Peat | place: USA: New York... | reverse complement strand
GCTGTTTATTGTAATCGAGCAGCACCACTAAGTTATCCAAACGATGCTGGCTGGCGGATAGGGCAGCTTCCCATACCGAACCCTCGTTGGATTCGCCGTCGCTGATCACCACAAAGACACGATGCCGGGCGTTCTCGTATCGCGCGTTTAACGCGAAACCGATGCCGATCGGCAGCCCGTGCCCCAGGCTGCCCGTGGATGCCTCCACGCCGGGCACCTTGCCGTGTTCCGGATGGCCTCCCAGCATGCCATCGGGTTGGCAGAATTTCCAGAGTTCGCTGTCCAGGAAAAAGCCCTTGTCGGCCAGAATGGCATAGAGTGCCAGGCATCCGTGGCCCTTGCTGAGAATGCAACGGTCGCGGCCGGGCCAGCGGGGATTGCCCGGGTCGACGCGCAGCACATCGTCGTAAAGCACGCGCAATATCTCCACCAATGAGAAGGCCGATCCAACGTGGCCTCGGTTCCCCGCCTGTAGAGTCCTGACAATGGTCCGGCGCAACTGGCGCGAACGGGCATCGAGCGGCGTCAGATTCACCGGCGGGCTTTTAATCGAAATAGGAGAAGTGCTCATATTCTGCCAATGTGGTGCGGAGCATTCTTTCCGCCTTGGTCAATTGTTCCTCCTGCTTCTGGCGCGCCTCCGCCTCGCTCATTCCGGCGAATTGCCGCCGCAAGAGTTGCTCGGGCAGAAACTCATTGAGGAGAATCAGGCACCATTTGAGCCCGAACAGCGGATAGAACGCTTCCACCCGCCTCGCCAGTCCGGCACACCAGGAAAAACTCCGCAGGACTCCTTTTGCAAATTGGCGCTTCAAGGCAGCCGGAAGCATCATCGCCGGATGCAGCAGAAAATCGCAGACAGTCTTGGCCGGATCGTCCCATCCAAAGTACTCGAAGTCGAGGAAGTAGATCCCGCCTCCGGGGGCTGCCAGCGCATTATGAAATCCGAAATCCGAAGGACTCAGCGTCCTCGCCTCCGCAGGCAGTGCCGGCTCAAACGTCTCGCCGGCACGCTCCCGTGCCCAATGCGATACCCGGTCGAAGGCTGGAACGAACTCGTCTTCCAAAAAGCCTCTCAGCCCGCTGCCGTTGGGACGCGCCCGCAGGGGAGCCAGCCGCCGCTGCAGATTTTCCAGCAGCGCGCCACCGGAAAAACAGGCTTCCGACGCCGGCCTTAGCGAACTGCTCCCGGGCCGCCGGCGCAAATCCGCCAGCCGCCCCAGGAAATCTGTCGCGGCATCGATGGCGGCCGCCGTTACTTCGTGCGGGGCCATCTTCCGGCCTTCGATCCATTGATAAACCGCCAAACCCTCTTCCTCGCTGGCGGCCACGGGCCGGGGAATATTTCGCACCGCGTTCTCCCACAGAAATACAAGGCTAGCAAACTCCGTCTCCATTCGCGCCCGGCCGTCGGAGGCATGGCGAAAGTATGCCTTTAATGCGTAACAACCCCGGGGCTCCACGGTCATGCGGTACACCCGGCTGTTGCGGCCGCCGCCGGCTTCCTCCAGGGTGGCGATCCTGCCCGGCGCCAGCTTTGCCGCGGACCTCCTCAGGCTGTCCCACTCCGCCTCAGTTTGAACCAAAGAAATACTCCCCGATCTCTTTCCAGCTCTTCATGCGGGTAACCTCCGGCGGCAGCGGAGAACGCCCGGCCGGCTCATACAGGATCCTGACCGTACGCGCCGGAAATCCCGTCTCCGAGAAAGTCTCCTCCAGGTCGTCGATGAAATGCGTGCACTCCAGTTCTGCGATGCGCCGGACCTTCTCCGCGCGCGTCGCCGTAAAGATCACTTCGTCGCGCCTCAGACCCAGACCCTCTGCTTCGAAGAATCCGTTCGCCGACATCCAGCCCAAGGCCGCGTTCCTCAAGTCCGTGCCGGTGGTGTCGAACCGCGAGAATTCCGTTTTGTGGCTCACTACGTAAGTTCTCACGCCTTGTTTCGCGCACCGCTGGAAAAACTCCCGCACCCCTTCTATCAGCCTGGCCTCGCCGATGCGCGAACCGTATATCAGCGCCTGGCACTTCTGCCACTCGGACTCCCCTTCCGGCAGCCGGCGAATGTGATCGCGAATCTCTTTTTTGGTTTGAACTGCCTCACTAAGCACTAATGCTCTCTCCTGCGCGATCCGGCCAAGCACCTCGTCATAAGTAACGATGGTGTTATCGAAATCGACTCCCACTATTTCATGAGACATTCGATATACCTTGCCAAAGAGACGCGTTCGATGGCGGTGCGATTGCCGACAATCGTGACGGCTTGGGCGCCCACGCAGCCGGCGATGAAGCTGAGCACTTCCGGCGGTGTTCCCGAGGCCGCGCAGGGGGCTGTGACGGCGAGCACTGCATCGCCGGCGCCCACGCGGTCGACTATGCGGCCGCTGAACGCGGGCGTTTCGCAGAAACCTTCGTCCCGGCTGTAACAAAGGCAGCCTTGAGCGCCGCGGGTGACGATAATGCGCTCGCAGGAGAGCTTCGCCGCGACGCCGGCGACGATGAGTTTCAGGTCTCCCTGCGGATTGCGCGCCTCCATGCGGATTTCCTTTTCCGAAATGGAGATGAAGTCGGCGCGGCGGTACTTGGAAACGGTATTGAAGCCTTGATTGCCGGCATTCACCTGCGTGTTGATCGCCAGGAAGCGGGCTTTGGCGGACAGGAGGTCGGCCACCTGGCGGGAGATCATCCCGTGGCCGTAATCCGCTGCTATGACAACGTCATATTGGGGCAGCAGGGCCTCCAGTTTTTCGCACAGGGCCGCGGACTGCGAACCGAGCCGATCGAGCTCCGCCATCACGTAGACCTCGAAGAGCTTCTGCAACGGGTACGACTCCAGAAAGCGCCGCTTGACGATGGTGGGCGCATTCTCGAGGTACAGGAAGATCTTCTCCACGGCCGGGTGGAGATGCTCGCGGATGAATTGCTCGTGCGAATCGACCCCCCCTAGCAGGGTGAGGACGCTGACCCGGTCGCAGACGGCGGCCGCATGGTTGGCCACCGCCAGGGCGCCGCCCGCAAACCGCTCGCTGCTGACATGGCGGGCCGCCAGAACCGGCTCCTTGCCCGCCTTTCCCAGGGTTTCGCAGTAATGATACTCATCGACGATGGCTTCACCCAGGACCAGCACACGCGAACGGCGCGCGCCCTCCAGACCGCCAATCACATCTTCGGACCGGTAGCGGCCGGTAAAGGAACGCAGGAAACGCGCGGTCTCCTCGGGAAAGATGTTGAAGTGATGATTGAGCAGAGTGGAAGAGCTGAAAACCACGTCCCCGGTAAATTCGAGGCGGCCGCCGACTTCGCGAATGGCCTGTTCTTCCAGGGCCACGGCGCCGGTGCGGTCTTCCAGGCCGCGGAATTCGATGCCCTTCACGAAGATATCCGGCCGCAGCAGGCGGATGGTATCGGTGGCCATGGGCCAATGATTGACGGCGACGTAGTCGACACAGGCGAGCGCTCCGATGGACCACGCCCGCTGCTCCTCCGGGAAGACCGGGCGATTGGGCCCCTTATTGACGAAGCGGTCGGGAGTGACCGTCACGATCAGAACATCGCCCAATTGCTTCGCCTGTTCGAGGTGGCGGATGTGGCCGATGTGCATCAGGTCGAATACACCGTGGCAGTGCACCACCGTTTTACCCGCCCGGCGCAGGGAACTTGTCACCTCACCCAGCTCCTCCAGCGTCAGTATCTTGTTCTTGGATAACTCCAGTGCAATTGTCATCGCAAACCTAGTTTCTTGACAACCTTCACGTTGACGTAATCGTCGTTGGTCAGGCTATCTTCGAACTTTCCGGACTTGAACGCGCAGCACAAATCCCGGATGGCGTCTTCGATGGTGTGCTGCGGCCGAAACCCGAGTTTTTCGGCGATCTTGCGGGAACTCACGTGGTACGAGCGGTTGTCGTCGGTGCTGGTGGTCTCAATCCGGATAGGCGCCTTCTCGGGAAACTCACGCTCCACCACAGCCTTCGCCATTTCCGCCAGCTGGGATACCGTGTGATTCTCGTAGCCCGCGTTAAATACCTCTCCATCTACCAGTTCGGCAGGGTATTCCAGTATCTTCACATATAGTTCGGTCACGTCGTCGATGTGAATATTCGGCCGCTTCTGCGCGCCGCCGAAGACCGTAATCGCGCCGCGCCGGATCGCGTGGTTGGTCAGAATATTGACGGTCAGATCGAAACGCATGCGCGGCGAATATCCGCAGACCGTCGCCGGGCGCATCACGACGGTAGTGAAATCGGGCGACCGGTACGTTGCCAGGGCCGCTTCGCAAAGCCCCTTATACTTGCTGTAATCGGTGAGCGGGACCAGGGGATGTTCCTCGGTCACTTCGGGAGCCTCACTCACCCCATAAACCGAGCTCGATGACACATACACAAATCGCCGCACCCCGGCCCGCTTGCTGGCGTTCACCATCGGCTCGAAACAATCGTAGTTAATGGTCTTGCTGAGCGCCGGATCCAGTTCATAGCTCGGGTCGTTGGAAATGCATGCCAGATGAATCACGGAATCGCATCCCTCCGCGGCATCCGCGTAGCTGGCGGTGTCGCGGATATCGGCGGTCACCACGCGAAGCCGCGGGTGCGAGGGCAGTCCGGCCGACCCGAATAACATCAGGTCGTAGACCACAACCTCATAGCCGGCATTCAACAGTTTGGGGACGAGTACGCAGCCCTTATACCCTGCGCCTCCGGTTACCAGCACTCTTTTCATAGTTAGACACTCATACCTTTTAACTAATCAGTCTTCTGCTCCGGACTTAGCCAGGGACAAGCCATACTGCTGAACGGTGCCGTCCAGGCCCAGGACGGTGCGCACCGCCCGGTCCAAAAACACCAGCGGCGATTCGGTCGCGGGATTCAGCCCGCACAAGGTAACCGGGATGTTGGCTAACAGCCGCACCAGCAGCCGGACGGACAGCATGTCCCGGTAGCGCGCGTCGCTCCACAGAACTCGCAGAATCTGCGACCCCAGTAAACACAGAGCGCCGGTCCTGTCCACGGGCGCTTTTACATCGGCATATGGTTGCGAACGCAGGAGATCGAATATCTGCCGGAAGAGTGCATCCTGGGCGGCACGGTCCTTGCTGCCCGCGGCCGAGTACGAACCCGGCAGCATTCTCATGGTTGCCAACGTTTCGGGGATGTAACACGCGCCGTGCCGCAACGCCAGCACCAGCAGGCAGAACCAATCTGAATACCACTTCAGCGCGGGCGAAAAACCTCCCATCTCCAGCAGAACGGCGCGGCTGAATATCGCCATGCCACCGTACATGTAGACGTGTTGGCGCGCCATGCGGCCGGCGACCTCATCGGGGCTGACGTACCTTGCGCGGGAATCAAGCCGCGGCCGGAGATAACGCACACGGCCGGTGACGGAATGAAACTGGGCCAAGTCGACCAGGCAGAGTTTGGCGCCGGGGTTTTGCGCCAGCAAGTTCATCGATTTCTCGAAAAACCCGGGCAGTACGTAGTCGTCGGCGGCCGCGGCATATACGAAATCCCCCTTGGCTTCCCGGACTCCGCGATTGCAGTTGGCAAGCGGGCCCGCCCGGTGGGTATCTGCCACGAGGCGGACGATAGGGTCGTGGGCGGCGATCTCGCGGATGATCCTCACGCTGTCGTCGGTCGAGCCATCGTCGTAAACCAGTACTTCCAGCGGCCGCAAGGACTGGCTCAAAATGGCGCCCAGCGCGCCCCGCAAATACTGGCCGTGATTATAATTCGGCATAATCACCGAAAGAGCCGGAAGTGCGGAAACTTTGCCTTTGGACACTTGTTATGGCATCTCCCATTCGTCAGAATCGCAATCTTGGGCGGGCCGAATGAACAGCGTCGTCACGACGCAACAGGCGGTCGCCGCCCCGGGCCGCCCTAACACAGCGGGCGCCGCTATCAACCGGGATGAGCGGGGGCCGTCAGAATCCGAAGGGCGGGCGCAAACTGCCGCCGGAGACGCTCGCTGACTGTGGTAGCCAAAGGGTCGGGGAGCGCCACGAAAATAGAACCGCCGGCGGGCGCGTGGCAAGGCAGCACGATCGGCACCCCTAAGTGGGTCTTGCCGGCCCGCCGTGGGTCTTCATCGACAAAAAAACTGACGCGGTCGCGCACTTCTCCGTACAGCCACGTGCCTGCGATCGAAGTTCCGAAAATCCCCAGAGGTCTTTGTGAAATCTCCCGGGCTGCAGTTCGCACGCTATTCAGCCAGTCCAATTCGGCGTCCAACCTGGCGAGCACTGTGCGCGCATTTGACAGAGGGCGCCCGGTGGAAACTCCATGACCCGGATGGGCAATCAACGTGATCTCCCGGGGAACCCAATCGGTAGCGATTGTCCGCACGGAGTACCCCGCTTTCTCGACGATTGCCGCCAAGGTGGCCGGACAAAAATGCGAACAGTGATCCGCCACCAGGAGTTCGAAAGGATTCTCGGTGTAATTGGGAACCTGAATGACCAGCAGACCCTCAGGCCGCAACATGTGCGCGACCGTATCCAACACTCCGAGAGGCGCGATCAGATGCTCAAAGACGTGACTCAATGTGATGAGGTCGAACTGTCCGGGCACGTCCTCGAGTGGGACCGTATACAGACGTTCTACTCCCGGAAGCGCTTCGATTTCCAAACGGTGTTTGTCGTTGCATTCGGTGCCGGCCAAACCCCAATCGGGCAATATTTCGCCGGCAACCTTCAAAAGAGAGCCGTTGCCACAACCGATGTCCAGCAGCCGCCCGCGCGGTGCGAGCGGAAAATCCCGGAGGAGCCGTTCGAGTACGCGCCGGGACCGGGCCGTTGCCTGTCCGGATGACTGGTCGAAAACGCCTTGCTCGGCCCCTCCGCTTTGATGCCAGATCGTGTACCGTTGGTAAATCCTGGTTGCTTCATGGCGCCATTTCTCGTCCGTCACCGCTTGCACACAGCGGCAATTGAAGCAAACGCCCAGCTTGCCGCCTGCCGGCCAGGCCGTACAATCCGACGCGACACGTTGGAAACTCTGATACTTGTCGACAGTCTCCAGATCGGCGGAACCGCAGATGTGGCACACCGAGTCAAATCGATTCATGGAGACATCGGGATTGGCCACTCTTTCGTCAGACACGATGCCGCTATTCGGCAGGATCGCCGAAAGGCCGGGAATTGCTTTGGACGTTACTGTGGACATTCGTGCCAACGCCTCCGGCATCGTATCAGGACGGCTGTTACGCCGGGCAGGGCGAACAATAGCGTCACACCACAATAGGAGGCGGCCGCGCCTACCGCCCCGTAAACCTTTCCAAAATAGCAACTTCCCCCCAACACCAGCAGCGCCGTGATCGCGCTCAGTGCCGCCAGCGGCTCGCGCTTGTGCGCACGAAGATATACCGCCTCCACCGCCGCCACTTGCATGAGCACCTGCCCGGCCAGGAAGAGGCCTGTCGGCAGAGGCGCGAGAATTCGGTTCACCAACGGAAATCCCACGGCATGCATGGCCAAAACCAGGCCCTCCACTCCCGCGGCGCCCAGTGCCGCTACCGCCACGCACGCGATTCCGGAACGCACAGCTATCCGGTCCAGCTCTTTGTATTCCCGCCGCGCGATCAACATCCCGAAGCGCGCCGCCTTGGTCGAGACCCACGCTGTGGACACTGCCCCGGTGGTTGCCACCACCGACCACGTCATCCCCATCTGACCCGCCACGACCGGCCCATAATAGTGAAAAAGAATCGGCGTGAAGGAGTATGTGAGGAAATAACCGCTCCACCAGCTCAGCGCAAAACGCCACTGCACGGGCAACAGTTCGTGACGCCAGGAAATTCTCGCGTGATGCCCCGCTGCGAGAATCTGCGCCAGGAATCCACCGTGTTTCCTCAAGAGCATGGTGACCGACACGCAGAACATTGCCGTGGCGCCCAAAGGGATCGCCCACAGCCCGCCACCCGCGAAGAGAGCGCAACAAATGCACCCGTTCTGGACCACATTGGCAACAAACCGGTAGGCATAAACCTGCGTAATGCGGTTGCATCCCTCCAGTAACGCCCAAACCGGCGTCATCAGCATATTGAGCGCCGTCACGGTACACAGCGCCACCCAGGGGCCCAGCCACCGCACATCCGGCCTGCCGGAGTGCGAAAACATGGCCGCCCCCGCAAGTCCCAACACAATACCTGCCAGCGCCGCAATGCCAACAGCCCACCGGATGGCAAAGGCGAGCAAGCTCCGCAGTTTCGCCAGCGCCTCCTGGTTGCCCGTTATCCGGCCGACCTTGTCCAGACCCAGCAACGACCACTCGTGGCTGGCGAACTGCAGCAGCACCTGCGCAGATCCCATATCGAACAGAATCTGAAAAGCCAGCAGGCTGCTAAAGGTGTAGAAATATCCCTGGCCCTCCGGAGTCAGCCGCGAGATCACCGCGACGATGATCACTGGTCCGGCTGCCATGCTCGCCAAGGGGGCCAGCATGGCAAAACCCACACCTGCGTCAAAGGCGTCTCCTAAAGACCGCACACTGCCCCAAATGCTATGCCGTTCGGTGACATGGCTTTCAGTCTCCAGCTCCGCGGCACAACCAGGCGGCGGGCATCCGAGTCGAATCATGATGCGGTTCTCCCATCGCCGGCGCCGCCGTCGCGCACAGGGCGGCGCGGGAATGCCGTATCGCATTCCGCCATGAATCCGCTTCCGCCCGTGATCGGCATCTTCACAGTCTCGGTTCCTCCATGACCGGGACCCACGCCTGGTCCGCCATGCTGCGCTGAATCGCTTCCACGAACTCCATGTACCGCACACCTGTACGGAAACTGGGTTCAGGGTGTCCGAGGTCCCGGACCGCCTGGATGAAATCCCGTTCGACGGTCCACGTTCTCGTGAACTCCCGGGGTACTTCCACTGGATTTGGCCGAGCGTCGCCCGATCGGCCCAGGAGAATCTCATCGTTGCCGAAGTTGTAAACCAGCTTGCCTTCACTCCCGAATATTTCCAGCTCCTCGCTGCCGCCGTGCCAGGCAACGCCGCTCCACTCGAGCGTGCCGGCGACACTGCCGGGCCATTGCCCGAGAACATGCACGTAATCCGGTATTCTCACCGTGTATCCGTGCCGGTTTTCGTTAAAGATGCGGCCGTGGGCGATTAGCGAGACAGGGCTGCCCAAAAAGCGCCCCAGCACTTCGCCGTAAATTCCCACGCTCAGGATGTTGTTACCGCTGAGTTCGCGTTTTTGCCTCCAGTGCGCCGGGGCCGAAGCATCCGCCCACTGCGCCGTGAGTGCCCGCAAGCGGAAATGATAGATCCTGCCGATGGCGTGCTCACGGAGAAGCTTTTCGAAGTACAGCCCGTGTTTCAACGCCATGGGAGGAGGGCAGAGCATGGTGACCTGGGCCGGATGGGCCTCGGCTGCGGCCAGCATGGACTTCGCCTCGGACAGGTTCATGGCCATTCTGGCCTGGCAAAACACGTGCTTGCCTGCCTGCAACGCCGCGATCGAAACCGCAGCGTGAAGGTGCGGTGCGGTCCCGATCCACACGACATCGACATCGGGCCGGGACACGATATCCTCCCAGTGTCCGGCGACCTCGGGGATCCCGTAACCTGCGGCGACTGCGGCGGCCGATTCCCGGTGCCGATTGCAGACAGCCACTATCTGCACGCCGTCCATAGCCTGCAGCGCCGGCAGGTGGCGCTGACGGGCAATCGCCCCCGCGCCCACAAATCCAATGCGGATTACTTGCTTGCCTGTACCCATGCCGGAGTATCCATGCTCAATTTGATTCCCGTCCCCACGGCCGGCATCAGTTCTTTGAGGTTGTTCACTGTGCCGGCTAACCGGTCGAGGGCGATGGCATGTCCGTCATCGTAAGCCGGAATGCCGCTCACCTTGACATAGAAAAATAGCGCGTGCGGCTCGAACGCGAGGGCCAGGTTGAGAACCTCATGATTGTTACAGTGGAGACCGAAGGCGACCGGGAGCGCGGTTTCGCGTTCCATGGACCGGATCGCTTTCAAATTCACGTCACAAAGCTTGTCCGAAAGCTGGGTGTGAATGAGCACCGCATTGCGCAAGCCGCGGCTGCCTTCCACGATATCGTCCATACCGGAGACGCCAGTGGAATAAAAGACCGGCTTGCGGGTGCGGTGGAGC
>Ga0326728_10026929_pt1 | contig 10113 bp, 6 predicted proteins | sample MB3enrmetagenome_FD_207602 | JGI IMG/M metagenome (GOLD analysis project Ga0326728, IMG submission 207602) | Lab enriched peat soil microbial communities from McLean, Ithaca, NY, United States - MB31MN | ecosystem: Environmental > Terrestrial > Soil > Wetlands > Peat | place: USA: New York... | reverse complement strand
ATGGGCAACGCCGTCCACCGCATCCTGGAAGAGGATCTCTCACTGCGTTTCTATCGCGACCCCCAGACCCGCGAGTTCCTGTTGGCCGGGTCGGGACAGCAGCATGTGGAAATCGTGGTCAGCCGCCTCAAGCGGCGGTACAGCGTGGATGTCACCCTGAAGGCCCCCAAGATCCCCTATCGCGAGACCGTCCGCGGATTCGCCGACGTTCAGGGCCGCCACAAGAAACAGACCGGCGGCCACGGGCAGTTCGGCGATTGCTGGATCAAGATGGAGCCACTGCCGCGCGGCAGCAAGTTCGAGTTCGCCAACGAAATCTTCGGCGGCTCCATCCCCAAGAACTTTATCCCGGCCGTGGAAAAAGGCATCGTGGAAGCCGCCGAAAACGGCTTCCTGGCCGGCTATCCCATGGTCGATTTCAAGGTCACCGTCTACGACGGAAGCTACCACGACGTTGACTCTTCCGAACTGGCGTTCAAGCTGGCTGCGCGGAAAGCCTTTAAGGCCGCCATGCTGGAGGCCAAGCCGGCCCTCCTGGAGCCCGTGATGAACGTGGAAATCCAGGCGCCGGTGGAATATGCCGGCGACCTGATGGGCGACCTCAACGGCCGCCGCGGCCGCATTTCCGGCATGGAAACCAAAGGCAGCACGCAGTTTATCCGCGCCCAGGTGCCCATGGCCGACATGCTCAACTACCAGAACGACCTGACCGCCATCACCCAGGGCCGGGCGTCCTTCACCATGGAGTTCGACCACTACGATTTCGTGCCCCAGCTCCAGGCCGAGAAGATCATCGCCGCCGCCAAGGCAGCCAAGGCCGGCGAGGAGGAAGAAGAAGAATAACGGAGAAGAAGGCAAAACACGACACACCCCTTCTCCAGCAGGACACAACTATCCCTTTGCCAACCAAGGGCAGGGTTGCATCGATCCGCGCTTTGTAGTAGCCTTTTAACGATTGTGCCGCCAGGCGGCCCATCGAAGTAGCTTTATTTTCATCGTTTGGAGCTCTTGATGGACGTTCGGATGAAGACTATCTTCTCCTGTTCGCTGGTCGCCGCGGCGCTCACGACCGCCGGCTGCGTAATCTCCCAGCAACCCAAGGCCCAATTGCGGGCATTCGTGCCGCCGTCGCCTCGGTCCGCCACTCTGCTGGCCCTCGCCGATGCGCCGCCCGCCGCGCTCTCCGCGGAACCGCGAGCCGAGCCGGCTGTGCTCGCTGGGATGCCGTCCCTGCCTCGTTGGACCGCCGGCGATAGCATGGTCCAGCGCGCCGAAGTTACCTTCGATTCCGCCAAACGGCTCTATCAAGCGGAAGATTTTGCCGGCGCCCGGCATAATTTCGATGAAGCCGTCGACCAGATGCTGGAGGCTTCGGACCTCGACCCGGCCGACCGGCAGGACTACCAGCGGCGCCTGGAAGACATGGTCGAGACCGTCCACGGCCTGGATGTGGCCGGCATGGGCGCAACCCCGGACTCCCAAGACGCCAAATACGAGAAAGCCCCCCTGGAAGACATTCTGCAGATGACCTTTCCGGTGGATCCCAAGTTGAAAAACCGGGTCCGGGAACAGGCCGCGGCCACCGTTTCCCAATTGCCGCTCACCGTCAACGACACCGTTCTCGGCTATATCAATTACTTCTCCAATCGCGGGCGCGGGACGGTGATCGCCGCCACCCAGCGGAGCGGCCGCTACCGCCAGATGATCCAGCGCGTTCTGGAAGAGGAGGGAGTGCCCCAGGAATTGATCCACCTGGCGCAAGCCGAATCCGGTTTCATGCCGCGGGCCATGTCCAGAATGTCCGCCGGCGGGATGTGGCAATTCATCTCGCTTCGCGGCCAGGAATATGGCTTGGCCAGGAACAGGTACATCGACGAGCGCATGGACCCCGAGAAGGCCACGCGGGCCGCGGCGCGCCACTTGCACGACCTGTACGACCAGTTCGGAGACTGGTACCTGGCAATCGCGGCTTACAACTGCGGACCGATGGTGGTGCAGAATGCGGTCGAGCGGACCGGATTCGCGGATTTCTGGGAGCTCCGGAACCGCGGCGTGCTGCCCGCCGAAACCACCAACTACGTCCCCATTATCCTGGCGATGACCATCATCGAGAAGAACGCCGCCGGGTACGGGCTGGACAACATTCAGATGGATCCGCCGCTGGAATATGACACGGTGGATCTCTCGGTTCCGACCAACCTGTCTCTGGTATCGGATCTGACCGAGACTCCGCTGCCCCAATTGACCGAACTGAATCCCGCGGTGCTGCATGGGATCGCCCCGGAAGGGTACTCCCTGCGCGTTCCCAAGGGTACGGGTCCCCTGCTTTCCAGCGGCCTCGAAATGATTCCCGTCCAGCACCGGGATGCCTGGCGCATGCACCGCGTGGAAACCGGAGAGACCCTGGCCTCTATCGGAAAGCGGTTTGGCGTGGCGCCCGCCAGCCTCGTGGCCACCAACAATCTCAAGACCGCGGAAGCCCCCGAAGGCGAGCGCCTGTTGATCCCCACGGCGATGCGCGTGGACCCGGCCGCCAGAAGACCGGCCGTCACCACGGCAACCCGCCGGACCACTGTCGGCGCCAGTGCCGTTGCCAAATCTGGGGTGCCCGCGCCGTTCAAGACGCCAGTCCGGCCGGTGGCTCTGTCGCCCAGGGCCCCATCCAAACCCGTAGCCGGCAACTCGAGACCGTCGACCGCCCCGGCGGCGCCTTCCGCCATGATCCTGGCTCACTCGGTCGGGAAATAGCTGGCATCGCCTGCGCCACAAACATCGATCCGCATTCCTAGAAGCGTGAAAGCATGCCCGGCGGCCGCGCGGATCGGCCTGCTTTGGCGCGGTGCCCGATTCGCCTGCGTCGCCCCCTTGCGGGGAGCGAGTCCACGCCGCCAGTCCCATCGGTCGTTCAAGCCCGCTCGCGCGCGAGTTCGGTCCCTCTCGATTTTTCCGGTGGCTCTGCGTATTTAGCTATTGCCTCATCGTCAAAAAGGGGTATTCTATGGGTGATTGTGCCCCGACTACAGGAGGCTTGCTGAATGTTTGATAGGTCAAAAATCGCTCCGAAGGATGAAGAAGAGATGGAAGACTTCCACGATTACGAAGACGAAGAACACTCCGAACTCGACTCGAAGCTAGACGACTTCGAGGAAGAAGAGGAAGAAGAGGAAGAGGAAGTTGATGTGGTCGCGGTATCGGTTGTCTCGCCTCCCGTGGCCCCACCGGCGTCGGCACCCGCCCCTGCATCCGGGCCGGTCCCTCCGGCTCCCCCAGCCCCGGCAAAGAAACCGGTGAAGAAGGCCACCGCGGCGAAGAAGGCTGCCAAGAAGGCCCCAGCCAAGAAGGCCGCCAAGAAAGCGCCAGCCAAAAAGGCGCCGGCGAAGAAAGCCGCCAAGAAAGCGCCGGTGAAAAAGACCGCCAAGAAAGCGCCGGTCAAAAAGGCTGCCAAGAAAGCGCCGGTGAAGAAGGCTGCCAAGAAGGCTCCGGCGAAGAAAGCCGCCGCCAAAAAGGGCGGCAAGAAGAAGTAACCGCAAGCCTTCTGTCCGAATGGATCGGCCGGCGGTCTCCGCCGCCGGCCTGTTTCTTCTTCCTCTAGTCTTTTCGGACGACGCGCCGGCAGCGCTCGAAGAGATCGAGGAGCGCGTCTGCGTGCTCTTCGGCGGACCGCGTTTGAGGTTTGCCGGAGAAGCCCGTCGAGGCCTGCGACGATTTGCCGTACCCCGTCGCCGTGGCGATGAATCGCGTCAACTCCAGCGCAACCTCGTTGTCGCTCCTGGCCGGTGCCGGAGCCTTGGTCTCGGTTGCTTCCATATTATCGTTCGTCGGTGATTCCGCCATCGTTGATCGCTCCTCCCTGTGATACAACTCTAGGGTACCCGATTTTCTTTCCGATGCCTCTTACCGCCGTCCGGCACATCCGCAAAATGCGAGGAGGCGCCCAAGCCCACCTTCTCGAGGCCGACGACGGTCATTGGTACGTGGTCAAGTTCCGCAATAACCCACAGCACCGCCGGGTGCTGATCAACGAGGTGCTGGCCGCCGCGCTGCTGGACTACTTGAGCGTCTCGACTCCCGAAACGGCGTTGCTGCGCCTCACCCCGGACTTCCTGCAAACCAACCCCGAGGTTCATCTGACGCTGGGCGCCCGCCGGATCGAGGTGGCGCCGGGCTGGCATTTTGGGTCGCGCTATCCGGGAGATCCCTCCCGCATCGCGGTTTACGACTTCCTCCCCGATACCCTTTTGAGCGAAGTCGCCAACCTGGAGGATTTCCGCGCCATCCTGGTCTTCGACAAGTGGGTGGGGAACGCCGACGGGCGGCAGGCCGTGTTCCACCGGGCCATGGTCCGGCGCGGCCAAGGGGGCCACCCGGCTTTCGTCGCGCGGATGATCGACCACGGGTATGCGTTCAACGGCCCGGGTTGGGACTTCCCGGAGTCGCCCTTGCAGGGCCTGTATGCGCGCAAGCTGGTCTACCAGGCGGTGCGGTGTCTGGACGATTTCCAGCCCTGTCTGGACCTGGTCATGAACTTCCCGGAAGAAGTGATCGATCGGGCCTGGAAATCCATTCCGCCGGATTGGATCGAAGACGATGAAAGCGCGCTGGACGGCCTGCTGGAGCGCCTGTTCGAACGGCGCAAACGGCTGCCGGAGTTGATCTCCGCCTGCCGCGGCACCCGCGCGGATCCCTTTCCGAATTGGACGTAGGGGGGCCGAAACCCCGGCGCGGCAACTCGCCGGCCGCAAGTAACGATAAAATAGTCTCGTGGTCCACCGTTTCGTTCTTCACAACCAGGACATTTGCGAAGCCGGCGAGCTTTCGCTTTCCCCGGGACAGGTCGGCCTGCTCTCCGGTTGGGGTGTTTTCAGCACACTGCGGGTCGCCGACGGGGTTTTGTTCGCCTTCGAACGCCACTGGGCCAGGATCGCCCGCGATGCCGCCCGGCTGCACGTCCCCATCCCGGACGATCCCGAAGGCGTGCGCCGCAACCTGGTGGAGTTGCTGGATGCCAATCATACTCCCAATTGCACGCTCCGCCTGGTGATTGTGCGCAACGGCGGCGGCATCTGGGCCGGCCCGTCCAACGGGAGGGAGAGCGACGTCATCGCCCTGACCGCCGACACCAAGGATTGGGGGAGCGGCGTCAAGCTGGCCTACCAGGCCCAAGGACGTCATGCCGCCAGCCCGTTCGCCGGGGCCAAGATGCTTTCCTGGGCTCCGAACCTCACTTGGGCCGAAGAGGCTCACGCCCGGGGCTTCGACGAAGTGATCCTGCTGAACGAGCGCGGCGAGGTGTCGGAGTGCACTTCGGCCAATATCTTCGCCGCCACCGGTGGCGAGGTGTGGACTCCGCCCCTCAGCTCGGGATGCCTGCCCGGGATTACGCGGGAAGTGATCCTGGAGGAAGTCCGCGTGCCCGGCATCCGCATTCTCGAGAAGGTGCTGCGGCCGGCGGACCTGGAAGCCGCCGACGAGATTTTCATCACTTCGACCACGCGCGACCTGTTGCCGGTCCGCCAGATCGAAGACCGCCAGGTGGGCCGAAGAGGCACGGCGCGCGTCGCCCTGCAAACCGCCTTCTCGGCGTTCGTCGACCGCTACGTCGCCGAGCACAAGCAGCCGCGGACGGTGGCCAGCCGGTAGTCCGGCGACAGGCAACGAAACTCCGCGGTGGAGTTTCGTTGCCTGTCACGGAATCAAGCTTGGGTCAAAACATCAAGCGTAAGGCCAATTGCAGTTGGCGGGGGTTGGCCGCCGTGGCGTACTGGCCGAAGGTTCCGCTGGTTTGCGCTCCGGCGGTGCTGAATGTCGCCGCCGTGGTCACGGTGGCGAACTGGGTGTGGTTGAACGCGTTGTAAGCTTCCAGGCGGAGCTGCGCCCGGAACCGTCCCTCCTTAAAGGGCATGTTCTTGAACAGCGACACGTCGAAGTTGTTGATCCCCGGACCGCGGAAGACGTCCTTCCCGGCGGTTCCCCAACAGATGGACGGCGGGTTGGCCACCTCGCAGAGCGACGGCCAGGGAGCGGTGATGGCGGCGGTATTGAACGCCATCAGGTTCCCGCCGGCGTTGCGCTGACTCTTGGGCAGAACCGGGTTCGAGATCACAAAAGGCCGGCCCGTATCGGTCGAGGTCCCGACGATGTCCTGCGTCGGGGAATAGCTGTAGCTGACGCCGGTAGGCGCGCCGCTTTGCGCGGTGAAGATGCCGGAGACCTGCCAGTTGTCGAACAGGCCGCTCACCAGTTTGTTGTGTACCAGGGAACTGGCTGGCGGCAGGTTGTAGTTCCAGTAGACGCGGAGGATGTGGGTGTGGTCGTACCCGGATTCGCCGTAGTTCCAGATCCTGGGGTTGATCAGGGAGCTGATCTGGGTGGTCGACGAGGACGTCTCGGTATCGCCGTAGTCCATGGATTTCGACCAGGTCCAGACGGCGCCGTAGGTCAGATTGCCCTTGTAGCGGCGGCGGAGGGTGGCTTGCAGCGAATGGTAGCTGGAGTTGCCGCCGTAGAAGTAATACGTAATGTTGGCGTATCCCAGGTAGGGCCGCAGAAACTGCGACGGCAGCACCTTGTTGCTGTTGGTCGAATCCAGGTTGGAGGGTTGGTAATCGGCGCCCAGCGGCTCGCTGTTGAGGTTCACGGCTTCCACCAGGTGCCGTCCCAAGGCTCCCACGTAGGCCACGTCCACCATCGTGCCATGTCCTACTTCCTGCTGGACTCCCAAGCTGAAATTGTAGGTTCGCTGAATCTGGCGGTCGGGATTGAAGCCGCTTACAGCGCCGGGAAAATTGTAACCCTGCGAGCCTGAAAGCTGCGTCAGGTAGGTGTAGTACTCAATCGGGTTGTACTGTAGCGGCGGGGTATTGAACTCGTAGCCATAGCCGAAGTTATCGACCTCGTGGAAGTCGTAGAACATGCCGCCTCCGGCGCGGATCACGGTTTTCGCCTTGCCGAACGGGTCCCAGGCGAAACCCAGGCGCGGGCCGGTCTTGACGCCGCCGGTGGTGCGCATTCCCTCGGGATAGCTGGGATCGGTCAGCCGGTTCACGATACCGTCGGTCTGGTTGGGAGCTTCCGGCGCGTCCGCGCCGATGGTGACGGCCGGGAGGATGGCGCCGGTGTAGGGGTCGAGGCCCACGCGTTTGCCGCCCGACATAGTCGGCTGGATCAGCTTGACGACTTGCGCCGGGTTCCACGCGGCCGGAGAGAAGGCGGCTTCCTGGTTGTGGTTGGCGTGCCATGGCGTGCCCCACCCCCAGCGCAATCCGGCGTTGACGGTGAGCTTGCGCGTGACCTTCCAGGCGTCCTGCAGGTACCATTCGACGGTAGTGTTGAATTCGTACATGGGGAAGCGGTTGGAAGTTTCGGTGTACTGATCGAGCACGCCCAGCAGCGCGTTGCTGTAGGCGTAACCGGTATCGATCGGGTTGCTGGAATCCTGCGAAAAGTTCATGTTGCCGGCGAAGTTGGAGCCGTTCTTGCCTTTCATGGCCGCCCAGTGCTCGGGCATGATGCCGGCCTTGAGGGTGTGTCCGCCGGCGATTTTGGTCAAGTTGCCATTCCAGGTGAAGGTGTTCTCCACGCCCTGCAGCGGGAAGCGCGCGGTATAGGTCGGGTTGGCCGAGTTGTTGACGCCGAAGGTGGCGGCGGGAACCAGGTTTTCCGGATTGGATGCCGGATAGAGCTGCGGAATGGTCCATCCTACCGTGGAGCGCTGCCTGGCTGTGAGGTCGGCTTGGGTAAGCGGCGGGCCGGCTTCGCTGAACTGCGAATAGCCCATGGTCCCTTGAAAGACCAGGGTCGGAGAGAAGATGTGGGTGAGGGCTAGAGTGCCCGAAGGGGTGATGGCGGTATAGTGCTGGTCCAGCCAGCCCCAGGTGGTGTTGTCGGCGGAGACCGCGCTGCCCTGCTGATCTTCGTACCACCAGTTGAAGCGCGCGAAGAGCTGGGTATTTTCGCTGAGGTTGTAATCCAGGCGGGCGCTCTCCAGCCACTTGGGAACGTTCAGGCTCTCCTGAAAGATGTAGTTGTAAGTGCCCTTGGACACCGCCATGTCGGCCGCGGTCAAGTAGTTGGGCTCGGGCAGCAGATTCAGGTAGTTGGCCATCGAAGGGACGATCCGGCTGGCGGGAACAATGTTTCCGGGGAACGCGATTCCGGTGGCGGGGTCCTTGACCGTGACCGCCGCGCCTCCGGCGGCGATGGGCGTGCCTTTGGAACCCGACTGCGTGAAGTTTCCCTGCTTTTCCAGGTCCGTGGGCACGGTAACCGTGACCAGGCCTTTGGGCCGCATTTCGCGGATGCTTTCGGACGAGATCTGAAAGAATAGCTTGTTCCGGCTGGACTCGACGCGCGGGATGCGCAAGGGGCCTCCCAGAGCTACGCCGGCGTAAGAAATCCGGTACGGGGTCTCGGCAATACCCGACCGGTTATTGAAGAAGTTGTTGGCGTTGAAGGCCTCGTTGCGGTCGTAGTAGTAGGCGGCGCCGTGCAATTGCTGGGTACCGCGCCGGCTCGCGGCCATGATGGTCACGCCATTGTTGCGGCCCCACTCGGCGTCGAAGTTAGCCACCTTCACTTCGACCGTGGAAGTGTTGTCCAGGCTGACGGTGGTGTTCATGTTGCCCTGGTTGGTGTTGTTGGTGGGCAGGCCATCCACCAGGATATTGTTGCTGGTGGTGCGGCCTCCCAGCGCGTTGAAGGTATTATTGCCGCTGAAGGTTTGCACCGACTGGCTGACGTTGATCACCACTCCGGGCTGGAGCTCGGCGAAGCTGGTGAAGTCGCGATTCATCACCGTCAGGTCCTTGATCTCCTCACTGGTGGTGATGCCGGCCCGCTCGCTGCTGGCGGTTTGCAGGACGGCGCCCTCCGCCCGGACGGTCACCGATTGGTCGACCTGTCCGATGGAAAGCTGCAGGGTACCGACGGCCAGCGTGTCGCCCGGGGACAGTTCCATGTTTTCCTTGAGGAACTTCTTGAAGCCGGCGTGTTCCGCGCTTACGGAATAGGTACCGGGCATTACGGAGCTAAAAACGAAGCTGCCTTCCGCATTGGTGGTCTCGGTGCGAACCGCCGCGGTGTCTTGCGAAACGAGCTTTACGGTGGCTCCGGCTACGGCGGCGCCGCTGGGGTCCATGACGAACCCGGTGATGGAGCCGGTTTGCTGGGCAAACGCCGCAATCGACAAAAGTAAGAACAGACTAATTGCTACTTGGCGCATTTTCCACTCCCAAAGCCGCACCCTGCCTCGGGTGGGCGCTTTGACGTATTGTCGGTTGTGCCGAGGCGTGCCGCCCCGGCGTCCTCGGAGACCGGTTGGACGACCGTCCCCGCCATAGAACTGGCTGGTTTATCGATAACGGGCGAAGCAGCAGCGCGGCTCCGCGTTGCTAGCGGAGCGGAACGCCTCCGCGAACTGCTACATAACGTTACGTAACGCGACATCTTGAGCTAACCTCTTTTGCTGCATACAGGCACACTTCGGCCCGCGGTCCAGTTCGAACATATGAATCAAGCCACACCACGAAACCTGCACCGCGAACGCGGCGCAGACCGGCTGGGAACCCGGCTTCGTTCTGGTATCGGCGAACTTTCTATAACGCTAAACTGTCAGTAATTGGGCGGCGGCATCCTGGCACGCGCCAGGCGACGCAGCTGCTCATACAGAGACTATAGCGTTAAAGTAAGCCGATCGTGCGCCTTTGTCAAGAGGTAATTGCGCGGCTACGCGAGAAAATCGAAACGGTGCGCGGGCTCGACAGTTATTCGGCCGCGGCGGTCGCCGGGCGTTTGGCCGCGCCGCCGGCTGTGGTTTCGGGAACGGGCGTGGCTCGCCGCCCTGGCCGCGAGCGTGGTCTCCAGCGCGCGGGTGGACAAGGACTATCCGGCAACGGCGGGTTGGAATTTGGGCTCAGGCTGGGTGGAGGGTGGAAAATGGCCCCCAAAAAAGAAATGGTTCCAAGTGATTCGATTTCCAGCCTTGCTCACCACGGGCATGCACCGTACTGAGCACTGCGTCCGGGAGCGCCGGGTGCCTCGCTGTTCCGCTCCCCTCAGGCCGGTTTCTCCAACCCAAGGATCGATGCTTTCCAGCCCACCGCAGCCTTCTACTTC
>Ga0326728_10026928_pt1 | contig 10113 bp, 8 predicted proteins | sample MB3enrmetagenome_FD_207602 | JGI IMG/M metagenome (GOLD analysis project Ga0326728, IMG submission 207602) | Lab enriched peat soil microbial communities from McLean, Ithaca, NY, United States - MB31MN | ecosystem: Environmental > Terrestrial > Soil > Wetlands > Peat | place: USA: New York... | reverse complement strand
ACCGGCAATCATGCCCTTTACCGGGAGTTGGAGACCGCGCTGGCCCGGTTTTTTGCCGCGCCGGCGGCGTTGCTTGTTTCCAATGGTTACGCCTCCAATTCCGTCGCCGCCCAAGCCTTGCGCGACGCTTTTTCCCATGTCGTTATCGACGCCAAAGCCCACGTCAGCCTGCGCGACGCCAGCCGTTTTTTTTCGTGTCCCATTTTGGAATTTAAAAGCCGCGATCCGGCGGATCTCCGCCGCGTCCTGGCCGGGGCGGGCGGGAACAAAAAACCGATCTTGTTGACAGATGGCGTGTTTACCGATGAAGGGGAAGTGGCGCCTTTGGCGGAGTATTTAAAAATTCTCGGGCCTCAAGGCATGATTCTCCTGGACGACGCGCATGGGGCCGGCGTTATCGGGCGAACGGGCCGGGGCACACTGGAATATGCCGGGGTTTCACGCCAGCGCATCATCCAAACCGTCACCTTAAGCAAGGCGTTTGGCGTCTATGGCGGGGCCATTTTATGTTCGCGCGCGCTGCGCGGGAAAATGATCGCCGACAGCGCCATGTTTGCCGGGAGCACCCCGTTGCCACTGCCCCTGGCTTACGCGGCCCTGCGCGCCATCCGGCTTTTAAAGAAGGATCGAAGTTTGCGCAGCCGTCTCAATTACAATGTGCAATACGTCAAGACAGCCTTGCGCGCCGCGGGCATTCCCGTGCCCCTGACGCCGGTCCCCGTGATTGCGATCATACCCGGCAATCCCGCGCAAGCCAGGGACGTCAAGCGGCATCTGGTTGCGCGCCGTGTTTTCCCCTCGTTTGTCAAGTATCCGGGCGGTCCGGCAGGCGGCTATTTTCGCTTCGTCATATCCAGCGGGCATTCCAAGAGGCAACTGGACGATTTGCTGGCATCGCTTACTGTGGCTTGATTGAGGAATCGAAAGCTGCTAATCAAAATGAACGAATACTCATTTCCGAGGACCCTTTCACTAACATGAACCCGAAAGAACTCACGGGCAAAGTCGCGCTCGTCACAGGCGCAAGCAAAGGACTAGGCAAGGCCATGGCGCTGGCGCTGGCTCAAGCGGGCGCGAAGTTGGCGCTCGCTTCGCGCAACGAAAAGCTGCTCGCTGAAACCGCTGCCGCCATCGCCGCACAGGACGGAGAAGCCGCCGTATTCCCTGTCGACGTCTCGGACGAAGCGCAGGTGGCCGGGTTGGAGAAGGCAGTGGCTGCGCGCTTCGGCCGCATCCACATCCTCATCAACAACGCAGGCATTAACCTGCGGAAGCCGGTCACCGACTTCACCCTGGAGGAATGGAATCGCATCCAGACCACCAACGTGACTGGCGCGTTCCTCATGTGCCGGTCTTTCGTTCCTCACCTGAAAGGTCAGGGCTACGGTCGCATCCTCAACCTGACTTCGACGATGAGCCACATCTCGCTGCCGGGCCGCACGGCGTACTCAACAAGCAAGGCGGCGCTCCTCGGCTTCACGAAGGCCCTCGCGCTCGAACTCGCCCCCGACGCCATCACCGTTAATGGGATCAGCCCCGGGCCATGCTCCACAGAAATCAACAAGGCCCTCATGGAGAATGCGGAGCTGACGCAATTCTTCCTCTCCCGCATCCCCGTCGGTCGCTGGGGCAAGCCGGAGGAGATCGGTCAACTCGCTGTCTATCTCTGTTCCGAAGCCGCCAGCTTTATTACGGGCACCGACATCATTATTGACGGCGGTTGGACCGCTCAGTAGGCGCCTGAAACACGATGCCTGAATACGCCGTCAGCTTCCGCCGTTCCGCGGGTAATCATTTGTCGCATCCGCCTTGTGATCCACTTGACGCGGTCGTCTCGCGAGTGTATCCATTTTCCCGATGACCGGCGCCAATGTGCAGATGAAAATTTTCCCTCTGATTGTTCTCGCAACGTTCATCGTTCTTTATCCGGCGCAAGCCGATGACACCAACGGCGCATCACCTGCCAAAATTGCCGCGACCGTTGCGGACAAGCACTACGGCGAGAATAGAATCGTCACGGGAAAGGTTGTTCAAGTCACGATTCGGCCAAGGACGGTTTTTCTCAATTTTGAACGACCCTATCCCGATTCACCGTTTACAGGCGTTATCTTCAGCCGCTTCACCAACCAATTCGGCGACTTGTCATCCTTGACCAACAAGAGCGTGGAAGTCAGCGGCCTGATCACGAATTACCAGAACAAGCCGGAAATCGTCCTTACGAACGCCAGCCAACTAACGATCGGAGAGCCAATGCCGGGTCCTCCGTCCGTCTCGGCAGAACCGAATGCCACGGCGGCCGCCCCGGCGCCCGCGCCGCCGGTGAAGCCCGCCGCCACGCCGGCAAAGGCAACCACGTCCGCAGCCAGCCCTCAAACGCTGCTGTGGCTCGTGGGTATTCTGGCAGGCTGCCTGGCTCTTTTTCTCCACGTTCGACAAATTGCCCGGCGATCAGCAATTCAAGCAGCTTCAGCCCTTTTGCTGGACTCGCAATCGAAGCCCGGCGCAGTGATGGCAAACGACAGCCCGCCGTACGTGCAAATTGAGATGGAAGGTTCCACGCAGACGCAATCGCAAACCTGGCTCCCGCGTCCTGCAGCCGGAAATGAGACAGGCCGTATGCCCGAGGCGGTGCGCGCGGGTGTCATCGCCCATCTGAGCCAGTGGCTGAAGCAGAACGTGGTGCGGCGGTTGGTGTCAGACCGGGCGCAGTTGATGGCCACGCAACAAGCCGCCGCGCTCAAAGTGCTGGAGGTGGACGAACGCCTCGGAAAAATTGAACGCCAAATCCAGCAGCGCAATCAAGATTACGAGCGGCGTATTGACGAATTGCTGAAAGCGCTCATCACCGCCGAGGCGGAAAACCGCGAAATGATCCGCGCCCAAATCACGTTCCTGAAAGCCGAGATGGAAAAAGCGCGCCTCAAGGCACGGCAGCACAGCGAAGAGCATCAGCAGTATTGAATCAGCCGGACATTTTATCATCGCTTTTGGCTTTCCATTTTCAACGTTTTTTTCCAGGCTTCATTTCTATGACGACCAAACCAAAGGCTGGCTTCAGGTTTATCCGCGCGGGCTGCCTCGTGCTGGCGACTGTCCTGGGCCTGCTCCGCCCCGCGCTTGCGGTTGATACCAATGCCGCGCCCGACGCCGATGGCAAAACCGCCGGGGCCGGCGCAGTCAGCGCCCAGGATTTCATGCGTTCCTACCTGCAAATCCAGGAACAACTCCGCGACAGCCAGTTAACCATCGAAAAAATTCAGCAGGAAGCCGCCGCCGCCAGCGCCAGCAACTCTGTGGCCGTGGAAGAGCGTTTGCGCTTGATGGAGAAAGCCATTGCCAACGAGCGTGTCGAACAGTTGAGTGGCATTGCGCACCTGGACAGAACGATCCTCATTGCTGCGTGCGCATTTGCGTTCATCGGGTTTCTGGGGTTGTTGCTCGCCGCGTTTTTGCAATTGACCGCCGTCAATCGGCTCGCCGCCGCTGCTGCCAGCCTGTCCGCCGCCTATTCACCCCAAGTCCTGGGCGCGGGCGCGGGCGAGGCTCTCCTGCCTCCGACCCGCGCTTTGGAACATTCCAACATGCGCTTTGTGCATCTGATGGAGCGATTGGAACAGCGCCTCCACGACATGGAAGCGTCAGTCAAGCCGCCCAAGACCCTGCCTGAAGGCAACTCCTCCAACGGCCCCGCCGCGGAATCACCTTCCGGGGTGGTTTTGCCTCGGGCCGCGTCGGACAAAACCAACATGATCAAACTGCTGCTCAGCAAAAGCGAAACCCTCATGAAATTGGATAAGACCGAGGCCGCACTGGATTGTCTCGATGAAGTCCTCACCCTCGATCCTGGCAACGCGGACGCCCTGGTCAAGAAAGGCGCCGCACTGGAGCGGCTGGAACGCATCCAGGAAGCCATCGAATGCTATGACCGCGCCATTGCCCGGGATTCCTCCATGGTCATGGCCTATCTATACAAGGCGGGCCTGTTGAACCGCATGGAACGACACAGCGAAGCGCTGGCCTGTTATGAACAAGCGTTGAAACCCGGCAAATCCGCCATGGAATAGCGGATCGTTTGGATTTTCTTGCCGGGCGCGGCGGGAGGCGGCATAGTGATGAGGCAGACGCTTGAAATGGCACAGGGCGCGGTTCATGGTTTAAGCGATACTTTTGCGCGCGTAGCTCAACTGGATAGAGTGACGGCCTCCGAAGCCGCAGGTTGTGGGTTCAACTCCCGCCGCGCGCACCAGTTCCGCCCGCTGTTTTGCCGGCATTGCGTCAAGTGTAAAATTTATGGCTGAAGATAAATCCATCGTCAAACCCGCCGCGGCCCCGCCGCTGAAACCCCTCCAATTGAAATCCAAGCTGGCTCCGACGCCCGCGCAAGCCCCGAAGTTTTCCGTCAAGGTGAAGAATGCGCAGGGTCAGGAGGTCGTTTTGGGGGATCCGCGCGCCAGCCGCGCCCTGGTGGCTCTCATGGACATGTGCGCCGTCAATGGCGGCGCGGCCTCTCACTGGGGCGGCCCGGCCGCCTTCGCCGAGATCATTTCCGCTCTCCATGGCGTGATGTTCGCGGTCAAAGACCGTCCCTGGCATGAAGCTTACAACTTCGTCAACGACGCCGGACATTGCGAAAACGGGATTTATGCCTTGCGGACCAATTACGGTTTCGACGGCATGACCTTTCAAGATTTGAAAGGGTTCCGCGGCATCAAGAGCAAACTGACCGGCCACGGTGAATCCGAACTCAATCCCCAGGGCGTGCTCTTGAGCAACGGGCCTCTCGGCTCGGCGCTTCCCCAGGCTCAAGGCCTGGCCCTCGCCGACAAATTGCTGAAGAACGACCGCCTCACCGTCTGCACCGTTTCGGACGGGGCCTCCATGGAAGGAGAAGCCAGGGAAGCCTTTGCCGCCATTCCCGGCCTGGCCGCCAAGGCCCGGCTCAACCCGTTCCTCCTGGTCGTTTCTGACAACGATACGAAGCTTTCCGGCCGCATCAGCAAAGATGCTTTCACAATGGCGCCCAGTTTTGAGGCGATGAGCGCGCTGGGCTGGAACGTTGTCAAAGTTGCCAACGGCAACGATTTGCAAGAAGTCTGGTTGGCGCTGGAAACCGCCCTGCAACAAGCCAGGGCAAATCCGCGCGTTCCCGTCTGTCTGTGGGCAAAAACCGTCAAAGGCTTCGGCGTTCGCTCGACGGTTGAGAGCGCTTCGGGCGGCCACGGCTTCCCGCTGGCCAATGCCGAAAAGATCGTTGACTTTGTCAACGAGATTTATTTCGGCGCGCCCGAAGTCCCCGCCGAATTGGCCGGTTGGGCGCGGGCCTTGCGCGCCGATTGGGAACAAAAAGAAGCTGCCAAAAAAGCAAAACCTTCCACCGCCCCGTCCGCCCCCGCGGTCAAAAAGGAAAAAATCCAGGCCGGCCTGGCCAAAGGCGCCGTGCGCGCCGCGCAGGAGGGATTTCCCGTCTATTCGATTTCCGCCGACGTGGAGGGATCCACCGGCATCAGCTTCTTCCAGAAAAGTTTTTCCGACCGTTTTGTCGAGGTGGGCGTCGCGGAGGCCAACATGATCAGCACGGGCGCCGGCCTGGCCAAATCGGGCTTTATTCCGATTGTTGATACTTTTGGCCAGTTTGGGGTGACGAAGGGCAATTTGCCCCTGACCATGGCCGCGTTGTCCCAGGCGCCGGTCATCGCCATTTTTTCCCACGTCGGTTTTCAGGACGCGGCCGATGGCGCGTCGCACGAGGCCACCACTTACTTTGCCGCCGTCTCCGCGATTCCGCACACGGTGGTCGTTGCCTGTTCCTGCGCGGACGAGGCGGAGGCGTTGATGTACGAAGCGATCCGGCGGACGGCGCGCGCGCGGGAGCAAGGGCACAATGGCGAGTCCATCGTCTTTTTTGTGGGCCGTGAAAACTACCCGCTGCACTGGCAGGAAAACGCCAGGTATCAATGGGGCAAGGCGGAGGTTCTATCCAGCGGAACCGATGTGGTCATTCTGGCCTGCGGACCGCTGGTGGGCCGGGCCATCGAGGCGGGCCGCCAGCTCAAGGAGCTAAACATCGCCGCCACTGTCATCGCCAATCCGTTCATCAATCGCGTGGATTTGAAGACCATCGGACCCGCGGTCGAACAATGCTCGGGGCGCGTTGTCACCATTGAGGACCATCAGTTGATTTGCGGCATGGGCGCGCAGGTGGCTCATGCCCTGGCCCAAGCCGGCATTGTCCATCGCATGAAGTCACTGGGCATGCAGGGGGAGTTTGGACAATCGGCCTATGTCGCCGAGGATCTTTACCAAAAGCACGGATTGACCGCCGGCAAAATTATTGACGCCGCTCGCGAGTTGACGAAATGAGGCGGGGTTATGTCCCAGGTTCATAAATCCTTGAAAGGGCAGCTTTTGTTGGATGGCGGCAAACTGCACGGGTCGTTTTTCCATCGATCCGTCGTCCTGATTTGCCAGCATGATGAGGAGGGCGCTTTTGGCTTGATTTTAAACCGCTCCAGCGACAGCAAAGTGGGCCAGGCCCTGGTCGCGAATGTGTCGGAGACGATCAAGGGCCAGCCGCTTTTCGTGGGCGGCCCGGTGCAGCCGGGCACGCTGAGTTTCCTTCATAGCGACGCTTTTTTGCCACAAGCCAACGTCATGCCCAACTTGAGCCTGGGCCATTCCCTCGACGCCTTGATGGACTTGAGCGAATTCTGTTCCAGCACCCAAAAACTCAAGTTGTTCGCCGGTTACTCCGGCTGGACAGCGGGCCAGCTCGATCACGAAATGGCGCGCAAGGACTGGTTGACCTATCCTGCTACCATTGATTTGGTCTTTTACCCCGAACCCGGCCGGCTTTGGAAAGAGATCCTGCGCCGGAAGGATGATAAGAGCCGGCTGCTGGCCGAGTCGCCCGACGATTTGTCCTGGAATTAGCCGCCTGCCAGCGCGGCCTGTTGCAACTCGAGCAATTGTTGGATGCCCGCCTTGCCAACCGCCAGCATGGCGGCCAACTGTTCGTCATTGTAGGCGCTCTCTTCGCCCGTGCCTTGCAACTCGATGAACTCCCCGGACCCATTCATCACCAAATTCATGTCCACCGTCGCCGCCACATCCTCCACGTAGGAAAGGTCCAGCAACGCCTGCGACTCCACAATTCCCACGCTGACTGCCGCCACCGGCTTGAGCAGGGGATCGGCCCCGAGTTTGCCCCGGTCCCTCAGAGTTCGAACGGCCAACGACAGCGCCACAAAACTCCCTGTGATCGCCGCCGTGCGCGTGCCGCCATCGGCCTGCAAGACATCGCAATCCAGCCAGATGGTTCGCGACCCGATTTTTTCCAGGTCAATGGCCGCGCGCATCGACCGGCCAATCAAACGCTGGATTTCCTGGGAACGTCCGTCGAGCTTGCCCTTCGATATGTCGCGCGCTTTGCGGGTCAGAGTGGAGTAGGGGAGCATCGAGTATTCCGCCGTGATCCAGCCGCCGGCCACGTTTTGTTCCTTCATCCAGCGCGGCACGGCGTCCTCGACGGTGACGCCGCAGATCACGCGCGTGTTGCCCCATTCGATCAAAGTGGAACCGGTGGCGTACGGGGCAATGCCATTTTGGAATCGGATCGGGCGCAGTTGATCCGGCCTCCGGCCGTCGGGCCGCGCAGTTTGCGATGGTGCGGTCGTTGTCATGGCGCGCATCCTACCCGGCGTCGCCATCAGCGGCAATGGGAATCACGAAACCGGGCAGGGCTAATTTCCCGTGGCGCTGCGAACTAATTTGAGAAATTGGATGGGAGTCAGAATGGCGATGCCAAACGGTTTTCCCAACACCAGCAGGTCGCGGTCATTGCTGACGATAACATCCGCGCCCGCTTGCACCGCACATGCCAGATAACAGTCATCTCGAATGTCACGGCTGCGTTGTTTGCCGAGTGGCGCCGGCTCAACGAATTGCACGATGGTCAAAAGCCACGCCAGGACGAGCTGCGGATCAACGTCACGCTTTTCCGCGGCGAGGATGGGCGGGATGCGACCCGCATATTCATTCCAGATTTCGTCCGTGACAAACAACGACACTTGCCCGGAAGCGGCCAAATCGAGACAAGCCCGGGCATTGCCACCCCAGCCGATGGCGGACACCAGCACGCCGCAGTCGAGAACAGCGCGAATCATGCCCGTTTTTTATTGCGCCGCTGTCGTTGTGCCCGAATCATGCGCTCAATTCGGGATTCGATTTTTGGCGTGATTGGCTCTCGTGGCAAACTGGCCGCGATCTTGCGCCACTCTTGGTACGCAACGGCCATTTCCTCGCGCGAAAGCGCCCGGAGGCCGGCCCGAATGACATCGCTGGCATTGCCATAAAGACCGGACCGAAGCCGCCGGTCAATGGACGTTCTTAGTTCCGGCGTCAAAGAGATGTTCATCGTTTTGGTCGCCATGATGGAACACTACCGCATCCGCCAAACATTGTCAATGTTTGGCCAAAGCCATTCGCAAAGCAACGGAACTCGAAAGAGTTCCGTTGCGATTTTGACGTGTTCGACAACCCGCCCGCCGGCGCGCTCAGATTCCGCCGTCCACCTGCCAGCGGTGTGCCGGATTATCCTTCCTCACGGCCATGTTCCACTTCTTGGTTTGCGAGGAGGATCGAAGTTTGATTTCGTAAGGCACAAACCGGCCGCCGTAAGCCTTGGAGGTGAAAGACTCGCCTATCCTGACGATTTCCAGACCGCCCAGGTATTCTTTTAGCTGCTTATTGATGGGCGACATAAATTTGCCGGCTTCATTCCAATCCTCGCGGCTGCAAGCTTCGAAGAAGGCGCGCGCGGTTTGCTCTGCGGTCATGGAAGCGTATTTTTCGTTGTCCGGCAGCTCCTGCGGTTCCTGGTACCAGCTCACATCCGCCGGCAAATCAAGCTGCCACACTTTTGGATCAATCGCCTGGTTGTAGTCAATCTGGCTTAGATCAAATATTTGCACCTCGCCGGACGGACGGGTCAGATAAATCTGCACAGACTCCAGCAAGTTGCTCTGCGCATCGAAGCGATAGACCCGGCGCGTATCCGCATCTTCCATGAACGTGTTCTTGCCGTAATCGTTTTCCGGCACGCCGGACCTGGCCATGACGGTGACGACGGATTTCATCCTGCCATCCGCGCCGGGTTCTTCGGCGAGAGTCAGTTTCCAGCCTTTTGCGCGGGCGTTGTCGAGTTCGTTGCTGATGGTATTGCTCAGATTGGCAATCCGATGCAGCCATTCCGTGTCAAAGGCGCTGGTGGCGCGTTGCGGTAGCTTCACTCCGGTATTGTGGTTTATCAGCATCACAGTGGACTTTCCGTCCATGACGACGACACGTTCGGGTTTCTCAACGCGCCATTCGAGTTCCGGCTCGAACTGTTTCCAGAGTTCAATCGTATAAAACGGGCAATCGGCATTGATGTAGCTAAAATTGTCCTGCGGGTAAGTGCGCAGTTGGCCGCGCAAATGAATGCTGGTCAGTTTCGCCACGGCTTGAGCGCCTTTGGTCATGACCTCGACTGCCTTGGCCTGCGCTTTGGGCGTGGTCAACATGATGATTGAAAGGATGGCTGCCATGCCCGCCGCCGCCCCCAGCCCGAATCCCCAACGATGTTTCAGTATTTTGCTCATAATTGTTTCTCTTTCCGGTTTGAATTGTTCCTGACGAACCCGCCTCATTACTGGCTCGACAATGGCCACCCCGGCGGCAGCCTGGCCGCGGGCGAGCAGGCGCTTTTGCAGGCGCGTGCTCAACTCGTATTCAGCCCGGCAATCCGCACAGGCAGCCAGGTGTTCCCGGCATTGCAGCTCTTCCCCGCGGTCCAGCAACCCTTCCGCGCAGGCGACAAAATTGTCCCGACATTCGGCGCAGTTCATGCTTGTTTTGTTTCGTTGACTGTTTCTTCCGCGCCTCCGCGGGCTTTGAGTTCCTGCCGAAGCAGGATATAAGCTCGCGACAGCGTTTTGGTGACGGTGCCGAGCGGCATGTCGAGGCGTGTGGCCACTTCCTGACAGGAAAGCCCCTCGTAATACCGCAGCAGTATCACCTGACGATGGTTTTCGGGCAGGACAGCAATGGCTTCTTCGAGCGGATAATCCTCGTTCT
>Ga0326728_10026926_pt1 | contig 10113 bp, 12 predicted proteins | sample MB3enrmetagenome_FD_207602 | JGI IMG/M metagenome (GOLD analysis project Ga0326728, IMG submission 207602) | Lab enriched peat soil microbial communities from McLean, Ithaca, NY, United States - MB31MN | ecosystem: Environmental > Terrestrial > Soil > Wetlands > Peat | place: USA: New York... | reverse complement strand
GGCTCCAGCAGGTCGGCCAAGAATTGTTCCAAACGTGCTCGACATTTTGCAATTTCGCTCTCGGTCATGAACCGGAGCTTAACACCTCTCTTGGGAGAGGTCAATAACTTAACGTAGTAGTACTAGTTGGTCGGCGACCAAGAAGCCGAGAGTTGGTCCCTTTACTTCACGGGTGTCAGAGAGAAAGTCTACAGGTTCCATGAGGCAACGCATTTCCATAAAAGCTCGGTTCTTCCTCACGGGAACTTTGACGTTTCAAGGCTGACTCTTAGAAGCGCACCCCTGACTCCCCGGAAGTCGGTTACTGTTTACCAATCGCCAGTGGCTCTGCGCTTTGACGACAAACGGGCCTACTCGCGGAAGTGCAGCCCCTGACTCCCCAGAAGTCGGCTTCGAGGAAGTTTGCGCTGGCACAGCACTTGCCGGGATTGCCCGCGATCAACGCCGTAGTGTAGACCGGTGCACTCCAACTCTCGGATTCACGCGCAATACGGAAACGATCCGTGCCCGGCCCTTCGGCTTGGAGCGGAAACAAAGCGAGGCGTGGTATGCCCCGTATACGCTTGCAGAACAGGCTGAGCTACCGCGACGATAGGATCTTTTCACGAACCGTGAGACGTTTTTCTAGATCTGTGGCACGAGAATTCACTAATTCTGAAAACCTACAAAGTTCATACATTTTTCAAACTCACTTTCATCAAAGGAGGAGAAGCACGATGTTTGGCCAAATGCGGGTCAATGCGCTATTTCAATTAGGTAAACAGCAAACACTGGACGAAGCGGTTAGCAGGTTATTGGAGTTTGCCGAGTACCCCAAGATCCTTCGCTGGTTCCAGTTCCCCACGGCACTGATAGTATTTGCCGCCCACCCTGAGTCCCACGACTCCGGAGCGGTTTACGTCTACGACCGGAAGCAATGTATTTGGCTTTGGGTAGATTTCGATGATCAGAACTATGGTGGGTATAGCCCGTCGCAATTCGATGTTCTGATCAACCAATGCCACTTCTTCCGGCTCGTCGAATCCCCCAGGCTGCTTGAATCGCCCGTCCAATGGTTCGTTGCACCAGGCCAGAGACCCACGGTTTTGGGAAGACTCCCAGCTTGAGGATTAGTGTCTCCGCAAAGGTCACAGCGTAGCCTTCGGCCGTGATCCAGATTTCAGACTTGCACATTGCAGAGCAGAGCCTTCAACGAATCCCCCACCTGTAAGTAATTGAAAACACAAGACCGCCCCGATTGGCAACCAGCCCATTTGACGGAAAATATTTTTCGTTTTATTTCCAATCTCTATGGACCTGTGGCGGCCACCAGGTTTCACGGAGGAAAAGATGCAGCGGCTTCGCCTGAAAGCGCCGGCTGACGTGGTGGAGGACTACTCCCGCCTCTTCGTGAACCGGCGGGCGTACACCCTCCAGTCCGACCGGCCACACCCGGAAAGCGGTCGACACTACTACTACCGGCCCACCGACAAGACTACTGGCCAAGGACTTAGCCTGACTTTGGAAACGGTCCGGCGCCACCTCGAAGGCGAAATTACCATCGGCCTCTACGTCATTAACCCGGCCACGCAGCGGTGCAAGTGGGTCGCTATCGACGCGGATTACAAAGGCGCCATGGAGGACCTGGTTAAGCTCCAGTACTACCTGAGCCAAGACCAGGTCCAGGCGGCCTTGGAGATGAGCCAGCGGGGCGGGCATTTGTGGATCTTCTTGGAAACGCCGCTCCTGGCCCGAGACTGCCGTGTCTACATCCACAACCTGGCGTCGCGGCTTGGCGTGCCGGTAAAAGGGAACGGACTCGCCGAAGGAATCGAGATCTTCCCCAAGCACGACGAACTCGGGCCGGGTGAATTCGGAAACGCCATTCGAGGGCCGCTCGGGATTCATCGTGGGGCCAGTCGCCGGTTCTGGTTCTACGGAGCTGAGTATGACTTGGGAAAACAGTTGGCTTACCTGAAGCAATTGAAGAAGGTCAGTGAAGAGGAGATGAGGCGTTTCGTTGCGGGGAAAACCCTGCCTGCGGAAGCGGTCCGCCCCGCGCGCAGCCCTGAACCCGCCGCTCGGCGCGAAGGCTCCTGGCGTTCGGAATTCCGCATTCTCGAGCACGTGGGGAAGGTTCGCAAGGTCGGCCGGAATCACGTCACTCGGTGCCCCTCGTGTGCCCAGGCGGGGCACGACCGTAGCGGCGACAACCTGGCAATCCGGATCGACGATCCGCGATTTTACATCTGCTGGGCGGGTTGCACGAAGGAGATGATCCGCGAGGCGCTTGGCTGTCCAATCCGCCCGCGCCAGCAGGATTGAGGCCTGCGAGGCAGTTAGAAATTGATAGGGAGGACAGAAGATGAAAGGCGGAAGGCGGGGCTCGTCGTACCAGGGCTTGAACTTGCCCGGGCGAGTCAGGAGGCAGTTACGAGATGTTGGAATTCTTGCGCGGCCAGATGTGGGTTTGGAGCACCAAAACCTAGCGCGGCGTTACGTGATCAGGGGAGTAGAATCGGGTGGCGCTATCAGCGAGATGGGCCACTACGTGACCTTCTGCGGGGAAGATGGCGGGCCTTTGGCCTACCTTCATCCCATTGATGCCATCGGGGTGAATGGAGTCCATGCCGTAGTGGTCGCTCCCCTCCTGGTGCGGGTGGAAATGCTGCGCACGGGGCGCACGTACGAGCTACTCATCACGGGCTACCGTATCGGCGACGCTGAAAACGGCCGTCGCCCTCCCTTAGAGAGCCAGACCCTGTTTCGCGGAGTGCATGGTTACCTGGAACTCGAACTCTGGGGGAAGGACAAAGAGATCGCCGGGTCAGTCGTACCCGATTTCTACTCCCGGGGAGGAGAACGGTTGCAAATACCCGCAAAGTTCGAACCGGCGACTCGCACAATTACCAAAGCTGTGTCCTGCTGCGGATGTTCCCACTGTCACTACTTGATTGCTGCACCTTCTACTCCTTCACTGAAGCTGGTCCCGGAGGCGCACACGTGACGCCTGTCGGTGATATCGAAATTGAAATGGTTTTCCGGATTGCTGTACGTGGGCGGACGAGTGACCTTGCGCGACTATTGGATGCGATCCGCGGGGCAGAGGCAGTTCTGATGGGCATTGTCGAGAAGCCTACCGCCCCGGAGGAGCAGTGCCAAAACGGCGTAGTAACGATTGTGGGAGGTTTTTCTGAATGAAAGTCGGGACCAAGAGCGTGGTTTTTGGGGTGCATGCGATCCTGGTCCACCCCTTTTTTGGTTGCCTGGGCGTGGTCCAGGTTGTACGGCATCCCCTGGGAGCCCAGGCTATGGGTTGCCTTCCTCGTCCACGATGTGGGCTACATCGGCGAAGCCATTATCGAGAGCTCTGAGGGGCAGCAACACGTTGTCCTGGGAGGCCGGATCATGGGCTGGCTTTTCGGTCCTTTTGTTCTCGACAACAAAAGGACCGTTTTGTGGTGATCCCCGTTATGTGGCGTTCGTCCGGAGAATACAATGCTGGAACGTCTTTCGCGAATTCGAACGCCACATAAGTGGGCGAGGGTCAAAGATTCCGTAAGAACGCCATGAGTCCCTTGTCCTTTGACCAATGCTTCTCAGGTTTTACTGGTTCGGGTTCGCAGTGTGCGATGGCTTTTGCTTTTGTCTCCAGATCGACTCGGGCATAGAGGTTTGTTGTGTCAACGGAGACGTGGCCAAGCCAGTCGCGTACAGTGTTGATGTCCACGCCACCCCGGAGAAGATGGGTTGCGGTCGAGCGCCGCATCGTGTGTGGGCTCACGTTTTTTGTCGCCAAGGATGGCATTCCACGCACGGCCCTTCGAATGGATCGTTTCACCAAATCATAAACGCCGAAGCGGGTGATTGGGTGGCCGTACCGATTCAGGAAGACACGCTCTTCCGGTCCGCGCGAACCATCGCCGTCTGTCTGTGGTGCGCCAGAAGATTCCTGAAGCGATTGGTTTTCCGGGGCCGCCAACTGCACGAACTCTGTTTGAGAGACGTCGAAGAGGTAATTTCGTGGCAGGCCAAACAAGGCTACTCGCGACTAAGCCTTCGCTTCTATATTCAGTCATTGCGCATATTCCTTCGATACGCGGAGCCGCATGGTTGGTGCCCAGTCGGGATCGGGGCAGCCATCGTTCCGCCACGCGTGTACCGAGAAGAAAAGCTTCCTTCCGGGCCCTCTTGGCCCGATGTGCTGCGCTTGATTGCCAGCACTGAAACAAATCGTCCCAAAGATATTCGAGACCGGGCCATCCTCCTGCTACTCGCCATTTATGGCCTCCGGATTGACGAGGTTCGCCAGCTCCAATTGGAAGACATCGACTGGGAGCGGGAGCAGCTACTGATTCGCCGGTCAAAGGAAAGGCGTCCCCGAACATATCCCCTCTCTCACACCGTGGGTGAGGCCATCGTCCGTTATCTGCAGAAGGTTCGGCCCCGATGCAAGGACCGAACTCTATTTCTAAGGATCCGAGCACCACATCGAGCGTTTACAGCTGGTGGGCTATGGCCCATCGTCGGCAGGCGATTGCGCAAACTTTCGATTGCCGCCGAACACCCGGGGCCCCATTGTCTGCGCCATGCTTGCGCGACCCATCTTTTGCCCATGGGTCTCTCCTTCAAAGAAATCGGTGATCATTTGGGTCACCGCAGCCCTGACTCCACGCATATTTATGCCAAAGTGGATCTGGCCAGCCTCCGCGAAGTTGCCAACTTCGATCTGGGAGGTCTGCTATGAAACTGAGAGATACGGTTAAGGAATACATTGCCTACAAACGCGGGCTCGGCATGCGTTTCAATACCGACGCCAGAACCCTCCTGGCGTTCTGCCGGACCATGGGTACCACCACGAGCCTTCAGAGAATCCCGGAAAGCAAGATCGAAAGTTTCCTCTCCGGAACAGGCTCTCCGACGCTCGCCCGAAATCGCAAGCACTCTACGCTCCTGGGTTTTAATCGCTTCGTTGTTGGTCGTGGGTACAGCACCTCTCTTCCCCTTCCACCAATCCCCCCAACCAAAACCCGCACTTTTGTACCGTACGTCCTGAGTCGTGAAGAGTTACGGAGACTACTCCAGGCGATACCCAGGCGCCACGCCAGTCCATTGCTTCAACCGTCCACCTTGCGGGCAGTCCTGCTCCTCCTATACGGTGCTGGCGTCCGGATCAGCGAAGCCACTTGCCTCAACCTAGCTGATGTAGACCTTAACGCCGCCTTGATCACTGTGCGCAACACGAAATTCTACAAGACCAGACTCGTCCCTCTCGGCCTTCAGTTGAACCAGATCATGAAGGCTTACGCGTGCTGGCGAGCCAAGGAAGGTCATGACCAAAGTGAGACAGCGCCCTTCTTTGTGCTTCGCTCCGGGGCTCGTACACACCACGACATAATTCGTAATGCGTTCCAAAGACTTCGAGAATTTGTACGAATCCACCATCCCGACGGTCAACAGCCCCGGCTTCATGACCTGCGACACTCGGCCGCGGTCCATCGGCTGGTAGCATGGTATCGTCAGGGAGCCGATGTCCAGAGGTTGTTGCCCCAGCTCGCCGTATATCTCGGGCACGTGAGACTCTCCTCCACGCAGGTCTATTTGACCATGACACCGGAGTTGCTCCGGGAGGTTGGCTTGCGCTTCCAGAGGTACGCCGTGCCGGAGGTGAATCATGAATGACCCAAACCTCCTTGGCCCTTGGGTGCGCCGGTTCCTATTGGAATACATGGTGACGGAACGCAATCTGTCGATCAACACCCAGCGAAGCTATCGCGATTCGCTAGTCTTGTTGATCACTTTTATGTGCCGCTCTCTGCGGAAAACGCCCGATCAACTTGCGGTACTGGACCTGACGCGGGAACAGATCAACGCGTTTCTCCTCTACCTGGAGGAATCGCGCCACTCCGAGATCCGTACCCGAAACCAACGCCTGGCAGCGATTCATTCCCTGGCACGATTCATCGAGATGCACAGTCCCGAGCACATTGTCTGGTCGGGCCAAATACGAACGATCCCGATGAAAAGGACCCAACGCGAGCCGATCACATACCTGGATAAGCCCGAGATGGAAGCTCTCTTGCGGGCGCCGGACGCTGAAACTCCCCTGGGTCGCCGCGACCATGCCATATTGTTGTTTCTCTAGAATTCCGGCGCCCGCGCCGACGAAGCGGCTCAACTCACGATAGCAGACCTGGACTTGGCACGGCCTCTCCGTAAAGGCTTGTCCTCGGTTCGATTACTGGGCAAGGGTCGGAAGATCCGACCCTGCCCGCTATGGCCAAACACGGCAGGTGAAATCGCTGCCCTCACAACTGGCCGGCTACCAACCGAGCATGTGTTTCTCAATCGCCGTGGGCAACCCCTCACGCGATTCGGAATTTATGGCCTCGTTAAACGACATGCACGACGAGCAGCCAAGAATGTGGCAAGCATTACGCACAAGAGAGTGAGCCCGCACACTCTGAGGCATACGACCGGTACACATCTTCTCCGGGCGGGAGTGGACATCAATAGTATCCGTGAATGGCTTGGCCACGCTTCGCTCGATACCACGAACATTTATGCGGAGGTTGACATGCAAATGAAGGCTAAGGTCCTTGCTCTGTTCGAAATGGGGCAGAACAAACGAAGGCGGAGGTGGAGAGAAAACAAGGGTCTGATGGCCTTCTTGCATTCCTTGTAGGCGCCCAGTTATGTGGTGTTTGGCGGTCGAGGTCCGCTGCATGGTTGCAGAGCCGGCAGCCCGACACCACATAATCAACTTGACCACATAATTCCGTTGGTTAAGGCTCAAGTTTCTCCCGCCTAATTCTCCTCCCCCAACGGGCGCCGAAGGCGAACTTAAGGCTTTGGCGCCCGCCTCCCTTTTGGGAGATGGATCGGGCACCAACCCGGATGCGCCGGTATGCAATCAGTGCGAGGCCATTATGACTCGCAGCGGATCGTGCTACCGCTGCGCGAACTGCGGGAGCACGAGTGGGTGTTCGTGATCAGGTACCCGGCGGTCGGCCTATCTGGGGCGAGGTAACGGCCCATGCTAATTTGGCGGAGAACGGAATGAATAGGGCCACCAAAGCGGCCGTGGGTCTGCTTCTGGTTGGCATTGCGGCCACCGCTGTTTTAGAGATTGGTCGCTACCGTGCTCGCGCAATTGTTCGGGCTGCGGTAGCCGGATTCAGTGGAGAGCGAGCCTTTAATGATCTGAGCCAACTCGTGCAGTTCGGACCCCGGCCTGCCGGCTCCGAGAATTTGGAGCGGACACGCGCATACATTGAGCATCAGTTATCCTCCGCCGGTGTGGAGATTCGGGACGACCCCTTCCTGGCCACGACGCCCGAGGGTGACATCCCCATGACCAACGTGATCGGTGTAATTCATGGAGAGAACCCGACCGTTGTTATTCTCGCCGGCCACTATGACACCGCCACGATCAACGGCCTGCGGTTCGTGGGAGCGAACGATGGTGGGTCCAGTGCCGCGTTCCTTTTGGAAATGGCCCGAGTTCTGAGTAACCGGAAGAACACGTTCACTTACTGGGTCGTGTTTTTCGACGGCGAGGAAGCCCTCAAGCAGTGGTCGGCCAGCGACAGTCTATACGGCAGCCGGCACCTGGCCGAAAAACTGTCCCGTGAAGGGAAGTTGGGGCAGATCAAGGCGTTGATTCTTTTGGACATGGTTGCGGACCGGCATTTGAGCATCCTGCGGGAGTCGAATTCGACCGCGTGGTTGAGCGATCTGGTGTTCAGTACTGCGCGCACACTAGGTTGCCGAAAGTCCTTCAGTGGGGGCACGTTTCCTGTTGAGGACGACCATATGCCGTTCTTGGCGAGGGGCATTCCTTCTCTAGACATCATCGATTTGACGCCGTTCAGAAGCTATCATCACACCTCAGAGGATTCGATTGATAAGTGCAGCCCTGAAAGTCTGACCGTGGTGGGCCGAGTGGTGCTGGTGACCCTCGCAGAACTTGAGCGGACAGGTTAGTTCCTTCCCTTTGGGTTAGAGTGCCCCTGGCACGTCGCTTGCCAACTTTTTTTCACGGGTCGACGTTTGTGAGAACCGAAGCGGGCAATTACCAGCTTCCTTCTATTATTCCTTCCTCCACCCTCGCACAGATTGTGTTGCACGAGAATATGGGATGGAGGGATAGCCTGACTGAGTGTGCACACGGCAAGGAATAATTGGCCGAACGTACAAACGCACCATTTACCCTATGCAGGAGACAGTGACCGTATAAGTCATCGAACGGAGGAGACTTATGAAACCATCTGTCGTATCCCGCGCCCTGAGGACCCTCGTAGTTGGGGAGCGACAACCCGTATTTATTTGGGGATCCCCGGGAATTGGAAAATCTGCAGTGCTGCACCAGCTTGCCGCCGAGTTGGGGATTGCCTTGCGAGACATACGGGCGCTGCTGCTCGATCCCGTGGATCTGCGTGGGCTGCCCTTCGTTGGGAAGGACGGCCGATCACAGTGGGCAACACCGGACTTTCTTCCTCAAGATGGAGATGGCATTCTGTTTCTGGACGAGTTGAACGCCGCGCCCGCGATGGTCCAGGCGAGTTGCTACCAACTCGTACTGGATCGCAAGCTCGGCGAATACACCTTGCCTGAAGGATGGGCGATCGTTGCTGCCGGGAATCGTGATTCGGACCGGGCCACTACGACCCGGATGCCGACGCCTTTGCGGAACCGTTTTGTGCACGTCGACTTCGAGGTTGATGTGCAGGAATGGTCCGAGTGGGCTATCAAGACAAGTATCCGGCCTGAGGTCATCGCCTTCATTCGTTTCCGTCCGGAATTGCTGAGTGCTTTTGATCGCGATGCCATTAACGCCTTTCCCTCACCGCGTTCCTGGGAGTTCGTATCGCGCATACTCAATTCGACGTCGGATCCCTCAGCGGAGCATGAGCTGTTTGCCGGTGCCGTGGGGATTGGCGCCGCGACCGAGTTTTCGGCCTTTCTTCGAACTTTCAGAGAGCTACCCAGCATCGACGCCATTCTGTTGAACCCAAATCAGGAACCGGTGCCGGAGAATGCGGCCGCGCAGTACGCGGTGGCTTCAGCGCTGGCCCGGTGCGCCTCCGATTCCAATTTCGACCGCATCTGCCTGTATCTGAATCGCCTACCCACCGAGTTTCGCGTGCTGTGTGTGCGCGACGCCACCCTCCGCGAGCCCGCCATCAGGACGACCGCCGGCTTCGTGAAATTCGCCATAGAGAATCACCACGCTATCGCCTAGCAAACCGGGAGCCAAGCCGCTCTCGTTTCCAGTTCTCTCCCGGAAGAAACTTTTACCAACGAACATAGGAGGCATTGTTATGACGTCGATCTCGACTTGTGAACCATCTCTGTCTTCGCGGGCGATGCTGTGCTCGCTTTCGATCAGTATGTGGTCGGCGCGGAAACACGACCCCGAAGCATCCGAGGAAATCGCGCAGCGCCACGGCGCACAGCCCGATGCCGGCCGCTATCACAAAGTGCTTCTCCCCAAGGCGGCGCTCGCCGAGGTCCAAAAGATCGTGAGCGAGGCCCGTCAGGATCACTACTTCATGACCCTGCCCTGGGACGACAACGGCTATCGCGTGCTCCCAGCCGCAGCGTATATGGACCACACGGAGAGAATGCGGCAGCTCTCGAACCAGTTCACACCAGCCATCGATACCTTAACCCAGCAGTTCGGACAGCTTGTGGAGGAGGCCAGGGTACGACTTGGCGGTTTGTTCCGTTCGGAGGATTATCCGGCTCCCGAGGAACTTCGCTCCAAGTTTTCCTTTGAGACCAAAGTGATGCCTCTGCCGGATGCAGGCGACTTCCGAGTCACCCTTGGCGACGAGGAGAAAGAGCGAATCAAGCGCCAGATCACCGCCACGGTCGAGGCATCGCTTCAGGTGGCGAGTCGTGAGCTTTGGCAGCGGCTGTACGATGCCGTCAGTCACCTGGCCGAACGCCTCCAAGCCTACAAAGTGACGGGGGATGGGGTTGAACATCCCTTCCGTGATTCTGTCGTCACCAACCTAGTGAAACTCGTCGATGTTCTGCCCAAGCTGAACGTCACGGGGGACCCGGAATTGGAACGGCTGGCTGCCCAGGTGCGCGCCTCACTGCTAGTCGATCCCCAAGAACTGCGGA
>Ga0326728_10026925_pt1 | contig 10114 bp, 6 predicted proteins | sample MB3enrmetagenome_FD_207602 | JGI IMG/M metagenome (GOLD analysis project Ga0326728, IMG submission 207602) | Lab enriched peat soil microbial communities from McLean, Ithaca, NY, United States - MB31MN | ecosystem: Environmental > Terrestrial > Soil > Wetlands > Peat | place: USA: New York... | reverse complement strand
GACATGCGTTTCATCTCTTCGATGAACTGTTTGATATTGCCGCGCAGCCGCTCGATGGTCTCGTTGATGAAGGCCTTCTTGCCGGGGAAGCGCTCGAGCGGCGCCTCGAAGTTCCCGCGCCCGAACTCGGCCACGCACGCCATGGCCTTCTTCTTCACCTGGATATGGCCGCCGACCATCTCGTTCACCCCCCGAACCATCTCCCGGAAGGCCCCTTCGAATCGGTCGAGCGGCATAGTGACGTCGATATCGCCCTTGTTGTGCTCGTCCGACATGCGGTTCATTTCCGCGAGGATAAAGCTCAGTTGGTCGATGCAACAATTCAGGTTGGTCCTGAGGGTATCGAAGCCGCCCCGCCAGGTTTCGGTAATTTTGGGCGGAATCACGCCTTTGCCGATCTTGTCCAGGCTGCCGCCGACCACGTTCAGGGGCGCCGCCAGGGCATCCACAATCCGGTTGACCACGGCCAGCGCCGGGTGTTTCTCCGCACCCGCCACGTCAGTGTCACATCGCGTTTCGAGGTGACCGGCCTCGAAGGCCTGGGCCACCCGTTCCAGTTCGGCGAGCGCCTTGAGGGCGGCGGCGTCGCTCCCACTGTTGCGAATTCCACCAACTAGCTTGGCCGACCGGTTTTGGAGTTGCGCGTTCTTACTCGGCATGTTTGATATTTCCTCCAGCTCTTTCTTTGCGAGGACGCTTGGTGGGGTCGCGTGAAACTTCCACTAGAGCCGGCACACCCGGCTTCGTCGCCTCTAGGATTCTTTTCGGCGTTCTAACGAAAGTTCTGCATGGCTGGCTCCGATTCTTTGTGGGGTAGGGTCTTTTGGTTTGATTTATTGGGAAAATGCATCACGCGTCGCCATGCGGCGATTCCTCCCCTGGCGGGCTGGAGCCTGGCTCCTCCCGGCGAAAGGCGGTTTGGGGACGCAGCTCGGCCCTCGACGCGCATTTCGAATAGAGACGCCGGCCATTGCTGTGTACGCACTTTTGCGTGCCAAAACCTGGGCGGGCGGACGCCGCTAGCGCGCGCGGCTTCTTGCGGGAAGGGAACTCAAGCGGTCGACGCGGCGCAGGGCGGGGAACAGCGCGGCCCACGTGGCTACCACCACCAGCGTGCCGAGACCTCCGAGAACTACCGAGGGGACCACGCCGAACCACTGCGCGGTGACGCCCGATTCGAACTGTCCGAGTTCGTTGGAGGCGCCCACGAAGATCGAGTTCACGGCGCTGACGCGGCCGCGCATCTCGTCGGGAGTGCTCAGTTGGATCATGGTCTGGCGCACGTTGACGCTCACCATGTCGGTGGCCCCCACCATCGCCAGGGCCAGCAGCGAGAGGGGCACGCTGCGCGACAGGCCGAAGACCATGGTGCACATTCCGAAACCGGCCACGCAGCCGAGCATGGCGTATCCGGCGCGGCGGCGCAGGGGCCAGTGGGCCAGAGCCACGGCGGTGATAAGAGCGCCGGCGCCGGGCGCGCTGCGCAGCAAACCCAGGCCGCCGGCGCCGAGGTTGAGGATGTCGCGGGCGTAGACCGGCAGCATGGCGACGGCGCCGCCTAGCAGCACGGCGAAGAGGTCGAGCGAGATGGCGCCCAGCACCAGCCGCGTGCGCCAGATGAAGCGCAGTCCGCCGAGCACGCTTTCGACGCTGGCGGCGGAGCGCGGCCGGGAAACGGCCGGTAGCCGCAAGGCCAGAATCAGAGCGAGGGCGGCGAGGGTGGCGGAGGCGGCGCAGGCGTAGACGGGGATGGGATTGCCGAGAAATCCGTAGAGCGGTCCGCCGATCATGGGGCCGATGATGACGGCGGACATGAACACCGAGGAGTTCCAGGCCACGGCGTTGGGGAAGTGCTCGACGGGAACCAGCAGCGGCACAAAGGCTTGAGCGGCCGGTCCGTAGAAAGCGCGCACGGTGCCGTTGGCGAGCAGTACGGCGTAGATGGGCCAGACGCCGCCGAAACCGTGGAGAGTGAGCGACAGGAGCGCCAGCGAGCACAGCGCGAAGGCCGCGCAGCAGGTGGCCAGGATGTGCTGGCGCGGGACGCGGTCGGCGGTATGGCCGGCCAGCAGGAACAGGAGCACGCTGGGGAGGAACTGCGCGAGGCCCACCAGTCCGAGGTCCAGTGGGCGGTGGGTGATGGCGTAGACCTGCCAAGCGACGGCGACGGCTTGCATCTCCGAAGCCGTGGTGACCAGGAATCGCGCGGTCATGTAGTAGCGGAAATTGGGGTACTGAAACGCGATGCGTCCGGACACGGGTGGATACGCCAATTATCGTACGAAAGCGGGTACCGACGCGAAGGGCCGGGTGGTTTGCGTGGGCTCGCCCCCTCCTGTTGACTTTCCACACGAGCTGTCCTACACTCCTGTTGATGGACAACAGAACCGAGGTTCCCTACGGCACCCTCGACCTCATGGTGCTCAAGACCTTGGCCGGGATGGGTCCGCTCCATGGGTACGGCATCGCGCGCCGCATCGAACAGGTCTCGGAAGGTTCGCTGGCGCTCAACCAGGGCACCGTGTATCCCGCTCTCCTCCGCCTGGAACAACGCGGCTGGATCTCAAGCGAGTGGGGCGTCAGCGAGAACCACCGCCGCGCGCGCTTTTACGCCATCACCCGCGCCGGGCGCAAACAGCTTGCCGCCGAGGAAGCGACCTGGTCCCGTACCGTCCGCATCCTGAGCCGCCTTCTGGAGGAACCATCGTGACGCCCCTGCGTGTCCTGGCCGCGCGACTCCGCTCTTTGTTCCGCCGGCGCGACGACGACGCCCGCCTCCGCGCAGAGATCGAAGCCCACCTCGAGTCCCTGGCCGCAGAGCACAAACGCCGCGGCCTGCCGTCTGCGGAAGCCCGGCTGGCCGCGCTGCGCGAGTTCGGCGGCGTCTCCCAAATCCGCGAAATCCATCGCGAGCAACGCGGCCTGCCGTTTCTCGACGCCCTCGCGCAGGATCTCCGTTATGCCTTCCGCCAGTTGCGCGCCAACCCCGGCTTCGCGGCCGCGGCGATCTTCACGCTGGCCCTTGGCATCGGCGCCAACACCGCCATCTTCCGTGTGCTCGATGCCGTGGTGTTCCGCTCGCTCCCGGTCCCCCATCCCGAGCAACTCGTGCTCGTCGGAGCCTATCGCGGCGATGCGGGGATCGGTTTCAGTTACCCGCTCTACCGCGAAATCGCCGCGCGCCAGCAGGTGGTCGCCGGATTGATCGCCATGTGCGATCTGCCCATCGAGAGCGCCGCGCTGGCCAGCGGGCAGCCGATTGACGGTGTAACCGCCCGCATGGTCAGCGGCGGCTATTTCCCCACTCTCGGAGTCGCGCCGCGCATCGGGCGCGCTCTCGCCGATTCCGACGATCAGCCCTCCGCCGCGCCTGTCGCGGTCATCAGCGACCGCTTCCGGCGCCGTGCTTTCGGCGATGCCGGCGCCGCGGACGTTCTGGGCCAGACCATCCGCATCAACGGCGCGCCGTTCACCGTGGTGGGCGTCGCCCCGCCCGGCTTCTTCGGTGAAAGCGTGGGCAGCGCGCCGGATTTGTGGGTCCCTTTTGCCATGGCGCCCCGCGTCAAGGCCGGGCTGATGATCAGTCCGGCCGCCAAGATGATCTCGGTGATGGCTCGGCTTCGCCCCGATGTCTCGCCGGCGCGCGCGCAGACCGCTCTGGGCTTGCTTTATACCCAGTTGCGCGAACTGGCGGCGCAGACCTTCCTGGGCCGCGAGCCGTGTCGTGTGGAATTCGCTTCCGGCAGTCAGGGACTTGGCGGACTGCGCGCGCATTTTTCCGAGCCGCTATGGATCCTCATGGCGATCGCCGGCCTGGTCCTGCTGATGGCCTGCTGCAACCTGGCGAACCTCCTGATGGCCCGCGCCACGGCGCGCACTCACGAGATCGGCGTGCGCCTGGCGCTGGGCGCCGGCCGCGCCCGCCTGTTGCGCCAATTGCTCACCGAGAGCCTGCTGCTGACCGCCATCGGGACCGCCCTCGGGCTGGCTCTGGCGGCGTGGGGCTCGCGCCAGCTCATTGCTCTTGCCGCCGCGGGTTCGCACTGGCAAATCCCGATCGATTTCGGTTGGCGCGTGCTCTCATTCACCGCCGGGGCGGCCGCTGCCGCGGTCTGCCTGTTCGGCCTGGCTCCCGCCATCGCCGCCACCCGCCTGGAGGTGAACGCGGCGCTCCAGGGCGCTGGCCGTTCGGCTGGGGGCAGCCGCGGACATGCGGCGTTCACCAAGGCTCTGGTAGTGGCCCAGATTGCGGTGTCGCTGGTGCTGGTGGCCGGGGCGTCGCTCCTGGTGCGCTCGTTCTGGAATCTGCTCCATCAGGACTTCGGGTATCGTCCGGACGGCTTGTTGCTGGTTTCGTTGCCGCTCGATGCTCCGTCCCTGGCTCTCGCCAAGAACCCGGGCCAGGTGCAGTTGCTTTCGGAGCGGTTGGCCGGCCTGCCCGGAGTCCGGTCCGTGGCGCTGGACGGCATGGGGCCGCTGGGGTCGTGGCAGTTCTCGGGCCGCATCTCGCTCCCCGATCGTCCTTCGCGCGACGATGACAACGCCCTTCTGGTCAACGTCTCACCGGGCTACTTCGAGACGCTGGCAATCCCCATCGCCGCCGGCCGGTCCATCGCGGCTGGCGATGGCGGCGGGTCCGCGCAGGTTGCCGTGCTCAGCGAAACCGCCGCGCGCAGACTCTTCGGCCGCGACAACCCTATTGGCCGCCGGATCTCCGCGTCGCCGAGCTTCGACAGCTTGCACGCGGTTGAAGTGGTGGGCGTGGCCCGCGACGTCCGGCCCGCCAACCCGCGCCAGGCGTTCGGCTTTCTGGTCTACCTCCCACAGTCCGGCAAGATTCCCATCACCTCCATCGAGATTCGCACTGCCGGCGATCCCGGTATCCTCGCCGCGCCCGTGCGCCACACCCTGCGGGAGGTTGCCGGCCTGCGCACCGCCAGCGTCCGGCCGCTGTGGGAAACTCTGCGGTCGAGCGTGGGTCAGGATCGCTTGATGGCCGTGCTCTCGGGCGCTTTCGGGGTGCTCGCCCTGCTGCTCGCCAGCGTCGGACTGTACGGCGTGATCGCCTACGGTGCGGAGCGCCGCACCCAGGAAATCGGCATCCGCTCCGCCTTGGGCGCCACCCGCGCGCAGATCTCCGGGTTCCTGATGCGCGAGATGGGCACGCTGCTTCTGTGCGGCCTGGTTCTGGGCGGCGTTGCGACTTTGATCCTGGCGAGATGGATCCGCGCCATGCTTTTCGGGCTGGCTCCGCACGATCCCGCGATGCTGCTCCTCGCCGCCGCCGCCCTCAGCCTGGTCGCCCTGATCGCCGGATATCTTCCCGCCCGCCGCGCCGCGCGCCTCGACCCCATGCGCGCGTTGCGCCAGGAATAGACTCCCGCGCGGGACCGAACTTCCCGTCTGCTACCTTGGAGCGGTAAGAAGGTTGCTTGCCCGTTGAGTGGCAATCTCACGCACGTGGCCTGCGCCGTTCTCCGACACCGCATGGCCTGCGGTCCCGCCCCGCGCGGAGACACCCCCGCCGCGAACACTTCCCGCCGCGAACAATTGGTTCTGATTTTGTTGGAACTGGCGGAAGGGGATGGCCAACTCGGCCCGGCGCCGCGGGTCGCGCTCGACACTCCGGCGGCGCACGGCCGCCTCAACATGCGGTTCGACCAGTTTCAAACGCGCATCCCGAGCGAAGTCGTGCCGCTCGGCGTGCTGGCGCTCACGGGCGCCGCTCCGGCAGGGCGCCGGCGCAGGGAGAATTCGCCGGCGCCCTCGCTGACGGCTATCCTCCGAAAGTGTTGGGGTCGTCGGCCGACGGTCCGTACATTCCGGGTACCGGAACGTCGAGCAGGCGCAAGTACACCGAGAGCTGCGCGCGATGATGGATCGTGTGGTTCATCACGAAGCCCCGGATGCACACTATTCGCGGCATCGTGAAAATGGTGCGGCCGCCGGCCAGCAGCGACCACGGCTGCATGAACCGCTCGTCGGTGGCGCCCGCCAGCGCCGCACGGGCTCCCGTCACGGACTTGTCGAACAAGGACAGCAGTTCCTCGGTGGTGTTGGCCTTGGGCGGCTGGTATGGCGGCGCTCCAGGCGGCGAGACGTCGAACGAGTCCTTGGCCAGGGTGTCCGGCGTCCAGCCCACCATGGTGGCGATGTGGCACGCCAGCCCGCCCAGGTCAAACGATTTCGGGTGCGGTTTCCAGCCTAGCTTGTCGCTCGGCACACGCTCCAACATCTTGCGCGTGTTGGCCATTTCCTGGTCGAACTCGGGTAACAGAAGATCGATGATCGGCATGCATCTCCTCCTAAAGAGATTCGCTTTTTATTCGCCCTACGATCATAGGACGAAAAAGCCGCGGGATCAAGTGAAAATCCAGTAGAAAAAGCGCCGGCCGCTACGCCTTGGTGAGTGTCCGCACAATCTCCAGCGCCCGATCGATCTCCTCGGGACTGTTGAAAATGTGGGTGCAGTGCCGGACCCCGTTTCCCGACCCGCGCGGACGCATCCGCGCGCGCGTCCAGAATTCGTTTTGCAATTGCCGCCCCACCAATCCGGGCACTTCGTAGACCGTGATGCCGGCACACATCTTGGATTCGTCCGGCGAGTAGACCACCACCTTGGGCATCTTGCGCAGGCCGGCGCGCAGATAGTCGCCCAGGTATTTGATGCGCTCGTATACCCGCCGCGGGCCGATTTCCAGGTGGAAATCCATGGCCGCGTCCAGACCCAGGGTCAACGAGAGGCTGCCCGTGCCGCGCTGCGAGAAACGGTAACCGTCGTCGTCGTGGTTGGCCCAATTCCCGCTGCACAGCGTCGACCAGACGTCTTTGGCCCGTTCTTTTCGCACGCACAGGAACCCCGTTCCCGCCGGCGCCAGCAGCCATTTGTGGAAGCAGCCCACGTAGGCGTCGCACCCGATGTCGTGCACGTCCACCGGAATCTGGCCAAACGACTGCGCTCCGTCGATCACCGTGAAGATTCCCTTTGGCCGCGCCTCGGCGCAGATCTGCTTCACGGGCAGGATGGCTCCCGCGCCGGTGATCACGTGCGACAGGAAAATCACCCTGGTGCGCGGCGTAATCGATTTCCGTACGATCTCCAGAACCTGGTCCTCGCTGTGGACCGGCTTGGGGAGTTCCATCTTAGTCACGGTGCCGTTATGCCGCTTGGCGGCATTCAGCCAGGGACTCTCGCCGCCGGGATGTTCCTGGTTGCTCATCAGGATTTCGCAGCCCTGTTCCAGGTCCAGCCCGGCGGCGACGTAGCTGTTGGCGCAGGTCACGTTTTCGGTGAAGGCCAACTCGCGCACATCGGCGTTCAATAACTTGGCCGCCTTGGCGCGGATCTCCTTATAGTCGCTGTACCCGCCGATCCAGTCCGGCCCGTTGTAGTCCCAATCGGCGACGTCGGTGGCCATCTTGCGAAGGTGCTCCACGGTCCGTTCGAAGACCACCTTGGGCATGGCGCCGATGGTCCCGTTATTGAAGAACACCTTGTCGCGCGCCAGCATGAACTGGTCGCGAACCTTGCTCCAATACGCCGGATCGTCCGCCGTGGGGAGCGGCTGCGCCGAAACCAATTGCGAAAGCAATGGGGCCGCGACGGCCGAAACCGCAACCGATTGGAAGAAATCTCTCCGATTGGTCATGGATGCAGGTTATGCCGCCCGCCCCGGCAGTGTCAACCCGCGAGCCCCGGCCGAAGTCGTCCAACCTACATATCGGCGTGCGAACCGAGTTTTCGACGGACTTATGTGGGGCGGCGCGTGCGGGGGCTCGCATGTCGAAATTTGCAGCGCGATGGGCATTGCCGAAGGGCAATCGGCGTGCATCGACTTTGATATCGACTACCCCGATTTGTTTTGGCCAACTACGCCACGAGCGACCTAGTAGAGTAGATCTTGACAGAAACGGTAGACATCAGGCATACTATGTCAAGAGATGACCTATGAAGAAGCCGCTACCGATTTTCGTTGACGCGCTGCTCCCGCTGCCGCTGCCCGTCTTTCACATGTTGCTGGCCCTGAGCGAGGGCGAACGGCATGGCTACGCTCTCAAGCGCGAGATCCTGCGGCGGACCGAAGGCAAACTGAACCTCGGCTCCGGCGCGCTCTACGGCTCCATCAATAAGATGCTGGAGCAAGGGCTGATCGAAGAGTCGGAAGAGCGGCCCGATCCGCATCTGGACGACGAGCGCCGCCGCTATTACCGCATCACTCCCTTGGGCAGCCGCGCGGCCCAGGCCGAAGTGGCGCGGTTGCGGCAATTGGTGAGGCTGGCGGATACCAGCCTGGGGTTTCAAGGTTTCTGACGAGGTGCGCGATGGCCGATCCGAACCGCATCTACCGCCTGCTGCTGAAACTCTACCCGGCGCGCTTTCGCGAGGAGTACTCGGAACCGCTGGAGCGCCAGTTCCGCGACGACTACCGCGACCTGACGACCTCCCGGCAACGCCTGTGGTTGTGGATTCGCGCCGTCGCCGACCTGGGATACTCGATCCCGTTGGAGATGTGCCGTGAGCTGCGCCAGGACGCGGGCTATGCCTTGCGCGTCTACCGGCGGCGGCGCCTGGTGACGCTGCTGGCCGTGAGCGCGCTGGCGCTTTCGATCGGCGCGGCCACCGGCGTTTTCAGCGTGGTCAACGCGGTGCTGCTGCGGTCGCTGCCGTTCCGCGATCCCGGCCGGCTGGTCGAAATCCCGCAAGTCCCCGTCAATCCGGTCCGGGGACGCCAGGCATTCCTCGAATGGCGGAGCGGCGCCCGATATCTGGATGGCGCGGCGGCCTATCACACCGCCGATGTGACCCTCAGCCGCGGCGGGACCACCGTGCGCATCCCCACCGCGGCGGTTTCCGCGAACTTCTTCGACTTGCTGGGAACGCCGCCCGCGCTCGGCCGCGACTTCCGTCCGGAAGAAGACAGCGAGGCCGCCGATGGGGTCGCCATTCTCGGCTACGGCCTGTGGCAACAGACCTTCGGCGGCGATCCGCGCGTTCTGGGTTCCACCCTCCGGCTCAACGGGGCGCCGGTCCAGGTGGTGGGGATCGCGCCGGCGGGCGTGGAATACCCAGGGGGCACGGCGCTGTGGACGCCAACCGCCTTCGATATGGAGCGTGTCCCGATCTTTGGGACCTTCTTTCCCCAGACCGTGGCCCGCCTGAAGAGCGGGATGACAAACGCGCGGGCGCGCAGCATGCTCCGCGCCGACGCGGCCGCGCGCGGCAACCCCTGGGGAATCGACGGAATGGACGCTCCCAACCTGGTCCCGCTGCGCGACCGGCTGGCGCGCAACGTGAAACAGGCATCGCTGGCGCTGCTGGCCGCGGTGGCGCTGGTGCTATTGATGGCGTGCGCCAATGTGGCGCATTTGCTGCTTACGCGCACCAGCGAGCGCCGGGAAGAACTGGCCATGCGCGCCACGCTGGGCGCCAGCCGGGCGCGCCTGGTGCAGCAACTGATCACCGAGAGCGTCATGCTCACGCTGGCCGCGGCCCTGGCGGGGTTGGGCGTGGCGTACTGGGCGGCGCGCCTGGCCTGGGCCACGCAACCGGCCGAGCTCTCGACGCAAATCTACACCGTTCTCGACTGGCGCGTGCTGGGATTCGCACTGGCGCTGGCGCTGCTCACGGGGCTGCTGTTCGGCGTGGTTCCGGCATCTCTGATGGGGCGCATGCAGCCGCAGCCGGGGACCGTGCGCGGGCGGCCGGGCGGCGGGTCCGGCGTCAACCGCATGCGCGCGCTGTTGGTGGCCATGCAGGCCGCGCTGGCGGTCACTCTGCTCGCCGGGTGCTTCGTGATGGGGCGCACCTTCCTGCGCCTGGTTGGCACGGATCTGGGTTACGCCACGCGGCAGGCGGTCGCACTCACCGTCTCGGTCACCGGCACGCCGCGCGAGGAGAAAGAGACCACCTACTACCGCGAAGCGCTGGACAGCCTGCGCGCCGTTCCCGGCGTGGAAGCGGCGGGCGCGACCGACTACCTGCCGTTGACCGTGCAGAACTACGCGGGCTCCCAAATGCGACTCGATTCCGGACAGAGGCTGCCTCTCAGTATGCAGATGGCGGCAACCCCCGGCTACTTCGACACCATCGGCGCACGGCTGGTGGCGGGACGCG
>Ga0326728_10026924_pt1 | contig 10114 bp, 10 predicted proteins | sample MB3enrmetagenome_FD_207602 | JGI IMG/M metagenome (GOLD analysis project Ga0326728, IMG submission 207602) | Lab enriched peat soil microbial communities from McLean, Ithaca, NY, United States - MB31MN | ecosystem: Environmental > Terrestrial > Soil > Wetlands > Peat | place: USA: New York... | reverse complement strand
TGCAGCATCTCTATATATTTATCTTTTATCTTCGCCGCCCGGTAATGGTCGATGCCAACGAAATCGAAACGGCTCCAATTAATCGTTTCCCAGACAAGCGATGCATAAGTTACACGACCGTGAAAAGCCTTTCTGACGGCTTCATTAGCCAGTGCCAACCAGGCATTAAGTGGCGCATTGTGTTTTCCGGCTTTCAGAATTTCCCGCGATGCGGGGTTACCAAAACGCTGTGCCACATTTTTACCTGGTACCATACCCTGCATGAAGAGTGTAAGTTCTCCCCCAATCACTAATACCAGATGGTCCGGCCATTTCTGACGCAACTTTTCGGCTCGTTCCGCGGCTCTCACGATGTAATCCATCGTCTTTTTAGGACTTTTATTCCACATTTCAGGCGATAGCCAAACATGGAGCCCTTGTCCCAGAGCATCTTCTGCAGACTTCATTAAGCGGTCGATATCAAAACCGCGAATTCTGACCGCATTGCAATGCAGGTCGTTCTTAATGATTTCAAGTTCACGATGCACCACCTTCATATCGAATGATGGACGCCAATTGCCATCCATAACGCTCCCAACGTCATAGGTAATACCTTTGAATTTCATAAGAACTCCAGGACAAAATAGATAATATTATTGGTTTTATCTATACGACTTCGCACTGGTTGCAGTTCAATTGCCCCTTAACCGCGTCTTAACCACTATTATCGCCTTTTTTCCAAGACAGTTACTGCAAGGGCGTTGGGACCACTGTAAACTCCCAAAACCGGGCTGATGGTAGACCGAAGAATTGGGACTTCAGGATATTCAGCACCTAACACTCTGGCTAGTTCATTTGCTTTCTCGAGTGACATGTTCGTTTCAATGCCAATTGCCTCGATGTCCTTGAAACTTTTGATGAAATTATGGAGGTAGGTGACTCCTGTGGCCAGTGAACGAACTCTTGTTACGGGCGACATTTCACCTGCCTTAATCGCTAAGATGGGTTTGATTGAAAGGACAGAACCAAGTAATCCTTGTGCATTGCCGATGCGTCCTCCTCTGGCTATGTATTTCAGGGTGTCGAAGTAAGAGAGAAAATGAGACCGTGTCAGAGCTTCCCGGGTAAATGCAATAAGTTTGTCCAGGCCAGTGCTTTTTTGCGCTTCTTTGGCGACGGCCATTACCACCAATCCTAAACCCAGGGCAACTGTCTGAGAGTCAATTACTTCCACACGGCATTTTGGGGCTTTCACATAATCTTTGCCTTTCATCGCTGATTGATAAGTGCCAGTGAGCAAGGACGAGAGTGTAATAACCAGGATTTCATCGGTGCTCTCAGCCAGTTTATCGTAAGTGTTGGCAAAATCCTCGGGCGAAGGTCGGGAGGAAGTCGGCCAAATATCACCGTAAATGAGTCTGTGATAGAATTCATCGGTGCTGATAGTAACACGATCGAGATATTTCTTGTGTCCGAATAGAACGGTCAACGGTACTACTGTGATATCGAGACTACCAACTAAATCGCTAGTCAAGTCCGAAAGACTATCCGTTACAATCTTGACGGCCAAATGTCCAATTCTCCTTGCTATTCTACCGAAATAATATAATGATAGTTAGGCTGATCTCCCCGGACGATCTCAACCTGTAATTTTGGGTACTTGTCTCGAATTGCTGCCGCGACTTTTTCTCCCTCGGCGCGTGTGATATCCATCCCGTAATAAAGAGTTACGATCTCATTCTTTTCCAGATCGATTTTATCGAGTGTATCCATAATGACCTCGGCAGTATCATCACCCACCGCCGTAAGTTCATTATCCAGCAGACTGATAATTTGTTTTTTCTTTATTTTTAGCCCGCCAATCTGCGTCGATCGTACTGCTCGCGTGACCTCAATGGTTTTTATGTTCTCTATTGACTGCTTCATCAAATTAATGTTAGTTTCCAAATCTGCATCATAATCGAAGGCCAGCAATGCTGCGACACCTTGAGGAATCGTTTTTGTGGGAATTATCTCAACAGTTTTTTGTGTCAGAGGTTTAATCTGGTTGGCGGTGAGGACGATATTTTTATTGTTTGGTAGAACAATCACTTTGTCCATAGAACTTTGCTCAACCTTTTGGAGAATATCCTTAGCACTGGGGTTCATCGTCTGTCCGCCTTGAATAATGGCCGTAACTCCGAGACTCGTAAAAACTTCTTCGAGTCCATCACCAGCGACAATCGCGATTACAGCCACGTCGGTGGCAACGGCTCTTGCTTTCTGTGCCGATACAAAGTCACGATGCTGTTCATCCATATTGCGTATTGATACCTGGTGGATGGTACCCAAGCCGGTGGCGAAGTGTATGATATTGCCAGGGTCCAAAGTATGAATGTGAATTTTAACAGTGTTATCATCCCCGACAACAATGAGCGATTCTCCTTTTTTGATGAGGCGAGTTTTTATTTTATCCGGGTCAAGGTCTTCACCTCTAATCATAATCTCTGTACAATACCCATAGGGAACTTCATCTGCAGCAGCTACACTCGGAAGCCTAAGTGCCAAAGGAATACTGCTGGTGATGACCTGGGGTTTCTTAAACTGCATCTGTTCAGTTTCACCCTTGAGGTATTGAAGAGCGCCTTCCAGAATGGTATATAATCCCTGTCCTCCCGCATCAACTACTCCAGCTTCTTTCAGTACCGGGAGTAGTGTCGGAGTATTGGCGACTGATTCTCGAGCAGCTTTTACAGCAACTTCCATGACTGTTATCAAGTCCTTGCTATCGCTTGCAGATTTCCCCATTGCAGCAGAAGATGCATCTTTAATAACAGTGAGGATCGTACCTTCAACAGGATCACTGAGCGCCTTGTAGGCGGTTTTTGATGCTTCCCTGAGTGCTTTGGCCATATCGTCGCCATTGATTACTTCTTTGTCCGCCAGGTCTTCTGCCATGCCGCGAAAGATCTGCGAAAGGATGACGCCGCTGTTGCCCCTGGCGCCCAGAAGAGCTCCTTTGGCCAAGGCCTTTGCCACTGTTGAGGCACTATTGTCAGGAGCCCTGTAAGCTTCCTCGATACTGGAACGCATAGTCAATAACATATTGGTGCCCGTGTCCCCATCGGGCACCGGGAAGACATTCAGTTCGTCAATATCATGAGCATTTTTCTCCAGCCATGCCGCGGCTCCGGCAAACATCTCTCTTAGTTCTTGTCCTGAAAGTAAACCTGCTTGTTTTACCATTTGATTTCAGTTTCCCATTTCAATTCGTAATCAAAAAGATGCGATATTTCTCTAGTCATGGTATACCCATGATAAATGATTGTCAAAGATGTTAGAACCGCTAAAATCAAACTGTTCTGCTTTTGCTGCTCTGTTGTCATCGACTGCTTTAAATACTGGTCTAGTCAACGCCGTGTGAGTGGCTCACTTTACATCCGGAACAGCGTCATGGTAATATCAACCGCCTGCAATACTGTCCACCGAAAGGGGTATTATCAATTGTCTGTTAAAAATGCTAAAAATTAGTAGTGTCCACCAATCGGCATTTGAAGGACAGATTAAGATGGGAAGAACTATCATAAACTAGTGGATGATTATTACCTACCGGTCATTTCCAGTGGAATACCATGGATGCACTTCGGGGTATTAAAGCCATTCATTAGGCGGAAGCCACTGCAAATAACGAGCCCTCGGCCACCCGTGATAACTACCTCGTAACTCCCGAAATAGTGTACTATCGTGTCATCAACGTCATCCTACAAGTTGCTGAAGAACTATCGTCAAATCCGTTATTTACTATACCCAGGAATCGGTCCCAACTATATGAACATACGAGGCTAATACCATCAAAATATTGACAACATTCGGTTGACTATTTCCTTTCAACAGCACTATGTTGAACGAGAGATTACCAAGCGAATGTCGGAATGCCCTATCTTGCCACCGGGATATTTTAGTGGGCAAGAGCGCAGGGTTAACTCTCTTACCAGTTTGATAATCTGTTCTGGTCTATATTTAGTTTCACTCAACCTTCTTTGACACTGCTTATGGCATATTGTACTCTAAATATCGAAATGTACGCGTATTACAAAAGATCGATGTTGAAATTGTTCAACATTTTGCGTGAACTGCAGCTTGATCCAATGGGCAATAGACAAAAGTGTCTGCTGCTACAGGAGCAGGGCATGGCCATTCTGATTCGCATAGAGAATAATATACGCAAACATCGAAGTGACTTAAAAGAAATTCGCAGATATTTGAGTATGGGAAGAGAAATCTCAATTGATAAGGAAGAAGCCAGGCAGGCAAAGAATGCTATTACATGGCATAGTGGCAGAATTAAAGAATATCAACTTCTTCTGATTACCTTTAGGAGCATCATCGACGGCCTTGCATTTACCTATCTCGACAAATGGGATATCAAACAGTTGGCTTTCAAAGAGGGCTCGGGTTTTATCTCAGATAAATCGGGACTGAAGTTCGAGCTCAAGATACTCCACCTAGCATTTTCCCTAGGCAATGTCGCCCTGCTAAATGACTTAACCAATTGCCTGCGACATGGAGACGTGTCGATTCTGTCGAAAGGCAAACACCTATTTGTCGAAGCCAAGTCAGGTCGCCAAAAAGACGCAAGGGCTCATAGGCAAGAATCCAAGCTGAATGACATCGTAGACTACCTTAGATCCGGCAAGTCTGACAAGTTCGATGCTGTTGGTGGACTTGAGGGTGAGTTCATTCGTTTGCCGATTCATAGTCCTGAGCTAAATCACCGGGATGAGTTAAACTCACTAATCGCTTCCGCACGGTGTAGCCTTGACCACTACAGTTCGGTCGAGGTAGAGCCGGGCCTGCATTATTTGGCCACATACATAGCTGATAGGAAAGCGTTAAGTACACTAACTGATAAGCCACGAGGATCGCTCATTATCTCCTCTATAAACGAGTTGAAATATAACGGGATGGGATATTATCCCTTCTCGTTATCAATATATGACCCGGTGGATTGGTATGATTTTTGCTCGGGCAAACTCATGTTAGTTATTGCCGTTGAAACGAAAACCATCAAAGATAAGCTTTCTAACTATGGGATATCAGTCAATATAACGGGAGACTGGGGAACTTACCCGATAATTCTCACAAGCAAGGGCACAGACGAGGGATCCAGCAAAAGCTTGGTTGGGGGCCACTTCTTCGGTAGGTTATTCTACGAATTTCTCAATCTCGACTGGATGCTAGAAGAGTGGATCTATCGCCGTAACCACGAGCTTGATTGACCTCTCTCTCAACTAATCCCTCCACCGTAATTGGGTCAAGTGCCGGGCGATTGACTGGTATCAATAAACAACTGGCTGTGAAGTTTCCCTACTATCTTTGCGGCAAGGTCTATTACAAAGCTAATCTCTTCAGGTGTCACGCTCACATCTCTACCTTCAAATTCCCCTAAGCCCACTTTCTCTAAATATTTCCGGTCTACTATCCCAAGATTATGAGTTATTGGATGGCGTTTCTCAAAAGTTAGCCGGAACGAGTCGATTTGTTTTGAGTCAAAGCCATTGAGAAGTTGGATCTTGAATTCATCTTCGCATACTTGCTGCGCCAAATCGATGTTCTGATATTTATTTCCTATTTTCCTGAATTTCTCTTGTATCTGGTTATCTGATAATCCAGTCCCTTTCATTTTTCGTTGGGTCATTGCTCGCATTGCTCCTTCGAAAATGGAAACCACGTCTTCCAGAGCATTCTCAATATCCCGGGCAGCTACTCTAGCTCCTAAAACCTCGCGGCGTCTTTTCACATCACTTAGCATTTTTTGAATGGCTTCAAATTCTTTGTCCACTTGGATAAGGAAGATATCACGGCCACAATCAGGGCACCAAGTTGCCAAGCCAAACACCGTATGCTGCAGACCACAGTAAGGACAGGTAATATCACGTCGGAGTACTTCTTCCATTGGTGGCATAACCGGAGGTAAAAAGCCGGGCTTATAGCTCATTTCTATAGAGAACATACCTGCGCCATAGGTCTTTTGTCCAGAGGGGCCGAGGTCCAGAGCGTCTTGAATCCGTTCGTTAATGCCTTTTGTTGCTTCATGGAGAACGATTTGTTTTGCGTATTCCACTTGGGAGGAGGTGAAAAATGCACTGGGCTCTCCTCCGTGTCTGCAATATGGGCAGTAAGCTTTCAATTGACCTTCTCTTATGCCGGTTCCTAATTTGACTTTGAAATAGCCCGGACAACAGGCATTGTTGGGACAGCTCCTCCCAACAAAACCATCAGAATCTACAGGAATACTCATCTGCATTGAGAATTTATCTATCCCTGTTCGCCTTATTTGGTATGGGCCACCTTCTTTGAAAACTCCATCGCTCATAGTTGTTTCTATCCTAATCTAATTGGAACCATCTTACAAATCGAATAATATCCGAATCTTAAAATTTAACCCAACTTCGCTTTAACCGTGTTAAATAATTATCATTTAGGTTTCAGGTCACTAATGGACATATCTATCGACACAACGACGCGTAACAATATACTGGTATTCAATATTTTGGCATCGGTAGCCCAATTTGAAAAAGATATCGATGCACAACGAATAAGGGAAGGGGAAGGGGTTAAATATGCCCAAGAACATGGGACGAAATCTGGTAAACCGATTGGCGGGGAAAGAACCCCGATAACCGATTACCAGGTGCAGACAACTTTTAATGCCAATAATAACAATTTTTCGGCTGCTGCACGGGCTTTGACAAATAACACCGGAGTAGAAGTTAGTGCAGGATTTGTTGCCAGCCGGATAAAACGGATGGCGGCTAAAGAGGCTTTGCAAAACTCAGGGGTAAAAATAGGAGTTTCTGACGCTTGAAAAGACGGATCAGGTTGGCGGTTTGCAAAAGAAGTCTTTTACAAAGGGATTAAATCAGGTACAGATGATACTCGGACCATTAAGGAAATTGAAAAATTAGTTAAAATAATTGAGGTAAATTGTCCTATATAAAGGGTGTATGAAAAAAATGGGAATTAGAATAATTCTCTACTGAATTCACAGCCGTGAGTTCAAGAGGGTGGAGCTATTCATGGCAAGAAGTTCTATAGGGCCTCATTATCAGAAAAACAATGATTATATTCCTGCAAGCATTCATTAGCTAAGGTCATTGAAGCAAAAATATCAATGTTAGTATTTCAGTCTAATCCACTCAAAAGATAAAATCAATATTAAGCGCTTTTAATTGAAGTTATTACCAACTACATGGATTTGTTCCTTTCCGCTTCTCGAACGTTTTACCTTTTGAACGGAATGGTGGGCGGTATTGTACGATAGCTAGAACCAAGATGTTTGAGTTGGGTTTTCGTTTATAGTATCTGACCAGTGCGAAACGCCTTCACCCAAACGATAGGTGTATGATCTACCCGGTTTATAAGGTACTGAACACCCCAGTATTTCTTGGGGAATATTTCAAAAGGCGTATAATTGAATAAATTTTGAGGAGGTTAATATGAGTAAACTTCCAAATGGATTTACTGAAGTGGTGATCAGTATAATAGGTGGCATAATATCTTCGGCATTTCTTCAAGCGTTCAAACAGGGTAACTTAATTCCGACAGGTTATTTCTGGCTTTTTATTGTAATCGGTTTTGTGGGGACTCTGGCACTTCTCTCGTCTTATATGAAAGCAGGGGTTGGATTTCTAATCGGTTGGCTTATTGGGGCATATTTACTAAGGAGCGTTTTATCTACCGGTGACTTCTTTCTATACTTTGTAGCGCCCATTGCTGCCCTCGTCATTAGAGGTGCAATGGCCTTAAAAAAATCCTCGTAATCTTTGGTAACGGTGTCCTAAGTCGAGTCGGGTATCTCCCCTAATGCCTATTATACTTGTTCTAAATTGATTCTTTGCACTTCAAAACTAAACAAAAGGAGACAAATACCACCGTGCTAAATGACTCTGCCACACAGTGGACATTTAAAGGGGGTTATTGCTGAGACAGCTTGGATATAGCGATTATAGCAACCACAGACCGATATGTCCGATATGCGGCTGAAGACGTGTAAACAGAAAGAAAGAACCCGAATCTCGGATAGACTGAATGCTTTTAATTGAGAAAAATGCAAATGTAAAAGTTTCAACTAAACCAAGGGTTATTTTTTCGCTTTTCGTTTTCTGCCTTTGCTTTCATGTATGCAGCCTTCGCTTCTTCTTGCTTTATCCGAGCTTCAGTCTCCCGCATCTTCATGAAATTGTCTAATCGGCTGGTGAATTGATTGTTCAAATGTATTTGAGAAACGCCACAATCCCCTAAGTCTATAAAATTCGGTGATTCATAGCACTGTTCTACACCAGGTAAGTGTTCATAAACTGTCCCATCAGGTCCGACATACCAACACATAAGAAGCTACCTTCCGATTTTCTTACCATTCGTGATATTATTAAGCTTTTTTCGGAGTATTTTGTGTACCGGGGCCTCCAACATTAGGGCTTTTGAGTGGGTTTTTCCCCCAGCCAGAGCCAACACCTTTGGTACTTTCTTGCTGAATCGGTGATTTAGCCATTTTCAACTCCAAAATTCCGAATTAATTTAAGCTACCACGATTGTTAATGGGCTAAGTGTCTGAGCGACAAAAACACCCTTTTCGTTTTGCTTTATCATAAAACGCATTCGGCGCTCTGTCAAGTTAATAATAATCAAGGGTTTTATATTTCTGTCTGCCCTCCGGGTCTTGTAGCCGCAAATGGTGCAACGTTTTCTTACACAAAGCAGGTGAAGATTGTAGAACCACCTGCCTAAGAAATCAGATACTTTTTAACAAAAATTTAATGAAACAATAATCTTAGCTTAACCAAAATGCTTAAAAAACGTGTTATAGTGATAGCAGAAACAAGATATTTGGCGCCCTCGGTTTAAAAAGCTTACAAAGCTACCGCGGGTATTTTTGAAGCCTCTCGGAAACATCGAGGGGTTTTCTGTTTTTTAGAATGTTAATTGATTTTATAAAAATTTCCGCTGAATGCCCGTCAGCTTGCTGGCGGCATGAAAGCGGTCTGGTCCGTAATCTTGTAGGGTGGCTCCCTTTCCCCTATTGCCCCACAGCTTGCTGTGAGGTTATTTACTAAAACGACATTTTTAGCAAAATGAAAATAATGATATATTTTCAAATGTACCATTAATTTTACTTAAGGAGACTATATGCCACTACAAAGTAATATGGCTCTATCAGACATTATCATTTACCTACAAGCTGACCTAGATGTATCGATTCAAAATGATGTATATCCCGTGATACAGGCCGAAAAACGTGATGGTGGTTATTTCGCTGTCCCTCGTTTAGTTATGTGTTACGTGGACTTCATTGGTGCTCTCTATAGCGGATTCTCAGCTGGCACAAATCCCAATAACATCGCCACGACCGCCAAGGCTGTAAAATATATTGATGAGGTGATGTCACTAGTAGACCCTCTATACCGGCAAAATGGCAAATTATTAGTAGAAATATATCGCCATGGAACTGTACACCTCTACTCTCCTATATCGCTAAAACGTAATAGTGACAATCGCATTTTACAATGGGAAGTGTATAAAGGCACTCGTAGAGAAATGTTGATAGCCGGTACGGTTGCCGCAAAATGGGTTACACACATGGATATTTACCATTATGATGCTAATAATGACGTTCTTCCGATCAGTATCAATTGCCTTTACGAAGATTTACGCCAATCTATTGATGAGTATTGCAACTTACTACAACACGAGCATGCTTCGGGATTAACGACCCTAAAAGATAATTTTGTATCTGCGGCGAATCAGATCGTGGCTTCTAAGGTTGTGAATTTCAATTGGTAATGTTTGAGTTATTTTATCTAGCAGGGTACTGAAAAAGCTAGAGCTCGCAACAGACATTTATTCTAAATAAAGAGGGGAGTATTATTTACTTTATTTTCCCAAATCTATTGCCTTTTGGAGTGACATATGGATAATCCTTGGTTTATAGCAGTTTTCAGTACCTCCGTAATTGGTTTAGCGATAGAGATAATCGTTGTGTCAAAAACCGCGGACTATGACCCCCTAAAAATCATTTTAACCGCGAACATTGACCCACCTTAACCGGTATCTTTGACCCACCCGGGAAAATAAATGAGTTACCATTGTCGCAGAA
>Ga0326728_10026922_pt1 | contig 10114 bp, 6 predicted proteins | sample MB3enrmetagenome_FD_207602 | JGI IMG/M metagenome (GOLD analysis project Ga0326728, IMG submission 207602) | Lab enriched peat soil microbial communities from McLean, Ithaca, NY, United States - MB31MN | ecosystem: Environmental > Terrestrial > Soil > Wetlands > Peat | place: USA: New York... | reverse complement strand
ATCCCCATCCAAGTGCCGATAATATCACGCCCGATGGGCGGGGGTAAACAAGCAAAATTCTTCGGTAGTGTCTCATTTGAACGTAGCGCCGCCATCTTGGCGGCTCAATGCCGGCTGGAAACCGGCGCCACATCTGAAATTAAGGCCAAAGCTCGCCGGGGGACCATTCCTACTGAGAATTGCAAAATATAGTGACAATCACGTGTGTAGCGCATCTTGCCCGCAGTCGGGGGAGCGTCCCGCTCCCGCCCAGCGCGCGGGCAGGATGCCCACGCCACAGCGGGCGAGACGCCCGCGCTACGGAGACAGTGCGTCCCGATGTCTTACAAGCCTCAATAAGATCTACCAACCGCGCAGGTAGAGGAGTTCGACTGCAGCGGCAGCCAGCAGGCAATAAATCCCGAAGAGGTACCAGCGCCCTTGCTGGAGCCAGCGCGACAGCCACTTCAGCGCCAGCAGGCCGGCGAGGAAGGCGCAGGCCAAGCCCAGCAGGCTGGGGACCAGCGCTGTGGCGAGGTGGAGATGGGCGCCGGTTTGGACCCCGGCACGGTGCAAGCGGTAGGCTTCGCGCGCAATGGCGATCGGCGTGATGACCACCGCCAGCGCAAAACTAAAAGACTCCACCGGCAACCGGCTTCCCCCCGCCAGCAGCCCCGCGGAGATCGTCGAGCCGGAGCGCGAGAAGCCGCGGAAGGGGATGGCGAAGCCCTGCACGATGCCCATCACCACGGCTTGCGGCCAGCTCAGGCCCTTGCCATCCGGGCTCTCGCTGCTCGCCGGCTGGCGTGCCTCATGCAGCCCGGCATACAGGATCAGGATGCCTGCCGCGGCCAGCGCGGGAGCGATCCAATTCAGTTTGTTGAAAAGGTCCTCGATCTCCGCCCGGTGCGTTCCTCCCCCCAGGATGTGAACGATGAGGAGATTGATGGGGTAACCCACCACCCCGCTGCACAAACAACCCACAAAAGCCATACTCGCGAACCGGACAAACGCCTGCCGGGACGAAAAAAACGTGTCTATCCACTGCTGCCAGAAATAGATGATCACTGCGAACATGGTTCCCGTGTGAAGCATCACGAGCAACAAAGCGTTGCCGGGCGTTGACATGTTCTGATGGAACAGTTTGGCAACAACAATCACATGCGCGGAACTGGAAACCGGCAGCAGTTCGGTCAGGCCTTGCACGATGGCGAGGACAATGGCTTGGTAAATTGGCATAGGGCTCCTGATTTTGGATTTTAGATTTTGGATTTTGGATTCAGCAATCCGGCCCCTTCGAACTATTTGAGGTCCTCACGTTTTCATGCTGTCCTCGGGTTCGCAGAGTCTTGATGGAGGCAACCGTCATGGCGACGAGCTCATTGGCTTCCTTCTTGATGGCATCTATGCGATTTGGTACGACAATGCCCCCGTCGACGAGTAACTCAATCCAATAAATCGATTCGTCTGCTTCCTCTTCGACGATGCTGAGCTTGGCGATGACATCTGAGGCAGATTTGCCCCGGCACGCGGCGCGGTAATTCGCTCCGACGGAGGCTCCCGACCCCAGTAGCTGCCTCCCCAGAATATCGGCTATCTTATTGTGGGGTAGAGATTCAACCAGTCGAACGATCTCCAGGGCAAAACTCTTCGTCCTGTTCTTAAACGTCTGCTCGTCCATGCTAAGCGGCTCGAAAAGTGAAATGAACTATTAATTCGATCGTTCGTTTTTGTGGTAACCAATCCCTTGATATCCAGGCGCGGCTTCAAAGGCCCAATCCAAAATCTAAAATCCAAAATCGTCAGACTTCCATGATGACCGGCAAAATCAAAGGTCGCTTTCCCGTTTCCTCATTGAGGTGCCGGCGGAGGGCGGTGCGGATTTTCTCCTTGATCACGCCCCAGTCGGCGACTTCCTCAAGGTTGGACTTCTCGATGGTGCGCATGATCACTTCCCGCGCGCTTTCCACCAGGTCGGGCGCTTCCTCGAGGGGAACGAAGCCGCGCGAGACAACTTCCGGCGGGGTTTCCAGCAGACCGGTATGTTCGTTGATGGCGAGGATGGGAATCACGATGCCGTCCTCGGAAATGTGGCGGCGTTCCTTGAGGATGATCTCTTCCACTTCATCCAGGGTGCCGCCATCGATGCAGATGCGCCCCACGGTGACGCGGCCGGCGCGGCGCGCTCCCTGCTCATCGAACTCCAGCACGTCGCCGGTTTCCAGCAGAAAGGTTTCCCCGGAGACCGCCGCCAGCTCCTTGGCCATCTCCTGATGCCGCCAAAGCTGCCGGTATTCGCCATGAATCGGCACAAAGTACCGGGGCCGGACGATGTTCAGCATCAACTTAAGTTCCTCCACGCTTCCGTGCCCGGAGACGTGCACGGGCGGCTGGCTGCCATCGTGGTAATGGACCATCGCGCCGCGCCGGTAGAGGTGATCGAGCATGCGAAAGATGGACTTCTCGTTGCCGGGAATCACCCGGGCGCTCAGCACCACTTCATCGCCGGGATCAACTGACACCCAGCGGTGGCTGGAGACGGAGACGCGCGCCATGGCGGACATCGGTTCGCCCTGGCTGCCGGCGATGACCACGGCCACCTGGTTGCGCGGCAGCTTGCGCAAATCCTGCGGCGCCACCAGCATGCCGGGCGGCACATGCAGCTTGCCCATCTGCATGGCAATCTCGGAGTTCTTGAACATGCTCCGGCCCACGAAGCAGATCTTGCGGCCAAACTCATGCGCCAGGTCGGTAACAATTTGCAGGCGGTGCATGGACGTGGCGAAGCAGGATATGAGCACGCGGCCCTTGGCGTCCCCGATGATGTGTGACAGGCGCTGGCGGACGGCGCGCTCCGAAGGGGTCAGGCCCGGGCGTTCCACGTTGGTCGAATCGGAGAACAGCGCCAGCACGCCCTTCGAGCCGTAAGCGGCGAGCGTGTGCAGGTCGCTCACCTGCTGGTCCGTAGGCGTGGGGTCGAGCTTGAAATCGCCGGTGTGAATGATCGTGCCCAGGGGCGTGGTGATGGCGAGCGCTCCGGACTGGATGATGCTGTGCGTCAGGTGGATGAACTCGATGTGGAACGGCCCCACCTGGAAAGGCGTCCGGGGGGTCATCTCGCGCAGCGTGGTGCTCTCCGCCAGATCGTGTTCAATCAGCTTGGAGTGCGCCAGCGCCAGCGTAAAGGCCGTCCCGTAAACGGGGACATCCACTTCTTCCAGCAGATAGGGCAGGCCGCCGATGTGATCCTCGTGGCCGTGGGTCAGCACAATGGCCCGGATGCGTTCGCGATTCGCGCGCACATAGCTGAGGTCGGGGATGACAATGTCCACGCCCAGCAACTCGGCGTCCGGAAACATGACGCCGCAATCGACAATGATGATGTCATCGTCAAACTCAAACGCCATCATGTTCATTCCAAATTCGCCGAGGCCGCCGAGCGGAATAACTTTCAACTTATGGTTTAGAGAGGGAATACGATCCTCCTGTGGGTCATGGTCTTATGCTAACACATAATCGCGGCACGTGCCGCCCCGTGGAAAGTGGGTTCCGGAAGGCTAGAGGAAGTAGCGCAGGGCGGCGGAGCCGCAGCCCAGCGTAGGGTGCGAACTGGAATTCGCAGTGTCTCCCTTCCTGCCGGCGCCGCCGGCCTTGGAGTGCGGTCGCGAAGCTGCCGTTTTTTCATCGTACGGGTGGCAATATGATGCTCCCTGGGCGGGTGCGCTGGAGATGGGCAGCAGAGGGGAGAGCGGCAGCTTGGCGGCCGCTCTCCAAGGCGCTCTGCGCATACCCAAATCATGTCCTTTCGGTAAGGCTGCGTGACTGGGGCTGACCGAACGTTGACCTTTCATTCCCAGAGCAGGAGCGATGGCAAGGAAGCCGGAGCCGCCAGACGCAAGAATTCGTACCCGATGCCGGCCATCCCCTGGTGAAACGAGGCAAGGTAGGGAGCTTTCTTCAAGGCCGACGCGTAGCTCCCGGGAGGTTGGGAACGTCGCAGGATCGCAGACCCCATCCTTCGGGCCTCCTGGAGGTAAGCCGGATCGCCCAGCTCTTTGGCCGCCACTACAAAGACTTCGGCCCGCCCCATCGCCCCGCAGCATAACGTATCCGGCCCCTCTGTTCCCACTAGCCGGGTGGCCCGCAAACCATGGGAAATATCCTGGCGGACCTGGGGAGTATCGAGGATCGGAAGTGCAGCCAAGCGGCTCAAAGCAATCCCAGGGGCGCCGTGGCACCAACTCGTCATAAGGATGTAACCCTGCTCGGTAGGCGGGTAGCGGAAGTCCGGCCAGTTGGAAACCTCAGGCAGGAAAACACTGGTTTCATAAGCCTCGGCCTCCACTGCCGCTTCCCGGAACGAACTCTCGCCGGTGGCTTCATACAGCTTGAGCAGCGCATAGGCGATGCCGGCGGCGCCATGCGAAAACCCCGTCAGCATCTCTTCCCCGCCCAGTGTTCTCCATGCTCGCAGCCCCTGCCGGCTGATCGAGCGATGTTGCAAGAGATGCTCCCCGCACAGGACCGCCATATCCAAAGCCTCTGGAAGCCGCGCGGCCCGATGGAGTGCCAGCAGAGCCAGTGCCGCTCCCGCCGCTCCCGCTAACAAATCCAAGTTGCGGTCCGCCGCGATGCGCTCGGCATCGAGCATTTCGGCAAAACGCCGGGCATGGTGGAGCCATTCCTCTTCTCCCAGGAACTCACTCGCGCGGACGAGCGCGTAGATGACGGAGGATTGACCAGACGCGGCGCCGATGCCCAGCTCGAAGAGCGCCCGGGCATAGTCGGGCCGCACCGCCTCCCTGACAACCGTTACCAGGGCGGAGCGGGCCAGGGCGGCGAAATCCGGTTCGCCCCCCAGCTTTCGCGCAGCCGCAAGGAACAACGCCACGCCGCAAAGGCCGTCGTAGAAGCGTGGGGCCATCGGCTCCAACTGCCAGCGCTGGGCCTGGGCGTAATAGGCAACCGTGTTCCAACTAACGCCCTCCTTGAATGGGCGCGCGGCCCCGCGAATCTCGTGGGCGATGCGGAGCGCCTCTGCCAGAAAATCGTCCGGGCCTGCCTCGTCTTGCCCCGGGACCTCGGAAACTGCGGTGTCTGTGTTGACGACCATCTTCGGCTCACCTCCTTGCAACTCGAACGAAGCGCGCAGGAAACCCAATTGGCGCTCCAAATCATCGTCACTCAAGTTTTCGAATCGTCTTTGGACCTGGGAAAACCCCGATTCCCGAAAAAATTGAGGAATTGAGCCACCACCTTCGAGGATCAGACTATCGCCCTCCGCCGCATATTGGAACATGGGGATATCCCCTTGCAGGAGGCTCCTGCGCTCATCTGCCAGGATCGGCCAACTGGAAGGGCGGTCCTCGGCATAGAGCAAGGGGCGGCTGAACCCCTCCAGTTCTATGCTCGCGTCCATGCCATGGCGGAGGCAGCGGGGAGAAAACAACCGCTTCAGCATCGAACCGTATATCGCCGTGTCCCTGAACACGAAACGCAGGCCCGCCCAGTTACGGAGAGGGCCGTTGGGACCCAACAACTCGGCCCGCCGCGCCTGGAGAAAACGATACAGTTGCTCGAACCCGGCGGCCATCTGGTCCACGTAAGGGGCCGCCTGCACCTTCTCGCCATCCAGGATCACGACATTGTGGGTCGGCCGGAAGGAAATTGGTTCCGATCCCAGCCGGATGGCGTCGGTGTTAATGTTCTCCCAGGTTTTTCTCCACCGGTGGGTCAGTTGTACCTCGGTTCCGCCCAGCCCGCTGGCGTCGTAGCTCTCTCCCGTAGGCCGAATCTCCCGGCGCGGGAGCAAGGCGGTGCGGAACACCGAGTCCTCATAGAAAAACCGGCCGGCGAGGGTGAGCGGCCCTTCCTCTCCCAGGGGTCCGAAGTACCGGATGCGTGGCTGGAGCAGGGTTTCATGGTCAATGAGCACCGGTTGGTCGCCCGCCGCGATGAGGTTCTCGCTATGGCAGTCGCTTCCTTCCAGGGCATAAATCAGGCACAGGAGCATTCCCGCGCGGTAATAGAATGTCTCAACGTCGCGCTGATTTTGACAGGGTCGAGGCTCGACTTCCTCCACCCAGCCGTAGGCGCCGCCCTCCAGCACCTGGAGCGTCCGGAGAGGTGGCAGGTCGGCGTTACGGTTGATCCAACCGAGCAAATTCCAAAACGAGGCCTCTGCCGTAATCGCCTTGGCTTTGTAAATCAGCCGGAAGCCGGCGGCGAAGTGTATTCGTAGCGCCGTGCGCCCTGCCCGGTGCGGGTCCGACAAGCCGGGGTCCAGCCTGATGACCGACCCCAGCGGCTGGCCCTGGTTGAAGCGAGTTGCGAGTTCCGCCTGGTCGGCTTCCAAGCGAAGCAGAAACTCCCGCGCCGCATCCACCCACATGGAGAGCCTGGTGGCCAGGAATCTCGCCAGCACCGGATATTCCAGAAAAAGGCGGACTAATCCCTCGCCTTCGAGGGAGCGCAGGAACGCTTCGTAGAGTTCTCGGGAGGGGGTTGGGGGTGGTGCTGATTGTGACTTTGTGTTTTCCGCAGGTAACCGCCCCGGCGCTGGGAGCGCCACCCCTCCTGAATCAGGAGGGGAGTTACCGGGAGCGGTACGGAACCGGGTGAACTCGAGATCCAGAGTCTCTCCCGCGATCCCCTCCCAGGAAGCCAGCAGGGACCGTTCCCACTGCCGGTGCGCCGCCTCCACCAACAAGGAATAGGCTGCCCCGGTCTCCTTCCGCAGTCTTTCTCGGGCGAGCCGGAGGAAGGGATGAAAAAGCTCTTCAAAGGCGACGGGCTGCTCGCCCCGAATCGCAGCCAGGTCGTTCTTCACCAGCGCTTCGTCCCAGGGTTCCCGGGAGGACTCGATGATTTGTTCCAGTAACCGCGCCCAAGACGGCAACTCGGGGTTTGCCCGCCCGACTCGTCCCACCAGGCCCCGGGCGCGGTGCTGATCCAGCCCGTCCCACTGGAGGCGCTTCGCGAAGACCTTCTCATCGCCCTTGGCACAGTTTTTTTGCCATGCGGCCATGCGTTCATCCATTGCTTGGGAATCCCCGGCGCGCGTTTCCGGCAGGAAGTCGCCGCCCAGGCGCTCCTCCAGGAACGCCGAACGCTCCACGATTTCGCGGAGCGGTTCGCTTGAGATGGGCAGTGGATCTCCCATGGCGATGGACACCCTCTTCAAATCCGCAGGATTGACAACGGTTTCGATTTCTTGGGGCACCGGATTCACGCCTCCCGCAAGCTGCGTAAGCGCAAGATCAGCGGAGTCTCCCTTCCGCGGAGGAGAATCTGCCCCCGGTCTCCGACCAGGGGCAGACGTCAACACCTCGGCATCGCAATTCGGGCACGACAGGCACCTCTCCTGAGCTTGCATCTCCGCGACTTGCCACAGCGGGGAGCGGTGTTTGATGCCTTGCCTGTGCAAGGCCTGCCCTATGGCTTCTTCATCGTGGAGGGCAGGCAATAGCACTCCCCTGCCCCTCCCGTTCCGCCGGAGATCTTTTCCAAGTCGTTCTCGGATAGTTCGTCTGTTATCCCCCTGGTTTCCTTTGAAATTTCGCCTGGCTTCTTGACTTCCTTTTCGTCGGCCATGTGCTTCCTCCTCATCTAAGTGCCACGCCCCGGCTCCGGGGTTCGCGGGTCGAACCAAACCAAAGATCAATCAGAATCGTGCTGAAGCCCCGTGAGATTGCAGATCAGCGGACCTGCTAATCGTCTTATCCTTTCAAAGCATACTTGCCCTTTACTACAGATATCGAAATTGAGAGGGAAAAGACGACAGCCGGGGAAAATTTTGTTCATGGAGGCTGCGGAGCGCCTGAGGCCGTGACCGGAATCCAGGTGCGACGGCACCGGACATATTAGTTTTTGGATTACGCATAAAACTCGAAGGTCTCTACTTGGTTTATCAGAACTTTCGGATGCGGCTGCGGGAATACCACGGGGCGGGCAAGTGTCTTGTGGCGGCTCTGCCGGTGGCTAAGGCCACCAGTTGCTCATGCGGAGAGGGGAGTTTCAAGCAGTGGCCGCAAGAGCCAAAAGGCACGGATCGTCTTTGCGAGATTCTCAATGCCGGAGGACACGTCTGTTGCCTGGGTTCCACCGAACGTGCTCGCAAAAGCTCGCTCAATGTCACCGGTTCCACCGGAGTCGGCGAGCAAACAGTGGAGCGCCCAGAGCCACGGCTCGTTGAACTTCTCTCCCACTAAATCCCTATCAGAGAGGTGCTTCATGCAGCCTACAAATTTGCCGATCGGTTCCTCGCCCGGAAACCTGTCTTTCAATAATGTCAACACCGTCTTTCGGTCCGGGACGTTGATCAGCACGGCGAGAAGGAACTTCACGTCGGGATCCTTGACCTTGGCGCGCAGATTGGCAATAGCGGATTGGCGACGCGCGTAAGTGAATGCTGGATCCACCCGCAATACGAGGTCGGTATGACGCGACTTTGCTGTTTCGAGTAGTTCTTTAAATGCCTTCCTGTCTTTCAGCGCGTGTGCCTGAAAAAGATAGTGGAATGCAGAGCACGTATCGCACTCGGCGAGGAGTTCTTTCAGCATGTGGTCATATTGCTCAGTGCGTCCTGCATTTACAAGCATCGCAAATACCTGCGTCTTGCGCCTGAGGAGAGGTTCGTCTTCACGGGAGTTGTAACAGATGGTTGGCGGCAGATACGAGTATTGCGGCATCCGGTCAGGCTCATTGTTCGTCCGCACGACGATTGATATCGTGGGCGTGTCGAGATGAAAGGTCGTGTGGATGAATTGGTCGCCAGCAAGAATAGGCCGGATGTCACCCACTTTAAGTAGTTCGCCCTCCCGCAGGCTCACGCGCCCGAACCGCAGATGGATTGAGACCTTCGCCTCAATCTCGAAATCCCAGGTAAGATGAAGGCTGCTTCCGTGCAGAACGTGAAATGCGCCCGAGAACGCATGTTGATGGACCGCGGGGGTTGCGCCAGTCCAGAACAGAACCTCGATCCGAAAATCCCGACCCACATAAACCGTTAGAGGCGGCTGACCGAATTCTGATTGTAGGTCGGCTTGATGCGGCAAAGTGTCTGACCTCAGGACATAACGCACAATTTCGTCCAATGACGTCGTCGCACTGGCAGGCATCTTCCGCAGCGCTTCGTTCGCGACCTCTGGAAAGGTGCGCTCATCGTAGTTGTGCGCTTTCCAGAGATGACCCGTTAACCTACCAAGTGTCTCGAAATATTCCATATACGTTCGGAGACCACATCTGCAAAGCTGTCATCCCGAAAGTTTCCCCGGTAAATGATGCGGAATCGCGCATCATCAAGTGTCTCGCGTGAGGCCACCTTGAGCAGGCAGAGGTGCGCGTTGTTGGCGCTCCTCCGCGGCTCTTGCTGCGCCCGTTACGCTTCGTGTTTGGATGTTATTAACATTGTCGATGGTCCCATGTTAAGAACTTTCAAAGTCGGTCAAACTCGCTCATGCCATTCCATCCCGTCCGGCAGTTCGTCTGCGGCGAACTCGATGTGGATGACCCGGCGGGCGGCCGGCTCCGCCGCCAAGGAGGAGGCGTGCAGTAGCAAGGGCCGCATTAGGATGGCATCCCCGCGGCGGACGGCGCATGTGATTGCCGCTTCACTCGGCCAGCCGAGAATCTCGGCATCCTTAAGGAGACCGTGCCGGTGCGACCCTGGCATGACGCGGAGCGGCCCGTCCTGCGTTCCACAGTCGTCCAGGTGAGTACGGACTGCCAGCATGTGGGCCAGCACTTCGGCAGGCGGACACACGTGGGGCACTCCGTCCTTCACCCATGGCCCCCAGCCGGGCAGATCCCTCCGCTCGCGAACAGCGACAGCGCTGTCCTGGTGCCAAGGCACTTTCCAATTTGCCCCAGGCAGCTTATTGAAGAGGATGCCCCGGACCGCGAAGGCATTCGGCCCCAACACCGGGTCGACGAGCCGCCGCATCGACTCCGAAGTTGCAAGCTCCCGGACGGCAGGTACAATTAGAAGGTTGCGGGCTCCTGCATGCCTAGCGTCGAACGCCTGGTCTAGCTGGCGCAGCATTTCCTCCGGGACGGCATTGGGCACCAGGGCGAAGCCGTTTTCCTCGAAATGTTGGCGCGGCGCATCAAACATACGAAACGGAACCACCGTGTC
>Ga0326728_10026921_pt1 | contig 10115 bp, 10 predicted proteins | sample MB3enrmetagenome_FD_207602 | JGI IMG/M metagenome (GOLD analysis project Ga0326728, IMG submission 207602) | Lab enriched peat soil microbial communities from McLean, Ithaca, NY, United States - MB31MN | ecosystem: Environmental > Terrestrial > Soil > Wetlands > Peat | place: USA: New York... | reverse complement strand
TTTTTTGAAGATTCTTTTCTGGCATACTATGTAGATAGTTCTGTTTATATTATAATATGGCTAGGAATGATAGATCAATAGTCGACAAATTGTGATATTTTGTCGATTAAAAATAATTATAAATGCTTAACGCCTATTCGAGCTTGTGTTAAAATAACAATTCGTAAAGGTGTCGCGAATTAGCTGTAAAGTTAAAGCCTAATTTATCTATATGTGGAATTTTTCCCACTAACTTCTTGGGAGTTCTCTTTACAGCAAATTGACAGGCTACCCCAAAGGTGAAAGAATGTTTAAATTTGGAAAAAGAAAGGTTGTGAAACAGGGAGGAAGCTTCATGATAGCCCTACCCATGCAGTGGATGAAATCGTGGGATTCAGATGTGAAAAGTGTAGTGATCGAGATGGACAGTGAAAATCAACTTAGAATTAGAGCGAGTGATACATGCCATGAAAATACAGTCTATTGAACGATCTGCACAGGAGAGTTCAATAGTTGCATGCTCAAAAAAATATAACGCATCTGGGAAGAGGGAAGCAAATGCAAGATCTAAAACCAGAAACTGTAGTTAAGTTCCAAAAAATTTATAAAGACTTTCCTGAATTAGTTGATTATCGATTGAAATGCGGAAATGTTTATGAGAAGGCACAGGCCACACTAATTAAAAATGTTGTTGAAAGTGTTTCGCAAATACCGCAGCGGCCAAGCAGTCGGAAAATTTGCAAAACACCCCTACAGATGCCTACTTTCATCGCGAGTGACCCACAAGAACAGATCGACCCAGAAATGAGAAGTGATGCATCATGACCACCATAGTCTACATGCTAAATATAATTTTCTTTTTTAGCTCTGCAATTAACGATTGTATGTGCAGCCTGAAGCCCTTTGATTCGACAAATTCGAAAATATGGATAAATTTAAGGTGATTACTATGGATTATAAAAAGGATTTAGCTATTCAATGTAGAAAAAATTTAAATTCGTCATCAGACGAATATATGCTTGAAATAACAGATGCTAGTTTTAGACACATAGACGAATTGCTTATGTATTCATCCAAAATGTTAGATAGTCATTTGTGTCAAGTGAAGTTCGTCGAGAGCCTAAAATGCATAAGGCAATCAATGCTCAAATACTAAAGGCGTTGATGTTGTCAGACTTAATTACCAAAAGCGCGGAAGAATTTGAATCCTTAGACATTTAAAAAGTGTAACTCGAAGGTGTGACAGTAAATAACAGCTTCCAAGAAGGTGATTGTGTAAAAATCGAGATGTTGGAAGATAATGCATTGAAGATTTCCGGTGAACAACCTAAAGGAAATGAATAAAGGTAACAAAAATCGAAAGATTTTGAGCCCAGGACAGCTTAAGCCCTGTCCTAGGCAATTAGGGTCGTCACCTATAACGACTGAACTATTATGAATTATACGTTATAGTTTATATAACATCTGATTTTGATGACGATTCTAATGCCTAAGGGTTCTGTTGTTCTCTTCGAATTCAAGGGGGAATAAAACCCATGAAATATTCTGCGTATAAACAAAGTGGTATTAGTGATTTTTATCACAATTTAGATAGTACCAAATTTCAAATTACTTACAATTCTCTCGTCACATCCACAGATGGATACAGAGACAAGGTGCTTAGTCAAATTAATAATTTGTTTTATTATTGGCATATACAGAGTTGTTCTAGACATACCGATCCTTATAACCCGTGGCGGCTTCCAGAAGAGCCTGATGATTGCTCAAGAGCAGATATTGCAAGAACTTATCGTTTGGGAGAGGGGTTCTGATGCTAAGTCTCACCACTATTGAATATATTTGTTGTGGAAGGCAGAGACCTACGACTCGTCATCTCTATGGACTCCACAAAGAGTCTAGATACCTGGAAGAGCAGCAGGATAGGGGAGTATAGAATGAATTTTGATTCTCTTGATATGGTTTATTCTGAGCGCAGGAGACAAAGACCTAGATATCTCATAAATTTAAAACAAGCGCTTGATCAGCCCTTTTCGATTTCATCGTTTACGAATCTACAGCTTGAAGGAAGGCTGAAAAGATGAGTTATGAAACTGCAATTCTTAAAGCTGCATTAAATTATACCAGACTAGGACTCATAGTGCATCCTTTGCTAAATACCAATGCGCCTGAGATAAACCCTGAAACAGGAAAAAAACAGAGCCCAGGTAAAGGAGTTTTGGTGAAAGACTGGCAGAAAAAGGAACGTATCTTAACGGAAGCGGAAATAGAAAGATATTGGGGATCTGGCAGGAGTTCTTACTTCGATAACGCAAATATCGGTCTGCAATGCGGGAAAAGATCAGATTTGACCCTAATCGATGTGGACGACTGGAACCCTGCAATATGGAGAGAACTCACAGCCGAATTGGCCACGGATAATTGGCTGATGTCAACGAGAACAGAGAGCCGGGGACATATCTTCTTTAAATACACAGAAGCTATGAAGGCTCAAAAGCATCATGATTTAGGTATAGAAATTTTAACTGAGGGTAATAATGCGGTCCTACCCCCAAGCAAGCATAAAAGTGGGCAGACTTACTCATTTAACCGAGAAATCAGGACACTTGATGATGTACCAGAAATGGCTGAAGAATTCAAAAACCAGCTTAAGATCCTATTTGGAACTAATAATAAATTAAAAGTAATCTTGCAAAAGTGCAAGCCCTGTCTGCGTGAAAAGTTCAAGGCACATCAAGAAAATCCGACTATCACAGAATTGCACACCAGTACAGGCAGACAGTTAACCCTGGCGTTGATGGCAGATTTGAAGGCGAATGGTGCAGACCCTGAAGTTTTACACCTTACCTGTAAATATCTATTTAGAGAGGATTATACCAGATCACGAAGTGATTCTGAATTGGGTGCAGACGGATGCAAAATAAAAGAGCCTTGGAAATGTGAAACTATCCAGAGAGAGTTAGGAAGCATCACACTTGACAATGCCCTTAACTCAAAATGTGATAATTGCGCTTTCAGAGGGCAGAAGAAACAGGTAGGTAACCAGAAGAAATCTGAGCCAGAAGCTCAAAAAGAGAATCCTCTAAATATTGACTATGATGAAATGGACCTAAGCCAATAACTTATTCAGCAGGCAGAAGAAGAAGCAGACAGGATATTGAGAGACGGTGACCCTATAGACTATATACTAAACACAATAGCAAAAAAACATGTAGGTGACCGGGATACACAAGAAGCAATATGCGTATCAATAGCCTGTCAGTGTTGTCTTAATACAGCAGGTCTGCAAAATATCCGTAAATGGTACTTCAGGCTCAGGGAAATCGCATGGAATAAAAACTCATTTACATTTAATCCCGAAAAAATGAAAACGGATAACCGGATTAAGCGCAAAGGCTGCTTACTACATGTATTTAACTCCTGGTATCATTATTTTTTCGGACGATAAGGATCCGGATCCTGCATTTGAAGAAGTTATAAAACAGGCTACAACAAACTTTCAGGAAGAAACTTACTACACAACCGTTAAAGATCAAAAACAAATATCTTTGGTAATCCCGCCCCGTATAAATTGGTACTTAACAAGTGTTGAAAGCTTTGTATCAGATCAATTGCTTAATCGTCAACTCACCTTTGATGCGGACAGTAGTCCTGAGCAGAAAAAAAGGATATTTGATGCGCAGAAACACGAAGCTGCGAACGGTGGGAATGGGCAGGAGATAAGCATTGAGGTGCTTATATGCAGACGAATGTATGGGGGACTTAAACAGAATTTATTTAAGGTCAAAATACCCTTTGTGGACAGGATAGACCTACAAGATATGAGTAATTCACGTATATTCCCAATGTTCCTTGATATGGTACGGGGTTTTGCTGCCTTCAAATGGAAGCAGAGAACCTTTGACGACGGTGGATATTTACTAGCTGAGATTGAAGACTTTGAAAGAGCAAAACGATTATTCGAATCTCAAAAAGAAAACACAGTAACAAAAATGAACGAAAATGAGAGACAGATAATTCAATGTATAGCGAGTAAAGGTAAATGCACAATTAACGATATATCAAGTTCTACAGACATTAAATATCAAAGTGTGAGACGAGCCTTGGTTGGTCGGACAGACAGAGACGTCGGTGGACTCCTTGACAAGATTAAGGGATTAAGAATGGAAGAAGAAACAGATACTAAATATGAGAGAGATGGAGACATGCTAAAAAGCAGAAGTGGAAAGAAGGCTCTTAAGTTCAGCATAGACAAATCAAAGTTTAATATCTGGTCGCTATTTGACAAGGAGTTTATCTTCTTGAAGGACGCCTGATCTATGCACAAAGGCAACTGATTCTTTTATTCCCCAATTTTCCCTTGTTTTCCACAATTTTCCCGTTTTTTCCCATTGAAACGTAATCAGTTGACATTTTGTTCCCAAAAACCCGAAAATGCAAGAAAGAAATAGAAAAACATATTTTTTGAGATTCTAATATTTCGGCTATTACTTTAAAAAATCATATATTATTTTTAATGGGAATATAATGGGAAAATAGCGGGAATAATTGGGAACTATTGGGAATATAATCACAGAAGACATACTTGCAATAAGAAGTGTATATAAATGAATGTTTTAGCCTAAATATCACATTTTTCTATTTATGATTATAATTTAACTTAATTAAGCCGATTGACAACAGGCATTTTTGTCTGTTAAATCTCAAATTCAAAGACTTTCGTGGGTTGAAAATTATATTTCAGAAGAGCCAATTATTCAGCTAGCGAAAAACATTCTTAATAATCGCCTTCATAAGATTAATTGAACAAATTCTGGTGGGCTGACTTTTAGTTTATCACTGCTTTGAACTTATTTAATCTTTCTAGTTCCTATTTTAAGTCCATTTCACGAAAAGAAACAAAGCAAATATGCCTACCCAGATACTCAAAAATGCAACTTTTTTTGGCTTGTATTTTAATTCGAATTAAAAGTTATTTCCTGAATAGTTTATCTGGAATTTAAAATATTGTTGCACTGTTGGAGCTTGAAAGTCTAGATAGTTCTAAAAATAATATCAAAATTAATTTGATAAATTAAAATATATATTTTTTAAGTAGGAATCTTTAATTTAGAGAGTGAAGTATCTAACTATGTGCATTTATTTAGTTATTTTTTATCATTACTATTTAAAAAAATCCAGGAGACGACATATGAGCACATCTAAATGTGATGAAGCGAGTCAATTGCATATATTCATAAGAGTTTTAGGAATCACTGCACTGGTGCTTTTACTGTTAGTTAGTATCGCAGGCTGTGTATCATTTGCAGGTATTCCGAAAGCCGACAGCAACAATGTCTCTAATTTAAATAAAACACTTGAAATTGATATAAAAATCCAGGACAAAGCAATTGAAATTAACACACAGAATTCAACGGCTTGGTACAATAAAAGACGTAGTCTTTATAAATTAAATAAATTCGATGAAGCAATAAGAGCATATAACAAAGCAATTGAAATTAACCCGCAAGATTCAATGGCTTGGGATAATAAAGGAGATCTTCTAGAGAGATTAGGCAAGGACGATGAAGCATTAAAAGCATTTGACAAAGCAATTGAAGTCAACCCTCAGGATTCAAATGCTTGGAACAATAAAGGAGTTGCTCTTGCTGATTTAAATAAATCTGATGAAGCAATAAAAGTATATGATAAGGCAATTGAAATTGATCCACAGAATTCAAATGCTTGGAACAATAAAGGAGCAGTTTTTGTGAAATTAGGCCATTCAGACGCAGCAATAAAAGTATTTGACAAAGCAATTGGAATTGACCCACAATATTCAAAATGCTTGGATCAATAAAGGAAATGCTTTAAATCTATTAGGTAAGCCCAATGAAGCAATCGCAGCATATGACAAAGCAATTGAAATTAACCCCCAAAATACGTATGTTTGGATTAATAAAGGAGCTATTTTAGGCCAATTGGGTAAATCAGATGAAGCAATAAAAGCCTACGACAAGGCAATTGAAATTGATCCGCAGGATTCAGTGGCTTGGTACAATAAAGCAGTTACTCTTGATAATTTAAATAAATCCGATGAAGTAATAAAAGCATATGACAAGCGATTCAAATTACCCCCAATTCAGAAGCTTGGCAAAATAGGATTACTTTATCTAAATGGATTAAATAAATCAAATTTTTAGTAATGTACCTAAAATCTGTAAATTCTGATTGACTCTGTATCAATTTACTTAATCACAAAAACATGATATAGAGTCAACAGTTTTAATGATCATGATTCTGTTTCTATTTTGATAGCTTAATATAAATATAGACATGGGATTTTCGTTCTAATCATTTTGTGGATAATATTAGCCAAGATCTTAAAGCCATTGCAATCGCCTTAGAACAATTCAGTTTCGACGTCTTAAACGATGGCTCCTGTCTAATAGAACTAAATAATTACTCTACAACTTAATTTATATTATTTTAAAGTAATAAGTTTTTAACTAGTCAATATTTTTCATCCAAACTTAATCCAATTTTAATAGTAGATGTTTCACTACTCATTGTTATCAGTTTGCATAATTGTATTCTGACTTACCAAAATCTCCACCATGGCTTCTTATTTTCAGCGTTTTCCGGCAATAGTTTAGTGTTTAGCTTGCTATTTTCCTGAATTAAACTTTGAATATGGACAGTCTGTTTATGCATGTTTTCGTTTTGATCTTTAATTTTGCTCATCCTTTGTTTGTAACTGGTCTTGAAAAATTTGGATCTGATTCTTTAGATCTATTATTCTCTCCTTTTGGCTTTCGTCCTTAGCATTAAGTTGATTTTGTAATTCTTGAATTCTAAGTTGTAATTGATGCATCTCTTTGTTATCAGGTTCTTTGTTTTTGAGATTTTCAAGCTCCTTTACTAAGATTTCATTCCGAGCTTTTAAATCTTTAATCTTGGATTTTTTTCTTCTAGGATATTTTTAATCTCAGATTGTTCTTATTAAGCTCATTAAATTCTGTCTTTAACTTTTCATTTTGGAGATTAAAGTCAATAAGTTGAGTCTTGATTGTTCCAGTATTTTTCTGGTCTTCACAGATACATAGTTTTTTTGTGACTAAATCTCTGCATTTTACAAGTTTTGAGTTTATATTTGCCCCCAAATTAAAGCTAAAGCATCAAAAATACAGATGTTTTATAACAATTTATTCACCTGTAGAACTGAGAAATTCTTTATCCAAATGTCGATTAAGAACGGTTCTTAGACAGCCTGAGGTTCTTAATTTAGTCTTCAATTCTTCTAGATCTTTAGTATCGCTTGGATCCTTGTCAATTAAAATAGCTGAATAATATGAAATCATATCAGCGTAATGTAATAGATAAAAAAATCGGGCAATTTTTGATTTTCCTTCAGCTCGAATTTCGATAAAATTGGAGTAATTTTCGACATTTCTAGCAATTACCTCTTTAATCTCATTGATTTCCTCTTCCATTTTTGAATATTCTTTGTTGTCCCTTAACAAAATTGGAACGAATTTTGAGTTATAGTTATTGCGTGCCCCAATCCAACTCATTATTTCATTATGTCTAAGTTCTGGGAAGTAATTATAAAATGCAAACATTCCTACATTTTCATTAAACATCTTCGCAAAACGAGACCCTAAAGAACCAAATGGGGGCTCAACATATAAAACAGGAATCTGATTCTTTAAAGACAAAGCAATTTGTTTTGCTTTATTATCCTCATTGGGTATATCTATTCCTATTATATTCTTATTCAACTTCTCAACTATTCCAATGGATTCAAATATTGCCTCCCTCTTACTGCTACTAATTGCACCAATATTTTCTAAAAAAGCTAGGACTGAACCAAACATAAATCCAAACGATGCACGAGCAGGAACATTACTTGAGTAGCTAAAACATGGAATACCGTCGTTATTTGCCATTTTAATTAAAGTACCCTTTTTTTCAAATATATCTTCTTTTTCAATAACAATAATTTTTACATCTTTGTTTATCGCTTGTCTATATTGACTAATAATTTCTTCACTTTTACCGGACTGACTGATTGCTATTAAAGCAGTGTTAGAATTTGCAAAATTAGGCAAAGTATAATTTTGAGATACTACATATGGAAAGTTAAGCTCATCTTTAAGTAAATGCTGTAGTGCTAAGAGAGGCATACCAGCTCCTCCCATCCCTGCACCAATAATATTATTTATGCGATTATTTTTAATGTTTAAATCTTTTTTTGCTTTATCGTAAGATTTTAAAGTATCCTTTGCTATCGAATAAAGATTAGAATACATGCTCGATTTATCTAAATCCTTAATTTTGATATTTTCATCTAGAATAATCTTTTTTTCAGGCATGTTAATCCTTTGAACCGATACTATGTGATTATAACCATACATATATCAATATATAGTATCTCAAAATAAATTTACTAATTTTTACTCACGCTTCTTCGATTAGGTGAGACAGCATGATAAATGGTGTCCATCCCCAAGACAGATGTCTAAAATTTAAATAAACTTTGTACAGGGGCAAAATTTAGATTGTGGATATGGGGGCTAAAGTTTGTGGCCAATTTCTGCCATAAAATCTATAGCCTTGGTGCAAGAAAATTTCTTAACCAATGAGTAACTATTTAGCCTACATAAAACTGATAAATATGAAAAAACTTAATCAATAGTCAGCGATTGAAGAAAATCAGTTTACATGTATTTGCCCATCAAATATTAATAATAATGGTTATTGATGCTGTTTTATCCGTGCTGAATAGTTACGGATATTAAGGATTTAGATTCTATTCTTTAAAAAATTTAATTTTTATTTAGCTTCAAACCTTGAGAAGTGCTCCAGCATTATACTCATTTCTTTCAATTCAGGTTTGTATATTTCTTTCAATTGATATTCAAAAAAGTTTTGAAGCTCCACAATTAGCTGTTCTGAATCATTAATTTTTTTTCTTCTTTCATGATCCTTTAAAGTCGACTTACAATAATGTTTGTTTCTATCATCTGAAAAGGCCTTTTCTCTTAAGTCTATGTTTTTAAAACCATAAAAAGCATACTCTCCCGGCAAGAGGTAAATTAACAATAAAGGTGATTCTTTAGCATCAAAACCAGTAGTCTTTTCACTAAACTCTCTACTTACGATAAACATTGAAAAACTTGGTTTGTTTAGTCCACCCTGGATCATTTCATGAGATCTACATCCCTTCACCACAACAAAATCAGCATCTTCTAGAATATCTATAGCCTCATCTGACAGTTTCTTGAGGTTTATAGTCCCCATTCCAGGTCCATTTTGACAAATTGAAAATCTTCCATTAACCATATGTTCTTTAAATTTTTTAAAAATATCTAAACGTAAAATTTCAATTATGTCAGACCACGATATATCGTTACCATAATTCCCCTTTTTAGGCATAATCGTTAGTTCAACATTCGAATATTCATCTAATAATTTATCAATAAATAATAAATCAAAAAAGCTTTCTATGAAATCATCAGTGAACCAAACTATTTTTTTCTTAATATTCCCACTAACTTCTTTAATAAAGTTTTCCCAGTAAAATACTGGGGTTGGACAAATTAATCTACTAGTTAATTCCTGATAATAAATTTGAGCAGATTCCTGAGCACTAAGATGAAAATAAGATTCCATTTGAATTCCACTATTAGAATAAAGAGAAGAAGCAGCACTTGTTCCCTTTAGATCTAAACCTGACATTCCACTTATTATACCCAATTTAAGAGTCTTTAATAAGTCTAGTTTTTCTTTTTGGATTTCAGAAATTACAAGAGGAATTATTTCTTTTGCCAATTTATTAAACATTTTATGAGTATGATATATTTTGCTTGGATCTCCGTCTAAGGAATATCCAATTATATGGCGCAATATATCAATAAATTCTTGATTCCAGATTTTATTTTGAATCTGTATACCATTTTCCTCAAAGCTTAACAGCAGTTGAAGATTTTTACGAATAATAATTGCAGTTTCTTTTATGTCATAGAACTTAATCTGTTCTTCTACTGAAATACGATTGAGTTGGTCAAAAATAAGTTCATAACACCATTTCTCAAAATTTGCTTCGCTTTCGTTTAAGTAACGTGGTTTTAATATTCGATCTCCGACAGTAAAAGATT
>Ga0326728_10026919_pt1 | contig 10116 bp, 7 predicted proteins | sample MB3enrmetagenome_FD_207602 | JGI IMG/M metagenome (GOLD analysis project Ga0326728, IMG submission 207602) | Lab enriched peat soil microbial communities from McLean, Ithaca, NY, United States - MB31MN | ecosystem: Environmental > Terrestrial > Soil > Wetlands > Peat | place: USA: New York... | reverse complement strand
CTTTGCGGTGGCGGCATTCAGCGTGAATCTGTACACTCTTCCTCTGGATGCCTTTGGCGGCGCGCGCGCGGCTTTCGCCGTATCGCTTCTGGTGGCGTCTTACGGCGGTTTGCAGGCTCTGATTTCGCCGCTGTTCGGGAAGGTGATCGATCTATACGGCTACGCGCCGCTGGCCATCGCGTCGTCGCTGGCGCCGCTGGCCGCCTGCGCGGTCTTATGGGGCACGAGGTCCGTGGAATGAGCGCGGAAAGTCTCGTGGGACGGCTATCGGAAGTTTTCGATCAGCATGAGTTCGGACTGCTGACGGTCGATTTGCGACCACGCGATGCGGCGGCCGTCGCTGGTCACGGATACGGTCGGTGTGGCGGGGATGATCGGTCTGCGGACCGCTCCGACTTGAACCAGCTTGTGCGTGGCGAAACTGAACCACATGAGCGGCGCGGCTCCATCAGGCGAGCGGCCCGCAACATCCAGGTAATAGATGCCATTTTCGGCCAGCGCCCAGAGTCCGGGTAGGACGTTCTCGAGGACCATCGTCCCTTCGCCGCCTTCCACTGGCATGCTCCACAGGCCCCCCTGGGACCTGGTGTAGTAGAGGAGCTTGCCATCCAGGGCCTCGTCCGCATCGAAGCCGCCGTTCTGCGTCAACCGCGCCGCCGGCCGGAAGGGCGCGGACGACGGTATCTTCCAGATCTGCTGGGAACCGGAACGGTCCGAGCGGAAGTAGATCCAGCGGCCGTCGCGCGAGAAGCTCGGCCGCGCGTCGTTGGCAGGTTCAGTGGTGAGTTGTTTGGGTGGGCCGCCTTCGGATCCCACCATCCAGATGTCGTTGTCGCCCGATGCCAGGGAATCGAAAACGATCCGCGTTCCATCGGGGGACCAACGCGCCGATCCGCTGCGTGGACTTTTCAGCATGGTCAACTGGGCGGCGCCGGAGCCGTCGCTGGCGGCGACCCAGATCTCCGGGTAACCGTCGCGATCCGACTCGAACACGATGCGCTTCCCATCGGGCGAGAATTGCGGGGAGAGCTCCGCGCGCGTGGAGGCGATAATCGATGCGGGCTGGGCGACCGTTCGGACGCCACCGTGGCCGTCGGGAGCAATCTCCATGCACCAGATATTGGTATCGTTCGCCACGTGGGTATAAGCCATGCGGACCGGCCCGTTGACCGGATGCGAGATGGCCGGCTCGCGGGCTCCGTCCAGTACCCCCGCCACGGGCTGCTGCTCGGAGCTTCCGTCGGCAAGCATGCGCCATATGGAGCCGGATACCCCGGAAGTGCTGTAGAAAAGGACCTCCCGGTTACTGGCCCAGACCGGGCCGTGTAGCTGCTGACTGCGCTTGGTCAGGCGGCGGGCCGGTCCACCGGCCAGCCGCTGCACGTAAACGTCGGCATCGGCGCGCACCCCCCGCAAGAAAGCAAGGGTCCGGCCATCCGGAGACACGGCGGGATCGTAATCCCCATCGCCGGGATTGGCCGGCGGCGGCGGCGAGGTGACCGGGCGCATTTCGCCGCTGCGCAGCGAAAGTTCGAAGATGCCGTGGAGTTCCATTGGACTCTTCGCGGAGCTGACCAGCAGCGACTGGCTGTCGGGCATCCACGCCAATGAGTCCACGGGCGTGTCGGTCAACTTGCGTTCCGGACCTCCGAGCGGAGAAATTAAGTATACGCCGCCCGGGCGGAGGAATGCGATCTGGCCGCCGTCGGCCGACCAGGCGGGGCTGACTGCGGGGGCGGGGCTGGTGGTCAGCCGCAAGGGGGTGCCACCCTCGACCAGCTTGACGTAGATGTCCAGATGGTCCGCCTTCTCGTCATTCCAGTCGAAGAGCTGGGCCTCGGTAGCCTTTACCGTGGGCCAGTAGTCCCAGTGGTCCCCCTTCTCGCCGGTCCATTCGAAGGCCACCTGGCTGCCGTCGGGCGAGAAACTGGGGTGGCCCTGGCTGCCGGTGTAGGTAGTCAGCGGAACGGATTGCATGGGCGGCAGCGGCTTCGACGCGGGACGCAGGAAGAACCAGGCCGCCACCACCAGCAGGGTGACTGTCGCGGCTGCCAGCATCAGCCTGGGCCGCGCTTTAGCCAGGGGCGCGCCGGTGCTGCCGGCCGCCATGTCCGCGGTCCCCGAATCGCTCTCCTCCTTCAGTTCTTCGAGCGCCACTTTCAGGTCCGGCATGGCCTGGAAGCGCCGCGCCGGATCCTTGCGCAGGCACCGGGCGATGATTCTTTCCAGATCGCGGGGCACGCTCGAGGGCAGCGGCCGGGGTTCCTGTTCGATGACCGCCGCCAGAGTGGAAATGTGCGAGTCCTTCTCAAATGCCCGCCGGCCCGTGACCATCTGGTACAGCACCGAGCCGAAGCTGAAGACGTCCGATCGGGCATCCACCGGCTTACCCTGGGCCTGCTCCGGAGACATGTACGCAGGCGTGCCCAGGATTTCGTTCTCCACCGTCAGGGTGGTGTCGTGTCCCTCCTCCGGCTCCGACCGCCGGGCCAGGCCGAAATCCAGCAGCTTCACCAGCCCGGGGTGCCCGCTTGCGGGCCCGGTCAGCATGATGTTGCCCGGCTTGAGGTCGCGATGGATCACGCCGGCGGCGTGGGCCTTGGCCAGCCCGCTGGCGATTTGCACGGCGTAATCCAGCGCCTTCCCCAGCGGCAAGCCTTTTCCAGGGATGATGTCGCCCAGGGACTTCCCCTCGATGAACTCCATGGCGATGAAGTCCACGCCATGGTCTGAGCCGACTTCGTAAATGCCGACTATGTTCGGGTGATTCAGCGCGGAAGCGGCGCGGGCTTCGCGCAGCAATCGCGACCGCCGCTCGGGGTTGGAGGCATGCTCCGGCGGAAGAACCTTGAGCGCCACCGGCCGGCGGAGTTGCGTGTCGTAGGCGAGGTACACAGCCCCCATGCCGCCTTCCCCGAGCTTCTTCTGAATCTGGTAGTGAGAAACTCGCTGTCCGGCGGCTAGCCGGGCCGCGTCCGGCGACAACCCACCGCCCGCCTCAGGCTCCCACGCGGGCCGGTCGAGCACGCCGTCATCCGACGGCTGCGCCAGCAGGGATTCGACCTCGCGCCGCAGGTCCTCATCCCCGGCGCACGCCACCGCCAGAAATACCGCCCGTTCCTCCGGCTTCCGTTCCACCGCCGCGTGGTAGATCTCCTCGACGCGTCGCCAGCGGGCCGAATCCATAACAGCCTGGGCGAATTATAGCACCGCCAAGCCCAAAGTCCCATATGGTCTTGTGACGAGTTGGGACGAGTCATGACGAGAACCACACTGCGCCTCGAAGGACCGGCTCACCTACCTTCCGGAACGCTTTCGGCGGCGGTCTGGGCTGTCCAAATCGCGACTGCTGCGCGGATCTTTTGCGCATCGTGCGCCGGGAACCGCAGCCCACTGCCATCCACCAGATCGCGCTTATTAAGACTCTCCTTCATGACCCCGGAGGTGTTGTGCCCCAAACCCGTCAGGTGCCCGATCTCGTGAACCATGACATAACCCAGGACCACATCCACCGGCTGCGCGGTGCTCTCGGCGAATGCCTGTACCGGGCGGTAGAACACCCAGGAGGTACCGCAACCCTGCGCGGCGGGGGCGGGAGCCGCGCGGCCCAAAGCCTCGGAACCCTCGGGAGCGGCTCCGCGCCTGGTCGGCACGATCTTCACTACCGCATAAGTGCCGGGCGGCGGCAGGACGCAGTCCGGACAGAGGAGCCACTCCGACTCCACACCCGCTGTCTTGAGCGCCCCGCGCGCCTCTCTGGCCGCGGACAGCAGCTCCCAGCGCGGCATTCCGCTGTAGTCGTACAGTGCTACCGTGAGCCTGTCCTGGCCGCCGGCACACCCCATTGTTGCCGCCACCAACACCACCGCAGACATCCCAGCCCTTTTCATCTCCTCCCCCTCCGCCCGCTAAGCGGAAAGCGGAGGAGAAAACTGCAAACGGAAGTTATAATTCTTTCGGATGGATTCTCAGACGGCGGAAATCACGCGCTTACTGCGAGCCTGGAGCGGCGGCGACCAAGCCGCGCTGGAGGAGCTGACGCCGCTGGTCTACCGGGAACTGCGCCGCAGGGCCGGCCGCTACATGCAGCGAGAAAGACCAGGGAACACCCTGCAAGCCACCGCCCTGGTCAACGAAGCCTTCCTGCGCCTGGTGGATGTCACCGGCGTGCGCTGGCAGGACCGCGCCCATTTCTTCGCCATCTCCGCCCAGATCATGCGGCGGATTCTGGTGGATGCGGCCCGGGCCCGCGGCTCCGGCAAGCGCGGAGGTGGGGCGCTGCGCCTGGATCTCAACGAATCCATCGACGCCTTGCCTGGACCGGACAGCCGGCTGGTGGACCTGGACGAAGCGCTGGAATCTTTGGCGCGATTCGATGCCCGCAAGGCCAAAGTGGTGGAACTGCGGTTCTTCGGCGGCCTGAGCGTAGAGGAAACCGCTGAAGTGCTGAAGATCTCGCCGGAAAGCGTCATGCGGGATTGGAAACTCGCTCGCGCGTGGCTCATGCGTGAGCTGTCGCCAACTCCCCGCGCAACGCCCAGCCCGTAGACTATCGCCAACGACGAACTTGCATCCGATGTCTTCCCGCTGCCGTGTTAGTCTTCGATGTTGGGCATACTCAAGTGCCGTTGCGTCAACACCTGAAACAGTGGTTCTACCAGTTGCTGGGTAAGGACCCGGAAGCGGTGGTGGTCACTTTCGCCACCGGCGATGCCGAGCTGTGCCGGCGCATGGCGGAGGAAATCCGCGAGCTGGTTCCGGACCGGCGGCATTTCCTGGCGACCGAAGAGAATTGGCCGGAGCTGCGCCGCGAGCTCGCGCGCCATCGGATCGGCCTCGCGCCGGTGATGCTGACGCGCCAGCCCAGCGCCTTGCGCCGCGCGGCGTACCGGCTGGCGCCGCGCAAGATTCTGGCTTACAACTCGCGCTTCGAACGCCATCACCTGCGGTTCAACCTGGCTTCGTTCCTGTTCTGGCGCGGCGTGCCGCTCGACCGCATTTATCTGCGCCCCTGGTGGTGGCCGTGGCCCAAGCGCGAGCGGACGCTGGTCACCAAGGGCTATCGCGCCATGGAAGGCCGCGCCATCTCGCCCGGGCGGCGCCGCGTGGCCGTGCTCTCTCCCTATTTCCCTTACCCGCTCGCGCACGGCGGCGCAGTCCGCATCTATAACCTGCTGCGCGAAATGGCGCGCGAATTCGACGTCGAGCTGCTCTCCTTCTTCGACACCGAAGACGAGCCCGACGCTGCGCCGCTGCTGGAATTCTGCGCGCGCCTGGCTCTGGTCAGGAAGCCGCGCTACCGCCAGCCGCGCTGGTCCACTCTGCTGCCGCCCGAGGTGCATGAGTTCCACTCGCCGGGCATGGTATGGGCCCTGGCGGAAGAGCGCCGCGCATTCGGCTTCGAGCTGGTCGAGGTGGAGTACACGCAACTGGCGCGATATGGCGGCGACATTCTGGTGGAGCACGACGTCACCTTCGACCTGTTCCGCCAGGTGGCGCAACGCGAGGGCAGGCTGGCCGCCTGGTGGGATTGGTTTCGCTGGCGTCGCTTCGAAACCCGCCAGGCGCGCCGCTACCGCCGCGTGGTGGTGATGTCGCCCAAAGACGCGGAGCTGCTCGGGCCGGCTGCGCCCACGGCGGTAGTCCCCAATGGCGTGGACCTCGAACGCTTTCGCCCCGAGCCCGAACAGCCCGGCGAGCGCCTTCTCTTCATCGGCTCATTCCGCCATTCTCCCAACGTGGCGGCCTACCGCTTCTTCACCGAACAGGTCTGGCCGCGGCTGCGCGACAAATTTCCGCGCCTGACCCTGACGGTGGTCGCCGGCCCCGATCATCTGACTTACTGGCGCGCCTTCGCCGATTCTCCAGAGCCGCGGCCGGAAGAGCGCATTCGCCTGCTCGGTTTCATCGAGGACGTGCGGCCGCTCTACGCGGAAGCCAACCTCGTCATTGTGCCCACCACGGTTTCGGCCGGCACCAACGTGAAGGTGCTGGAGGCCATGGCCATGGAGCGCGCGGTGGTTTCCACCTCCTCGGGATGCGCCGGCCTGGGCTTGCTCCACGGCCACAGCGTGTGGGTGGCCGATACGCCGGAGGCCTTCGCTGCGGGTGTGGCCACCTTGATCGCCGACCCCGAGCGCCGCGGGCAACTGGCGCGCGCCGCGCACGGCCATGCGGTCCGCAATTTCGGCTGGGCGGCCATCGGCGAGAAGCAGCGGGAGTTGGTACGGCAGACGCTTTCCGCCGCTCGCCGGTAACCAGCCGCTGTTGGCCGAAAAACCGAGGCGTCTCTCCATTTCGCGCCGTACTCTGTGGTCATGCAACCAAATGACAATCAACCCAATCCAGGCTGGGAGAACGGGCACCGGCTGATTCCCGCCGTCATCGTGATCGGCATCGGCGTGCTGTTCCTGCTCAACAACCTGAACATTCTCTATTTCTCGGAGTGGGCCCGCTACTGGCCGGTGATTCTGATCGCCGTCGGGCTGGTCAAGCTGGTGGATTCCACCTCTCCCGGCGGCCACGTCGCGGGGGCCATCCTGGTTGGCGTGGGCGCGATCCTGCTGAGCCAGACCCTGGGGTATCTGAACGTGGCTATGCACGATTTTTGGCCGCTCTTCCTGATCGGCGCCGGCCTGCTGATGCTGTTCAACCGCGCCTCCTGGCACCGCGTCCGCCCGGGCCTCTACAGCTATGGCAGGCTGCGGGAAGCGTCCGTGTTCGGCGGAGGCAAGCGCAAGATCAATACGCAGGATTTCACCGGCGGCCATATCGATGCCGTATTCAGCGGCTACGAAATCGATCTCCGCGGGGCTACCATGGCGGCCGATTCCGCTACTCTCAAGATCTCCGCTGTGTTTGCCGGAGTCGAAATCCGCATTCCGGAGACCTGGAGCGCCGTCGTCGAGGGCACCGGTGTCTTCGGCGCCTTCGCCGATAACACCACCCAGCCGGATCCGCAAACCCCCGGCCTGAAGCGGCTTTTCGTGAGAGGCGAAGCGGTTTTTGGCGGCGTCGAAGTGAAGAACTGATTCGCCATGCACCCGATCCTGGCGTCGCGCTGGCGGCTGCTGGCATACCTGCTGGCGTGGATTCCCATCCTGGCACTGCTGGTGTGGGTCACCTGGGCCTCCGGCGGGGTATCCTGGCAGGACGCAGCGGCCGTTCTGGCGCCCGCCTGCCTGGTCTACGCATTCGCCTGCCTGTCGCCCTGGTACATCTGCCGGACGCGGCCGTTGCGTGTCTCCGGCCTGACCTATCTCGTGTCGACCTGGGGCGCCGCCGCGGCGGCGGTCAGCCTGGTGCTGCTGGGAAGCGCCCGGCTGGCGGCGTACCTGCTGGAGCGGGCCGCGCCACAAACGGCCCCGCTCTTCGGCATGGGCGTGCTGCTCTACCTGCTCTCGGCCGGGCTGCATTACGCCGCGCTGGCGGTGGAGGCGTCCCGCGCCGCCGAGCGCCGCGCCGCCGAAGCCCGCACGCTGGCCCGCGAAGCGGAGCTGCAAGCGCTCCGGGCGCAGATCAACCCCCACTTTCTGTTCAATAGCCTTCACTCCATCGCCGCCCTGGCCACCATCGACGGCGCGCGCGCCCGGGAAATGTGCGTGCGCCTCTCCGATTTTCTCCGCGGCAGCCTGGGGATGGCCGGCCGCGAGAGCATTGCGCTCCGGGAGGAACTGGCGCTGGCCCGCAGCTACCTGGAAGTGGAGCAGGTGCGCTTCGGCCGGCGTCTGCGCGTGGAAGAGGAAATCGATCCCGCCTGCGAAGGTTGCGCGGTTCCCGCCCTGCTGCTTCAGCCGCTGGTGGAGAACGCCGTCAAGCACGGCATCGCCGGCCTGGTGGAAGGCGGTTCCATACGGCTGGCCGCGCGCCGCTCCGGTGCCACGGTTTCCATCACCGTGGAAAACGCTTTCGATCCCGAAGCCCCCGCTCCGCACAAGCTGGGAATGGGGCTCGCCCAAGTCCGCCGCCGGCTCCAGGTGCGCTATGGAGTGGATGCGTCCTTCCAGGCCGGCCCCGCGGACGGCGTCTACCGCGTGGTGTTGCGGCTGCCGTGCGAGTCTCCCATGGCTTCGAGCAGCCGCGCGTAGCCCGCCCGGCTCACCGGCAGCCGCGTGCCATCGGTGAGAATCGCCACGCGGCTATCTTTGGCGTACGGCTCGATGCGCGCCACGCGCTCCAGGTTGACAATCGTGGAGCGGTGAATGCGCACGAACCGCGCCGGGTCGAGCAGGGCTTCGAGGCCGGCGATGGTCTGCTGCTTCAGGTAGCTCTTGCCGCCACTGTGGAGCGCCACGTAATCGTCCTCGGCCTCCGCGTAATCCAGTTTTTCGAGCGGGATCACGTGGACCCGCGTGCCGTCCCGCACCGCCAGGCGCTGGGGCCGCTCACCGGGCGCGCGCGCTTCCCGCGCCAGATTCGGCGGAGGCCGCCGCTCTCCCAGCCGCGCCCTGGCCCGCTCCAGCGCCCGTTCGAAGCGCTCGGCGCTGAAAGGTTTCAGCAGGTAATCCACCGCGTGGGCGTCGAAAGCGCGCATGGCGTACTGGTCGTAAGCGGTCACAAAGATCACCGCCGGCGTGCGCTCAATCAGCTCCAGCACCTCGAAGCCATCCAGTTTGGGCATCTGGACGTCGAGAAACACCAGGTCCGGAGCGGTCTCGGCGATGGCCTTCACCGCCTCGAAGCCGTTGGCGCACTCGGCCACGATCTCGATTTCCGGGTGCGCCGCCAGCATTTCGCGCAGATACCCCCGCGCCAGTTCTTCGTCGTCGACAATTACCGCCCGCAATGTGTGCCGCTCCGCCCCTTCCTCACCGGTAGCGATACAGCTTCACTCGCTGGATGCTGCCGTTGAGGCTCCGGCCGCCGCCGATGCGCAGGAACTTCCCCTGGCCGTTCTCGTCGCCGTTCAGCCTGCGTCCGGGAACCCAGCGGCCGTCCACGTACGTGCCTTCGTCGATGGAAACGATGCCGGCCGTGGGAGGCCCCGGCGCGCCGGGAGAAGGAGAAAATGTCACCTCCACCGGTCCGCTGCCCGCCGCCAGGTACTCATCCGGCCCCATCGAGATAAACAGCGCGCCGCTGTGAGCGGGGGGCGCCGGCGTGGCCGGAGGCGTGGAACCCGGCGGCATCCGGTTCTGCGGGTAGCTCACTTCCAGGACGTAGTTGCCTAGCGCGATCTTCTGCGGCGGATCGTTCTCCACCACCACCACACCGGCCATCTTGCCTTTGCCCTGGTTCTCCAGAATCACCGGGGCGAGTTGCGCCAGCGTGGCGTAGCTCCGCGCCAGCGGCAGGTTCGCCGGCTCGGTGGGCGTGGGCGATGGCGGCGCCAGGCCCAGCTCGTCGATGGCAAACGGGGTGAAACCCATGGCGTCATGCTGCCCCAGGGCGTAGAAGACGTGATAGGCGCCGGTGGTGCCATCCGTCTCGGGGATGAACAGCGGGTCGTCGGGAGCGTAGGATTCCCGGTACCATTCGACCCACACGGGGAAATTCGGGGAATAGAGATCGGGCGAGCGGATGTCGATGGCCGGCGCGCCCGCTTTCCAGATGTTCTGCACTTGAGGCTCGGGGCCGCCGCTGGGGTAGGTCCCGGGACCCCGGTCAGGCGCGGGCATGGAGCACCAGGTGTTGACGTACATGGGCAGCGGGTATTCAGCCTTGCCCGCCGAGGCCACCCGGTTCATGTAATTCGAATAGTTCCACGCCATGAAGATCTCGTCGGTGTAGGGGGATTTGCCGAAGACCTGTTCCCAGGTGCCGGAGGTCTTGAAGCCGCCCGCTTCCCACGCCTTGCGGAGCTGCGGATGCAGTTTGTCCTTGTGGGCAGCGAGATAATCCAGCAGCTCTTTGGGCACCTGCCCCGCGAAGGCCTGGTTGGCCGCCTGGCACCTGTCGCGCGAGTCGCCCAGCACGCCCACTTCGTTCTCCACCTGGATCATGACCACGGTGTGCTGGGTATCCACCTGCTTGATGTGGCGCATGAGGGCGGCAAACGCGCGCGCATCGGCATCGCGGTTGGCGGCGCTCAATGTGGAGAGGGTCTCTATACCCTTGCCGTCCTTGTCCTGGACCCGCGGAAACCGGTCCTGGTTGGCTTTTACCCAGGCCGGGATG
>Ga0326728_10026918_pt1 | contig 10116 bp, 4 predicted proteins | sample MB3enrmetagenome_FD_207602 | JGI IMG/M metagenome (GOLD analysis project Ga0326728, IMG submission 207602) | Lab enriched peat soil microbial communities from McLean, Ithaca, NY, United States - MB31MN | ecosystem: Environmental > Terrestrial > Soil > Wetlands > Peat | place: USA: New York... | reverse complement strand
TGCCTGGAAGGAGGTGTTACAACGATGATCGAGGCAGCACGAAAAAGTGAGAGGGGCCTCTGCATCGAGTGCGCGGTGCGACATCATGATGTCAGCCAGACAAACAGACCCTGCGTGGGCGGAAGCGACAGCCTTGAAATGTCTTCGGCCGACGCGTGGATAGACGGAAGGTGCCACACGATGTTGCCCTCGGTGGGCAGGAGGATGCGTTGCCGTGACTGCGACAGGATAGTAAGCAGCCTTTACGTGCCCACCGAATAGATGTTTGAGGCTTCCTGGCTCCTTGCAGTGAAAGGCTCTCGCGCACACGGGGGACGCACTGTTTTCTCCACGATCATAGATGGAAAGGAGGGTACGATCATGCCAACTTACATTACCCTCTGGAAGCTCACAGACCAGGGGGTCAAGAACATCAAGAACGCGCCTCAGCGAATCGAAGCCGCGATAAAAAGCGCTGAAGCAGCAGGAGGCAAGACGAAGGGTTTCTATGTCACCATGGGGGACTATGATTACGTGACCATCGGTGAGGGCGCAAGCGACGAAAGCCAGATGGCGTTCCTGCTGCGAACAGCTTCAGCCGGGAGCGTCAGGTCGACGACACTCAAAGCCTTCACGCAGGAAGAGTTCGCAGAGATAGTGAAGAAGCTGCCTTAGCCTGTGGGCAAATAACGCCCACTGCCCAGAGGCAAAAATGATAGGCAGTGCGCAACCCCCGTGAGTGTTATTGTCGGCTTGCATTGCAAGCCTTGCCAGTAACTTCAGCGTATTTGATATACTGCGTCGAAGGCCGCTTAAGAACAAGGGTCAGATTGAAACAAAGAAGAGTAACGTATGAGAATCACAGAGACGCAAGGGACTCACGTGCCTGTCTCAGATATGCTGAGGAAGCTCCGCGTGGAACTTATGGTTCGATTACGCGCTTTCCACTTGAAACGTTCAATTCTTCCTGTGACGCGTTGACACGCGAGGAAGAAGGAGCGCCCTGACGAGGGTCAAACTGGCTGCTACGTTACACCCTGGCAGTACCGTGTCCCACCCACATCACCGCGCAGCCCAAACAAAGACAACCCTGTCTTTTCAAAATCTAGAGGCGGCCCTGCCGCCTGGTATACCGGCAGGTGAGCCGATCCAATAGTCGCTCAAGCGTCCGGTCTTTTCCGCCTCTTCCTTTTGTTGAAGGGGAGGCTCCGCAGGCTTTGCCTGTGGAGGGGGTGCTGAACCCCATTAATTGCTCGCGATTCCTCCAGGCGGACCGGCCGGACCTGCATGTCCGCCCCAAGTCTTTTCGACCGATCCCCCAATGATAAATCCTGTTGACCTCATCCCCGGAAGCCTGCGAGAATGGAATGGGTTGCCTCACGCCAAGGAGAAAGACGGAAAAGGGGAATTGTGATGGGTTCTGAGAAAGCGCCGTCATCGCGCCGCTATGACCTTGACTGGCTTCGCGTGCTCGTCATCCTGGCAGTCTTCGTCTTTCATTCCGGGCGATTCTTCGATCTCGATGATTGGCACGTCAAGAACGCTGCCGTCTATGCTTCCTCGCAGGCCTGGACCGTGTTCCTCGTTGGCTGGCTCATGCCCCTGGTCTTTGTCATCTCGGGTGCGAGCCTCTTTTATGCCGTCGGCAAAGGGAGTGCTCTCCGGTTCATGTGGGACAAGGTTCTGCGCCTTTTTGTCCCCCTCGCGGTAGGCGTCTTCACCCATGTATCGCTCGCCGTTTATCTGGAACGCCATTCGCACGGCCAATTCTCCGGATCATTTTTCGCCTTCTACCCCCACTACTTCGACGGGATGTATGGCTTTGGGGGTAATTTTGCCTGGATGGGCCTGCACCTCTGGTACCTTCTGGTGCTCTTTCTTTGCAGCATCGTGTTTCTGCCTCTCTTTTACCTGCTCAAAGGTCCGGCCCGCGGCGCACTGAGGGCATTCTGCGACTTCCTCGCGAGACCGGGCATGGTCCTGGTGCTGGTCCTGCCGGTGGCGTGGCTCTCCGCGTCGCTCGATCCCAGGTCCGGCTTGGGCCAGCGCAACTTTGGCGGGTGGCCCCTACCCGTCTACGTCTGCTACCTCCTTTACGGCTTCATCATCTTCTCGCATATGCGCCTGCAAGAGCGGATACAACGGATGCGGCCGTACTATCTTGGCCTTGCCATCGCTGCATCGGCCCTTCTCCTGTGGCGGTTCAAGTATCTGCCCCCCCGCCACGGCACGAGGGCCGAGATCTCTTTCGGCCTCCTTTTCATCATCGGCTCATGGTCCTGGATGCTCGCCTTCATAGGCTTCGCGAGCGCGCACCTGAGGCGCAACACGCCCTTTCTGAGATACGCCAACGAGGCTGTCCTGCCCTTCTACATCATGCACCAGACAGCGCTTCTCGTCGTCGGCTATGTGGTGCTCTCCTGGCACATCCCCGACCCCCTCAAATGGCTCATCATCGCCCCCGTCTCCTTTGCCATTGTGGTGGGGATGTACGAGTTCGCGGTGAGGCGCAGCAGCGTCCTGCGCGTCCTCTTCGGTATGAAGGTTCTCGACAAGCGACGCTGCGCGGGCCTTCTCGAGCCGGCTGCGGCATAAGTCGGCCGGCGCGGTATTTCGGATCGGCCAACGGCCTGGAGGAATCGCACCGCCCCCTGACCAGCGTCTCGTTTTGGACTGATCTGTTGCTGAGGGGGGAATATCGACGCTAGACCCTTTCTCAAAAGTAACTTCCGTTTGCGGATGCCCGGACGTGCAGGCTCCACCATTTCCTCCGCTCGCTTCTTAAGTCCGTCACTCACCCTGCAATTATCGGGGTTCAGCACCCCCTCCGGCAGCATCAGCCGCCGGAGCCTCCCCCCTCACCCTCGCTTGCGCTCGGATGCGGCTTGGGACTCCCTCCGCTGGTCTGCGGAACTCGCTCAAAGACCGCAAAAAACGCGGTTTTTGAGCTCAGAAAGTCCTCGCCCTGCGCCTTACGGCGCACCGCTCCTTCCGTCCCAAGGGGGTACCCGAGTGACTCCCGCAATGCTTCGCTCCGGAAAAGGTTCCGCCTGGTGAGCCATTCGGTACTTTGTTCTGAGAAAGGGTCTAAGGATCGATGAGCTCCGTCTCGGTATCGCGCATGTTCCTTTTGGGGGCGTTCGCGAGGATTGCGGAGGCAAGGCCCGGCCGATTGTAGTATTTCCCCGCGAGCTCGAGCATCTGTACCGTCTGATAGCCAGAAGGATCGGTATCGGGGTTCGAGCGTCCGATCTCGACGTCCGGCCGGGAGAGCACCTCGTACCAGTTCCTGCCGGTGACCTCGGAAGCAAACTTGCTCCGGGCGGTGTAAACGAAGGTGATACCGTTCGTCGTGAAACCCACGTACCAATCGGTGTATTTCGTACTGTTCCCGAAGAGGTATTTCGGGATAACGCTGTAATCGGCCATTGCCACAACGTCGGCGATCTGGTGCAATTCGCTCACTTGCTTCACCATCTTGACGCTCCCGCCGAATTGCGCCTCGATCGTGACGTTCGGATGCTGTTTCATGAATGCGTCGTCGATCTGCCTGAACGGGGCGGCGAGCGTGCCCGCCCCGAAGATCGTGAGCGTGATCCCAGGGCCAGCCGCCCCTTTAGCAGCCAGGCCGTACGGCAGAGGCAGAGCGGACCAGGCGGCCGCTATCGCGAGGAAGGCGATAGACATCGCCGCAACATGGGTTTTCTTCATGACCGTTCGACTTCTTTTTCTCTTCAAATGGCTCATTTAGTCGAAGTCGTAGACATATGTCAGCCTGTAGGTCTTCCCAAAGTCATGGGGATTGCTTACGGGAATATCGACCCCGAACATGAGCACGTTGTTACGGGTCAGGTTCAGGTGGATGGCCGGAGTCACATTGACGACACTGTAAGGAAGACCCTGCTCTCGTCCGGGGCCATCGAGATTCGTGGTGGAGTAAAGCTCGACAAAGGTGGTGAAATTCCCGAGCAGCAGCGTGTCCTTCTCGGTCCATGTCTTGGCCAAGGAAACGTCATAGAGGAGGTCGTTGCGCTTGGATCCTTTAGCTGCGGGCCCCGTATAGGTATCCTCCTGAAGGGAGTAGTAAAGCCCGACGCGCTTCAATCCAAAGCGGGTCAAGTCGTTCCAACCTGCTATGGACGAAGTGAATTCGGTTTCCTGAAGACCGATGCCCGAGTTGGGAGCTGAGACACGGACGTTGAAGGCATAAGAGGACCCGGGAATGTCCACCAACTGGAAGCGACCCAGAAGTGCACCGCCGGCACCGTTCTGGTTGGGGCTTCCCTTCAGGTCCTTCCATTCGTAGTTGGTAACGACTTCCAGCATGAACCTTCTGTTTAGGCCATAGGCAACCAGGGCATCCGTGAAGTAAGTGCCTTTGTTCGAATCGTTGCTCAGATTCTCCTGATAGTAGGAATCAAACCGAAATTCGCGCTCGAGAAAGTTCGTCTGCACATGCAGGAGTGACATGTCCGGCGCCCCTCCCGGCGTGACCCGGTGGGTCCACTCCTGATCCCATCCTTCAGTGAAGAAGTTCCAGAGGGTGAGGTTGGAGGGCTGCTCGGGAGCGGGAGCCTGCGCTCCGGCAGGACCGGACAGAATACATACAAAACAGAAGAATCCGACAACGAGAGTCATAAGTTTTCGGTTCATATCCTTTCCTCCGATGCATGAAACGAATGTGCGTCAGCTTCCGTCGAACATCTCAACAGGTCAGGCAACGTAATGATCAGACTTTCGATACCATATAGAATTACTAATCGTTTTTTGGAGTAATTGCTAAGTTCGGGTCGTATTTTTGGCCCTCCTGACACAGGTCAGCGACCACCAATACCTCATGGGCCGGCCATCAGAAAGGCTGCGGGCAGATTTTCGGTGAAATGGCCGTCGTGTCCCAACCGCAGGTCGGACAGGGAACCGGTAATGTGGGACCTTCTTAACTATCCCCAGATGCTCGACTTGTAGGTCTTCTCGATGACCGTCATGTTACCTTGCGCTTTCCGCAATGCTAGTTTTTTCTCGTCTGAAAAGAACTACAATGTTACAATCAGTAACCGACAGTAACGAACAATTTTCCCGTTAGGTGGTTAAGAGTGCTGCTGACCCATTGCCCATAACACCCGTATACATAAGCTTTTGGCGGAGGTTCCATGGAATCGACAGGTAAACCCGGACCCGACAATCCCGAAAGCACCTTCCCCATCGTCGGCATAGGCGCATCCGCTGGAGGCCTCAACTCCCTGGTGAGCTTCCTGTCTGCCCTGCCGGATGAGTTCGGTTTCGCCCTTGTCTTCATGCAGCACCTGTCTCCGTCACACAAGAGCCTCCTGCCCGATCTGCTCTCGTCCCGAAATGCTGCGCTCACCATTGAGGAAGTGTCCGACGGCCTCGAGATCCTTCCCGGTAAGCTCTACCTTTGCCCCCCGGCGCAAGAGGTCAGGATCGAAAACGATGCCTTTCGCGTGACCCCCCAGTCCCGTAAGCACATACATCTCCCCATCGATGAGTTTTTCATCTCCCTGGCCGAATATGCCGTTGAACGGGCCATCGCCGTCATCTTCTCCGGCGCGGGAACGGATGGAGCCCGCGGCGTACACGCAGTAAGAACCGCGGGTGGGACCGTCTTCGTTCAGGACCCGGCGACAGCCGAGTTCTCCGCTATGCCCCTGGCAGCCCTCGGCACAGGACAGGTGGACGCCGTTCTTACCCCTGAGGACATCGCCCGGGAGATACTGAAATTCCACACCTCCGGCATGGTTGCCCCATCTTCCGACGGTCTCATCGCTCACGAGCATCTCGAGCCCTTTTTTCGCCTCATCCACGAGAAGACCGGGTACCGCTTCAACCATTATAAGAAAAACGTCATATCCAGAAGGATCAAGAGGCGAATGTATTTGCACGGGCTTTCGTCGGTCAGTGCCTACCTGGAGAAGGTCTCGGCCGACGAAGGGGAAGCCCGGTCGCTCGCATCGGACCTCATGATAGGAGTGACCTCCTTTTTTCGGGACCGCCTCGCCTGGGAGGCCCTCCATTTGGATGTGACGAGGAAGCTTGTTGCCGAGGACGAAACCTCACCCTTAAGGGTCTGGACCCCCGCCTGCGCGACGGGTGAAGAGGCCTATTCCATCGCGATGTTGCTCCGCCGCGAGCTCGATCGTGCCGGCAGAAAGAGAGAGATCCAGGTCTTCGCCACCGACGTGAACGACCAGGCTTTGGAGAAGGCCCGGGAGGGGACATATCCGGCAACCATAGCGGCGGACGTGAAGGCGGATTACCTCTCTGCGTTCTTCACGCCCTCTGAGGACGGGCTTTCGCTCACCGTCGACAAAGAGATACGGCAGCTCGTCGTGTTCGCCAAGCAGGATATCCTGACCGACCCACCCTTCTCCCGTCTCGACCTCGTGATCTGCCGGAATCTCCTCATCTACCTCGAGCCCGACGCCCAGGAGAAATGCATCGCCCTCTTTCATTATGCCCTGAAAGACGGAGGGTATCTCTTTCTCGGGGGCGCCGAATCCCCGGGCAGGAACAAGAGCCTTTTCGTTTCCCTCGCCCACAAGAAGTGCCGGATCTACCGGAAGACCGAGACAGAGGCATCCGCGAGAACGCCTCTGGCGGTACCTTTCGCCTCGGAGCATCTCCCGCTTGCGGCAAGGCAGGCATCGAGCCCGCGCAGCCGCAAATCGGTCGTCGAGCTCAGCCAGGAAGTCCTGCTCGAGGAATTCGCACCCGCGGCGGTGACGATCAATCAGAGCTACGACATCCTTTACAGTAACGGACCCACGAGCAGATACCTGCGGCAGCCCCGCGGGCCGCTCACCTCGAGTCTCCTGGAACTCCTTCCGGAGAGCGGGAGAAACAGGATCAGGGGTGCCCTCTTCCGCGCCGGTCAAGACGGGAAACCCGTTTCCGTCCGGGTGGGTATCCCGGACGACTCCGGGCGCATAAGGCAGGTGACAATCCGCATCTCTAACCTGCGGGAGAGCCTCTATCTTGTCGTATTCAAGGAAAAGCACCGCCTGTCGAGTGCGCCCGAGGAGATTTCCCAGGATGTCGCCGACATGGAGGAGGCCGCGGTCCGGCAGCTCGAACAGGAGCTTTCGACGACGCGGGATGACCTCCAGGGCCACATCGAACAACTGAAAAGCCTTAACGAAGAGCTTCACTCCTCGAACGAAGAGCTCCAGGCAGCGAATGAAGAGCTTGAGACATCCCGCGAGGAGCTTCAATCCCTCAACGAGGAGCTTACCACCGTCAACGGACAGCTCCAGACGAAGATCGAGGATGAGGAAGAGACGAACAACGACCTCAACAACTTCCTCGCAAGCACGAACATACCCACCATCTTCCTCGACCACCGGCTGAGGGTCAAACGCTTTACCCCGGCAATGGCTCGTCTCATCAAGCTGCTCCCCGGTGACGTGGGACGGCCCATCATCGACATGTCGCAGGCGCACCTCGGGCCCGACCTGGTTGCCGACTCCCAATCGGTCCTCGACAACCTTACCCCGGTAACAAAAGAGCTGGGGATCAACAGCGCCTGGCATGTCCGGAACATACTCCCCTACAGGACCTCCGACAACCGCATAGAAGGCGTCGTCATCACGTATACGGACATCACCGAGCGCAAGAAAGCCGAGGAGGGGTTGCGGGCAAGCGAGGAGGGGTTGCGGCTGATGGTGGAGGGCGCTCGGGATTACGCCCTCTTCATGATGGATGAAAAGGGGTACGTGGCAACCTGGAACAGCGGGGCCGAGCGGATCAAGGGCTGGACGTCGCAGGAGATCCTCGGCCGGTACTTCTCCTGTTTTTACCCGCAGGAATCGGTCGACCAAGGGCAGCCGCAGCGGGAACTGGAAATTGCCACCGCCACCGGACAATACCACGAGGAAGGGCAGCGTGTGCGCAAAGACGGCTCGCGCTTCTGGGCCGATGTCACCATCACCGCGCTGCGCGACGCCGACGGGCGTCTGCGCGGCTTCGCCAAACTCGTCCGCGACATCACCGAACGCAAGCAGGCCGAAGAGAGGACAGAACATCTTGCCTCGTACCCGCAATTGAACCCGAATCCGATCATAGAAGTGGATGTCTCCGGCAAAATCACCTTCTCTAATCCCGGTTCCCAAGCGATCCTGGAAAAGCTCGGATTAGACAAAGAGGATCTCAAAACCCTCCTGCCCAGTGACATGGACGCCATCTTAAGCGATTGGGACAAGAAAAGTGAATCAGTCCTGGATCGCGAAGTGTCTTTAGCGGATAGGGTTTTTGGCGAGACCGTTCATCTCGTTCCGCAGCTTGGGGCTGCGCGTGTTTATGCCTATGACATCACCGAACGCAAGCGGGCGGAAGAGGCGCTGCGGCGTGCCGAAGAGGAGCTTCGCGGTGAGCATGACAGGATCAGGGAATACCTGAACGTGGCGGGGGTCCTGCTTATGGTCCTCGATAGAGAGGGTCGCGTCACGTTAATGAACAGAAGGGGGAACGCGATCCTCGGTTATGATGAAGGTGAGCTCCTGGGAAAGGACTGGATCACCACTTGCCTGCCAGGGACGATCAAGGATGAAATGGTCCATGCCTTCGAGAAATTGATCAACGGAGACCTCGAAACCGTCGAGTATCACGAAAACCCCGTCCTGACAAAACAAGGAGAGGAGAGAATCATTGCCTGGCACAATACGGCCTTAAGGGATGAAACGGGCAACATCATTGGCAGCCTCAGTTCGGGAGAGGACATCACCGAGCAGAAGCGCGCCGAGGAAGCGTTGCGCCTGTCCGAGGAAAAGTTCGCCGTCGCCTTTGCCGACAATCCGGCGGCCATTGCCATGACCCGTCTCGAAGACGGGCTATTCCTGGAGGTGAACGATACCTGGGTGGCGCTGAACGGGTACAGCCGGGAGGAGGTCATTGGGCGTTCTGCCAGGACCATGCATATCTGGCGGACAACCGAGGCTTCGACTCGTTTCGTTCAGGAGCTGCAGGAAAAAGGCTCCCTGCACGGGTGGGAGGAAGAGTTCATAAAGAAGTCGGGTGAGGTCTTTGTGGCGCAGTTATCGGCCCAGACACTGACCCTGGGGGGCGAAAAGGTGATCCTTTCGACCTTCGTGGACGTCACCGAGCGCAAACGGGCCGAAGAGCGCTTGCGCATGAGCGAAGAGCACTACCGTTCCCTATTCGACAACATGCTCAACGGATATGCCTATTGCAAAATGCTCTTTGACGCGAACGGCCCGAAGGATTTCACCTACCTCAGCGTCAACGCGGCTTTTGAAACGCTTACCGGCTTAAAAAATGTGACCGGAAAGAATGTATCCGACGTGATCCCCGGCATACGCCAGTCCGATCCGGAGCTGTTCGAGATCTACGGGAGAGTGGCCTTGACGGGCACGCCCGAGCGGTTCGAGACCTACGTCGAGGCCCTGGGCATGTGGTTTTCGGTCTCGGTATATAGCCCGCAAAAAGAATACTTTGTGGCCGTATTCGACGTTATCACCGAGCGCAAACTGGCGGAGCAGGCCCTGCGGCGCTCCCGTGACGAGCTCGAAGAGCACGTGCTCGAGAGGACCGAAGCCTTGAGGCGGCAGGCGGATCTCCTTGAGCTTGCCTACAACACCATCATTGTCCGTGACCTCGACAACAGAGTCACCTTCTGGAACGCCCGTGCCGAGGAGATCTACGGGTTTACCCGGGAAGAAGCCCTCGGCCAGGTGACCCACGCGCTCCTCCGGACCAAGTTTCCCGTGCCCTTCGAGGAACACATGGCGGTCCTTACCACGCAAGGCCGTTGGGAGGGAGAACTGGTCCACACGACAAAAGACGGCCGTCAGATTGTTGTCCTCAGTAGACAGGCCTTGCAAAGAGATGAAGCAGGACGCCCTGTTGCGATCATGGAGATCAATCTCGACGTCACCGAAGAGAGGCGCATAGAGGGGCATCTCCGGCAAGCTCAGAAAATGGAGGCCCTCGGAACGCTTTCCGGAGGCATTGCCCACGACTTCAACAACATCCTTGCGGCCATCATCGGCTTCACGGAGCTCGTGACCGGCCACGTCGACCATGGGAGCCGGGACGCACATGCCCTTGAGAGGGTCATGGAGGCGGCCATCCGCGGCCGGGAGCTGGTGAGGCAAATGCTGACCT
>Ga0326728_10026917_pt1 | contig 10116 bp, 7 predicted proteins | sample MB3enrmetagenome_FD_207602 | JGI IMG/M metagenome (GOLD analysis project Ga0326728, IMG submission 207602) | Lab enriched peat soil microbial communities from McLean, Ithaca, NY, United States - MB31MN | ecosystem: Environmental > Terrestrial > Soil > Wetlands > Peat | place: USA: New York... | reverse complement strand
TGTATACGGCCTTGGTCTCCGGTTTCAGCGCCTTGCGCGCCTCTTCCAGGTCGAAGGTCTGGCCGTAAGGAGCCTTCACTACGTCCGCCTGGCAGCCGAAGGCCTTGGCCAGGTCCACCCAGCGCTCGCCGAACTTGCCGGCCGTCAGCACCAGCACCCGATCGCCCGGCGAGGTCAGATTCGAGACTGACGCCTCCATCGCCCCGGTCCCCGAACACGCGAGCAGCAGCACGTCGTTCTGCGTGCCCACAAAGACCTTCAACTGGGCCAGCACCTTCAGGAACAGGGCGCGAAACTCGGGCGTGCGATGGTGAATGTCCGCCGCCGCCATGGCGAACTGGGCTGCCGGAAGCAGCGGCGTCGGGCCGGGCGTATATAAGCGCGTCTTGCGAATCATGGTTTTCTCCTGGATAAGACCGTGTTGGGATGCACGGGCGTGGCCAGCTTCGACCCCTCTCCCGTGAATATCAATCACAGAATACACATTTTTGTGATTTATGTGGACAGAAAAAACTGTGGAAATCGACACAGAGGAGCATTTTAGGGTGAAATCCGCCCTTCCGCGTTGGGAAACAGACGGCGCGGCCACTCTCTGTTTCAAAAAACATAATCACTGACCCTGTCAGTTGTTGACGGCCAGGCAGAACTATTATGGGAAACAGGAAACCGGAATATGCATGTCGTAGTGAACAACTACTCACCAGAACCGGGGCGCGTCCAGCGCCTGCTGTCGCTGGACGTGCTGCGCGGCATCACCATCGCCTTCATGATTATGGTGAACAACAACGGCGGCTCAGGCTCGTGGGGATTCATGAATCACGCCAGATGGAACGGCCTGACGCCCACCGACCTGGTCTTTCCAACCTTTGTGTTTGTGGTGGGCGCCTCGATCGTGTATGCCTTTGAAGCCCGCCTGGCCCGCGGCAGCACGCGCGCCCAACTGGCCCGCCATACACTGCAAAGAGCCGCGATTCTCTTCCTGCTTGGCATCGTGGTCAACGGCTTTCCATTTTTCGCGCTGGCTCACTTGCGCGTCTATGGCGTATTGCAGCGCATCGCCCTCTGCTATTTGCTGGTCGGCCTTTTCTACCTTTGGGACCAGCGCATAGGCGCCATAATCGCGGCGCTCGCGGCATCGCTCATCGGTTACTGGATTCTGCTTCGCTGGGTTCCCTTGCCTGGCGCCGGAATGCCGGGCCGGGAGATTCCCTTCATGGATCAAAGCCTGAACCTGGTCTCCTGGATCGACCGCTCCATCATGCCCCACCATCTCTATCTGGAAGCGCCGGATTTCAACCTGCGCGACCCCGAGGGACTGCTCAGCACCTTGCCCGCTTTGGGCACCACGCTGCTGGGAGTGTTGACCGGCCTTTGGCTGCGCGCGCGCAAACCGATGGCTGCCAAGGCGTTGGGGTTGGCTGCGGGCGCCCTGGCCTGTCTGGCCTCGGGTTACCTCTGGTCCATCTGGTTCCCGCTCAACAAAAATATGTGGACCAGCTCTTATGTGCTGGTGTCGGCCGGATGGTCGCTGGCCGTGCTCACGCTGATCTTCTGGGCGGCCGACGTGCGCGGCTGGCGCCGGCGCTGGACCTGGCCCTGGCTGGTCCTGGGATCAAACGCCATTGCGGCCTACATGATCAGCGAACTGGTTCCCAGCGCCCTCTATAACACATATTTCACGGCCGGCGGACGGCGGACCGACGCGCTGGCATGGATCTTCAACCACGTCTTCGCGCACATTCCCAGCCCCGGCTGGGCCGCGTTCGCTTACTCGGTTTCGATGCTCGCGGTTTTCTTTATTCCGGTGTGGGCGCTCTACCGCAAAAGGATCTTCATCAAGGTGTAAAGGGCGTCTCGTTTATGCCTTCAGTAGAGGAATTATCGCGTATATTCTGTCTGACGAAGTCGATCGAAACCGGGGGGCCGCTGAATGATTTCTGCTGTCATGACGAAGATTTGCAAGCCGATCCTTCTGCCCGCCGCGCTCATTCTCGCGGCCCTTTCCGCAACCTGCCTTCACGCCCAGATGGTCTCCCCTTCAATCGACCGCCCGGATCAGCCGTTTTCCTACTTTTCCAGGCCCACCGACGAGATCGGCATGATGGATGCCGAGGCTGCTACCGAGATCACTCCGGAGGGATACCTGCGCACCGGCTACGGCGAGATGATGTTCTTCGCCGGTCCGGAGCTGGAGCCCGCCAGCGCGCGCATCCGCACCCTTGAAGAAGGCCGCTTGCCCATCGTTCGCTACGAGTTCGAGCGCGACGGCGTGGCGTACCGCTTTACCCTCTTTGCCGCCACGCTCGATTCGAAGCCCGAAGGGGAGCTGGTGGACTTCATCCGCATCGTCCTGAAGAACCAATCCAGCCAGCCCAGCCGCGCAATTGTTGCCACGGGCATCCGCTACGACGCCCCCAACACCACCGGCGACCAGCACGGCGATAATCGCTTCGATCGCCCCGCCCGAGGCCAATTTCCCGGCGACTATCGCCAGCTCGGCGAGTCCTTCAGCAGCCGCTGGGTCTACTCCTTCGACGGCAACCGCTTCCTGCGCGACGGCCGCCTGCTCTACTCTTTTCCCACCGGCTATTCTTCCCGGAGCTTCACGCTCCACGACGCCTATAACTTCGATCACCCGCAAGACGTGAGCAAACCCGCCCGGCGCGATGCAGGGCCGAACGCAGCGGAGGGCGTGGTCATCTACTCACGGCTGCTCCAACCCGGCGAAGAGCGTGTTCTCGACTTCAAGATGCCCGTGGTTCCAACCGCCGATCCGGCAGCGATGACGGCCATCGAGCAATCTTCCTTTGATGCGGCGAAGGCGCAGGCAACCGCGTTCTGGTCCAAAATCCTCGATCAGGGCATGCAGATCGGCCTGCCGGAGCAGAAGCCCGTGGATACCTTTTACGCCAGCCTGATCTACGACCTCATCGCTCGCGACCACATCGGAGCGGACTATATTCAGACGGTCAACAAGCTCCACTATCACGAGTTCTATCTCCGCGACGGCGCCGACATCGCGCATAGCTACGACGTGACCGGCTACCCCGGGATTGCCCGGCAGGTCCTGGAATTTTTTGCCAAATCGCAAAAATCCGACGGCAACTTTCTCTCCCAGCCGCAGGAGTACGATGGATGGGGCGAGGCCGTATGGGGTTACTCCCAGCACTACCGCATCACCCATGACAAGGCCTTTGCCGAGTGGGCGCTGCCGCAGATCGGGCGCGCCGTCGACTGGCTCAAACAAGCCCGCGCTGCCGATCCGCTCCACATCATGCCGGCCAGCAACGTGCGCGACAATGAGTTCGTTCCCGGCCACCTGACCGGCTATAACTTCCTCGCGCTGAGCGGGCTCAAGCTGGCCATCGAGATGGCCGGCGAGACCGGCCACGCGAATCTTGCCCAGAGCTGGCAGGCGGAGTACGACGACTTTCACCGGGCGTTCTTCAAAGTCTTTGAAGAGCGCGCCGGCGCGAACAACGGCTACATTCCGCCGGCGCTCGACGGGCAGAAGGGCGGCTACGACTGGGGCAATATGCTGGCCGTGGTTCCCGAGCCCATGCTCGATCCCCACGATCCCCGCGTAACCGCGACCCTCAAGGCGACCCAGGCCAAATATGCCGAGGGCATCATGACCTATGCCAACGGCGAGTTCCTCCACCATTACCTGACCATCAAGAACACCATGACGGAGGTCATCCGCGGCGATCAGGAACAGGCCCTCCGGGAGTTCTACGCGCTCCTGCTGCACACCAGCTCCACCAACGCCGGATTCGAGTACAAGATTTATCCGTGGGGCAGTCGCAACTTTGAAGACAATCTTTCACCGCACGGATGGTTTGCCGCCGAGTACCGGACCCTGCTGCGCGCCATGCTGGTCCGCGAAGAGGGTAACCAGCTCCACCTGCTCTCGGTCGTCTCCCCGGCGTGGATCGGCGCGGGCAAGAGGATCTCAGTGGAGCAGGCTCCCACAATCTTCGGCTCCGTCGCCTTTACCCTCGATCAGCCGTCGGCAGGCGAAGCTGTGCTGACTCTGATCCCTGCATTTACCAGGCCGCCGCAACAGATTGTTGTCCACCTTCCATGGTTCGTCGATCTGAACTCCGCCACCGCCGACGGCATGGCCATACAGGCCATCGACGGCGCATTGGCCGTCTCTCCGGGCACAAAGAAGGTTCATATCTACTGGACCCTCGGACCGAACGCTTCCAAATTGAGTTACGACCGCGCGGTCAGGGACTACAAAGCTGAATACGCCCGGCGCTACCAGATTTTGATGCACGGTGAAGCAGGGGATATTCACTAGTGCTATGTCCATGAGATTTCGTAATCCAACCGGAAGCCATGGGTGCCCCAGGTCCCTCGCATTTGGGGACCTGGGAAAGCACGTAATCATCAAGACACGGTACTAGAATCAGTCACATAAACGCTTGAGCGCCTTATGCGGCGTACAAATCCCTGCGCCTTTTGCAGATAATTAAGGCATATCCGCGCATCATGGTTGTATGTGTGTCTCCACCGAAACCGCCGGCCCGATCCCAGTCCTGTCTGTCAGGGATGTGACCGGTTTATACCACCGGGGCACCCCCCACCCCCCTAACCGGTAGTAACCTTTTCATAGCTCATTGGTAACCATCAGAAAAGTACCCCCGCCCTCAGGTCATACAATTCTGCTTTGAGCCGTCTCACTTCCGGCTCGCACTTCAACAACAAAGGCAGGCTGCTATGGACGCAGGCGTGTTGGAAACCCTCATCAGCCAGCAGATCGTCACCGCCATGAAGGCTCACGACACCGTGCGCACCGGCACGTTGCGCCTCATCAAGAACGCGCTTAAAAACAAGGCCATCGAAAAGCGCGCCCCGCTCACCCCGGCTGAGTCCGAGCAGGCGCTGGCCACCATGATTAAGCAGCGCCGCGACTCCATCGAGCAGTTCACCAGGGGCAACCGCCCGGAGCTGGCCGCAATAGAGGCCGCCGAGATCGTGGTGATTGAGGAGTTCCTGCCCAAGGCCCTCGACGAAGCCGGCCTTGGCGCGTTGGTTGCCGAAGCCCTCGCCGAGGTTGCTGCCGCCTCCGGCCAGAAGCCCACCCCCAAAGAGATGGGCACGGTCATCAAGGCCGTTCAGGCTAAACTGCAGGCCGTCGGCCTCCGCGCCGAAGGCCGCGTAGTCAGCGAGATGGTGAAGAAGGCGCTGGCGGGCTGAGGCGGCCCTCCCAGCTCTTGAAAGCGAGACTTGAGGCGCCCCGCGCCAGGCCGATTCAATCGCAGAAATAGGAGTCCGAGGACTCGTCCTCGACGGTGGCGGGAGCCGGAGCCGCCGCCTCGTCTGCCGCGTCGATGTGTTCCACGGCCGGGCCTTCGCGCTCCTTTGTACGCCTGGCGCTTGAAACTGGCTTGCGGGCCTGAGCGCGGTTGCGATCCTCGCGCATTGAGCCGGCTTTGGGCACCAGCGCATAGACCAACTCGCAATCGAGCGCATGAGCCACGCTGCGCAGGCTCTTCAGTGTGATGGTGTCGTCGGCCTCCGCCTTCTCAAATTGCAGCGGAAGCTGGCGGCTGACGCCTAGAATCCGCCCCACATCCCCCGCCGAGACGCCCATCGCCTCCCGCATGGCGCGAATCCAGCCCTTTGGCGGCCGGGGGAGAGCCTGAACGGCGCGAAAGCCAGCCAGTGTGCGGTCCAGTTGCTGGAGTTGAGAACTCCCGGATTCGTTGCGCATCGAACACCTGCCCTGAAACGACAATATATACATTGTCAAATCAATTATACAAATAATCGATTCTATTTCTAGTTCATCGATCAATCCACGGATCGTCCTGTGCCCGCTGCAAGCAAAGAGATGCCTTTAATGGCAGAACAGCCCTGGAATCTGTGGATTGTCGCCGCTTGGGTTGCGTGATCAGGCCTTAATTGCTTGGCGCGGCTGGCGCAACAGGAGCGGCCGGCGCGGCCGGTGCAGTCTTGTACAAGTTGCGTATGTAGATGATGAGATTCCACACTTCATCGCTCTTGGCGCGGCCCTCGGGTTCGGAAGGCATCTTGTCCTTGCCGTTGCGAATGATGTCGAACAACTGCTGGTCCGTCTTGGCGGCCAGGGTCGCGGGATTGGTCCAGTCGTCCAGAGTCAGTTGCATGTCCTTGGCCAGGTCGCTCTTGCCGTCGCCGTTCGAGTTGTGGCACAAGGCGCAATCTTGCTCAAAGAGTTTTTTGGCCTTGTCCTGCGATGCGGCGGTTGGTTTCACCGGATTCTTTACGGCGGGGGCGGCAGGCGCCGGCGAGGCCTCCTGCGAACGGAATCCTGTTGCAAGCGCGGGAGCAAATACCAAAAGAGTTGCCGCGGAAAGGACCAGATACGGCTTCATCAAGTCTGCCTCCTCAGTTGCAGGCGCCGGGAACAGGCATCCTGCAATCAAATATTTAACTGGCGAGAATTATAAGCCCGCCCAGCCGGTTTCAGCTTGATCGATCTTTTTAGCGGCCAATGCCCGTCCCATTCAACGCACACATGTCCTGTCAACTGGCCTCAGAAAACCTCCGTCGGGCCGGTTGGCGGCGGTGCGTGCTTCAACAAGCCCAGTTCGCCGGACAGCCGTTCCAGCCGGGCGCGGGTAGCGGCCGAGGGCGGCACCAGCGGCAGGCGAACATGGTCCGTGCAGCGGCCCATCAGGCTGAGCACCGTTTTGACGGGGCAAGGATTGGAGTCCCAGAAGTTGGCCTCGATCAGCCGCGCATATCTGCGCTCCAGCTCGCGTGCCTCGACCCAATGGTTGTTGAGGGCGGCGTGGATCATGCGGCTCATCTCGGCCGGGATCTCGTTGGAGGCCACGCTGATCAGCCCGTGCGCGCCCACGCCGATGGAACCCAGCGCCATGTTGTCGTCCCCGGAGAAGATCCTGAAGCCGCGGGGCAGCGTGTGAACCAACTCGGCAATCTGGGGCAGCTTGCCGCTGGACTCCTTGATGGCCTGGATGTTCCCGGCGGCAGCGGCCAGACGCGCCACGGTTTCAGGGTCGAGGTTCACCCCGGTGCGCCCGGGGATGTTGTAAAGCGTAACCGGCAGCGGGGCGACCGCCTGCGCCAGAGCCAAAAAGTGCTGGAACTGGCCCTCCTGCGATGGCTTGTTGTAGTAGGGATTGGCCGAAAGAACGGCGTTGACGCCGCGAACCTGCCGGAGCCGGCTGGCGTAGCGCAGCAGCGTCCGAGTGGAGTTGTGGGTGCATCCGGCCCACACCGGCACGCGGCCGGCGGCGGCCTCGGCGACGATGCCCACCGCCATCAGCCACTCCTCTTCGTCCAGCGTGGCCGCCTCGCCCGTTGACCCGCAGGCCACCAGAAAGTCGATGCCGGAGTCGATCTGCCAGTTCACCAGCGACCTGAGCGCCGCCGCGTCAATCGACCCATCCGCCCGAAAGGGTGTAACGATAGCTGTACCGCAACCTGTAGTTTCCATAACAGGAGAGATTATACCGGCATGAAGGGGTTGCGGCGCAGTAAGCTGCCGTTCATGCCGCATATCCCCGGCAAAATGCCGCATCGGCCTTTTATCATTACTGGAATGCGCCGGACACCTTCCACAGACAAGCCACCAGCGGCGCCTCCCTCGCTGCCGATGGACGAAACTCTGCTCAAACCCGGCCTGCGGCTGGCCGTGGGCCTTTCCGGCGGAGCCGACTCCGTGGCCTTGTTGCGCGCGCTCAAGGAGCGGAGCGGGCAGCAAGGCCTGGTGTTGCATGCCGCCCACCTGCACCACGGTTTACGTGGCGCGGAGGCCGACACCGATCTGGCGTTTGCGCGGGATTTGGCGGCAGAACTAGGCCTGCCCTTTCACGAGGCAAGGGTCGATACCGCGGCCGAAGCAGAGGCTCAAAGTGAAACCGTTGAGGAAGCGGCGCGGCGGCTGCGCTATGGATGGTTCCGGCAACTGATGGCGTCGGGCGAGGTGGAAGCCGTGGCTACCGCACACAATTGCGACGACCAGGCCGAGACGGTGCTGGCTAAGTTTCTGCGCGGAGCATGGACCGAGGGGCTGAGCGGCATTCACCCCGTGGTCGAGTTTCCCGAAGGCCGCATTCTGCGCCCGCTTCTGGCGGCGACGCGGGGCGAGGTAGAGGCTTATCTCAGCGCATTGGGCCAGGGCTGGCGGGAGGACTCGTCGAACCGCCACCTGACCTTTACCCGCAACCGCATCCGGCACGAGTTGCTGCCGCTGCTGGAGGACTGGAACCCGCGGATGCGCGAGCATTTGACTCAGATGGCCGTGCTGGCCCGCGGCGAGGAGGCCTGGTGGCAGGCCGAGCTGGCTAAGCTGGCGCCGCGGCTCCTGTTGCCGGGCCGGGCGGCAAGGGGCGGAGGCCGCGCCGGTGGCGAGGGTCTATCAGTTGACGTAACGAGGCTGGCCACGCTGGCTCCGGCCATGCAGCGGCGGCTCTTGCGTTACGCCGCCGGCCGGTTGGGCGCGTCACTTGATTTTGCCTCGACCGAAGCGCTCAGAGCGCTGGCGCTCACTGGGAGGGCTAGTCAAAGACTGGAACTTGCCCAGGGATTGCGCGCCGAGCGGAGCCAGCGAGAAGTGCGGTTGACCGTTGCTCCGATTGCCGAAATGGAGAAGGGAGCCGCGGCGGCCGTTCCTGAATACAGCGGGACGATTCCGGGCGAAATTGCGGCTCCGGCCTTTGGTTTGCGGCTGCGGATCGAAGATTTAACACCCGCTCGGGAGGCTGAAAGCCCGGCCGGCGTCCCCGGCCTGTCTGCCCGGTTACGCAATTGGAGGCCGGGGGACCGGGTACGACTGCGCCACTCCGGTGGTCCGCGCAAAGTGAAGGAGGTGCTGGAACGGCTGCGAATTACGGGAAGCGGGCGGGCCGTTTGGCCAGTGCTCGAAGTGGAGGGGCGCATCGTTTGGATGCAGGGGGTGGAGTTAGAGCCGGAACCTGGAATCCGCGTCGCGGCAAGCAGCCTGGATGAAGGCAATGGCGTTCATGTGAAACTGCATCAGAATGATTAGCTGGAGCAGGGTTAACACCTCAGATTCATGGCTGGGACTGATCCTGTAATTGTTACAAGTTTCCCGGCTTAGGAGTACAATCGAAGTTACTGCTCATCTTAGCGGCAGGAGATGTGTGTCTGCCGGCAGGGCTTCGCGCGATTTCAGTGACTTCAGGGAAGCGGCGAACGTCTAAGGATGTGCGGGTGGTGCTGGAGTCTCTGTCAGCGGCTTCTCCCCAGCGGAAAAAGAGGTATCCTGGTGAATTCGACCGTAAAGACGATCATGTTCTGGGTCTTTATCCTCATGTGCCTTATGGTGCTATGGACGGTAGTGCAGAGAGGCGCCAGCATAGGCAAGCCCACGGATATCGGCTACTCCGATCTGCTGGATAAGATCGATGCGGGACAGGTGCAGAACGTCACTATCCAGGGCACCGAAGTTCACGGCCGCCTCAAGGGCTCGAAGGATGAGTTCCATACCGTCATCTCGGCAAACAACACCGACAGCCTGACCAAGGAGTTGCGCGCCGCTAAGGTCACCTTCGACATCAAGGATCCGCAGAGCAACGGCTTTCTGTTGCAGTTGCTGTTTAATATCGGTCCGTTTGTGCTGCTGGGGGCCATCTGGTTTTTCATGCTGCGGCAGATGCAGTCGGGCGGCAACAAGGCGCTGTCGTTTGGCAAGAGCCGCGCGCGGCTGCTCTCGATGCAGCAGAAGAAGGTCACCTTCAAGGACGTGGCCGGCGTGGACGAAGCCAAAGAAGAGCTGAAAGAGATCATCGAATACCTAAAAGAACCGCAAAAGTTCCAGAAGCTGGGCGGGCGCATTCCCAAGGGCGTGCTGCTGGTCGGGCCCCCGGGAACAGGCAAGACATTGTTGGCGCGAGCTGTGGCCGGCGAGGCCAATGTGCCCTTCTTTTCCATCTCCGGTTCCGACTTTGTGGAGATGTTTGTGGGCGTGGGCGCAAGCCGCGTGCGCGACCTCTTCGAGCAGGGCAAGAAGAACGCTCCATGCATTATTTTTATCGATGAAATCGACGCCGTGGGCCGCCATCGCGGCGCCGGCCTGGGCGGCGGACACGACGAGCGCGAGCAAACCCTGAACCAGTTGCTCGTGGAGATGGACGG
>Ga0326728_10026916_pt1 | contig 10117 bp, 8 predicted proteins | sample MB3enrmetagenome_FD_207602 | JGI IMG/M metagenome (GOLD analysis project Ga0326728, IMG submission 207602) | Lab enriched peat soil microbial communities from McLean, Ithaca, NY, United States - MB31MN | ecosystem: Environmental > Terrestrial > Soil > Wetlands > Peat | place: USA: New York... | reverse complement strand
CACGGATAGCTGCGGATTCTCACTGATCTTGTTTCATATAGTTCTTCCAATTGTGGATGTCTGTTTACATCCACGTCTTTCCGCGTTCAAATCTTCTGCTCCTTCGCATCGCTCCTCTGTGCCCCTCCGCGTCCTCCGTGGTTAAATGAACACAGAAGAATGAACCACTGAGGGGCACTGAGACAACGCAGAAAGGACTGACCTTCGCTGCGTGAGCAGAGCTCCCCTGGAACTGGCGTGGGAAGATAGAGTGAATTGCGGATTTCCAATTTCGGATTTCGAATTGACCTACAGATGAGATAGCAATTAGCTGATAGCTCATAGCAATTTAGTCACCGAATGCCCGGCTCACGAGCCGATCAGAATTTTCCCATAATAATCATCACCACCACGCCGAGCAAAGAACCTAAAAACGCCGCAAACAGTCCATTGAGGCTTCTTCTCTCATCGGGTGTCAAATCTCTGAAGTCCCTTATGTCGTCGCGTCTCATGTAGAGCAGTATCCCAGAGCCGACTGCAATCGCCAAAAACACATATGGCAACGCCCAGTCTGGCACATCATCTAAGGCGTGACCTCGAAAGAAGACGATATTAATCGTCATCAACATTGGTCCCATGGCATCATACCTTCCTTGTTGTTTTGCCTGAATCCTGCACACAAGCTGTTGTATTTCGCTCCCCCTCGCCGTGCGTGTTTAACACAACGGTCATGCTAAGGTTATGCGGTACAGACAACGAAACCAAACCCAGAACCTTGAAGCACGAACGCTGAACCTATTCGCTATCCACCATAGGCAATTCTCTATTTCCCTTACTTCCCTGGCGGTCCACCCATTGCGATTGTCCCGTCCAAGAATCTGTATGTCGGGATGCCGTTGCCGCCTTGCGGCATGTCGTATCATTTCTAATGCTTTGATGACGGAATGCCAAAAGCGGCACTTCTCCGCCTACGGCGGATCGCAATGACGGTTTACTGGGAGGGATTGGCTTGCGACGAGGAGTTATGTGTGAGGGATCGTCCCGAAGGTCCAAAGGACTACTTCTGAGGATCCCGTCGGGACAATGACGGGTAATTCTAGGTCGGTGGTAGAGCGAAAGGGATTGAACGAAGCGGAGGCTGTTTATGTTTACCAAAGTGAGGAAAAATGAAAATAGAAATCTGGTCGGATGTAGTTTGCCCGTTCTGCTACATGGGCAAGAGGAAGTTCGAGATAGCGCTCGGACAATTTGCGCACAGAGATAGCATAGAAGTGTTGTGGCACAGCTTTCAGCTGAATCCGGAGTTCAAGGAGATCAACGGAGACATCCACGACTACCTTGCGGAAAAATATGGTCGTACGCGCGAGTGGGCAAAGGAGATGAACGCCACCGTCGCTGCCGCGGCAAAGGAGGTAGGTCTCCACTATGATTTCGACAATGCAATCCCCGTCAATACCTTTGACGCGCACAGGCTAATCCATCTGGCAAAGGATCATGGGCTCCAGGGTGAAGCCGAGGAGAGATTGTTCTCGGCTTATTTCACGGAGGGTAAGAACCTGGGCGATCACAAAACGCTGGTCGACCTCGCAGCCGACATCGGGCTTGACCGTGAAGAAGCGGGGAAAGTGGCCGGCTCATCCGATTACGCGGATGCCGTGACGAAGGACGAGAAGGAAGCAGAGGAGCTCGGGATCCACGCAGTTCCATTCTTCGTTTTCAACCGCAGGTATGGAGTCTCGGGAGCCCAGCCGAGTCACCAATTCCTGGAGACTCTTAACCGTGTGTGGGAAGAGGGGGCAGATTGACATTCCGCAACACGCTCATAGTAGATCAATCCACCTGGGGCAGATGTTTTTGAAATAATAGTCACGATGAGAAGGGACACGAAAATCTTTAACTCGGAGTTCCACGGAGGACACACGAAGTTATACAGAGGAGATATCTTTTCTCTGTGCGCCTCTGTGAAATACTCTGTGTATCTCTGTGTTATATCTTTTATCGAGGGAAGGCGATCTCATAAATGAAGGAGGCGTTCTGCGTTGGCGTGTGCGATCCTTTCCCGGTCCGACGTGCTGACCGGAAGCTGGTCGAGAAACGCGCGGGCCTGTGCCATGGAACCGTATGGATGGTCCGCCGAGAACATTATTCTGTCAACTCCCACCTGAAGCAATAGGTCGAGGAACGTCGGAGTGAAGTTGAAGCCGCTGAACGTGTAGTGGACGTTTTCCCTGAGATAGGAGCTGACGGGACGTTCGAGCTTCGTTATGGCAGTGGACATGATATCGAGCCGCTGTATCATGAACGGAAGCGCCTCGCCCATATGGCCAATCACGATCTGCAGCTTCGGATAGCGGTCGAACGCCCCGCCGAGAATGAGGCGAATCACGTGAACCGCAGTTTCGATGTGCCAGCCCCATCCGGCACCCGCCAGCATAAATGAGACCTGTGGAGCAAAGCCACTGTACAAAGCATCTATCACCTTCTGAGGCGGCTGTGTCGGATGAAGATAAATCGGGACATCGAGTGCCGCCGCGCGCTCGAGGATCGGAGAGAAGAATCTATCGTCGAGGTATCGCCCGCGGTTATGACCGTTGATTACCGCTCCCTTGAAGCCATGCTCGCGAACCATTCGTTCCAGCTCGTCGGCGGCTTTTTTAGGATCTGCAGTCGGTATGGCGGCGAAACCTGCAAAGCGTTTCGGAAACTTCCTGATTGCCTCGACAAGGAAGTCGTTGGATTCACGGGCAAGCGCCGCAGCTTCGTCGGCGCCGAGCTGTTCGACGCCCGGAGAGTTGATCGAGAGAACCTGCATATCGATCCCGGCCGTGTCCATGGCACCGATCCTTTTCTCGCCGACGTCGACCAGCTGGTCGAGCACCTTTGCCATGCGATCCTCAGGGTTCTTCGCCTGTTCTCTCAGCCCTCGACCCGGACCATCAAGGAAACCGGGACTTACAAAATGTTCTTCAAGAGTAATAGCTCGCATTTGACCTGTCTGAATTTGTTGTAGTTGATCTGGGGACAGTTTAACAAAGCACGAAAATCATTGCAAGAATGAGAAAGATGGAATAATTACTTAGAGCTTCCGGAGCAGAGCTTCCTTGGAACTGGCCGGCGAGGATCTGGAGTGGGAAACTGAAAACCCATATCTTCTTTCGGTCAGGCGGCCGAGATCGGATCGCTATAAATGTTTTTCTCGTAACCGTATGATCTTTGATGGGATTGGTTTGAAGTCGGAGTCTTTTCCACTACTTCGATCTGTAGAATCTGTGCACCAGGATAACCCCTCGCAATCAAGTCAAGCAATTCGCCCAACTTCATGCAGACTGATGACACGACCCGTTCCTGTTTATAGAACAAAAATCGGATTCTCATTTCTTTTCTCTTCCCTCCGCTCTTAATTCAAATTGTTCTGACTCAAGAAACAGCTTCACCGTTCCAGAAGATTGTGACCTGGTAAAGTGTAGGCGCTCAAGCAATAACGTCAACTAACATATTGAACCTGCGGCCGTGTGCAATAAGTTCCGGAGATAAGTTGAAATTAGCACATCACCATCACCCCTGCTTTCTTGACATCACAGGCTTCGGTAAGTATATTTTCACAAGGGATGAGAGTATGAGAATCAGCAGCACGAAGTATATTCTTTTGTTGGTTTCATTGATGGTCAGTGTTCAGTTTCCGGTCCCAGCTTATTCGCAGGAAGGAAATCACGAGTCGGCGGCCGCGGGCGCTATCCATGGTACGGTGGAATCGAGTGGCAAACCGATTGCCGGCGCAACAGTCCGGCTCCTCGAGCTCGACCGCTCCACCTTCTCCGACAACGATGGGCATTTTACTTTTCGCGACGTGCCGAACGGGACGTACAACCTATTCGTCGATATAATAGGATACGCGTCGGCGAAGAATAAAGTCGTGGTAGCAGGCAAAGATGTTCAAGTATCCTTTGCTCTACGCGAATCGGCGATTCAAGCTGAGGAAGTGATAGTCTCTGCTTCACCTTATGCGCGTCCTGCCGATGAACAATATCAACCCGCTCAATCGATGTCCATGCTCGAATTGCACGACAGTCCAGGCTCAAGTTTCGCCGAGAAGATTTCTGACCTCCCTGGCATCGAAGTCCGCTACAACGGATCTGCACCGGCGAGGCCAATGATCCGCGGACTTTCAGACAACGAAGTGCTGGTACTGGAGAACGGTCTGCGAACAGGCGACGTTTCGACGTACGATCCTGCGCATTCCGTGCCGATAGAACCGATGAGCATTTCCCAAATCGAAGTCGTGCGCGGTCCTGCCTCCATTATGTACGGACCGAATACCATTGGCGGACTAATCAACGCGATCACCAACACGATTCCTACCGCGTCGTCACATCCGCTTTCTGGCACAGTCTCTTTATCGGGGAACAGTGGGAGCGATGAATATACGGGTTACTTTAACACTGTTTACAGCGATGGCGGCAGTGCACTCGGCATCTCGGCAGGAGGACTTCATTCACAGGACATCCGCATCCCCCCTGGAAATTATTTTGATGGCGTTCAGAGTTTCAATCTTAGCCGGATTCCTCAATCATTCGATCACACGCAGGAAGAAGGTGCAGGCTACTCATATCAGGGAGATTTCGGAATGGTCGGCATCGGCTACAAGCATTATGAGATGAACTACGGCGTTCCCGGTACACCGCCAAATCCGGATTGGATCGACGATCCTCCGACCACGTCTCTCATAGATCAAACGAAGAACTCCGTCGAGGCACGAAGCCTCTTTGTGATGGACGGCTCTGCGATACAGCAGATCAGAGTGAGCGCAAACTACGTCGATTATAATCATTCGGAATTTCCCACGCTACAGGACTCTACCGGGATTTCCGACCCACAGGCGAACCATTTCCATAAACAGGCGGTCAATGCAATGGTACAGTTCCAGCAACAGCAGCTGGGCCCGTTCCGCGGGACAATAGGACTATGGACCGACATCGAGAATTTGACAATCGAAGGCGAACAGCCGTTAGGACCAAACTCGATCACAACAGGAATTGCCGGCTACCTCTTCGAAGAATATCTGGCGGGCGACGAAACCAGGCTGCAAGCAGGGCTGCGCTATGACTATAACCGCATTCATGCCGTGCCATATTCGGCTTCGCTGGATTCTGCATTCCAGACGATCAACGTCACCCGACTGTCCAATGCCGTTACGGCATCTGTCGGAGCAATCCAGGACTTCTCATCGGGGATAACTGCATCTTTGAGCATCGCCCGCTCTTTCAGGGCACCGACAGTGCAGGAGCTTTTCGCTAACGGAGCGGACGCGGCGAGCAACACGTACTCGATCGGCGACGCAAATCTTACGCCGGAAACGTCCGTCGGCATCGATGCATCGCTGAACGGGAGATTTACAAGTACGTCTTTCGATATTACTCCTTACATAGATTTGATCAGCGACTATATTTACGCATATCTTAGAGGAGACACTATACAGGATCTTCCGGTCCGTCAATTTGCCGCGACGAACGCCCGATTGATGGGTTTCGAAGTAAGCGCCGAGGTCGAGCCTTTCAATTACGTCGTATTTCATGGACAAGCCGATTATGTGAATGCACAAGACACCCGGAACAATGTACCACTTCCCTTCATCCCACCGCTGCGAGGACTGTTCAGAGTAGTGTACCAGAACAACTTGTACTCCGCAACGTTAGAGTGGCGCCTGGCCGCGAGTCAAACAAGGCTCGGTGTCGGCGATACGTACACGGCCGGATACGGCATAATAAATATCGGCACAGGAATCCGATTCAGTCAGGACAACCTCATACATAATATCAGCTTGCATTGCGACAACGTCCTCAACCAGGTCTATCGAGACAACTTATCGGTGATCAAAGATTTTGTGCCGCAGCCCGCAAGAGGTTTTCAATTGAATTACGATCTGGAGTTCTGAGGGAACATTATTTCGTTCGATTGAATCCAGCCCGATGCTCTTATCGGGTTATCAGTCTCTCACTTGCTGGTGGTGTATCAATTTCATTTTTCTTCTTAAACCACGGAGGTACACCGAGGTCGCACTGAGGAAAAATCTGCTACTATGTGTGTTACTCCGTGATATCGTCCGTGCGCCTCCGTGGTTTAACGAATCAATAACAATGATAATTCAAACTGATACACTGCCCACTCCCTTGGATAAAATCCTATCTCCTGTTATTTTCTCTGGATGACAAAATCTAAAGTGGCGGTAATGAAGACTACCCCGGGCACGGTCATCGAAGATTTCCAGCGGCTGGCAGAGCTTGCCGGCATGGAAGATGTGCTCGACAAGAGCTCAACGACGATTCTCAAAGACAATATTTCCTGGCACTTCCCCTTCCCGGCCGCAAATACGACTCCGTGGCAGATGGAAGGAACCGTGCTCGCGCTGAAAAAGTGCGGGTACAATGAAATCGTTGGCGTCCAAAACAAGACTGTCGTCACCAACGCTTTCAAGGGAGAAGACCTCAACCACTATGTGCCAATCTTTCGGAAGTACGACATTCCCGTTCTCTATAATTTCAGGGAAGAAGACATGAAGTGGATCGAGTATAAGCCGAAAGCTCGAATGCACGTGCTGAACGATGTATATCCGGAAGGAATTCATATCCCGGAATATTTCCCTGGGAAAAACATAGTTCATCTTCCGACAGTCAAGACTCATATCTACACTACGACGACCGGTGCGATGAAGAATGCATTCGGCGGACTCCTCAACACGAAGCGTCACTACACGCATTCATGGATTCACAAGACGCTGGTCGACCTGCTTGCGATCCAGAAGGAAATCCACAGCGGGATTTTCGCGGTCATGGACGGAACAACAGCGGGAAACGGTCCCGGTCCGCGAACGATGTACCCGGTCGTGAAAGACTTCATACTCGCAAGTGCGGACCAGGTCGCGATAGATGCAGTCGCTGCAAAAATGATGGGATTCGACCCGATGTCGATTGAATATATTCGAGTTGCTCACGAAGACCGCTTGGGCACCGGCGATCCGAGGGAAATCGAAATCACTGGCGCGGACATATCAGGCGAGTCATGGGGATTTTCCGTCGGGGACAACGGAGCAAGCTTAGTGGGTGATATCCTGTGGTTCGGGCCTCTGAAGAAAGTCCAGAATTTGTTCACGCATACTCCGCTTGTGGGCGCACTGATCTTAGGATCCGAAGTGTACCACGATTATTACCGATGGCCTATGAAAGACAGAAAAATTTTCCAGCACTGGCGGAGAAACACCCATTGGGGCAAGCTATTCCAGCAGTACGAGAGTTCAACGACAAATAAACAAAATTCCGAAGGACATCAATAATTTCTTCGACAATAGTACCAGCGTCTCCGATAGCAAGGTTCTAACCTTTTCTGCAAACATTTATCATCTGCCCGCGCGAGAAAGCTATCCTTTCAGACTTCGAGCCGAGTCCCGCGCCCTTCTCCTCTATGCCTCACCATGCCGGTGATTCCACTCAGAAAATCGGTGCCATCTTCGAGACTATAGTCGGACCAGTAAACTTCCGTCTGAAAGCCAGCCAATATGCCTGCTGATCTTCCATGGCGTATTCTGAAAATCCGGCATCAGGTGACCCACCGTTGAACTTCTACGGCTTCGTCCTAAAAAAATTTCTCCAGACCAAATAGAAACCGGTCAAAACAATTGCCACAGGAACGAGGAAACGCAGTGAGCCGAAGATACGACCGCTGAGATCAAATTCCCCCTTCGCGACCAACATCCCTATCCATCCAACTCCGACAAACAAAACGGCTATCAAGAGGAGGCGCCTTTCCCTACTATTAGAAAAATACAACATCAAGAACGATAATCCCGGGATAATTAAGGCCGAGGGCCATATTTGATCCCACGAACTCGGGACAAAATCATAACAAATAAGAAGCACGAGGAGTCCAGCAAGAAACAACGCCGATCCCCAGAACAACCTGCCATTGTTCGAAGATGCAAAAGCCGTGATTGCCTCAAATCCTCCGACCACAAGAACAAGAAAAGCAATTATCTTTTCGAGATTCAGATTGAGAACTCCGGCCCGGCTCATCAGCAACAGCACGCCAATCGCAAAGAGCAAGACTCCCAACAGAAATGCTCCGGAGTCGGTCCGCTTGTTAACGGTATGATCCATCAAATCTTCTCCTTGGGAATAACTAAAGCACATACGAAGTAAAGAATCATTGCCACCCCGAACGACGCCAACGCAAGCAAGACGACGCCCAGCCTCACGAGCGTCGAATCGATACCAAGGTATTCGGCCAATCCTCCGCAAACGCCTGCAACTTTCACATCCCGAATCGATCGAAACAGCCTTTTCTTCTCGCTCGGTTCTCGAAGCCCGGAAGAAAATTCATCAGCTTGAGAAGACTCCTTCACCCCAGTGTCCTCCTCAGTTTCCCGTTCTCTTCCCATCAGGAGCAGGCTTCCAATCAAAATGAGAATAATCGGCAACGCAAACTGTCCCATCAATCGCAGATCGAAGATTCCAAACCATGGCAACGAGATATTATAATGATAGAAGAGAAGAATGATCCCGATGATAAAGATCACGACCCCTGTCATGATGCCGGCGTCTGATCCTTTCTTGCGTGAAGTCTCCGGTGAGCTTTCAGCTGACCCGGATAGGCTCGGTGGCTTCATCGGCATGACTATCATTGCAACAATGTAAAAGACGACTCCCGCACCAAAGCTCAAGATAGTGAACGCAACGAGAGTAAGTCGAACAACAGTGGGATCGGTGTCTAAGTAATCGGCAATTCCCGAGCACACTCCGTCGATCATTCTGTCAGATGTCGACTTATACAGCTTCCTCGCCTTTTGCTTTCGTCCCGACTGTTGTTCATCCATTGAGCTTGACTAGGACATTATTTCGTCAGATGTTGACTAGCTGGGTTGTCATGGCCATTCAGTGACAGAGGATCATTCGTGCCTACCACCGTGATCAACTGCTCACTTTTTCACTTTTATGATTTCGTCCTCGGTGACAATATAATCAACCCTGACATCCGATTCGGTCGGCTCGATCGAGTCGACGATTTGAAACTTATATGCGAGAGCCACCTTAGGTTTGTTTTGATTCCGCAACAGCCCGTCGTAATATCCAAACCCCCATCCGATCCTGTTTCCCGCTCTGTCAACTGCGACAGCGGGGACAATGAAGATTTCGACTTCTTCCATGGCAATGGCTGAGAAGACTTTCGGCTCTTTTATTCCGAACGGGCCTTCCGTCAAATCACCTAGATTCATGAGCTCTGATGAATCTAAAGTCCTCTCTTTCTTATCAATGATGACCGGAAGGGCTATTCGCTTGCCGCGGGCGAACGACCTCGCGATCAACATGATCGTATCGACTTCGTTCGGCTTGGAAGCGGCATAAGTGTGCACAAGCCCGGCGTTCCTGTACTCCGGCAAATTTTCAAGTTGCGTCAAAACAAGCTTGCTCCTCTGCAGAGCTTCCTCTTCGGACAACTGCTCGCGAATCTCCAGAATCGTCTTTCTGATTTTCTCTTTCTCAGTCAAGTGACTTGTCTCCTAATTCGCGATGCTGCTGCAGACAATAAATTTGACCATGAAGCTCGCGGAGCTTCGCCACGTTTCTTGCTGGCCGAATTCTTTTTGCGGATAAAGATTGTCTCGTGCATCCTTGCGTTCTTTGTGATTAAGGAATATCTCGGAATCGCTCCCGAGCCTTCTAAGGTCTACTTATGATTGTTAATTTCTATTGACTCGTCCCGGAAAATATGTTGTGCCGTTCCGACATGTGTTCAAGCTGCATCAGAACTTTATCCCGCCGCTCAGAAGAACATACTACGCGGCGATGACCGAAAGCACAACCGTCGATGAACTCATTTTGTGATTAGTCCGTCCCGCCTCTCTTCCGAAGGAATCCTCTACGAGGTCATAGGCCCTTCGGAACAATCCCGGGAGAAGGTCTTCAACAAGAATATTACAAAAGAATTAGACAAATGCAAACCAGAATCAGAGCAAGCGTGCTAATTTTCGGGTGATGAGGTTGTGGCAAGTTGCCGAAATAAATAAGGATGTTGAGATTGTCGGGGTCACGGAATAAAAAGAGGGCAATAGGCTATTCCGCCTTGTTAAATTCTGCTTCCAATTTTAATT
>Ga0326728_10026915_pt1 | contig 10117 bp, 8 predicted proteins | sample MB3enrmetagenome_FD_207602 | JGI IMG/M metagenome (GOLD analysis project Ga0326728, IMG submission 207602) | Lab enriched peat soil microbial communities from McLean, Ithaca, NY, United States - MB31MN | ecosystem: Environmental > Terrestrial > Soil > Wetlands > Peat | place: USA: New York... | reverse complement strand
CCTCGAAAAAGTCGTGCTCTCGCGCGCGGTGCGCTGGCACATCGAAAGCCGCATTCTGGTGTACGGGAAGAAGACCGTTATTTTCGATTAGCGTTTGCCGCCCGGCGAAGTAAGCGGCGGCCGAGGCGGGGCTACTTCTCGGGCGCGCCGAGCGGGCGGACGGCGCGGACAGGCTGTTTGTTGAAGCCGAAAATCTTGGCCAGCAGACCCGGATCCCAGTGCGAATCTTTCAACTGGTCAAAGGTGATTATCTGCGCGCCGACGGCCCAGTGCATGCCTAACATCCCGCCGGGAGAAGCGTCGAAGCGTCCCTCGGGATCCACAACCACCCAATCGTCCTTGTTCAGTACCACCAACCGGGCAAGCTCGCTTCCGCTTGCCGGGTCCCAGACGCGCGCGCTGCCATCCGCACTCGCGGACGTGAGCGTGCGCCCGTCGGGGCTGAAGGCTACAGAAGTGACTCCATCGGTGTGGCCAGCCAGAGTGCGGAGTTCCCGGCCGGTCGCGACATCCCACAGCTTGATCGTCTTGTCAGCGCTTGCTGAGGCGAGCGTGCGCCCGTCTGGGCTGAAGGCAACGGAAAGGACCCATCCCGTGTGGCCAGTCAGGGTGCGCAGTGCGTGGCCGATGGCGACGTCCCACAGAATAATCGTATCGTCTTGGCTTCCCGAGGCCAGCATGCGTCCATCGGGGCTGAAGGCGACGGACTTGACCCCGTCAGTGTGGCCGGCGAGCGTGCGGAGTTCGTGCCCGGTTGCAACGTCCCACAGCTTTATCGTCTCGTCGAAACTTCCCGAGGCCAGCGTGTGCCCGTTGGGGCTGAAGGCAACGGAGGTGATCAAACTCGCGTGGCCGGAGAGCGTGCGCAGCTCCAGCCCCGTCTTAGAGTCCCAAAGTTTGACCGTGAAGTCCGCACTCCCCGAGGCAACTGTGCGCCCGTCCGAACTGAAGGCGACGAAATCGAGCGGGCCAGTATGGCCGACCAGAGTGTGCAGTTCCTTCCCGCTTGCCAGGTCCCACAACCTGACCGTATCGTCCCAGCTTCCCGAGGCCAGCGTGTGCCCGTCCGGGCTGAAGGCAACGGAAGTGGTTTCGTCGGTATGGCCTGCCAGGGAGCGGAAATCCCGCCCGGTTGCGAGATCGCACAGGAGGACCGTGCCGTCCGCGCATCCCGAGGCGAGCGTACGCCCGTCCGGGCTGAAAGCCACTGAAAGTGGCCATTGCGCGTAGCCGGGCAGGATTCGGAGTTCTCGCCCGGTCGCGGGGTCCCAAAGCTTGATCGATTTGTCGTCGCCTCCCGAAGCGAGCGTGTGCCCATCCGAGCTGAAGGCGACAGAACGGACCCAGTCCGCATCGGCGGCAAGCGAGCGGAGTTCCCGATCGGTCGCAAGATCCCACAGTTTGACCGTGCCGTCCTTGCTTCCCGAGGCGAGGGTGCGCCCGTCCGGGCTGAATGCGACGGAGTAAACGGCGTCGGTGTGGCCGGTGAGTGTGCGGAGTTGCTGCCCGGTCGCGACGTCCCACAGCTTGATTGTCTTGTCGGCGCTTGCGGAGGCGAGCGTGCGTCCATCGGGACTGAAGGCGACCGAAACGACCAGGTCCGTGTGGCCCGTCAGCGTGCGGAGTGCTTGTCCTGTCGCGACGTCCCACAACTTGATCGTGCTGTCGATACCTCCAGATGCGAGTGTGCGACCGTCTGGGCTAAAGGCAACAGAAGCGACGAGCGAGGTATGGCCGGCCAGGGTGCGGATCTGCTGTCCAGTCGCGACGTCCCATAGCTTGGCGGTGCCATCCTCATCTCCGCACGCGAGCGTGCGCCCGTCGGGGCTGAAGACCACTGAGAACACACCGCCGGCGTCACCTGCCAGGGTGCGGACTTCCCGCCCGGTCGCGACGTCCCACAGCTTGGCCGTACCGTCCATGCTCCCCGAGGCGAGAATCCGCCCATCGGGGCTAAAAGCGACGGAACCGACCCAATTCGTGTGGCCGGTCAGGGAGCGGAGTTGCTGGCCAGTGGCGACATCCCACAGCTCGGCCGTGCCGTCCATGCTTCCCGAGGCAAGCGTGCGTCCGTCCGGGCTGATGGCGACAGAAATGACCCACGCCGTGTGGCCCCGCTCGACCACGAGTTCGGGTTTCTGCGCGCTGGCCGGGAGACACGCCGCCAGCACAAACGTGACGATGAATGCTGGGAGGAGTTTCTTTCGCATGTCGGCCTCGGGTGCGAATCGAAGTTTGTTCAAGGCTATGTGCTGGCGATACGGTTGTCAAACTTCAGGCGACGCCGCTGCAAGACAAGAATGGCGACCTGAAGGTCGCCGCTACGAGAATGACATTATGGCGTGTGGCCAAGCCGACAGCTGTCCCGCCCGGCAAAGTGCGCCGGGCTCAGGATGACAAAGTTTTAGGCGCTCGCGCCTAAAACTTTGTCACTTCGGAGAAGCGGAAGCCGCGGATCTTCATCGCGGGGACGACCATCTCGAAGGATTCCTCGCCGGCGGAACGCACGGCGGGGCCGAGGGCTTCGACGTTCGAGAGCATTTCCAGAACGCCCTGATTGAAACGGAAATTGCGCAGGCCGCCGGCCACGCGTCCGCCTTCGACCAGAAACGTGCCGTCGCGCGTCATGCCGGTGAGAACTTTCTCGTAAGGGTCCACTTCGCGGATGTACCAGAGCCGCGTGACGAGGACGCCGCGATCCGTCGTCGCCACCATTTCGTCCACGGAAGTCTTGCCGCCCTCGAAGACGAGATTGAAAGGGGCTTCGCCGTATTCGTTCGGGAGCGAGAAACCGTGGCCCGTGGGACGCGTTTTCATTTTCTTCGCAGTGGCGCGGGAATAGACGAGATTGCGCGGCACGCCGCGATCCACGAGCAAAACCTTCCGGCGCGGGACGCCTTCGCCATCGAACGGCGGCCCGCTTTGCAACGGATGGTAAACGTCGTCGGTGAGCGTGATGTTCTCGCCCAAAACTTTTTTCCCCATGCGATCGTTGAAGCAGGAGCGCTTATCGAGAATGGCCGTGCCTGCGAAATCGTAAAAAAGAAACCCGACGAGATCGAGCACGGCCGCGGGCTCGAGGATGACGGTCCACGGACCGGGAGCGGCTTCGCGCGGATTGCGCGTGGCCGCGGCCGTGCGGCTGGCGCGTTCGGCGAGCGCCATGGGGTCCACATCGGAGATATCGGGCGCGTTGGCCTTGGCCCAGCCGGAAGAATCGGATTCGAGCATGGTGACGGAGAATTCGGCGCGCGTCTGGCGATGCGCGGCGACGAGGCCGCGCGAGTTCGCGAGAAGCGAAGCCGTGGCGCCGGTGGTGAAAATGCCGGCGGCGGTCTGCTTGCGGGCGGCGGCGAGCTTCGCGACTTTGACGACGGCGCGCGCGCGCTCATCGGGACTGGCGCCGGCGGTATCGGCGAAATACCGCGAGACCTTCGCGTACTTCTGCTTGCCCAGCATGGGCAGCACGTCTGGATTTTTCCGCTGGCTCTTCGCGAGCGTCACGGAGGCAGCCACGGCGCGGCGAAGCGATTCATCGTCGGTCTTGTTCGTGGTGGAGCGCGCCATGCGGCCGTCGAACACGGTGCAGATGGAGACGGAGAGCGACTGCTCGGCGACGTTCTGGTGGATCGTGTTGTTGGCGAAGCGCGTGAGGGCGTCCACCGTGGCGGAGATGTCAACTTCGGTTTCGTCGGCGTCGGAGAAGCGCAGGATTCTTTCGGCGATGCGGCGCAGCTCGGAATCGGACGGCAGATGCGCGGCGGCAACGGCGGGGCCGCGCTTCGTGCGAGCGGATTTGCGCGCGGGGCTCATGATTTGGCGAAGGCGGCTCCGAGTTTTATGCTGCGGAAGCGCGCAGGCGATGCGCCGTGGCCCGTGCCCATCGTCTGCATGGGCTGGCCCTTGCCGCAATTGGGCGTGCCCCAAAGCGTCCAATGATCGCGGGAACAAATGGCGTCGCAACTGTTCCAAAATTCGGTGGTGATGCCGCTGTAGCTGGGATTTTTCAGCATGCGCGTTTTCTTGCCGCCCTTGATCTCCCAGCCGATTTCCGTGGAGAACTGAAAATGATAGCGGCGATCGTCGATGGACCAGGAGCGATTGGTTTCCATGAGAATGGCGTCGTCCGTGTCCGCGATGAGATCGTCGTAGCGCCACGTGCCGGGGAGGAGGCTGATGTTCGTCATGCGAATGATGGGCAGGCGATTCCAACTCTCGGTGCGCATGGTCCCGCCGGAGCGCGCAAGGCCGATGGCGGGCGCAGTCTCGCGACTCGAGAGATAGCCGGTGAAAAGGCCGGCCTTGATGATGTCCGTGCACTGCGCGGGAACGCCTTCGTCGTCGTAACCGAACGTGCCGAGGCCGGGACCGTGCTCGAGGCGCGCGTCGGCGACGACGTTCACGATGTCCGATGCGTAGCGAAGCGTGCGCAATTTATCGAGCGTAAGGAAACTCAGGCCGGCGAAATTGGCTTCCATGCCGAGGACGCGGTCCAGCTCGATGGGATGGCCGATGGATTCGTGAACCTGCAAGCCGAGCTGCGAGCTTTCGAGAATGATCGTCTTCGTGCCTTCGGGCGATTGCGGCGCGCGATGCAAAGCGACGGCCTGCTCGGCGACGCGCGAGGCGTTGCCGACGAGATCGAACGACTCGACGAGTTCGTAGCCTGCAAGCTGGTACTGTCCGCCGAAACTATTGGGATACGAGCGCTTCTGAATTTCGCTGCCTTGAAAACTCGTGGCGACGATGCCCGCCCCGGATTGCATTTTGATCTGCTGAATTTTGGAGCCGAGCGTCGAGGCGAACACTTGCTCGATGCGGCGAAATGCCATCGAGGTTTCGGCGATGGTCACCCCTTTGACGCGCGACATCGCGCGATCCGCGGCGAGCAGGAGTTCGAGCTGGCGTTCGATGGGGATGCGGAACGGATCCTTAACGTAGGGATTCTGCCAGGTGTCCACGAACGCCTGCTCGGGGACCATGACGACGTCCGCGAGTTTGGCGAGCGCGGAAGCTTTGGCGATGGCGACGGCCTCGGCGGCGCAGGCCTGAACGCCTTCGCGCGTGAGGCGATCGGTCGCGGCGAAGCCCCAGGAGCCACGCACGAGAACGCGAATGCCGATGCCGAGCGATTCCGATTCGGCGAGCGTGCCGACCTGGCCGTTCTTCGTGGTGAGATCGCGGAAGCGAATGTCCATGACGCGCGCGTCGGCGTAGGAAGCGCCGCGTAGCTTGGCGGTTTCGATGGCGGAAGTGGCGAGGTCGAGCAAAGAAGCATTTTCCGGGATGCGCGGGCGAGGCGTCAAGCGATGTTGCGCGATGGCGCAAAGATTCTCCGAGATGATTTATGATGGGACGGGGGGCGCGCGATGGACGAAATCCGAATTCGAGCGGCGGAGCGAGGCGATCTGCCGAGGCTCACCGAGATCTACAACTACTACGTCGAGAACACGCCGATCACGTTCGACATCGAGCCGTACACGGTGGAGCGCCGCGGGAAATGGTTCGAGCAATTCGGCAGCGCGGGCCGGCACCGGCTAGTGGTGGCGGAGGAGCGCGGCGTCGTGCTGGGCTACGCGGGCACGACGCGGTTCCGGCCGAAGGCGGCGTACGACACGACCGTCGAGACGACGATATATTGCGCGCCAGACGCAGTTGGAAAAGGAATCGGCAGCAGGCTCTATGCGGCACTGTTCGAGGCGATCGCCAGCGAAGACATTCGCCGCATCGTGGCCGGCTACACGCTGCCGAATGCGGCGTCCGCGGCGCTGCACCAACGATTCGGATTCAGACAAGTGGGCGTGTTCAGCGAGGTCGGGCGAAAATTCGGGAAGTATTGGGACGTGGCGTGGAATGAAAGATATCTGTTCCATGTGTAGAAAAGGACTTGCGAAAGGTTCCAGTGGCTCCCCCGATGAAGAGGGGACTGAAGGTCTTTCAGAGCCTCCCTTTGCGCACCTCCGGTCGGCATTGAGGCTCGACCGGTTCAGCCTGAGGGACAAGTGCACCCGGAGAAGCTAACTTCTAGCTGGACTAAATTTCGGGGAGCAGGTCAGGATAAAAAGCACTCAAAAAGAGAGGAGCTCCCAGGCATGAGTATTTTTAATGAAATCTATAACAGGAGTGAAGCTGAGGGAAACAGAATCGTATGTGCGTACGTCAAAAGCGGCTATGACGTCAACGCAAAACACTATAATGGAAAATCATTGCTCTTTGCAGCAGCATCAATGGGCCTAGCTGATGGTGTTAGGAAATTGATCGCTGCAGGCGCTGATATTAATACAGCACACGACGGATACACGCCTTTACTTGTAGCTTTAGGTAATGGGGAGTTTGAAGTATGCAAGGTTTTGATTCAAGCGAAGGCCGATGTTAATTTGCGAGTGACACGATCTGGTCAATCGGCTTTAAGCTTAGCCGCAGAACGGGGGCTCAAAGACATTGTGCTTCTGTTACTTAGGGCTAAAGCTGACATCGGCTCCACTGATAATAAGGGTCTCACGGCTCTTGATCATGCGACCCGAAATGGACACGCTGAGGTAGTCGAACTCCTTACGATGGCAAGGAAGCCGCGGTGGAAATTCTGGTGAGGCTGTTTCCACCTTTCCAGGGTATTTCCTCGAGTGAAAGGATATAGCAAAATGGGTTTTCTAAGTAATTTGTTTGGCAAGAAGCAGGGGCGCGCAGAAATTGATCAGGTCGTGGATGAAAGATCGGGCGATACTAAATTGCATGAAGCTTGCGAACATGGTGCAGTTGAGGAAGTAAGGAACTTACTTAAGCAAGGTGCAGCCGTCAATATCACTAATAAATTCGGTGCGACTCCACTTGATTTGGCATACGCGAATGGCGTTGGCTCTAAACACTGGCGCATTTTCGCTGAAATTGCTCAATTGCTTAAATCAAAGGGCGGCAAAACGAGGAAATGGACCGGCGCAACTTTTTAGATAAGTTCCAGAGGCTTCCCCGATGCAGAGGGAACTAAAAGGCCGTTGCGGATTGCCAGTTAACCGAGCGTGTTGGCGCCGTTGACGGCGATTTTCTGGCCGGTGATGAAATTCGCGGCGTCGGAGGCGAGGAAGGCGACGGCTTCGCCGATGTCCTCGGGCACGCCCATGCGGCGCATGGGAACTTGGGCGGCGTAGGCGTCCTTAGCGGCCTGGGGATCGTTGGCGTGGCGATCGGTGGGGATCCAGCCCGGCGAGACGAGATTCACGGTGATGCCCCACGGAGCGAGCTCGTTGGCCCAGGAGCGCGTCTGACCTAGCTGCGCGCCCTTGGCGGAAACGTAGTTCGCAAATTCGGGCACGCCGCGGTCGAAAACCTCCGAGCCGATTTGAATGATGCGGCCGTAGCGGCGCTCCTTCATCGGTCCGACGACAGCCTTCACAAGCAGCAGCGGGCTCTTCACGAAAAATTCCAACTGATCGAGGCAGTCGCGCCACGTCATTTTTTCGATGGCGATGAAGGGCTGCGGGCCGGTGGCGTTGGGCACGAGAATGTCCACGGGGCCGAAACGCGCGCGAACTTCGCCGACCAGGCGATTGACTTCGGCTTCGTCGCGGACGTCGGCGCGGAAGATCCCGGCTTCTCCTCCGGCGGCGCGAATGCCCTGCGCCACGCGCTCGGCCTTATCGGGGCTGGCGAAATAATTGACGGCGACTTTCGCGCCGCGCTTGCCGAGAGAATGCGCGATCGCGGCGCCGAGTCCGTGAGAGGAGCCGGTAACGAGAGCAACGCGGCCGGAAAGTTCAGACATGGCAGACGGAAGTATAGCCGAAAGTTCGCGCGGAGGAGCCAGAGACGAAGCCCGCGCGCGGAATTCGGCGGCGGTTAAGTGCCCTCGGACCAGGAGGCGAGGTACTGCTCCTGCTCCGGAGAAAGGCGATCGGCGTGGATGCCCATGGATTCCAGCTTGAGCTTGGCGATGTGGCGGTCAATCGCCTCGGGCACGGGATAGACCTTGCACTCGAGTTCGGAAGCGTGCTTGACGAGATATTCGGCCGCGAGCGACTGGTTGGCGAAGCTCATGTCCATGACGGCGGCGGGATGCCCTTCGGCGCTGGCGAGATTGATGAGGCGGCCCTCGCCGAGAAGATAAATCCGGCGGCCGTCCTTCATGGCGAATTCCTCGACGAACGGGCGCGCGGGGCGCCTGGAACTCGACAGTTTTTCGAGCGCGGGGATATCGATCTCGACGTTGAAGTGCCCGGAATTGGCGACGACCGCACCGTCTTTCATGCGCTCGAAATGCTCCGCAGCGATCACGCTCTTGTTGCCGGTGACCGTGACGAAAATGTCGCCGATCTTGGCGGCTTCGGACATCGGCATGACGCGGAACCCGTCCATCACGGCTTCGAGCGCGCGCACGGGATTGACTTCGGTGACGATCACGTCGGCACCCAGGCCCTTGGCGCGCATGGCGACGCCGCGCCCGCACCAGCCGTAGCCGGCGACGACGAACTTCAGGCCGGCGATCAGAAGATTCGTAGCGCGCAAGATACCGTCAATCGTGGATTGCCCGGTGCCGTAGCGATTGTCGAAGAGATGCTTGGTCAGGGCATCGTTGACGGCGATGACGGGATACTTCAGCGTTCCGTCGTTGGCCATGGCGCGCAGGCGAATCACGCCCGTGGTGGTTTCCTCCGTGCCGCCGATGACTCCGGGGACGAGATCGGTGCGTTTGGTGACGAGCGTGGTGACGAGATCGGCGCCGTCGTCCATGGTGATTTGCGGGCGATGATCGATGGCGGCGTTGACGTGCGCGTAGTACGTGGCGTTGTCCTCGCCCTTGATGGCGTAGGTCGGAATCGAATAGTCCTTCACGAGGCAGGCGGCGACTTCATCCTGCGTGGAGAGCGGATTCGACGCGCAGAGAACGACCTCGGCGCCGCCGTCGCGCAGCGTGACCGCCAGATTCGCAGTCTCGCTGGTGACGTGCAAACACGCCGACAGCCGCACGCCCTTGAGCGGCTGCTCCTTGATGAATCGCTTGCGGATCAATTGCAGGACCGGCATCTGCTGGTTCGCCCATTCCATCTTGCGTTTGCCGTGCTCGGCCAGGGCGAGATCTCTCACATCGCCGGCCATTTGATTCGTTGGGGTCACGCGAATCCTCCCTAGAAGTACAACAAATAAGATTAGCCGCTGCCATGGCGGCAGGGTGCGCGGCGGCTGCGGCCGCCCACGCGACTCCGGCTCGCCCCGCGCTGGTGCGCGGCGCTATTTCCTGGCAACTTCCGCAGTGCCGCGCAGCCCCGCTTCCTTGCGAAGCTGTTCCGCCTTGTCGGTGCGCTCCCACGTGAATCCGGGTTCGGAGCGGCCAAAATGGCCGTACGCGGCCGTGGGCCTGTAAATCGGGCGGCGCAAGTCGAGCGATTCGATAATTCCGCGTGGATTCAGTTTGAAGGTGGCGCGGATGAGATCGGTGATCTGCTCGTCGGGGATGACGCCGGTGCCGAACGTATCGGCCATGACGGAAACCGGCTCGGCGACGCCGATAGCATACGCGAGCTGAACTTCCACCTTGCGCGCAACACCCGCGGCCACGAGATTCTTCGCCACGTAGCGCGCCATGTAGCATGCGGAGCGATCGACCTTGGTCGGATCCTTGCCGGAGAGCGCGCCGCCGCCGTGACGGCTGTAGCCGCCGTAGGTGTCCACGATAATCTTGCGGCCGGTCAAGCCCGCGTCGCCCATCGGGCCGCCGACGACGAAACGCCCGGTCGGATTGATATAAAACTTCGTGCGCTTGTCGATCAAGGATTCGGGAATGACGCGTTCGATGACTTCGCTCCGTACAACTTCGTGCAGCTCCTCGTTGGAAACCTTGTCACTGTGCTGGGAGGAAACCACGACGGCCTCCACGCGCAACGGGCGGCCGTCCACGTATTCCACGGTGACCTGCGATTTGCCGTCGGGGCGAAGGAAATTCACCTGGCCGCTCTTGCGAACTTCGGCGAGCCGGCGGACAAGCTTGTGAGCCAGGAGGATGGGCAAGGGCATAAGCTCGTCGGTCTCGTCGCAGGCAAAACCGAACATCAGCCCCTGGTCGCCCGCACCGCCGGTGTCAACGCCCATGGCGATATCCGGCGACTGGCGCTTGATGGAAGAAATG
>Ga0326728_10026913_pt1 | contig 10119 bp, 7 predicted proteins | sample MB3enrmetagenome_FD_207602 | JGI IMG/M metagenome (GOLD analysis project Ga0326728, IMG submission 207602) | Lab enriched peat soil microbial communities from McLean, Ithaca, NY, United States - MB31MN | ecosystem: Environmental > Terrestrial > Soil > Wetlands > Peat | place: USA: New York... | reverse complement strand
AGAAAATCTTCAACCCCTTCTTCACCACCAAAGCACAAGGCCAAGGACTAGGCTTAGCTGTGTGTAGGCGACTGGTCGAAGCTCAGGGCGGAACAATCACTGTAGCGAGCATGCTGGGTAAGTGTTCAACCTTCACCGTCACAATCCCACTGAACAAAGGAGGGAGCTGATTTGGATAGAGGAAGCGTTGCGGCAGATGTGTCCAATATCTTGGACTACAGGATAACGGCTCACTCGTTAGATTCGGGTTATTTGTTCAATGAAACGGTGCGACGCTTTCTTTTGTTTCGGAGGAGCACGAACTCTTAGCCGGGCATTCTCAAGGACGGATTACCGCCGTTTCTGTAGAATTCATGCTGATAATTGGTTTGTGACCCCCCCGATGACGAAAAAGATTGTCAAAACGCAGGTTATCTGCGCTTATCCATTTCGATGTGTAGTCCTGGGTGTTGAGTGAAGCGATTCGGAACTGGTGCTTCACCTTGCCGTTCCGTTCGGTGGATTTCATTTCGAATATGCCGTCGAAGAGCGGCTTAAGCGTGTTCACGAAATTTGGCGGGTGGACGTCCTCTTCTAAAGTCATTACGCTAGGTACGTGGTCTTTGCGCAGACGTGCGGTCAGGATCTGTAGAAACTTGTAGGTCGCGGCAGGACCGGCTTCTAGACATAGTGTGGTTATGGAATCAAGTGCAAAGGCGTAGCTTTGCATATCTAATCGAGCTCTGTCAATTACTACACTAACGTCGCCTAAGCTCAGCCCGTTAGCTGACCATGTCGCCGCTGGGTCTTTCTCGCCGAGACGCCACGAGTAGGCGTCGACGATTCGGAGAAGGCTTGCTAAGGTGCTCTTCGAGTGCTTTGAGAGAAGTTGGAGATGATGTGAAGGCGGGTGATCAGTGATAACGTAAAGACATGCTGTCTGCTCTTGTAGGTGTTCGTATAGGAACCGTAGGACGTAGCTGGTCTTGCCCGAGGTTGGTGGACCGCTCAGCAACCACACACCCTCGGAAACATTCCCTTTCGTGAGTTGATCTGCGCCGGGAAACATGTCTCAAACTACCTTCTTTTCAAGAAGCGGAGCGATCCCCCGCATTACGTTGGAAACCATGTATTCATGATCTGTTCTCCATTGTCCGTTCTGGAAAGGATCGGAGTCAAAGGCCCAACGGAAACTGGACAAATAATCGCACCAGAACATCTCCACGGAAGAACAATGCCTCTTCAAGATACTGCACACGATAGGAATGTCTAATGATGAAAGAGTTGCGTAAAGCACGAACCCGTCTTGCTCAGGAAGGACAGTACACTGGAAGGGCAACTCTGATACCGCCGCCGAGACCTGTTTCACGATACGAAAGTTACATTTGCAACGGAAGAGCGCGATCGACGCTAGACCCGTTAAGAATGCACCGGCTCTCACCCTGTAGCCTATAATCACTTGTTCTGACCTTAAGAAATCTAGTCTACGGCTTAAGGTGGATTCCGAAACCCTTGCGTGCAGGGCCATTTCACGTTGAGTTCTGAGCATGTCAAAAGACACTTCGCTTAGAATTCGTATGTCCGTAATATCCAGTCGGTCGAGGATTGATGGCAAAGGGGCACTTGGAGGAGAAGGATCTGAGCGCCAGCTCTGCTCCCAAGCCCTCCAATCAAACATCCACCCTTTTCCTGGAGTGTAACGGGAATAGTCAGTTTCAGAAAAAGGCATGACGGCGTTAGCAATTGGAAAGTGGAAATCGTAGCTCTCTATTCTTCCCAAGCCTACTAGATTCTCGAACAATTCTAGCAGCAACGCAGTTGTGCCGGGAGGAATTGCGAATCTAGCAAATAGCCCGCTCTGGGAGCCCAAACAACGAATGCGATACTGCGTGTACGGATGCTCAAGACAAAGAGCTTCAAGGAGCGGCCATGAATCAGGTTGGCAGCGAAGTAGACAGGCAACCGATTCCAAACCTACCCTACTATAATTCACTTGGGCTGAAATCCCCAAGAGATTTCGCTCCTTCTTCAACCGTTCAATGCATCTCGCCACACTCTCGCGCGAGACACCTAGGCGACGCGCAACAGCCGTGTCCGATTGAAGCGGATTACTTCCGAGGTGCGAAAGCAAGGTCAGCTCGAATTTATCCATATCTTGCTCCCTCATTCATCGCTGCCGCAAAAAATGAGAATCCTAGCTAGGAGTAAACACCCTAGCTAGTAACTCTTAGGGTCATCCAGGAGCTGGGCCTGACATTGGGCCAGCGCCGCCACCGCACTTTGGATCGTTCGAGAAGTGGAACGAGTCAGCTCCGAATCTGTTGAAGCACTGCCCGCCGGGATTCCCATTACCATTCGTACCGCCCTGTCCGTTGGCTGCACCTGTACTAGAGCACGCGAATACTAGACTGGCTTGTATCATACTCACAGCGATGACTACGGCGAGTAGTAGACCCAAGGTCTTCAAATTCTTCCGCAGTTTGTTTTCACCCGCATGCGAGAACCGCTTTTTATCGCATTAACTTCGTGTCACAGGAGATCAAGACGCAACATTACGTATCAGTCTGATGTTTGAGTGAGAAAACTCAGCTGGTCTTTACATTGACCTACTCGAAGCTTTACAAACATCAAATCGTTGCAATTTCGCATGTTTGTTGAAGTTCTGTAACATTTGATTTTTCAATCTCGACACAAAATTGTCACCTGACATTTACGACTTACAGAACAACATGCTCCTCCGGCTTCCGTTCGATCAATAGAGAATTAACGGCAGCTCTTGAATTGTCTAGACACTCAATCGAGAGTTAACCCGCACGATGATCAATGCCCATTTCATGCGAACGTGAGTGAGCCTGCAATTTCCGATTGTACAACTGCGGACATCATAATTCCGATCGTCGTTCTGATCTTGATAATACAGTTAGTGTTGTTGGTATAACTCCAACTGCTGTGAATTGCTAGGTGTTCTCGGCAGTCTAAAAGTATACTCTACTAGCTACCCTATGAAAAATACTGTAGCGGCTTCTAGAGTATACTAGTATACTACCGTAAAATGAACCAACGCGTCACATCAACGTCTCTCCGCCCCGAAGGGACGCGTAAAGTGTGTGTGCGCACCATGCAAGCCTTTGAATGGCGCTGATTCGTCCTGTTACCTTGTATCAAAACAGCATAATCGTATTGCTAGAGGTTTAGCATCGTAACTATTTCCGCGGCTATTCTTGCCAACTCAATCTCCAAATGGCGAAGATTAGGTTTGGACAATTTCGCATCAGCTTCGGCGAGAAATTGTTTTGCATCTTTCTCGTATTGGGACACAGCTGGTTTCAGAATATCGCTATAGCTTCTTACCCAACTCTTGGTTTCGGCGTCCATGTCGGATTTGAGTGAATCTAATGCGGATAGAGCTTCGTCGGCTCTGTGCTTCAGATCGTCTATGTGTTTGCTGAAGTGTCCGCTGGCAACCGGTCTTATGTTCTCTTCCTGAAGGAACTCATCCAATCTGTGTTTGTAATGTTCCAAGATATTCTTCAAGAGTTCGCGATCTATTGCCATACCTACAACACGACGCGCGAGGGAATAAAAACAACACTACGCTCAAAGACTCTGCTATGTCGAAGCGATAATAATTCGATGGAGATCAAATGGAAATCTCTCTTGAGGAGATTGTGCACATTCCGCAACCAATTGGCCGGAATCCGGAGTTCAAATTCAGTCGCCCGCACCAGGGATAGCACACACACACGACCAACCTAACGGTCCGATTTACGACGCTCGCACCAGTAGATACACACACCAAAAAAAATACGTACTAACGTCCGGTCCGATTTTGAACGCCCGCACACCTGTGTGAGAATGGACGGGTTGTCAGCGGACTCTAAGGAAATCGGAAATACCGTTCTTTCGTCGTAAACACAAAACCAGAGCAATCGTGGTCGTTAGGAATATCGCTTGCGCGAAAGGAAACTCAGGCAACTGCAAGGAACTTGTTGGTAGGATTGCTAATCCGATGCGATCCATGCTCTCATCTTGAGAGTTCACTCCTTCTCCCGTATAATACACGTAGTAGTGATTACCAACGGCCACCATGTCTGGCGACCAATCACCTCCCCACCCATTCCAATTCCAACTGCTAAAATTCCCACTCGGTGTTACGATTGGATTACCACCGAAGGGAGTCCAATGAACACCATCTGTTGAAGTAGCAACACCAATAGCTCCAGTATTATTTTCACCAGCATTCTCCTCACTCCCATTCTCACCTGAATAAACCGCGACGAACATGCCATTTGAGTACGAAACGCTTCCCAACTGTTGCATTATTCTCTTAGCATCCCATCCGTTTGTTGGAATCACTGGAACAATGGCCTTCCTCGTTTGTGTCCAGTGAATGCCGTCCTCCGAAGCTGCCATCCCGTACTCTGAAAGAAACATGCCTTGAGAAGGTGTCGAATTTTCTTGACCATGGAAGTACATGATGTACGAGGAACCAGCGTGCACCACCGTCGCTCCGTAGACCTGAAAAGCGTCCCACGACATGGAAGAGGGACCGAGAACAGGATTACTCGAATACCTTGTCCAAGTAATTCCATCTGGAGAAGTTGCGTAGCCAATCTGTTCAGGATTGCCCGACGAGTACCCATCCCCGGTGTACCACATCTTGTAAACACCGTCTTCGAATATTACGTACGGAAGAAAAACATCGTTTGAGTCCCATTGTTCTCCGCGTGAACCATTGAACACGGGATTGTGCGCATAGCGCGTCCAAGAGATTCCATCATTTGAAGTGGCTAAACCAATAGCCTCCCCCTTAGGGCTAGCACCCTCATACCACATCATGAAGGAAGAACCATTGTAAATGACACTAGGAAAACCAACTCCACTCGCATCCCAACCTTTTCCAACATCCAGTACAAGTTGACCTTGTACCGCCGCGCTTCCATGAGGCAGCACGATTCCGAATAGTAGTATAATCAGCATCAAGATTATGGGTATGAACTTCTTCATTGAAATCGAGTTAGGATGCTCGGCGTTCTAACCGAATTAACAGCATCACGATTTGAAGATAAAACACCTGCCATAACATACGTATTCACTGGTGCTCACAAAACGAGCCGTGAAAACAGTCCAATTTCTAGCGCTCGCTCCATACTATACACACACTAAAACCCCCTTGGGGGACTGGTAGCGTTAAGCTGATTACGCGTTATAGTAGAGTGTCTCGACAAGACTTAGAATGACGTCTCGCCAGGGAATTGTAGCAGATACAAAACCTGTTCAGTGTCCTCATTGCGGAAGCACAGACATCAGAAGGAAGTCCAGTAGAATTCTAGACCTAATCTTGCTTGGACGACATGAGGGAGGCATTAGATGGCGATGTGGAAAATGTAATGCCGAGTTCTAGTGCTCCGATTCTGAACGGTCGCACCAAGGTATACACACGCATGATTAATCGAAGTGTTCGATCCTGCCTTCCCGTTTCAAGAAATATCGGTTTGCAGTTTCATCCTCCAGGCAGGTTACCCGGACGTGATCACCGATCTTGAATGGCGCGCCTTTCACATCATGAAAGACTGGACCACGAACGGCTTCAGTTCGGCACGCGTTGGTAGGTATCTCGAATCAGGTTTGCAGTCTACAGGATTCCAAACCAAATACAGGTCACGATGAAGCACTACGGCGACATAACATAAGGAATTGCGAAGACTAAAATCGACATCCGAGCTCTAGAACTCTTGGCCAGAGGTCGTGAACGCCTCATGGTTCCTACGTTTCCGTGTCGTGAGGTTCATCGCTCGATCGGAGTCTCACTACTCTTCCCAATTCCATGCACGTTGCTCCTAGAACCTCCTTATGCGATGCACAAATGCTGCGTTGAACCGGTGATTAACACTAGGAGGTGAGTCGATGAGAAACATGAGTGAATATATGAGGACACATTCTCAAGCAATCATTGCAACCTTTGTGCTTGTTGTTTTCGTTGGAATAGCAGGATTTGCAACGTGGATATCGTATGATGTGTGGGGGCTGCAAACTGGGCGCGGCCTAGTTGATCGGATCGTCATTATTGGCTTGATAGCCTTTGCAGGCAGCATCTTCTCGCTGGGCGCCCTACGTTACAGCAAGGAACACTCACTTCTGGACCAGGGTGAAATCAGATCCTCAATTGCGATAGCCATGACTGTGATGTACCTGACTCTTCTACCCTTGAGCCTCCTGCAGAGTGGAACCCAACTAGGGTTTTCTGGTGATCTTGTCAAGAATTTCGGGACCGTCTACATTGCTGTAATTGGATTCTACTTCGGCAGCACTGCACTCGAAAAGTTCAGCAAACCTAAGGATCAGACATAAGAATAATAAAATCATAATTGGGGTTGGATGTCGCTCATGACGGTCCGATTTGTGTCGGCCGCACCAGTATAGGCACACACACTAAAACGAACGAAAACGACGGATATCGGTTATGGTCCCTGGTCGGCACGATCTTCTTTTCTTCTTCTCGACTATGGCTGCCATTCCTGCGTTATGAGTTCCTTCAACTCACTTAGAAACAAGGCAGCAACAATCCCCGCAACGATCAAAGCCCAGTAACTCTGTCCATACACGAAAAGGCCCCACGAAAGGAACGACAAGGGTATCCCGAAGAGAAAGTGATGAATATGAGGAGTGGACTTGAACTAGATTTTCGAACGCAACACACATAATATGAAAGTTCTACAGCTCAATCTGACGTAACGTGAACTACAGTGATGTACTCGCGGTTGAAGTCGTTTTGGCTTCCGCTGTTGGAACAGTTCTTCTGATAGTTCTAAGTTACCTCGTAAACAGCAGAAGAAGACCGAAGACCTTACCGTCTCAACCGGTTGAGACAGAGCGCATAATCCCTACTCCTCCTGCTATTCTCCAATCAATGCCCTTGCCTCGATTAGAGCCACTGGCGTTTGGGGAAATTCTTAGAAAGAGCGTGGCAGAGTACAGAGCCAATTTGATTCTGCTTGTTCCAGTAATAGTTATGTTCATTCAAACTGAAGTGACAGGGGCCGTCTCGTCTTCTTATCTAACTCCTAAGTTTCTTAGCAGTATTCGGGCTACTCCCTTTTCAGCTACCTCACTACATTTCTTACTTTTTGAATTATTTGTTGTATACTCCTCTCTAATCGTCAGTTTTCTGGTTCTTCTAGGGCAAGTGTCCATGACTGCAAAGGTCGTGACTGACCGCGAGTGTCGGCTGGGAGATTGGCTAGTTGGAGTGAGAAAGTATTTCCTAACAGTATTTGCGATTAGCTTGATTTTTTCGATTATGTTTGCCGCTGGTGAGTTTTTGTCGGGACAGCTCTACTCAGACTTGAAACCGTTAGGTCCTATGGTCGCTTCTATTGTGTACTATTTGCTGAGCGTCCCGCTTTCTATCTTAACTCAATCTGTGTTCTACGTGTGTTTGGCGGGAGTACCTTTAGACAGGAATCGATTCAGGGCAGCGTTCCGTATGGGAGTTAGAGCTATTTCGAGTAGGAGGTCAGCGTTTGCTTGGTTTCTGATTCTATCCGTAGCGGTCTTGTTAGGTTTGCAAGCGCTTGGTTACGCTATTGTTAGTATTCTTAGCACAGCACCCTCGCCGCTAAGATGGATAGCGGTCGCATACGCTTTCGTTGAGGTACTTCCATCGCCACTTTGGTTCCTTATCGCCTTCAGGATTTACGGGGGCTTCAACGCACCTACCGGACCTCTTGCTTCGATTCAGTCTGAACAAGGTAAGGATGGTTTCGTGAAGGCCTCCAGTGGAGAGCAGTGCTGTATTGCATGTGGGGGCCACATTCCGCTGGACGCCAAGTTCTGTACAGAATGCGGCTCGAAGCAAGAGTAAAAATCTGAAATTTTGATTGAAGGATCAGGTAACCATACTTATGGTATGCACATTAAACGAATTTGGCGCCTACCCCAATGAAGGCTAGACCGAAGAGGGCAACACAAACGGCGACAACGGTCTCAGCGGGATTAGTCAGAGTAATCATATTTCCACTAGTGGTATTTGCCCCAATAAACATCAACGCCGCAACGATCAGAATCCCTATCCCAACCATAATGAGTATGGCACTGAGAATTCCCTTGACGATTTTACCGACGCTCGGCAAGAATTAGTTCACCGTATCTTCACGTTGGCGTGTAGAAGCCTGATAAGGTCTTGATCGTCTAAGGGTTACTGACGCATCAGCACGTGACTAGATGATTCACCAAACGAAAACAACGACAACTCTTCAGGCCAAACAAAGAGGTAACGTTACCTCGAAAAGTGTATCTCAATTACGTCATTTACCGTCAGTAGTCACAGGGCATCTAATTCTTCTTGACTAATAGGCTTCAGCGATCGGTCTGGTGATTCTGACGATTGTCAGGTATCTTACAATTACGGCACTACTCTTCCAGGCGCACAATATGTTGCCTTAAGATTATTCGATGGACGATACTGGATGCCAATCTGATTGTTGATAAGGCTCATCGGGTCCTAATTTCGTTACCGATCTTTGCCTGTGAGCAAAGACGCGCTTAATCGAGCTCTACGAATCCTTGAATCCTTGTGCGTATTGGCATGAGCCAGACCAAGCGTTCAAGAGGTTGAATTCACAAGGAGTGGAAAATGTTCAGAAACAGTATAAACCGTATGAATTTGGATGTGAGAATCCGTGAGCATCGTCATTTATTTCTCGACACATGAAGCGGAAGCAATTACTCCGAGGCTTAAACAACTCTTCGATGATGCGAACTTCGTGTTGCTTGAACAAGATTTCAGAGAGGAGGATGATCGCAACCTAAATTTACTCAATGAATTGTCACGAGGGAATCTGATCGTTGACGATGTACTCAAGGTCACCTCAGGGCGCTATGGTCAATTTCATCCAGGTTTCACAAACGGATTGTTGCCCCTGATCTATCGGAGTGGAAAGCTGATCTTACTCGAACGCTCACACTACTCCCTATATGCTGTATCCACTGAATTCTACCCGCTCTTTCTCCAAAAGTTTCAAGACATGCCACTAGCGAAGGCTTGTCGGTTGCTCGCAGAGAATCTCTCCAAGCAAGCCACTTTCAACAAGACGCGCGACGAAGAGTTGGCTCAACAATTAGCCGAAGTTACTAGTCAGAATCTCACCTCGATCATCCTCGTGATTAGAGGATACGGGCACAGACCTTCGCTTGAAGCAGCCTTAACTGCTCACGGGATACCTTTCACGATTGTTACGTCTCATACGCAGATGTCCACGTTTTTCATTGATGAGATGGTGCAGAAAATTATTGCCGGTGGAAGACCTACTCGCATAGAGTTGCTCAGGTCGCTCGTTGAGCAGGTTGAGACGAGGGCAACGGAATTCAGTCCGACGATAGCAAACATAAGGGCCACTCGCGATCACGTGGCTGCCATGAGCGAGATGCATTGTGAGAAGTATCTGAAGAGACGATCGAACCTAACCTAGGAATGGATGTTTTTCGCCATCCCCCTGATGGTCATCTATCCCGCGGAAACATGGTTCTTCCCATTTGTTGACAACTTGATACGCGCATGGCTTCTCTTAGGGCTCTAAGTCATTCTACTGGGTCTAGAATACACTGGTCTCTCAAGCCGCTTACTGAATCGGCTAATATGACTTAACTGTGAATATCAGCGATTCGTCCGTGTGTGTTTGCACCATCGATACTGAGATGTTATGATTTTGATAGAGTATAGAAGACTAGAGTATTCGCCGTTACCTATTTTTCATAAGGCGGCTGGTAGACTTTACGTTTGACTAACTAGAAATCACGAGAGAATGAAGAGCTACACTAGCAGCAGTACGCTACCCTGAGGATTATCTGAATACTGGATTAGTGATGTAGACATGCAACTGTTTTCCCAGAGTTGTGAGCGTTCCCTCAAGAGCTCGTGATCCCTTACTGCCAAGCATTGCGCCTAACATTCTAGCTTCTGTGCTCACTAGATTCCTATTGTAGAGATCATTCCAAGCAGATCGAACGAAGTCGTCAGGAACATCGGGCAAGCACACTCTTAGGCTTTCAATCATGGATCCGCCTAGACCTACTTCATTTGTGTAGTCTCTGAGTTTGTTCTTAGCATAGAATTCCGTGGGGTTGCCCAATATGCGGATG
>Ga0326728_10026912_pt1 | contig 10119 bp, 12 predicted proteins | sample MB3enrmetagenome_FD_207602 | JGI IMG/M metagenome (GOLD analysis project Ga0326728, IMG submission 207602) | Lab enriched peat soil microbial communities from McLean, Ithaca, NY, United States - MB31MN | ecosystem: Environmental > Terrestrial > Soil > Wetlands > Peat | place: USA: New York... | reverse complement strand
TTTGAAACCAAGGCAACGACAAAGAAAACCAGGACCATGGCAATCACAAAAGCGGCGGCAATCACGCTCCTTCCCTTTTCCTCCATGGCTCTGCTCCTTTTGAATACGGCAACAGGAATGCCCCGGCGCGTTCTCCGCATACCAATTTACCATCAAGACTGGGGACGGGGCGCGCCGCAGGCAGCTTGACATAGTCATATGACTAGTGATATGACTATAAGGAGGAGATTCAATATGTCGTGGCAGGTCTATGACGCAAAGGCGCGTTTCAGCGAGTTCCTCGACGCCACACTCAAGGACGGACCTCAGATCGTTACCCGGCGCGGCGTGGAGACGGCTGTGCTGGTGCCCATCGACGAGTGGAAGCGGCTGAAGCAGGAAGCGCGGCCGTCCCTGAAGGATATTCTGCTCGATCCCGGCGGTCCCCGGTTTGAAGACATTGTGCCCCCGCGCGGGGAATACGACAGCCGCCCTCCGGTTGAGTTCGAGTGAGCCCAATGTACCTGCTCGACACCAATGTTGTTTCGGAGACGCGCAAACCGCGACCGCATCCTGCCGTTCTCGGGTGGATTCGTTCCGTTTCCAAGAGCGATATGTTCCTTGCTGCGGTTACACTGGGGGAGCTGCAAAGGGGTGTGGAGATCACCCGGCGCCAGGATTTGCAGAAGGCTGCGGAGATCGGCGAGTGGATCGATCGCCTTGCTTCCGCTTATGAGATCCTGCCCGCGGATGAATCCATCTTCCGGGAATGGGCAAGGCTGATGAGAGGCCGGTCCAATCCCAAGTGGGAGGATGGCCTGATCGCGGCGACAGCGCGTATACACCGCCTGATTGTCGTAACCCGCAACGTAAGGGATTTCGAGGGCTTCGCAGTGGAGGTCTTCAATCCCTTCCCGGCAGCGCAGGAGGGACAGGATTGAAGGAAGTTCGATTGCCCGCCATCGGCGTACTGGCCATTCAAGGCGACTATGCGGCCCACGCGCGGGCGCTCGTCGAGGCTGGGGCCGAGCCTTGCGAGGTACGCAAGCCGGAGCAACTGGCTGGCCTCGACGGGCTGATTCTGCCCGGCGGCGAATCGACCACCATGCTCAAATTCTTGGAGAAGCGCGGCTTCTTTGAGGCTTTGGAAGCGTTCTGCCGAACTCATCCGGCCTTTGGCACCTGCGCCGGAGCCATCCTGCTGGCGCGGGAGGTTGTGAACCCGGCGCAACGTAGTCTTGGGCTGTTGGATGCGGTGGTGGAACGAAACGCCTACGGCCGGCAGATCGACTCGACCATCCTGACGGCGGAGACCGCGCTCCCCGGCGGCCCGCTGGAGATGGTCTTCATTCGCGCTCCGCGCATCCTCTCCGTCGGCCCCGGCGTCGAGGCGCTGGCGCGGCGCGACGGCTTCCCGGTGCTGGTTCGCCAGGGCAGAATCATGGCGGCCACCTTTCACCCGGAACTCTCCCACGACCGGCGGGTGCATCGGCTCTTCGTTCAGAGCGTGAGCGGCGAAAGGGCTTAGCGGATATCCATCACAGTGCGGAGAAGGAGAAGGGCGGCTGCGATCAGGCAAGATTCAGCAGCGCGCGGCAGCGCTCGCCCAATGTGCGCGTCTCGGGGCACTCGTAGTAAACCTGGCGGTTCAGCTGCATCAGCAACTGCACGGCCTCCAACCGCTCATCGTGCGCGGTGAACGATCCGCCACGATGGACAAACTCGTCGGTGAGGTACTCGATGGAGTGGCCCAGAATCTCAAGGGCGCGCCCTGCCTGAGGGGTGATGTGGCGGCGCCGGGAGCGCAGGGGGAGCGCGGAGGCGGCCGGCGCGGAGGCCGGAATGGTGAAGCCAGTGGTTGCCGAAGCTGCCATGCTTTTTATCCTCACTCTCCTCTTCGGCAGATGCAGAAATCTTTTCAGATGACCAAGGTACCGCTTCCCGCAATCGGACAGCGGGAAAATTCGCGCCACTTCGGGAATTGCCGGAAACGCAGCGCAGGGTGTGTGTACAACGATCCGCGGCGCGCCGGCCTGCATGCGGTTTGCCTTGACGGGATGCGGCTGAAAACCTAATCTCAAGCCAGCATCTCTTTGCCCGCGAGCCGCCGGCGCGGGCCAAGGGCGCGGTTCTGGCGGGCTCTCCGGGGAGACTGGGCGGCGATGATCCCTTACTACTGGCAGTATCTTCCGCTGTTGTTGCAGGTTCTTGCCGCGCTTCTGCTTGGCCTGGGGATGGTGACGGCGTCCTGGTTCGTCGGGCGGCATCGCGACTCGGCCGCCAAGCTGGCCCCCTACGAGTGCGGGATTGTGGCCGTGGGCGACGCCCGAGGGCGCTTCAGCGTGCGCTTTTACCTGGTGGCGGTGCTGTTCATCCTCTTCGACGTGGAAGCGGTCTTCATTTTGCCCTGGGCGGTGATCTACCGCAGACTGCCGGCCCTCACCGGCTGCTCGCGGCTCTTCGGCTTCTGGGAGATGCTGGTCTATTTGGGCTTTGTGGCCGTGGGACTCTATTACATTGTGCGCAAGGGCATCCTCAACTGGAGCCAGGACAAGGCGGACCTTTAGGATGAGCGAGTCCACATTCACCGGCAGGGCGGCAGTGCTGGAGGGACTGCCCGAGCACCCGGCTCTGAAAGCCATTCTGGCCTGGAACCCGCAAGCGCTGACGGACGCGAAGTTCGACCGGAAAGAGCTTACATTGACCATCGCGGCCGGCGAGATTCGCGCCGCGGCAAAGACCGTGCAAGCGGCCGGCTACAGTTTTTTCGAGGACATGACGGCGGTCGACTGGTTCCCTTCTTCGCCGCGCTTTCAGTTGAGTTACCACATTCTCTCGCACGCCTACAAGGAGCGCATCCGGCTGCGGGTGCTGCTGGAGGGCGAAAACCCGTCGGTAGAGTCGATCATGCCCGTCTGGCCTGGGGCCAACTTCTATGAGCGCGAGGTCTTCGATCTCTTCGGCGTGCGCTTCGAGGGGCATCCCAACCTGCGCCGCATTCTGATGCCCGACGACTGGCAGGGGCATCCCCTGCGCAAGGACTATCCGGTGGAGGGCTACCGCTGATGAGCGAGCTTGCAGGCATGCCCGTCCTTGAAGAGGCGAAAGGCGCCAAAGACCAGCACATGGTCATCAATATGGGGCCGCAGCACCCCGCCACGCACGGCGTTCTGCGCCTGGTGCTGGAGATCGACGGCGAGATTGTGGTGCGCATCTATCCGGAGATTGGCTATCTGCATACGGGCATCGAGAAGACCTGCGAGGCCAAGTTCTACCAGCAGGTCGTCCCGCTCACTGACCGCGTCAACTACCTGGACCCGCTATCGAACAACCTGTGCTATTGCCTGGCCGTGGAGAAGCTGCTCGCCCTGGAGATTCCCGCGAAGGCGCAATGGCTGCGGGTGCTGCTGACCGAGTTGAGCCGCCTCAACTCGCACCTGATCTGGCTGGGCACGCACGCCATGGACGTGGGCGCGCTGACCGTCTTTCTTTATACCTTCCGCGAGCGCGAAGACATTCTCAGGCTCTTCGACGCCCTGTCCGGCCAGCGCATGATGACCAGCTACATCCGCATCGGCGGAGTCGCTATGGAGCCGCCGCTGGACTTCTTCGACCGCGTGCAGACATTCCTGCGCGTCTTTCCGGAGAAGATCGACGAGTATTCGAACCTGCTGACGGGCAACCCGATCTTCAGGAATCGCTTGAAGAATGTCGGCTATCTGTCGGCAGCGGATGCCGTTGCGCTGGGCGTGACCGGCCCGCCCATGCGCGCCTCGGGCGTGGACTTCGACCTGCGCCGCGATATGCCTTACTCCAGCTATGAGAAGTTTCAGTTTCAGGTTCCGGTTTCGACCGACGGCGATTGCTGGGCGCGTTACGAGGTCAGGCTCATCGAGATGCGCGAGAGCGTGAAGATCATCCAGCAGGCGCTGGACGGCATGCCGGAGGGCCCGATCAAGGCCGATGCGCCCAAGATCGTGCTCCCCGACCGCGAGAAGATGAAGACCCAGATGGAGGCGCTGATCCATCACTTCAAGATCGTCACTGAGGGCTTTGCGGTGCCCGCCGGCGAAGTCTATCAGGGCGTTGAATGCGGACACGGGCAGATGGGCTACCATGTGGTCTCGGACGGGACGGCCAAGCCCTACCGCGTGCACATGCGCTATCCGTCCTTCGCCACCTTGCAGGCGCTGGAGACCATGTGCAAGGGGCGAATGCTGGCCGACCTGGTTGCGGTCATCGGGTCGATCGATATTGTGCTGGGAGAGATCGATCGGTAGGGACTGAGGGACTAGGGACTAAGGGACTACGAACCGAGCTTTGTAACAGGGCACGACTTCAGTCGTGCCGCAAGGAACGGAAAGAAGACGACGGGCTTTAGCCCCTGAGGAAAACGAAAGCATGGGCACGGGAGTTGATGCGATGAACGAGAACAAGAAGAGCCTGGAATGGATGTGGACGGATCTTGACTTCGATTACGACGCTTCGGCTGTCGAGTTGCCTTCCAGTGATAGACAGAGCCAAAACTACAAGGAGGGTATGTAATGAGCTTGTGGATTCTCGTCTGCGCTGTTGTCCTTGCCGCGTACCTAATCGCCCGCGCAATCGAATCTCTTTCACAAACGCTTAAGCCTTCCGGCAGTCTTTCCTCGGACCTTCGCGCGTCGATGGATGAGCGCTTCATCGTTTCCCAGATCGCTACCACGCTGATCGCAGCCCAGTTCGGTAACCCGCTGTACACCGAGGGGATCAAATCGCTTTATGACGAACGGGAAACCATCTGTTACGACCGCATCAAAACGACGCTCGGGGAAATAGCTGCCGCCTCTGATGCCAAGGCCCAACGCGAGGCGGAACACAAGAACCTGGACGAGATACTCTCAAACGTCGATAGCACGGTTTACCTGAGCAGCGTATTCTTCGGCGGCCGGACCAAATTTGTGCAACCCGCTTGGGATATCTACCACGACGTATGCTTGACCCAGCGAGAGCAAACCAGAATCGAGTAGTCGAGAGGCATGGCCCTCGACTGCGTTTGGCGCGAAACGCTTCCACACCCCGCTCAGATGATCGGAGTTTGGAGGGCGCGGGAGTTGATGCAGTGAGCAATGAGACCATGAGCCTGTTTTCGCCGCGGCTGGCGGCGCGGTTCGACGCGCTGGTGCAGAGGTATCCGGTCCGCCGCTCGGCGCTGGTTCCCATGCTGCTCTACGCGCAGGACGAGGCCGGGTACCTCTCCGACGCGGTGGTCGCCGAGGTGGCCGCGCGCATCGGCATCCCCGAACTCGAGGTGCGCAACGTGGCCAGCTACTACTCCATGCTGCGCTTCAAGCCGGCGGGCAGGTACAACGTGCAGGTCTGCACCAACGTCAGTTGCATGTTGCGCGGCGCCTACGAGGTTTACGAGCGCTTCCAGGAGGAGCTGGGCATCGGGGACAAGGGCGTCACTGAGGATGGTCTCTTCTCGCTCGAAGAGGTGGAGTGCATCGGCGCCTGCTGCTGGGCGCCGGCCATCCAGGTCAACTACGACTACGTTGAGGAGCTGCAACCGGACCACGTGCCGGGCATTGTGGCTCACTACCGCGGCAAGACTCCAGGTAAATGGAAGGCGCCCCATGCCTAGGCTGGTCTCCCATCCCGACGAGGTCAAGATCGTCTCGCGGCGCTTTGGCAAGGGCGCGGCGAAGATCGATCGCTACCTCGAACTCGGCGGGTACGCCTCCGCCAGGAAGTGCCTGGAGCAAGGCCCCGACTGGATCGTCAACGAGATGAAGGCCTCGAACCTGCGCGGGCGCGGGGGCGCGGGCTTTCCGGCGGGCATGAAGTGGTCGTTCGTCCCCAGGCAATCGGCCAAGCCCAAGTATGTGCTGGTGAACGGCGACGAGAGCGAGCCGGGAACCTGCAAGGATCACTTGATCTTTTTGCACGATCCCCATGCAGTGATTGAGGGCACGATCATCGCCGGATTGGCCATCGGAGCCAAGCTGGGCTTCATCTACCTGCGCGGCGAGTACCGCTATCTGCTCAAGATCATGGAAAAGGCCGTCGCCGATGCCTACACGCGGGGCTTTCTGGGCAAGGGCATCTTCTTCTCCGGCTCCGACTTCGATATCGTCACCCATACCGGCGCGGGCGCATACGAAGTGGGCGAGGAGTCGGCGCTGATGGAGTCGCTCGAAGGCAAGCGCGGCGTGCCGCGCATCAAGCCGCCCTTCCCCGCCGTCGTCGGCCTTTACGGCGGTCCCACGGTCATCAACAACGTGGAGACCATCGCCACCGTGCCCCATGTGATCGAGATGGGCGGCGCGGCCTACGCCGCCGTGGGTTCGCCGCGCAACGGCGGAACGCGGCTGTTCTCAATCAGCGGCCACGTGGAGCGCCCCGGCGTCTACGAGCTGCCCATGGGCTACAACCTGAAGAAGATGATCTACGAAGTTGCGGGCGGCGTGCGCGGCGGGCGCAAGCTGAAGGCAGTGGTCCCCGGCGGCTCATCGACGCCGGTCCTGCTACCCGAGGAGATCGACATCGGCATGGACTTCGACCAGGTGGGCAAGGCCGGCTCCATGCTCGGCTCGGGCGGCGTGGTGGTCATCGACGACCGGACCTGCATGGTTGAGTTCGCCCTGCGGACCATCAGCTTCTACCAGCACGAGAGCTGCGGCTGGTGCATTCCCTGCCGCGAGGGCACCGACTGGCTGAAGAAGTCGCTCACCCGCTTCCACGCCGGCTTCGGCGAGCGCAAGGACATCGACAACATTCAGTACCTGGCCGAGAACATGCTGGGCCGCACCTTCTGCCCGCTGGGCGACGCGGCGGCCATGCCGATGCTGGGATTCGTGAAGAAGTTCCGCAAGGAGTTCGAGGAGCATTTGAACGGCAAGCCCTGCCCGTTCGCCAAGCGCGTTGAATTGGCTGTGGTGTAGGGGCGCTGGAGACGAATGCCAGACGTAACCTTCATCGTCGATGGAAAGAAGCTGACGGCTCCCGCGGGGACGCTGCTGATCGACGCCTGCCGCAAGGCGGGCATCGAGATTCCCGCCTTCTGCTACTATCCCGGCCTCAGCCTGCAAGCCGCCTGCCGCATGTGCGTGGTGCGCCAGGAGAAGGTTCCCAAGCTGCAAACCGCCTGCACCACCGCGGTCGCCGAGGGCCAGGTCTTCACGACCGAGTCCGACGAGATTGCCCAGGCGCGGCGTTCCACGCTTGAACTTCTCTTAGGCAACCATCCCCTCGATTGCCCGGTCTGCGATGCCGGCGGCGAGTGCGAACTCCAGGACATGACCTTCAAGTACGGCGCGGGCGAGAGCCTGTACGCCGAGGCCAAGGAACATCGCGAGGAGCAGCAGTGGTCGCCGGCCGTCTTCTTCGACCGCCCGCGCTGCATTCTCTGCTATCGCTGCGTCCGCATGTGCGGCGAGGGCATGGACGTGTGGGCGCTGGGCGTGCAGAACCGTGGCGTCGATTCGACCATTGTTCCCAACGGCGGCGATCATCTGGATTGCGAACAGTGCGGCATGTGCATCGACGTCTGCCCGGTGGGCGCGCTGACCAGCGGCAGCTACCGCTACAAGACGCGCCCCTGGGAGATGAACCACGTTTCGACGGTCTGCACGCATTGCGGCGACGGCTGCAAGGTGACCTTGGGTGTGCGGCAGACGAATGACGGCTCTGAAATTGTGCGCGCCGACAATCGCGACAAGAGCGGCATCAACGGAGATTTTCTCTGCGCCAAGGGCCGCTTCGGCTTCGATTTTGTGGAGAGCGCCGAGCGCCTGACGACGCCCCTGGTGCGCAATTCCCAGGGCAAGCTGGAGCCGGCCACCTGGGAGCAGGCGCTGAATCTGGCGGCGAGCAAGCTGAAGGAGGTGCGCGACGGCAGGGGCGGAGAGGCCATCGGCGTCATCGGCTCCAACCGGACGACGAACGAAGAGAATTATCTGCTGCAGAAGTTTGCTCGGACTGTTCTCCGGACCAACAACATCGACCACCAGCGCAGCACGGATTACGCGGCCTTTGCCCGCGCCCTCGCCGGTCACAAGGAGAAGGCAGCCAGCCTGCGCGAGATCGCCACCGCTCCGGCGATTCTGCTGGTTGGCGGCGACCCCACCAACGAGCATCCGCTGCTGGCGTGGCAACTGCGCGCCAACGTGCGGCTCAATCGCGCCCGCCTCTACATCGCCAACCACCGGCCCATCAAGCTGGAGCGCCAGGCCGTCGCCACGCAGGAGCTGCCGGCGGACGGTTACGAGCATCTCGCGGCTTTTCTGGACGGCTGCACGGCCGCTTTCTGCAAGGCTCTGCTGGCCGAGGAGTCGCTCGTGGTGATCTTTGGCCAGGAGCATCGCGGCTCCGCCGTCGAGTCGCTGGTGGAGTGGGGGCTGAAGCGCGGCAATGTGCGTTTTGCCTGTTTCGGCGACCACGCCAACTCGCGCGGCGCTGCCGATATGGGGTTGTTCCCTGACCTGCTCCCCGGCTATGTGCCGGTGAGCTCGCCGGGAGCCTTTGCGGAGTATGCCGGCCTGCCCGCGGCGCCCGGCAGGACGCTGCCCCAGATCTTTGTTGCGGCAGCCATGGGCGAGTTGGGCGCGCTGCTGGTCGTGGGCGCCAATCCGGTTGGCGCGCTCGGCCTGAACGCGGCAACCTTGAAGAAGACTTTTGTCGTGGTGCAGGAGCTGTTTTTGACCGAGACGGCGGCTCTGGCCGGCGTGGTGCTGCCGGCCGCCAGCCTCTACGAAAAGAGCGGCACGGTCACGAATGCGTTCGGCGATGTGCAACTGGTGAAGAAGGCGGCCGACCGCAACGGGGTGAAGCCCGACCTGGAGATACTGGTGCGCCTGGCCGGAGCAATGGGCGCGGATGTGAAGACGCTGGTTCGCTTTGGCAAAGGCGGGGTAACGGCCGACCTGGGCCAATCGCGCGGCGCGCAGGCCGGAGAGGCGGACCAGCACGCCGTGTGGCTGGCGGCCAACAATCTGGAGCCGAAACTGAGCCCCTTCGATCCGCTGGCCGTGCTGGACGAGATTGCCCGTTTGGTTCCCGGCTATAAGCTGGACCGGATCAACCTGCTGGGCGGCAACGATGCGCGGACGGAGCCCGGCTTGGTGCCGGCGGCGGCGCTGGCGGATGCCCTGCCCGGTTTGGTAGTGCCCGCGCACGATGGATTGTTTACCTCTGGAACGCTGGGCCGGTACAGCCCCGCGCTCAAGGAGCTGAGAAAACACCAAGCGCGCGAGCTGGTGCAGATACGAGTGTAAGTTCTGCGAGGCGCTGGTTGGGATTCGCGGTTTCCCACCATTTTCGGTCGCCGCAGCGACCCGCGGCGACCGAAGAGGATGGGGCACCCAGCACGCAGCGGCAAGTTGAGAGCGGCAATGAGGACAACAAGAGAGGCTGACGACCAGTGACGATACTGCAGTTCTTTCTGTGGAGCTTGGCGAAAGTAGCCGTGGTGACGGTGGTGCTGCTGCTGGCCGTCGCCTACACCGTGCTGCTGGAGCGCAAGCTCGTGGGCCGAATCCAGAACCGCTGGGGCCCCAGCCGCGTGGGGCCGTTTGGATTGCTGCAGCCGCTGGTGGACGGGGCCAAATCCTTCCTCAAGGAGGACATCATCCCCGCCGGCGTCTACAAGCCGCTCTATCTGCTTGCGCCCATCCTCGCCCTGGGCTGCGCTCTGATTTCGATCGCCGTGGTGCCCTTCGGCGAGCCCAACGTGGGGCCGGCCGGCATACCTCTCTTTCAGATCTCCGACATCAACATCGGCCTGCTGGTGATTCTAGGCATTACCTCCATCGGCGTTTACGGCATTGCGCTGGCCGGCTGGTCGTCGAACAACAAATACTCGCTGCTCGGCTCGCTGCGCTCCTCGGCGCAGTTGGTCAGTTACGAACTGGCGCTTGGCCTCTCGCTGGTGGGAGTGGTGCTGCGCGCCGGCTCGCTCAACCTGCGCGTGATTGTGCAGCAGCAGTCAACCGACGGCATGCTCACCTGGAACATCTTCGGCGGACTGCAGTTTGTGGCCTTCTTCATCTACCTGATGGCCGCCTTTGGCGAGACCAACCGCTCGCCCTTCGACCTGCCCGAGGCGGAGAGCGAGCTGACCGGCGGCTACCACACCGAGTACAGCTCGATGAAGTTCGCCAT
>Ga0326728_10026910_pt1 | contig 10119 bp, 9 predicted proteins | sample MB3enrmetagenome_FD_207602 | JGI IMG/M metagenome (GOLD analysis project Ga0326728, IMG submission 207602) | Lab enriched peat soil microbial communities from McLean, Ithaca, NY, United States - MB31MN | ecosystem: Environmental > Terrestrial > Soil > Wetlands > Peat | place: USA: New York... | reverse complement strand
CGTCGCATTTGTATATGCGTTTGGTTTTTTGCCTTTTGTGCCTTCTTTGGCAGCCTGCTGGAGGAGAAGGTGGGCGCGCAGTCCTCGCAGGACGAGAGCCAGCTTCGCGACAGCCTGAATACCTTCACCGACGTTTACGCCCTGGTGGAGCAGAACTACGCCGAGCCCATCGCCGGCAACAAGGCCGACGACGCCATCTACGACGGCGCCATCCCCGGCATGTTGCAGGTGCTCGATCCCCACTCGCACTTCTACGATCCCAAGGCCTATGCCCGCCTCCGCGAAGACCAGCGCGGACGCTACTACGGCGTGGGCATGATCATTCAGCAGCAGAACGACGAAGGCAAGAGCAAGGTCTTTGTGGTCACGCCCTATGAGGACACGCCCTCGTTCCGCGCCGGCATCCATCCCGGCGACCAGATCGTCGAGGTCGATTTGAAGTCCACCGACGGCTGGACCTCCGACCAGGTGGCCAAGGCGCTCAAGGGCCCCAAGGGCACGCAGGTCGAAGTCACCATGGTGCGCTACGGCCAGCCCAAGCCACTGGTCTTCAACCTGATTCGCGACGAGATTCCGCACCCCTCCGTCGATCTCAAGTTTGAGATTCGTCCCGGCATCGGCTACATCCACCTCACGCAGTTTCAGGAGACCACCGGCGACGAGATGGAAGCAGCCATCGACAGCTTCGGCAATCTCAAGGGCCTGGTGCTCGACCTGCGCGAGAATCCCGGCGGACTGCTGAACCAGGCCGTCGATGTCTGCGACCACCTGCTCACCAAGGGCCAGACCATCGTCACGCAGCGCGGACGCGCCTACCCCGACGTGAACTACACCGCCACGCACGGCAACGGCGGCAAAGCCTTCCCCATTGTCGTGCTCGTCAATCGCGACACCGCTTCGGCCGCCGAGATCGTCTCCGGCGCCTTGCAGGACCACGACCGCGCCCTGATCGTCGGCGAAACCACCTTCGGCAAGGGCCTGGTGCAAACCGTCTACAACCTCAGCGAAGACACCGGCCTTGCGCTCACCACCTACCACTACTACACGCCCTCCGGCCGCCTCATTCAGCGCAACTACGCGGGCGTTTCGCTCTACGACTACTACAACCACGCCGGCGCTTTGGCTCCCAACGCCTCCAATCGCGAGGTCAAGCTCACCGACTCCGGCCGCACCGTCTACGGCGGCGGCGGCATCACGCCCGACGAGAAGATCGAGTCGTCCAAGACCAACCGCTTCCAGGACGAGCTGGCCTATAAGGACGTCTTCTTCCACTTCGCGCCCGTCTACGTGGCCACGCACACCGTCGACAAAAACTTCGAGGTCGACAACGCAGTGATGGCGGAGTTCAAGAAGTCCCTCACCGCGCAGGGCGTCGACTGGACCGATGCCGACATCAACGGCGTCTCCGACTGGATCAAGGCGCGCATAAAGAAGGACATCGAGACCATCCAGTTCGGCCAGTTGGTCGGCTTGCGCGTCATCGCCGATTGGGATCCCGAGATCCAGAAGGCGCTCACCTTCATGCCCGAGGCGCAGTCCCTCGAAGACAACCTCCACAAGGTCCTGGCGGAAAAAGCCCAGGCGCGCAGCGCCCAGCCGCAACCCGCCCCCGCGCAGCCCTGACGCACAAGCCGAACGGTCAAGCAAAAAGGCCATCCCGCGGGATGGCCTTTTTCGCTGCGTTAATTTGCAGTCCTGACGCGCAACACCGGTACTCGGTCTTTGACTGCTTGAAGAATAATCTTCCGTGCCCCATCCTTTCGCCGTTCTTTGGCGAAAGGGTGGGATAGCACGAACCCCAACCCGCCTTCTTTCAATTCAGCACGAAAAATGGGTGCCCCACATCTCGATTTTGAGATGTGGGAAAGCACGAATCCAAACCCATCTGTTTCAACTCAGCACGAGAGCTGGCGGCAAAGCAGCGCAGCCGTCAACCAGCGACACACCTCCCGCAGTCGGCCGTGCGGCCGCTCGACGAACCACGCACCCGGACCGACGCCTACTTCGGCGGCAGAGGCGTAAAAATCTCGCGCTTCGTGGGTTCTGGTTTCGGCTTCGGCTTGGGAGCCTTCTTGACTTCCTTTTTGCCTTTATCTTTGTTTCCCATGAAGGCAAGCATGACACAATTGCCCGCCCAAGAAAAGCCCCTGATTGCGCTCTGCCCCGCTCGCCCCGCTATTCTGGAAGTACCATGACACAATCAGCCAAGCCCCTCAGCCGCGTGGCGGTTTTTTGCGGATCGGCCTTCGGAACGAACCCTGCCTTTCGCGCGGAGGCCTCGGCGCTCGGCGCGGCCATCGCCCAAGCCGGCCTGGGCCTGGTCTATGGCGGAGCCAGCCGCGGACTGATGGGCGTCGTGGCCGACGCCGCCCTCACCCAGGGCGCCGAGGTCATCGGCGTGCTGCCGGAGGCGCTTAACGGCCGCGAAATCGCGCACACGCGCCTCACCTCGCTCGAACTGGTGCCCACCATGCACGAGCGCAAGGCCCGCATGTACGAACTCTCGGACGCGATCCTGGTGCTGCCCGGCGGCTATGGCACGCTCGACGAGCTGCTGGAAGCCGTGACCTGGGCGCAGATCGGCCTGCACGCCAAGCCCATCGTGCTCATCAACACGATGAGTTACTGGGACGGCCTGCTGGCTTTTCTCGATACGGCCGTGGCCAACGGCTTCATCGAAGCGCGCAACCGGGGACTGATGCGCGTGGCCGCGAATGCCGCCGAGGCGCTCGATATGGTTGGGGTTCGCGGCTGATCTGCGTGGCAATCGCACGGAGAAGGTGGACCATCGGAAGCGATGGGTTTTGAGAGGGCACGGCTTCAAAGCCTGCCCTGAGCGATAGTCGAAGGGTGCCGATGGAGATGGCAAAACGGCCTCGGCTTTTGCCGCTGAGGGATGTTTTTGCCGGCTCAACCCCATCCCTTAGGCCTGAAGGCCAGACATTCCTTCAGGAGGTCTCTACGGCACGGCTGAAGCCGTGCTTTTTCAAGACAACTTTCTTCAGATCTCTTCGTTCATGTGATTGCCCTGGAGCGGACCAATTGCGTCTGTGCGCACGGGAAGCACAGGTGAGAGACTGGAGAGGAATGGCCGGCGAACTGGAACGCGTGCGAAAGGCATTGCGCGAGCTCGGCAAATCCCTCGCGAGCTTGCACGGCGATCTCTCGCCCCAAAGTGTGCACAAGCTGCGCACCGCCTCGCGTCGGGTCGAGGCGGTCGCCGTTGTGCTCGAGACCGCCCATCCTAAAAAGTCGCGGCGTCTTGTAAAAGCCATTGAGCCGGTGCGCAAAGCTGCCGGCGAAGTGCGCAACATGGACGTGCTCCTGGCCATCGCGCGCAAGCTGGCGCGGAACTGCGCCGGAGAATCGCTGACCCGCCTGCTTGCCCATCTTGAAACGGCCCGGCAGCAGCATGCCGGGAAACTGGCACGCGTGCTCGACCGCCGAAGCAAGACCGTGCTGGAAGATCTCAAGGAGTATTCCAGGTTTGTCTCGTCGGCGTTGAAGCGCGCGCGTTCAAGCACTGAGGCAAACCAAAACCAGGAAAGAATTCACGCCGCCGCTATGGATGTGATCCGCGAACTCGGCGGCTGGCAGCCGTTCGATGCCGAGAATCTGCATGGCTTCCGGTTGAAGGTGAAGGAACTGCGTTACACCTTGCAGCTGGATGAGGATGCCGATGCCGGTCTGTTAGAGGCGCTGGGCGATGTGCAGCGCCGCATCGGCGACTGGCACGACTGGCAGCAGTTCAAAGAGATTGCGCACCAGGTTCTGGCTCTCGAACGGGATCAACCGCTGCTCGACCGCATCGACAAAACCGCCAGGCGGAGATTCGATCGCGCCCTTGCCGCCGCCAATGCGCTACGGGGAAGGTACTTCAACATGCCGCCCGCGATTGGCGTTTGAAGCGGGTCGGGATTGCCGCGGCTCAGACTCCGCCTACTCCTGGCTGGCGCACCAATGAGAGGAACTCCGCGCGCGTTTCTTTCTGCCGGAAGCAGCCCTGCATGGCGCTGGTGACCGTGGACGAATGCTGCTTCTCGATGCCGCGCATCATGATGCACAGGTGCCGCGCCTCAATGACCACGCCCACGCCCTGCGGCGCAATGGCCTCCTGAATCGCATCCGCAATCTGCCGCGTCAGCCGCTCCTGCACTTGTAACCGGCGCGCAAAGACCTCGACGAGCCGCGGAATCTTGCTCAGCCCGATCACCTTGCCCTTGGGAATGTAGGCCACGTGCACCTTTCCGAAAAAAGGCAGCATGTGGTGCTCGCACAGCGAGAACATCTCGATGTCCTTGACAATCACCATCTCGTCGTAATCTTCCTCGAAGAGCGCTTCATGCAGAATCTGCCTCGGGTCCTGATCATAGCCCTTGGTGAGAAAAGCCATCGCCTTCTCCACGCGCTCCGGCGTCAAGCGCAGGCCCTCGCGATCGGGATCTTCGCCCAGACGTGAAAGAATCTCGCGGTACATCTCCTGGGTGGTGAATGCACCAGGGCCTTCACTGCCGGTTGCAATCGCGCCTCTCACGGATTTCCACCCTAGCGACGAAGAACTGTCGCCGGGGGCCCCGGGTTTGCTCACAACAATCGGCTGTGCCATCGCTCGTCATCCTCTCGCCGAACATTCAAAGAAATTGTTTTCCGTCTCTTCCACGCGCACGTACTCCAGTTCGCCCTGCGGCAGCGCATCGCTCAACAAGGAAAAGATCGCCTTCGAGAAATTTTCCGTCGTGGGCACGCTATCCCTGAACAACGGATCGAGATTCAGGTTGGCGTGGTCGAAGCGATTTAAAACCTGCTTGCGAACTGCACCATCCAGCGCCACCAGGTCCACCACCATTCCCGTCTCGGCATCGACGGCGCCGCCCACCAGCACTTCGACAACATAGTTATGCCCGTGGCCGTGCGGATTGTTGCACTTTCCGTACACCGCGCGATTTTCTCCGGTGCTCAATTCGCCGGTGTGCAGCCGGTGGCTGGCGCTGACCAGGTAGCGGCGGCCAAAATACGCCTTCACGCTTCACCTCGGTATTCCGCGAAGATCTCTGGCGTCTCGTAGACGCGAATCCGGCTCAATCTTGCGCCGCCTGCCGCCCCGACGCCTCCAGAATTGATCGCCGGTTCCAGCCGCTGCCATGCCGCGATGGCGATGTTTTCGGTCGTGGGAATCGCGTTCTTGAACTCCGGCGCCTCGAGATTCAGGTGCCTGTGGTCGTATGCTGAAAGCACCTCGCGCTCCATCACGTCCTTGAGCCAATTGAGATCGACCACGAAGCCGGTCACGGGATCGGGCTCGCCGGCAACCGTCACCTCCAGCGTGTAATTGTGCCCGTGCCCGTTGCGATTGGCGCAGCGGCCGAAGACCCGCTCGTTCTTCTCCACGGGCCAGGTCTCGTTCCAGTAATAGTGCGATGCGGAAAACGCCGCCCGCCGCGTCAGGAAGATCATAAGAGACCTCTTACACAACAAAAGATGCCGCAAACTCCCTGTTCGGTTCAGGCAATCGAGGCATTCTTCCGCCTGATCGAAAAATCGGCGGGTCGTTCACCACGCGCTCAAAAACGGATCGGCTTTCCGGGTCCCGGAAGGGAGAACCTGCGCTTCAATGACCAGCCCCGGGGGCGTTCTTTCCCTGTTCCCTGTTCCCTGTTCCCTGTTCCCTAGTCCCTGTTCCCTAGTCCCTGCCCCCGTACTCCCGCCCCTTCCAGCTTACGCGCTTCAGAATCTTGTGCTGAAACCAGCTGCGATAGAGCAGCACCACAAACAGCGGCAAACCCAGCGGCGCAATGGCGCAATCCAGAAAGGGAAAGTTCGACTTGGCCACGCGCATGTAAAAGCGAAAGAGCGTGCGCAGCCACAGCAGCGCCAGAATCCATCCCGCGCCCAGCCACTCCAGGCCGTGCGGGCCTAGTCGCGCGTTCCACAGATCGTAAGCCAAAACCGGCAGTCCAAAAAGAAGAAAAAAATCGATGGCTCGGAAGATCGCCAGCGTGAGGGCATTGTCGAAGAGCAGCTTCAGGTTCTTGGTCCAGCCCTCGACCATCGCCGCGGTGCTGCGGTACATGCGCGCGGCAACGATGTCGTCCGCGTACCGGAAGCGCAGTCCCACCCTGCGCCGCTTGGCCAAAACCGCCAGCTCCACGTCTTCAAGCACCTTATCGGCGACGCTCGTGTGGCCGCCGAGCTTGCGATACGCCTCGCGCTCCACCAGCAGAAACTGCCCGTTGGCGGCGGCGATGCGCTCGGCGGGATCGGAAACCTTGGCCGGCGGATAGGCCAGCGCCAGCTCGCAAAACACCAGCGGCATCAGCGAGCGCTGCGCCAGCCCCGTCACAATCTGCCGTGGCGAGTAGCTCAGCATGCCCACCTTGTGCCGTTCCGCCTCGTGCATGGCGTGGCGCAGCCCGCCCGGCTCGTGGATTGTGTCCGCATCGGTGAAGAGCAGCCAGCGCCCGCGCGCCCGCCGCGCTGCCGTCCACACGGCGTTGGTCTTGCCGGTCCACCCCGGTTCGAGCTTGCCCGCTTCCATCACGGTCACTCGGGCTATGCCGCGCGCAATCTCGGCCGTCCGGTCGCTGGAGCGATCGTCCACCACAATCAGCTCCCAGTCCTTGCCGAGCGCGAAGATCTCTTCCGACTGGCCGGCCAGCGATGCGAGGCAAGCGCCCAGGCAGTCCTCTTCGTTCCGCGCCGGAACAATGACCGTCAACTCGATCAGCTCCTCCGGCTCCGGCTGATCGAAGACGGTTCCGGGAATGGTCTTAGCCGCCCATTCGCGCCAGTCCGCCCGCACGGACGCGCCCTCTCTCGGGTCGCCGATGCCCAGCACGGGTTTCCAACCGCCTGTTTCGTCCCGCCGCGTCTTATCGCCGTTCATCGCGCCTCGTCTTTTCCCTCCTGCCCTCTCGCTCCGTATTATAAGGATGTGCGGTCTCCTGGTTTCCTCGTCTGGGTGGTTCTGGCGCCCATGGCTCTTCTCGCGGCGTGCAATCGCGGCGCGCATCCGGCGCAAACCGGCAAGCCGGCGCCCGATTTTACGGTCTCCGACGGCGCCACCACCGTGCATCTGGCCAATTACCGCGGCCAGGTCGTCCTGCTCAACTTCTGGGCCAGTTGGTGTATGCCTTGTCTTCAGGAGATGCCGTCGCTGCTCGCGCTGCACCACGAACAGCCCAACCTGGTGATTCTGGCGGTCAGCATTGACGAAGACCCCGATGCGTATTCCCGCTTCATCGCCCGCCATCACGTGGACCTGATCACCGTGCGCGACCCGGAAGAATCCGCCGCCAGGCTTTACCACACCGACATGTGGCCCGAGACCTACCTCATCGACCGCAACGGCATCATCCGCCGGAAATTCGTCGGCCCCCAGGACTGGACCAGCCCCGAGATCTTCAGCTATTTGAAGAGCCTGTAAGGGCAGCGGTCGAGCGGCCGTACCCGCTGCTATCCTTCAAACATGACTACGGTGGAGATTGTCTATCGCTACGCCGCTCCGCCCACCGAGCAGGTGGCGCTGGCGCTGGCCTGCGTGCGCGATGTCTACGGCATCCGGCATCTCAGCTTCGACGGCGCGGCCCGCACCCTGTGCGTCGAGTTCGACGCCACGCGCCTGAACGCCGCCGCGGTCGCCAGCCTGGTGCGTGCAGCCGGACTGGAGATTGAGCAAGACCTGCCGCAGATTGCGGCTCCCGCGCCGGCCGCCGCGGCCCCGGCCGCCTGACGCGCGCGCATTGCGCAAGGGCTCCAACCTTGGTAATCTGAATAAGACCACGCGGCTTCGTCCTGAAGCCCGCGCTTGTGCGCCCGTAGCTCAGCTGGATAGAGCGACTGACTACGAATCAGTAGGTCGGGAGTTCGAATCTCTCCGGGCGCACCACAACCCAAGCAGAATCAATCGCCAGTTGAGGTCCGGGCGCGCCTCCTTAAACCGCTGCGCGTCACGGTGCATCGCGCTTAGACTCCGCTGTATGCCGAAAACCCGCCGTCGATGGGAACCACCACGCCGGTGACGAACTCGGAGGCTGGCGAGAGCAGCCAGAGCACCGCGCCGAACAGGTCCGCGGGCTCGCCGAAGCGCGCCATGGGCGTGTGCGCGAGGATCGCCTTGCCGCGCGCCGTCAGCTCGCCGGTCTCCTTGTCGGTGAGCAGGAAGCGGTTTTGATTGGTGAGGAAGAATCCCGGCGCGATGGCGTTCACGCGGATCCGGGGCGAATGCTCCTGCGCCATGTGCACGGCCAGCCACTGGGTAAAGTTGCTCACCGCGGCCTTGGCCGCAGAATAGGCCGGAATGCGCGTGAGCGGCCGGAAGGCGTTCATCGAAGAGATGTTCAGGATTGTGCCGTAGCCCTGCGCCGCCATCACTTTTCCAAAGGCCTGGCTGGGCAAAATGGTGCCGAGAATATTCAGCTCGAAGACCCAGCGCAGCGCGTCCGTGGGCAGATCGAAGAACTTCAGATCGGGACTCGTGGTGGCCTGCGGCTTGTTGCCTCCCGCGCCGTTGACGAGGCAATCGAGCTTGCCAAAACGGGCGATCACCTCCTCGGCGGCCTTGGCCACGCTTTCGCGGTTGAGCACGTCGCACTGGAAGACGGAGACGCGCTTGCCGGGCTCGCCCATGCCATCGACCGCGGCCTTGCCGGCATCGGGATTCACGTCGAGAATGGCCACCTCGGCGCCGCATCCGGCCAATGCGCCGGCGATCTCGGCGCCCAGAACGCCGGCCCCGCCGGTGATCGCAACCGACTTCCCGGTGAAGTCGTACATCTTCGTCAATCCCGCAAGATCGAGCGCTTGCTTCGCCGCCTCGTGCCCTGCTCCGACCCCTGCCGCTTCCGCCATGCCTGCACTCTTTCTTCGGCTACCTTCTCGCCGCTCGACCCATCTTCGCCGCACTCCGCATGATAACGCCGCGCGGGAGTGCCGTCGCGAACCGAGTATAGAAATGTGGGAGTGGTCTAACCAGTGATACGCGTCACGAGCGAGAGACGGGAGGCGAGGGATGGTTCGCGTTCCAGACCGCATTGCGATATGCAATGCCGGGATTCAGTAAGGCAGCAGAGGTCAACTGGTCACGCTTTTCGTCCGGTTTGGGAGGGGAAAAACCGCTTCTGGCGATACAAGTCTCGACAAATCTTGACGAGATTTGACCGTTTTTGACCCCAATTTCTTGGTAAATGTGCTGATTATACAGGAGTTATATCATCAAATATACCCGCCTGGGGATGGGAATCAGGGCAATCGCATGAATTGAACTTGTCGACGGATCGGGTTCCGATTGGCGTCGCGCCGGAGGCGCAATGGTTGTTAGCCCCGCGCTTCAGCGTGGGGACCGAGAGCGGAAAAAGGGCGTGAGCCCCGTAGGGGCGATGCAAAAAGGCGCGCAAAACGCTCCAATGCATTTCATGCGATTGCCCTGGTATGGGGATTTTTTCTTGATTGAATCTCCCGTCCCGGGCCCGCTTTCGCGCGAAACAAACCCCACTCCTACCCGAAGCGCCCCGCCCGAAATCGTGCAATCTTGACCGGTTGCGTAACGGACGCTCCAGATACAGCACTAAGACTTTCTCGCGACGGATTCCTCAAACGACACGAAACCAATTGGCCGGGTGGTCCGATCTCACAGGAGACCTTATCAAGTCGAGGGTGCCCCCGGTCCCTCGTCCGCCGCGGCGGAGGGACCGGGGAAGCGGACTTTCGTCCACCCGAGGCGACCGGGGAAATCGAGGAGACATCCCGGCGATCGCGCATCCACTCGGGCAGTTGCCAGCCTCTTTGCCGAGCTGTCCAATCCGATTCGATCTCCATAGTTCCGCGCACGCCCGTTTGATAGTGGCGAAAGCTCGACCACTGCCACCGGGGTCCCCACGGACAGGTCTTCGTCCGTGGGGTGGCGCCGGGGTCCCCACGGACAGGTCTTCGTCCGTGGGGTGGCAATCCTCCGGTTGCGCGACCAGCCCTCGACGGACCGGGTTGCGATGGATGGATCGCAGCTTCTCCACAAACTTCTCGTGCGCCGAAACGTTGAAATCGTAATAATGCGCCTGCCGGAAGGGCCTTTCCTGGCTCCGCACTGAGACCGACAGCTTAACAGCCTGTGGCGAAAGCCCGGTC
>Ga0326728_10026907_pt1 | contig 10120 bp, 7 predicted proteins | sample MB3enrmetagenome_FD_207602 | JGI IMG/M metagenome (GOLD analysis project Ga0326728, IMG submission 207602) | Lab enriched peat soil microbial communities from McLean, Ithaca, NY, United States - MB31MN | ecosystem: Environmental > Terrestrial > Soil > Wetlands > Peat | place: USA: New York... | reverse complement strand
GTCGTCTCCAGCCAGTCTTCGCGATTGCGCAGGGCCAGCACCCGGGGAAACTCCTCGCGAATCCTTTGCACCACCCCGGACTCGGTCGCGACGCACAGGACAGGGGTATCGAAAGAATTTTCCAAAGTGCCCAGGAGTGGGGACAACCGGTCCCAGGGCAACGGCCCCACCACCGCCAAGTCGAAACCAGCATCCGCACCCTGCCAGACCGCGCTGTTCATCAGCGTGAAGGTTGGCACCGTGCGCTCGGCCTGCCACCGGTTCACCAGGTCGCGAGCAAATTCCGCATCGTCACCGATAATGAGTACCGTCATACGATTCTCGTGAGAGATTCCGCTTCTCGAAGCATATTAGCAAGTTGTTGGGCCGCCGCGGACAGTGCAACCGTGGCCTCGATGTCGTGCGCCCGGCGGGCTGTTCCCACAAACTGCTGCAAATCGGCCGCTTCGTTCCGCACCAGCGCCACCACCGGCGCCAGCTTGCGGGGCGAACCGCCCTGGCGCAACTGCTCCAATAGTTGAAACATCAATACGCGCACGGCTACCGCCCGTTGCACAATCCGGGAGAATTGTCGCGCAGAATCCAGGAAACTGGTCACCTCCCAGGAGGAAATCACCAGCCGGGCGTTGCCCACCACAATGGTCGCGCCCATGGTACGGCTGCGCACCCGGTCGGCCAACAGGTAAGCGGAGAGTTGCTCCGATACCATCTGGAGTTTAGCGCTGGCATCGCCCGGATTCGAGGCCGGCGGGTTGGAAGTGGAAACTTGCGGGCTGACTGGGGCCGGTTGTGCCGTCGTCTCTTCCGCAGCGGAACCGGACTTGGCAGCCGGCTCGGCCGGTGGGACCATTGCGGTCGGATCCGCTTGTCCATGCTTGTCCAGCGCGTCCTCAACCGCCGCACGTAGTTCCGCCAGTTGCACGAACGGATTTCCCGCGGAATACTCGGCCTGAAATGGCTTTTTCCACTGCTGGGCTAGTTCCAGGACGCGGGCCATGGGTTCCGCAGCCGTCAGCCGCGCCCGGGTACAATCAATCGTTTCGACCCCGTCTTTTTCCAGCTGGCGCACACCTAGCCTGATCATATCCAAATCAGCCTGCACCAAGCGGAAAAACGTCTGCCGGATCAGAAAGTTTGCCCGCGAAAACGCGATCAGTTCGGAAACGGCAAAACTATCGTCCCCCGCAGCGTCTTTGAGCCGGCGCACTTCGGTCAAAACACCGCTCTGCAGCAGCCCACGGAGATTGGCGCAGCGGTTGAGCCGATCCAGCACGGGTTCCAGCGGTTGCAATCGGGGGGGGAGTTGGCCCGGTACGTGGCCCAGAACCGGCTCAAGCACCTTGGCCACATCGGTAAACGCCGGCCGGCTATGCAGCACCAGCTCTGTGGGCGCGCTTTGGGAGAAATCTTGTACAAGCAGAAAATCGAGTTTATCCCGGTCGGCAGTAGCGCGGGACGGCTTGTTCAGATGATGCCGGATCAGGCTCCGCACATTGGCTTCATTGGAAAGGGTGCTGGTCTGCAGAAAAAGGCGCAGATGGTGCACCTGGATCCGCTCATCCATGTTCTGCAACCAGCCCCGGATTGCCGCCCAGGCTTCGGGAGTTACCTTCTCCGGCGGTGTCTCCAGTTCTTTACAGGGAATCTCCGGCAGGGCAAAGCGCCTGGCGATTCCGCGGTAAATGGCACAGACACGCTGCGTTTCGTGCCACTCGGCTGCGGCCGCTTGTAGCGCTTGTGCTCTCGGCATCATGGCTTGACAATCCAGTTCGCAACCTCCTGGATAAACTGCGCCGCTACTGCCGTGCGCCCGCTGTGCAACTGCATCGCCACGATACAGGCCTCGACGTCGAGCGAGGCGTCCAGGTTGCGCAGGCGCACCCGCTGGCCAAACTCCAAAGGCAGCCTGGAGGCAAACAGTACCTCCCGAGAGGTTCCGAATTCGATCGTCGTTCGCTCGCTCTCCCCGGCCGCGGCGATGATGTTCACCGGAAAGCGAACCGGGATGGCACTGGGAAAGAATTGCGCCAGGTGGCCAACCGATGTGTCGCCTGCAGAAGCTCCGGTTGTGGCACCGGTGTTAACGCTGGCCTTTTCGGACACAGTTACCTCGCCAGATGAATTGGTCTCGTTCCCAACAAACACCTACCACAGAGACACAGAGTCACAGAGAAACCCACCCAGAGAGGAATTAAAGATCCGTATTCCTATGTGTCTCTGTGGCAGGTGTGCTGCGAACAAAGCTCCTGGATATTTAGCGAAGCTTTACGCAGCAGGACTCCAACCTGCACCTTGCAAGCAGCAGACCAAAGCGTAACTGGCTGATTCCTAAAGCGGCGACGAGATCAGCCGATCCCGGCTGTCTCAGGCTGAAACACCATAAAGGCAGCTCTCGGCTGTCGGCTCGCGGTTGTCGGCCAGAAGAGTTTCAGGGGTGTAGCCCTTGATCTCTGGGTCGCCAGAAATGGCCACGGCAGATAGGGCCGAAATACATAGGTTCCTCACCCCGCGCCCTGCGGTTGGAGGGCAACTGTCCACGTCGTTCTGGGCGCGGTGTTCGGAATGACAAACCTCGGGGGATAAGAATTTTTGGCTTCTGAGAGCTGCCTTTGATGGTCATCCGATCACGCGATACGTCGATGACGGATTAACCGGTGGTTGTGGCGGTGGCGGCCTTCGCCGGTTCCTCGCCTTCGGGGTGCGGAGTCCGGATACCATAGCGCTTGAGCTTGCGGTAGAGGGTAGCGCGGCTGATCCCGAGCAATTTCCCGGCGGCGGTTTTGTCCCCGTTCACTTGCTGGAAAACGCGTTCAATAGTAACGCGCTCTATGTCTTCCAAATGGGTCGAGGTCAGCGCCGCGGTCGGCAGTGCGGCCAGTGGTGGGGCGACGCCCGCCTGGGCGCGCAAGGGGGCGGGCAGATCCGGCAAATCGATGATTTGGCGATTGCCTAGCGCCAGAGCGCGTTCGATACAGTTCTCCAACTCCCTTACGTTGCCCGGCCATTCATAGGACATAAAGGCGTTCATGACGGGAATGGAAACCTGGACCTTCTGGCTGGGCGCATAGCGCTGGACCAGCGCGTGCACGAGCGCCGGGATGTCGCTGCGGCGTTCGCGTAAGGCCGGCATACGGATAGCCACTACGTTCAGCCGGAAAAACAGGTCCTTGCGAAATTTGCCCTCCTGGACTGCCAATTCCAGATTGCGATTGCTGGCTGCAATGACGCGTACCTCGATCGTTACTTTTTCGTTGCTGCCCACCGGTCGCACTTCCTTTTCCTGTAACACGCGCAGCAGCTTGGCTTGCATCTCCAGGGAAAGTTCCCCGATTTCATCCAGGAAAATCGTCCCTCCCTGGGCGGTCTGGAATAGTCCGAGCTTGGTCTTCAGGGCGCCGGTGAATGCCCCTTTCTCGTGCCCAAACAACTCACTTTCCATCAGGGTGGGCACCAGAGCACCGCAATCCACGGCCACGAAAGGCCGCTTGGCTCGCGTGCCCCGGAAGTGGATAGCCCGTGCCACCAATTCTTTTCCGGTGCCGCTTTCGCCGGTGATCAGCACCGGCGTGCGTATGTCTTTGAGCCGCGAAACCATCCGCAAGACGTCCTGGATCTTGGGCGAGGAACCGGTGATCTCGCTCAGTTCCTGCTCGCTGCGCACCCGCTCGCGCAAATACTCGTTCTCGTAGACCAGCCGGACCTTCTCTTCCATCCGCTGCAAAATCAGCTTGAGTTCATCCACCCGAAACGGTTTGCTGATGTAGTCGTAGGCGCCCAATTTCATGGCCTGCACCGCCGAGTCCACGGTGCCGTGCCCGGTCATGATGGCGACCTCGGTGCGGGGCAACTGAACTTTAATCTGGCGCAGCAACTCCACCCCGCTCATATGCGGCAGCCGCAAATCGGCGAGCACCAGATTGGGCGACTCCACCTCGATGTAGGCTAAGGCGGCCTCGGCGGTCTCCGCCTCGGCGCAGTGGAAGCCGATCGATTCCGCGATGCGCCGGCAAAGAGCGCGGATCGAAGCTTCGTCGTCGACCACCAGGCAAGTGATGCGGAAATCGTCTTTCATTGCGCCGTCCCCAGGATTCTTTCCACTACGGCAATCAGCTCTTGCACGCGAAAAGGTTTTTCCACAAACGGGGCCTGGGTTCGCCGGAGCGTGGCCGCGGTTTCCTCGTTCACGATGTCGCCGGTCACGAAAATCACCTTGTTCAGCATCGCCGGACGATGGGCAGCAATCCATGCCCAGACATCGGCGCCATCCACCCCGCCGGGAGTTCGCATGTCCGAGATCACCCCGTCATAAGCGCGGGCGCTTAACATTTCCAGGGCGCGGGCTCCGGTTTCCGCGCTGGCGACCGTGTATCCATGGCGCTCCAGCGCCAGGCGGAGAAACGCCATAACTGACGGCTCATCTTCCACGACCAGCACCATCCGGCTCATCCCCGTCCTCCCGCGCCCGCGGCCAACGCCCCGCCGGCAACTGGCAGGCGCACGGTGAAAGCGGCTCCCGGCGCACTGGCATTGTTGCCGCAGAAGATTTCGCCGCCGTGCTCATGCACGATGCCGTAGCAGATACTCAAACCCAGGCCTGTTCCCTTACCCACTTCCTTGGTCGTGAAGAAAGGATCGAAGATGCGGTCCGGATGCCGGATGCCATCGCCATTATCGCGAAAGACAATTTCGGCAAACCCATTGTGGACGCTGGTTATTACTGCGATCTCGCCGGGCCGGCCAGCCTCCTGAATCGCGTCATAGGCGTTATTAAGGATATTGAGAAAGACCTGCTGCAATTGCTGGGCGTCGCCCACAATGTCCGGCATATCCGGATCCAGGTGCTCGACAATCCGGATGTCGTGGTTGGCAAAATCGTAGGCCCGCAGCGCCAGGGTGCGTTGCAAAATCGTGTTCACCGGCACCTGGGTGCGCTGGGGGGGCATTTGGCGGGCGAAACTCAGCAGGTTCTGCACGATTTGCTTGGTGCGTTGTGCTTCCTGCAGAATCACGGCCAAGTCCTTCTTGGCTGGTTCCGGCACCGTGGGGTTGTCCAGCAGCAGGTCGGTAAAGCCGAGCACGGCGGTCAACGGATTGTTCACCTCATGGGCTACACCGCTGACCAACTGGCCTACCGCCGCCATCTTCTCCGTATGCACCAGCTTGGCCTGCAGCATCGCCGCATCGGTGATGTCGGTCATGACCACGACGATACTGTTTACTGCGCCTTGTTCGTCCCGCATGGGGCTGAGATTGATGGAGAACTGTCCCGTGCGCCCGCCACCCAGCAGGATCGGCAGTTCCAGATTGTCGACTTGCTGGCCGAGCAGGCATAACTCAACGGAATGCGCCATAAGATGGCGCCGCTGCGGCAGCACTAAATCGGCCAGCTTGCGCCCAACCAATTCGGCTTCCGTGTAATTGCCGGCCTGAAAACATCGCCGGTTGGCGTAGCTGATCAGTCCCGCCGTGTCCGTTACCAGGATGAGGCTCTGCGTATGGTTGAGGATCTTGCCGGAAAAATCGCGCTCCCGCTGTAATTCCGCCTGGAAATTCTTCAGATCGCTGATATCGAGCATGAGACCGCGGTATTGCAGGATCCGCTCCTGCGGATCCTTGACCGCGAATACATTTTGCAGCACATAAATGAGGGACCCGTCCTTGCGCCGCAGCACTTCTTCGAAGTTCCGCAAAACGCCGCCGCTGCGCACCATGGCGGTCTCGAAATGTTCCCGTGCAGCCGGCGTGAGATAGAGCTGCGACCTCAAATCGATTTGCAGCAGTTCTTCGCGGCTCGCATAACCCAGCATACGCACCAAAGCATCGTTGACCTCGACAAAACGCCCCTCCGGGCTGGAAAAGAAGAGCCCCTCCTGGATGTTGTCGAACAACTCGCGGTAGCGCCGCTCCGCTTCGCGGCGGTCCGTAATATCTTTGAGCACATGAACGGTTTGTATACCCTCGCTCAAAGCTCCCTGGATCCGGGAAGTGGAGACCAGGTACGTACGTTCCAGCACCGGGTGCAGGTATTCGTCCCCTTGATTGCTACCGTGGCAGAACGGGCAGACCAGGGCGCCGGTCGCCTCGGGGGCGGCGGAAATCAGGGTCTGGATACTGACTCCAACTAGCTGTGCCGGACGGACTCCAACGGAATCGGCCAAGCTGCGATTCACCCGCAGCACCCGGTTGCCTTGGTCATGCACGACGATGAAGTCGGTAATGGAGTCGAACACCTCCATCCAGTGGCGGTTGGCCTGATCCATCCGGGTAAACAGGCGCGCGCGCTCCAGCACCATGGCCGCCTGTGCCTCCAGCGTGCGCTTCGCTCTGAGCACAATCGCCACCCCCGCCGCCATGGCTTGGGCGCGCCGTACATCTTCCCGCGTAATCGGTGCCGCCTCATCGCTATCCAACACACAACACAGACCCAGGGCGCGTCCTTCGGGCCCGGGAAGCGGAACCGCCAAGTATTGCCTGGCCGAAAATAGCTGCGCCAGCGCCTGCCCGCCGGGGCCGTCACCCGGGGCGTCATTGCTCCAGAGCGCTTCCTGCTGCTGAATAACTCGCTCGGTAATTTCTTCCGGTAAGGAAAAGTTCGCCGCGGAGGCCACACCCTTCTCGGCCCGGCAGTGCACGCGGCAATCGGATTCTTCCCTCAGGGCGATGAACGAACGGCGGAAACCGAGGAACTCGGCGGCGCGCACGGCTAAACGCGCCAGAAACTGATCCCATTCGTCGATTGCGCTCAGCTCCGAACTGAGCTTCAACACCTGTTCGAGCTCGTCGGCTTGAGCGTAGGGTGCGCTGGCGCCAGCGACCGCCGTACAGCAACGGGTGTTACTGTTCGTTCCCGACATAAGACGAACGGCGCAAACTGCAACAACATGAGACTCCGGGGATACAGAACCGTAACGGCAATCTCAAATTGAGTCAAGCGGATTGCGGGTTACTACTGGTTACCAAAGTGCGTCCTGGAAAACCCGATCTCAGACTGAGATTGGCCCCGGTTTTCTCAAAACCACGTGAGACTCCGCGCCTTACGCTTCTCAACCGCCATTCGCGGGCTCTGGTCTCCAAAGCCGCATAACCATCGTAATTTGAGCTAATTAGTCGTCGGTACTAAAAAAGAACCACAGCGGCCGGACTGGACCCCATCGTGCATCTGGGATTCCGGATTCTCAATGCGCTGCCGCGATCGCTGCCAAAGGAAGCGAGGCATTTGGATCCAGCGCTGGTCGAACGGCGGCCAGCAAGGCAGCGATTTTTCGCCCGGCAGCCAGAGCGCCAGAAACGGGTGTTCCACGGATGCAAATCGGCGCGCCGTTGGAGGAAACAGGTAATGTCGATCACTAAGAAGTTGTATTTGAATTTCGGGGCTATCCTGGCCATCACCACGGTCCTTTTCCTGATCAACCTGACGGCCGTCCAGCGGGAACATGGGGCCCGCGAAGCTTCGCGAAGGTCGCTGGAACTCGCCCAGTCCTACGAGCGCATTCGTTACCAGATGATGCAGAACCGTCTCGACTTGCGGAATTTTCTGTTGACCGGCGATCAGGGCGATGTCAACAAGCTGAACGAGCATACGGCCAGCTTGAAACAGCAGATCAAGGCGACGGAAGAAAAAGTTGAATCCGAACAACAACGTACCGCCTTGGCTAGGTTGCACGAAGTCGAGTCCGACTGGGCGGAAAATTTCGCCAAACCGCTGATTCAGGAACGCAGGGATTTGGGCGCACGCCAGGGAATGTCCCTGGCCGAACTCACCGATTTCTACCGCCGGAAAAGTCCCGGAGCGTGGATCAGCGTCTCCGCCCAACAACTGGAGGACGCAGAACGGGACAACTATCGTCTGCTAGAACAGTACCGCCAGTCCGATGTCGCCGCCGCCCGGATGAGCACCACCGCAAACTTAGCGGGCTGCCTGTTGGTTATCGTTTTGGGCGTGATTATCGCCCATCGGGCAGCCAAGAGTATTTCTGTGCCGCTGGACCGGATGATCCGCGTGGCTCGGGAGATTGGGGAGACCGGCGATCTGGACCAGGAGATCGAAATTCAGCGCCAGGATGAAATCGGCGAACTGGCACGAACTTTCTCGCGCATGGTCAGCTATTTGCGGGAGATGGCGGCCAACTCCGAAGCCATTGCCGGAGGCGATCTGTCCCGGGAAGCCGCTCCCCGCTCCAAGCGCGACACCCTCGGCCAGGCTTTCGCCCGGGTGTCGGAAGGACTGGGAACCTTGGTGCACAGCGTACGCGATAGCGCTTCGCAAGTCGCCAGTGCCTCGACTCAGGTCGCCCAGGCGTCGGAGAAATCGGCCCGGGTCAGTGTCCAGGCTTCCTCGGCGATCGAAGAGGTCACCAGCACGATGCACGAGATGAGCGTGAACGTGCAAAACGTGGTAAAGAGCACCCAGGTGCAGTCTTCCAACATCGCCGAAACCTCCGCCTCCATCGACCAGATGGTCGCCTCCATCCAACGCGTCGCCGACACGGCCAAGGTGCTGCTGGATATTTCCACCCGTTCGCGAGAGGAAGTCCAGAATGGCATCGGCAGCATGGACAAGGCCACCGACGGATTGAACCGCATTAACACCTCCATCCATACCTCGGCGGAGATCATCGGGGTGCTGGGCCAGCGCGTCGACAACATCGGCGAGATTGTTGAGGTCATCGACGATCTGGCGGAACAGACCAATCTCCTGGCCTTGAATGCCGCCATCGAAGCGGCGCGCGCCGGCGAACACGGCTTGGGCTTTGCCGTCGTCGCCGATGAAGTCCGCAAACTGGCGGAAAAATCGGCCCAATCGACCAAAGAAATTTCCGAGCTCATCGAGAGTATCCAGAAAGAGGCGCGCAAGGCAGTCGAGAATATGGACAAGAGCACTGCCATCGTCAACGAAGGCCTGGGGCTCGGCATGGACCTGGGCGGCGCGCTCAAGAAAATCGCCAACGTGGTTACCGAGGTCTACAAGTTCGCCCAGGAAATCGGGGCGGCTACCACCGAGCAGTCGCACGGTTCTTCGCAAATCGCTCGCGCCACTTCCCGCCTGAACGAGGTTACGCGGGAGATCAGTTCCGCGGTCGAGGAACAGGCCTCGGGGACGCACGCCGTGGTAAAGGCCATGGAAAGCATGCGCGACCTGGTGCAGGAGTCCACTTCCGGCTCCACCGAACTTGCCGCCTCAGCGGAACAGATGTCGAAGATGTCGCGCAATCTGCTGGATGTGATGGATCGCTTTAAATTGCAGGCGGCAGAGAGGGCCCATGCCAGCGCGTACGCCGCCGCCGGCACGCGAGCCTGACGGAGATGCCATGGTGAAAACCAAAGATTTTCATGCGGTGGGCTTTCGGATCGGCGGGGAGACGTTTGCCTTACCCATCGCCCGGGTACGTGAGATCGTGCGCGTACCTCCGATCACCGCGGTACCGGATGCGCCCGCTTGCGTAGAAGGCGTGATCAATCTGCGGGGCCGAATCATCCCCGTGATGGATCTGCGCAAGCGCTTCGGAGAACCGGCGGTTACGGCGCCCAAAAAGAACCGCATCCTGGTAACCGAAGTCGACGGCAGACTGGTCGGCCTGATCGTCGATGCGGCGTCGGAAGTACTCAAGATTCCTCCGGCGGAAATTGAGAGCGTGCCTGATCTGCTCGCCGACGGTGGAGTGGACTATGTCACCGGCATGAGCAAGCTCGACAGCCGGCTCATTATCCTGGTGGATGCCGCCAAGCTGTTGCAGCCGGGAGAACTGAAACGCATGGCCGAATTACGCACCGCGAATTGAGGACTGGGGAACGGAATGGCGACGGTGTCCACTCAAGGCCAACCGACGGAATCTGAGCTGAAGCTGTTGCAAACGCTCGTCTATCAGGAGTGCGGCATGTACTTCGACGAGCGCCGGGCCCACTTCCTGCAAGACCGTGTCCGGCAACGCCTGAAGGTCTGCCAGCTCGATAGCTTTTACAGCTATTACCGCCTGCTCACCAGCCGGGAAGGCAAGCAGGAACTGGCGGCATTGCTGGAGAATCTGACGGTCAATGAGACCAGTTTTTTCCGCAATCGGCCGCAACTGGAATTGTTTCAGAAGATGATCCTGGACCAGATCCTGCGCTGCAAACTCGATCG
>Ga0326728_10026905_pt1 | contig 10120 bp, 10 predicted proteins | sample MB3enrmetagenome_FD_207602 | JGI IMG/M metagenome (GOLD analysis project Ga0326728, IMG submission 207602) | Lab enriched peat soil microbial communities from McLean, Ithaca, NY, United States - MB31MN | ecosystem: Environmental > Terrestrial > Soil > Wetlands > Peat | place: USA: New York... | reverse complement strand
TCACAACGTGGGCGAGCGCTTAAGGTAGTGTAGTAGCTACGTTGCGCGCGAAACGGCAAGAAGGTATACTTGACCTGGCTGTAAAGCCGAGCCCGGGGGCGGCAAACATGTCATTTAGCGCGAGGGGCGAGTGGGCATGCCGCCGGCATCGTGATGCCGCAGGCTTGCGACCTAGCCAGGGTGTGACGCGCCACGGCGACTGGATCAGGCGTTGTGAGGCGGGCTTCGGGCTTGTCGAGATGGTGATCGCCCTGGCTGTGCTCGTGATAATCACCCTGCCGATCGTCCACATTATCCTCGAGACGGAGACCGCCTCGGACGCTGTGCACCTTCGAGCCGAGGCGGCCGACCTCGCGACGCAGGCGCTCGAGACCGTCCAGTACCAGACACAAAACGGCATAAATCCGACGGCGGGCATCACGACCAGCGCGCAAATCTCGGGTAACAACCCCTTCACGGTCGCCGTGGATTCCGAACTCGTAGCAGGAACAGGAGCCGACTCGAGCATCTGCATCGACCCGCCGGGGCAGCTGTCCAGTCAGATCTGGACCGTGAAGGCCACGGTGACCTGGGGTACGGGATACCAAAAAGCCACACTCACCGAGAGCACGCTCGTTTCTCCTTCAGAAGCCGATCTCGCGGACACCAATGCCGCAGAGATCGCCGTGCCGGTCTACAACGCGGACGAGTTGACCTACGAGACGGCGACGGCGATCAACATCACGGTCACGGGTACCTGCCTCACCGGGGCGGGCACCTGCGGCACCGTGCCGAGCAACGAGGAGACCATCGAATCAGAAAATACCGGCTCGACCGGCTGCGCGGTGTTCCCAGACCTGTTCGCCGGCGCCGGAGAAGAGTACAAGATCACCGTCTCACCCCCACTTGGCTGGGTTGACCCGAACGAGCTCTTCTACAACGAGCCCGCGAGCACGCAGTTCGGGCTACCAGTCCCGGTGCATCCCAATCAAGTGACGGTCGCCGACAATCCCCAGCTTGTCCTGGCGTTGGGCGCGACGATGGGCGTGAACTTCCAGACGGTGTCCTTCACTACCCCTGTGAATGTCCATAACGTGAGCACTACGAGCGGGAGCACTTCGGTAACTGTTGCCTCAGGAAGCTTTGCTGGCGTAACGGCCAGCAGTCCCGGCATGCTCGTCTCGGGTCCGGGCATCCTGCCCGGCACGACCGTCGCGAGTTATACCTCTGGCAGCCAAACGCTCACCCTGTCAGCAGCTGCCGATGCCACCGCGACCGGATCCGGGACTGTGACGCTCACTTTCACTGCGACTTCGAGCGTCGCGGCAGCACCCGACCTCCCGATCACGGTGTACAGCAACCTGTTGTGCAACGTGCCCGAAACCGATGCCTGCGTGCTCGGCAACCTGACCGGCAGCGGGACCTCCTACTTCAGCTCGACCACGTCGCAGACCGCACTCCTCTTCCCGGGCCCGGCGGTCACGAGCACGACGACAGCTAACTATTCGGCCTGGTCCGGCGACCAGGTCGACAGCGAGCCGGGCCAATATTCCCCCGCCGGCTACCAGACGAGCTTCCAAGCCTTGTCGGGGACCCCCGTGACACTCACGGCGACCGCTGGGATAGTCACTCTGCCGGTCTACCCGCTGACGCTCAAGGTCACTTCGGGGACGGCGACGGGATTTACGGCGACCGACGTCGACACGATGGCGCTTAATGGCCATTCCGGAACGTTTGCGACCGGCCTCCCGCTCGGTCAGTTTGAGATCGAAGCGACAGGGACCGGTGGTGTTAATGAAACGGTGAGTCCGGCCTGGGTCTGGATTACGCCGACGGGGGTGTGCTCGTACTCATCGGAGTCAGACATCGGCTCCAACCCCTGCAGTACGCCTTTGACATCTGCCATCTCGGTGACGGTTTCATGAGAACCCACCCACAATCAGCCCGTGGTCACATGGCGAGGCGAACGTCGCCCGCTGGTCGCTTTCATCGAGCCAGACTGCGACGCGGCCAAGACGACGGCTTCACTATCGTCGAGACGGTCATCACGCTGCTCATCATGTCGATCGTCGTCGGACTTGTTCTCGGGTTCATGACCAACCTGCTTCAGCAAAGCACGAACGTCCGCGACACGATGGCGGGAGTCCAGCAGGACCAGACTGCCGGAGAGGGCCTGTTGCAGTACCTCCACGCCGCGATCGTGATTCTTCCGGGCTCGAATGCCACGACTCTTGACGCGAGCATCCTCGACGGTGACCCGAGCGGCACCCCACAAACGGCGACATTCCAGGCCGAGTACATCGCCCCCGGCGGAGCCGGACTGGACGCGACCTTCCAAACCTCGTTGGCTCCAAACGGCGGATATTGTCCCGTTCCACCCGCTACACCCAATCCTAACTGTCGGAGCATCAACGACTACGACGTCTGCCCGTTGAATATGTCGGGTCCGCCGTGCTCCTTACCTGGCAGCCCTGTACAAACGGCGGTCTTCAGCTATTACTGCGCCGGCACCTCTACCTGCACCTCTACACCTACACCTGAACCCTGCCCGGCAGGCTTCTCTTGCACGACGGCGCCGACGCCTGCCGAGCTGGCCGAGATTGTCGCCATGAACATCGACGTGACCTTCCTCGCGGGCCCACAAAGACCGATCGAGGGCTTCCAGGCGGTCCGTCCGACCAGCTTCGAGACGACCGTCTACCTCCAGAACGCCTCGGGTGCCCCCGCCCCAACCTCGGTGGTTTCGGTTGTCGCAACCGGGACCAAGGCAATCGGCTCACCTCTCACCTTGACGGCGACAGTAAGCCCGACTCCCGACGGAGGGTACGTGACCTTCAGCGTGACACAGAACACGAGCGCGTACTGCACAACGGCGGTCGACGTGAGCACCACGACCGGTACGGCCGCCTGCACTTTCACCCCGCCGGTGGGCGGCACTTACGAGGTAAGCGCTACCTTCTCCGGCACCTTCTCCGGCTCCAGTGTCTTCCAGGCCGCGACCTCGTCCCAATCAGCGATCGTCATCCCTATTCAGACGACCACAACCATTGGCGTCACCCCGGCAAGCGGACAACTCTCGATCGCCGCGACGGTGACCGCTGCTGACGGGTCGACGCCCACCGGAAGTGTCTTGTTCGACATAACAGGCGGCTCGCCTTGCTCTAGCGGCTGCACCAGCACTGTTGCCCTGAACGCCTCGGGTCAGGCCTCCTGGACCGATACCGGTCTCTCCAACTCAAGAACCTACAACGTCTCGGCGACCTTCTCGGACTCCACCGGCTACTACGCTTCGTCGCAGGCCACCGGGGGGCCATACACGCCGTGAAGTACCTCACTGCTCCGACGTGTCAGCTCCGCCAGCAGGCTGTCGGCTCCGTGTGCGGGCCACTTCGGCGTCGCCTTCAGCACCGGGACGACTCCGGCCAGGCCCTTGTGATCGTCGTGGTGCTCCTCGCCCTTCTCGTGTTGCTCGTCCCATTCATGGTAAGGCAGGTGACTGTCGACGCACCGCTGTTCAACTCCTCGACGAACAAACACGCAGCGCTTGCTGCCGCCGAAGCCGGCATCCAGTGGTACCGCGACAATCTCGACTCGCATTCGGCCTATTACAACTACACGGCGGCCAACAACCCAGACAACGACCCCGCTCTCTCGGGGTACTGCGGAGCGGGCCTTCCCTCGACGTGTGATCTCGCGGGGACGAATCCGGCCGAGGCCTTCCACTACGTGCCAGTCTCGGACCTGACCAGCACGGGCGGCTTTGAAGCCGGTAGCGTGGTGCTCACCGTCACCGGCAGAGCCGGCGTGCCCGGAACTTATACCTACGTCTATGCACAGGCGACGTTCAGCCCGCAATCAGTCCTCGACGACGCCTACTACTCCAACTACGAAGTGCTCGATCCAAACTCACTGACCATCCAGGGAATCGACGTATCCCTCGAAACGCCCCCTGGGACCCTTCCTGCAACCTCGAATCCGGAAACGCAATCCTTCATCTCCTACACCTATACCACCGGCAGCACGAGCACTACGACGCCCTCCGAGTCGGTATGGCAAGCGGTCTGCCAGTACGACACCTACAGCGAGAACACCTTCGTCGACACGCTTGGACTGACAATTAACGGCACCAAGTATTCGCCGAGCTATCCCTACTACGGCCCGTATCAGGAAAACTCCAGTTTCAACTTCGAGATCAACAGCGGTGGTGCCGTCGTCACCTCAGGCGGCGCGACGGAGATAACGGTGCCGGCAATGCCCTGTGAGTACCCCTACGACTTCGTCTCGGGTGAGACATTCACCGGTCCGGTCTATACGAACGACCAGCTCCACGTGTGCGGTTCGCCGGCCTTCGACGGTTCGCCGGTATCGCTCACTTCCGGCGCTCCCTCGGACGTTCCCTACCTCCCCGTCAGTCCCACACCCCGGAACTTGCCCGGGTCGGTGAAAGTCACGGCCGCGAACTCTGGCACGAACGGCCCCTATCCGTCGTCGCTTATCGGCGACTATGTTCCCGCGGGCTACACGGTGGACACCGTGAACTGCAACGGCACAGGCGATACTCCGACCCTCAGCCACGGAGTCGCGCTCAACGGCAACCAGAGCCTGCCCAGCCTGAACACCGCACTCGCGGAGTATGGGACCACCAACCCGCCGGGCGGCGCGGCCGCGGTCGGGACGGGCTGCACCTATACCGGGCCCACCATGATCGAGCTCGTCACCTCAGGCACGACTACGACCATGGACGTGTGGAGCCCGCTCTCGAGCGCCTCTAGCACGACGTCTGTGTGCTCGAATGGATCGACCTTCTCGGCGAGCAATCCCTTCATCTCGGGCATCCCACTGCCTAGCGACGGCGTCGTCTACGTGCAGAACTACACTTCGTCCGTGACGCCCACCGTTCCTAGCGATGGCTCGTCGCCGTGTTTCAACCCGTATCAGTATGCCCAACAGGCAGACAGCTCTCAGTGCTTGGAAGGTGACGTCTATATCGAGGGTGAGCTGCACGGCCAACTCACCGTGGCATCTGCCGCCAATATCATGATCACGCGGGACTTGACGTACCAGTGCGCCGACGGCAGTGGCGGAGCATCTGCGACGGACCCGTCGTCAGTGACGGGGGGAGGATGCACGACCGAGGCAGCCCCCGACATCCTCGGCCTGTCAGCGAAATACGACGTCGTCGTCTCCCACAACGATCCGAGCCTCGCCTCGGCGAGCACACAAGACTGCATCAACAAGGGGTTCGGCGATGGCACCGGCTCACCGGTAAACCAAAAGAGCGGTTCTTTCGCGGGGACCGTTCTCGATGGCACGTATTACGCGAATGACCCGGCTGCGGTCTGGCCGACAGTATGCGACCCGACCAATATCATCGTCGACGCGGCGGTCTTGGCTCTTAACGGTTCCTTCGGCACCGAAAACTGGGACGACAGCCCGTACTCGCAGTTTGTCAATCTCAACGGGACCGACCTGAGCGAATATCGAGGCCCCTTCGGCATTGAGGGGCAAGATGGCTACGAGAAGGACTTCAACTACGATACGCGGCTCGCGTACATATCACCCCCGTACGCGATCCCAGGGGCAGTTCCAATCTGGCAAGTCGACGACTACATCGTGTGCTCGAGTTCTTCCTGCCCGGCGATTTCCTGAACAACAGGATCTCTTCTCTGATCCTCAAGTAAAGCCGGGTGGCGAGTGGTGACCCGGGCGCTCGCGTACGTGGCGGTCGAGGAACTGGGCGACCGGCCACACGTGCTCGTTGACGGTGCGACCCGGCCCGGATCGATCCTGACACCCTCGCACTGGCCACGGAGCCCGACCCCGACGGCTCTGGGAGCTGACGGGATCGGGTCCCTCGTGACGCGCATGCGGCCGGGATCGAACGGTAAGACGGATCTCGATCCGGTAATGATCTCCCGCACCGTCGTCGGCTACGTCAAGAACGCGCCCCCGGCGTGGGACCCGTTCCGTCGCGGTGGCGCTCTGATCCGGGCTGCCGAGCGCCGCCGGCCTCAGTGAACCTTCGGCCTCGATGAGTCGTTCGGCCCAGTGAACCTTCGGCAAGGCGAACGCTGTCAGTGGACCGGCAGCCCCCAAGGCGGGAACCAGCGCTCGCGGTCGGACTCCATCGCGAGGTCGGTGGCCAGCGTCACGTTCAACAGGCGCTCGCGGTCCGAGTCGCGCTTTTCGCCGGCGGGGATTCTGCGCCTCGACGAGAAAGGACTGAGCGGCAACTTTGAGGCGACTTACAAGCTATCCGGCAACCTCGCTATGTTCGCGCCGGTGTGGACCGTGGTCGTCGCCCACCGAGGACCCAACGTGGTGACGAAAGTCTGGACGCTAGGCGAGTGGTCGTATCTGCTACAAGCAGGTGCCCACGAACTGCAATGGATAGAGCACGCGAACCGCTGGGAGGCGTGTTGGCGGCAAGGCGGGTCCAAGAAGTGGAGCCGTGGGAAGGGCACGGCCCCACCTACCAACGCACCGATCGCACTATTCATCTTGCCCTACGTTCCCGACGGCGTAGAGGGTGGCATCTATACAGCGGTGACGCGCGGCTATCCCATGAGGCACGGTGAACACCAGCGTCTTACCGTCGTGACGAAACCTAGCGCCAAGTTCGGCAAACTTGACTGCCTCACGAACACGACGTGGTTTACCTCGAAGCGAACGGGTACGGCGCGGACCGACATCTCGGCGGTGACCTGGTGCCTGACCGCGCGAGGCTTGCCCGCAAGCGAGCACCAGCGCGGGAACCCGCAAGTGGTGCCACCCTGGCTCAATTTGACCCTTCTCAGCACGCGCCGCGTCGCGCCAAAGTCAGACTTCCAGCCGATGTCGCCTACCGCGGTACGCAACGGTTTGCCGGGACTTGGGTAGGCACTGCATTGACCATCCCCCTTTCGCTCTGTAAGGGTGTGTCGCCGCCACTCTGCCTCGCTTCGGAGGCCATGCCCACTTGCGTAGCGGTGCCGTTCGGTGCCACCTGCCAGATCGACCAGCCGTTGAACCTGGAGACATCGATGCTGCCGTATCCATCAATCGCTATCTCGCCGAGATTGCGGTGGAGCGGACCCTTGAGCACCCCTGAGGGAACGACTGCACCAATTGTGTCGAGCTTCCCATCGCTGAGGCGCAGAAGCTGGTTGCCCGTCGATATTCGGTACTTGAGCGAGCGCCGAACGCCGCGGTCTACGGGGAGGGCGGATCAACACTCTTACGGGCGCAGGGTCACAAGCTTGTTCCTGGGTACGACTTCATGAAGCGGAGTATCAACGGTGAGTACTTTTGGCTTACCTATTTCGCCTTCGCCCCTAATGGAACCGTGTACGCCGACGAGCTTCCCGGTGACGAGGGCTTCGAAGCCCATCAGCAGCTTGTAGCCGTGGCCCATGGTCAGGTCGCACTGCTTTGGCAGGAGAAGAACCGCGGTCATGCTGACTCCTTTGGGCCGGTCGGGTGACTGGCCGCTTATGACGCAGGTGAGCTTAGGAATGAAGGTTCTCGACCCCCGACAGGAGGAGACGCCAGAGCTTCCAGATGCTGAGGCGCTGATCAAGGAGGCCCGCAGGCGTCAGCGACGGCGGTGGTTCTTCATCGGTATGGCAGTGCTCGTACTGGCTGCGGCGAGCGCGACTGGGGCCGTCCTGAGCCGTAGAACCCACAAGATGCCGCCGCCCGTAGCGACCAAGGGACCGGTACCGCCCGCAAGTTTGGCTCGATGCACCGTCCAGTCGCTCAGTGTGGAAACACTCGGCATCCAGACAGAGATGGGCTGGAACTACCAAGCCTTTCTCGTCCACAACTTCGGTCCCTCGCGTTGTAACGTCCCGGCTGGTCAAATCGCTCTTCGTCCGCACCCCTCGCGGGCGGGAGGCGGCTGTTCCTGCCTTATGCACGGCAAGTTGCCTTCTGCCTTCGTGGCGTGTCATCGGGTCTACAGGACTGTCACAAGGCAGTCGTCCTCGACAGTCGCGGTTTTGCGAGCTTCGCAGTTGCGACCGGAGCGATGACTGACCCCTGCCAGCGGACCGACAGTTTTGTGGTCAAGTTTCCAGGGGTAGCCGGTGCAATCAACGTGCCGCGGGGTATCGGCGGCTATTGCGGTTTCATAAAGGTAGGAGGCTTATTTGGCGGCTGTGGAGCACAGCCAGGCGGTAGCTACTACCTGGCACCGGACGCGCGGGCAGCTTGTCGCCAGGCAAAGGAATGACGCGGTCATGAAGGTTATCGAGGAACCCCGGCAGACGGCGACGGACATCCCAGACACTGAGGCGCTCATCAAAGAGGCACGCCAGCGGCAACGCACGCCCCACGATCGTCATTACTGCGGGGATCCAAAATCCCATCTCACTCACCTTCGGCTCCTCGGGTGACCTCTGGGTACTCGACGCGATCGGCGAGGTGGTCGAGTACAACAAGGCGGATCTCGCCAAGGCTTCTCCGACACCGACTGTCACCAATAACTCGCCCAGCCTGAGCGACCCCTCAACCGGCCTCGCGTTTGACCCCTCGGGCAACCTCTGGGTGACGGCCTATGGAGACGACGCGGTCGAGTTCACCAAGGCGCAGCTGGCCAAATCGGGCTCCCCGACCGCACGGGTCACCATTTCCACGGACGGCTTGTCGTCTCCCGGCGACGTCGCCTTTAACTCCTCGGGTGACCTTTGAGTGCCCAATGCAGGCACCAACGCGCTGTTCGAGTACACCAAGGCCCAGCTGGCCAAGTCAGGCTCCCCGGCACCGGCGAAGACCATTGCTGGATCTGCCACACGACTGAACTGGCCATGGGCCGTCGCCATCGAGCCATGACCGCTAGGGGATGATGGGCGCTCCTGCAGTTGCAGCTTGAAGGCCGACACTGAAAGCACACGCCGCCAAATCAGCTCCACCAGGTCCTGGCTCACGACCGCTTGTCGTCGGGGTTCTCGTCATGGACGGCACCGTCGAGCCTGTGCGGCACGCCCAGACCCGCGATGAGCGCCTGCGCCATCTCCAAGCACACGGCGTCCTGTTCGGCATCGGTCATGTCGAAGTAGTCGTCCGGCAGCGGCACGTAGACCCGCTTGGGGCCACCAGTCATGGTCAGCTTCCTCATCGATCCTGGCGGTGCCACCGTGCTCATGAGCCGGTTGGCTGGGGGTCAGCGAGCCAGGTCTCTCGCCCCATCTGGATGAAGTGATCACCACGATACCGGTAGTGGTGGGGACCGGCCCGCGTCCTGGCAGGGCACTACCGTCCTGCAAATTGGGGACGCCGCTGGTTTGTCGGGCCGGACCGCGACGATAGAACGGGGACATGACACCTGTCTCCGCTCCGGTCCGCGAGGTCCTCGAAGGACCACATCTCGCCCACCTGGTCACGCTGAACCCCGACGGCAGTCCGCACGTAACGGTCGTATGGGTCGGTCTCGAAGACGACGAGATAGTCGCTGGCCACCTTGGTTCGTGGAAGAAGGTGCGAAACGTGCAAGCCGACCCTCGCGTGGCTCTTTCAATCGAGACCGGACGACCAGGTCCGCACGGGCTGGCGGAGTATCTCGTGGTCTACGGGACCGCCCGCATCACCGAGGGCGGTGCTCCCGAACTTCTCCAACGGCTTGCCCATACCTACATCGGGCCAGACGTGAGGTTCCCGCCGATCGACAACCCGCCACCCGGATTCGTGACCCACATAACCGTAGAGAAGGTGTCCGGCAACGGCGACTGGTGACCTCGGCTCCCAAGCCGGATGAGCCGACCTGACCAGCTAACAAGACTCAGACCGATCGCACGCCCCGGACCAGTTCGCCGGGGTCCATCCCGAGTCCTTCGGCGAGCCGGACGATGTTCACCAGGCTGACGTTTCGCTTGCCGCGTTCAACTGACGACACGTACGTGAAATGCAGCCCGGTGTGGTCGGCGAGTCAAACGAAATCCGTTTCCCTCTCATTGCGTTGGGCAATTCCGCTGCCCAGCACTAATCGGCAACCGGGGTCTCAAGTCTCGTCCGGGCGTCGCTAAGCGCGAGCCGCACGTCATTCTCAAGCGCCTCGACTTCACTGCTCGCAAGCTGAAGTTGGCTGCCAGCGGCACCGACATATCGCTTGATTGTCACTGCACGATCCAACCCACGCCGAGCATCGTCAAGCGCAGCGAAGGCC
>Ga0326728_10026904_pt1 | contig 10121 bp, 8 predicted proteins | sample MB3enrmetagenome_FD_207602 | JGI IMG/M metagenome (GOLD analysis project Ga0326728, IMG submission 207602) | Lab enriched peat soil microbial communities from McLean, Ithaca, NY, United States - MB31MN | ecosystem: Environmental > Terrestrial > Soil > Wetlands > Peat | place: USA: New York... | reverse complement strand
GCCGTATGCGAGGTTGCGCGGCGGCAATGGGCCGTCGAGTGGAACGCGCTGGAGATAACCGGACAACTCGCCGAAATGACCCGCCGTCTGGAAGCCGCGAAGTATTCACAGGCGGGCTACAATCAGAAAAGATAGCGCCAAGGCACAAGGTCATTTGGCCGGCGGGGTCTGCGGGGCTGTGAGGCGTGCAATCTCCTCTGCGTAGTGTTTGGCTTGGGATTTTTTATGGAACTTTTTGGCCAGGGGTTCCATCTTTTCATAGAGAGCCAGCGCATCCGGATAAGCCGGGGTTCCTTTGAGAAAGGCGTCATACAAGGCCAGGGCTTGTTCTTCCTTGCCGGACGCGGCCAGATTGTCTCCCAAGACCAGCGTCAAGCGGACGGCCTGCAACGGGCTGGGATTGAGTTTCAGGGCTTGTTGCCAGGATTTTATGGCCAGATCGGATTGGCCTTCCATCTGGTACAAGTCACCCAGTTTTTCCGTCAACACGGCGCTCCGGCCCGTCACATCCACCTCTTGCAAATACTGCGCCAATTTGCCCGGGAACATGCCGTGGACCAGGCTCAAATTCACGATGCGCAAATGCGACCACTCGACCAAGGGGCTGTGGCGCGCGATCAGCGCCTCGTGCAGCCTTCGCGGATCTTTCCCGAAGGGCCGGTAAAGCGGATCGCCAATCACGGTCGTTTGCCAGGACAGCATCGCTTGCGACGCATAAGCCGCCTCGCCAAAACTGAAGCCCGCCAGCCAGCGCGTGAAAAATACTCCCACGTTGGGCGTGCCGTCCAGATAAGGCTCATTGACGCATCCCATGGTGGCCGTCGCGCCCTTGGCCAGAAACGGGCCGCACCAATGGTTGGTGGCGCTGCGCAGAGTCCACGCGCTGAAGGAATGCAGATGATAGGCAAACGCCCCGGGCATGAACTCCACCTTCGGTTGTGCGAACGGCCCGGAGACGGTCGGATCATACCAACCGGCGTAAAGCGCGATTTGGCTCATGGGAAACCCCGCCGAAAATGTTTTCGGCTTGTCATCAACCACGGTTTCAAAACCATAGTTGCCGGCGGCCATGGCGGCGGCCCCAATCCAGTCATCGCCCTTTTTGAACGCGCCATTGGTCAGGCCCTGCAGGTCGAAGTAGGCCCGGCCCCACAAGCCGTTGCTTTCCGCTTCCCTCGCCTTGTCCACCAAGGCTCCGGCGATGGCGGCGTCAGGCCCGTCGAGGCGGGCGACGAGCAGCAGGCCGTTGGCCGGTTGGAGCATCGCCGCATTGGTCGCGCCATAAAATGGATTGGGAGTAAAGCCGGCCAGCATTCGCTGTGAATTGGTCCAGGGCAGCAGGCACAATTCGGAATCCACGGCCTTGCCGTTGCGGCGCAGCGCTTCAGGCAATTTTTCCTCGCCTGGTTCCTTCAAACTCCCATCCTCCGCAATCCTCAATGGGACGCCGTAACACAGAACGGCATAACGAATTTTTGTCTCCTTCAATTTTCGCGCTCCGCTGTTGGCGCTTCCGGCATCCGGCTCGAACACCAAAAGTTTCTCCGCATCCAGAAACTGGAGCAGCGGATTCTCCAACTGGTCCCGATACTCGCCCCGCGTCATCGTCTCGTTCGTGGACAGCTTCAATCCGATCATTTGATTTTCCGGGACATGGCGCCGGGCCGCGTAATGGTCCGCCACTCCTTTGGACTCGGGCATCTGCGCGTTGTAGATCACGACCACGGCGTCGCCGGGTTCCTCGGCCAGGAGCGCGCCCCCGCCCGCGGCCACGGTCAAAGCCAAAATGATTGGGAAAAATCGCATGGAATTAATGCACCTCAACCCGCAAGCCATCATAGGCGAACTCCGCTCCTTCCGGCAATTCCATTTGCGCCGCGTCGTGGTCGAAATCGTGGGTCAGATGAGTGAAATAAGTTCGTCCGGCCCCGACTCGTCTCGCGGCGGTCAGCGCTTCGTCCAGGCACATGTGAGTCGGATGCGGAGTGCGCCGCAGGGCGTCCAGCACGGCCACGGCCACGCCCCGAATGCGCTCCACCACGGCCGGCGGCACCTCTTTGCAATCGCTTAAATACGCCAGGCGCTTTTCGCCGTTCTGAATGAACAAATAGCCCGTGCTTCCCGCCTTCCCATGCGGCAGCGGCAAGGGAATGACCTCCAAATCGCCCAATGAAAACGGCCCTTCAACCACATGCGGCTCGGGAATGAAATACCCCTTTGGAATGGCCGCATTGCCAAAAGCATACTTAAAAACCCGCTGCAAATCGGCCATGGTGGCCGCGTTGGCATAGACCGGCAGGGCGGTTCCGCCGCGCAGATCGCAAAAACGCCGGCAATCATCCAGACCCATGATATGGTCGGCGTGGGAATGGGTGAAGAGGACGGCATCCAGGCGGCAAATCTTTTCCCGCAGGATTTGCATGCGGAATTCCGGCGTCGTATCCACCGCCAACTTCACCTCCCCGGTTTCCACATAAATGGAGGGGCGCGTGCGATGGTTTTTTGGATTGGCCAGAAACTCCGGCGGATACTCCTTGCCGATGATCGGCACCCCCTGCGAAGTGCCGCTGCCCAAAAAAATAAAGGAAAAAGACATGGATCTTCTGGCGGGATTATTCATCCGGCGGGTCGAAGGCCTGCGGCTCGGTCATCGGCCCAACTTAACAGGGCGCCCGCGAAATTGCAGTTTAAACTTTGCACTTCAACCCCGGAACTTTACTCTGCGCCCTGCCGCCATGCTGAGCACATTGCGCATTAAAAATCTGGCCCTGGTTTCCGATCTCACGCTGTCATTGCAGCCGGGATACAATGCCATCACCGGCGAAACCGGCGCTGGCAAATCCATTATCATCGGCGCGCTTCACCTGTTGCTCGGCGAACGCGCCGACCGCGACCTGATCCGCGCCGGCTGCGAGAATTGTTCGGTTGAAGCCGTTTTCGAAGGCGCGCCTTTGCCCGGCCTGCAAAAATCCCTCGAGGAAAACGGCCTGGAACCCTGTGCCGACAATCAACTCCTGCTCAAGCGCGTCCTGACCGCCGCCGGCGCCAACCGGCAATTTATCAACGGCTCCCCCGCCACGCTGCAAATGCTGGCCGCCGTGGTCCGCGAATTGGCCGATCTGCACGGGCCGCACGAACACCAGTCCCTCCTTCATCCCGCCAAACAACTGGACATTCTCGACGCCTTTGCTGGCCTGAATTCAACCCGTCACACATTCGCCGGCTTGATCCGCCGGAGAAATGATTTGGAAAATCAGAAGACGGCGTTGATTGTCGATGAACAGACCTATGCCCGGCAACTGGACCTCCTGCGTTTCCAGAGCCATGAGATTTCCGCCGCCAGATTGCAAGCCGATGAAGAGAGCCGCGTGACGGAAGATTTTCAACGCGCCGGAAATGCCACGCGGCTTCTGGAGTTGAGCCAGGAGGCGCTCAATCTATTGGGCGAACAGGACGATTCGTTGTTGCGGCAGGCGGGCGCGCTGGGCCGGACGCTCCAGGCCTTGCAACGCCTCGATTCGTCCGCCGGCGCCTTGCTCGCCTTCCATGAACAGGCCATGTCGGCGTGGAACGAATTGCCCTCCGCCTTGCGCCGCTACGCCGACGGCATCGAAGCCGATCCCGTCCGTCTTCAGCAATTGGAAGAGCGGCTCAATCTGCTCCAGTCACTCAAACGCAAATACGGCGCGACGCTGCCGGAAGTCATCGCCTTCGGCGAAGAAGCGCAAAGGAAATTGCAAAACCTGGAGCAGCGCGACGCCGAGCTGGCGCGGATCAACGGCGCACTGCAAACGCTCCGCCAGGAAATAGTTTGTCTGGGCCGGGAACTCTCCGCCCAACGCCGCAAGGCCATTCCCAAACTGGTCAAAGCGGCCATGAAACAATTGCAGGGCCTGGGATTTCAACAGAGCCATTTCGAAGTCAGCCTGCAAACCGTCGAAACCCCCGCCGCGTCCGGCCTGGACGAAATTGAATTTCAATTCGCGCCCAACGCGGGCGAACCGGCGCGGCCCTTGCGCGCCATCGCCTCCTCCGGCGAAATGTCGCGCGTCATGCTCGCGCTCAAAACGGTTTTGGCCGCCGAGGACGAAATTCCCCTGCTGGTCTTCGACGAGATCGACGCCAACGTCGGCGGCGGAACCGCGGTTGTTGTAGGGGAGAAGATGCGGCAAATCGCCCGCCGGCACCAAGTCATCTGCATCACGCATTTGCCCGCTGTGGCCGCCAGCGCCGCCGCGCATTACGTTGTCACGAAGCGGATCGAGTCCGGCCGGACCATTTCCGAAATAACTTTACTTGACGATCAGCAGCGCATCCGTGAAATCGCCCGGATGCTTGGAGGCCAGACCGACACCGCCCTCCAGCACGCGCGAGAAATGTTGGAGGAAAGGCTGAAGACTGAGGCTGAAGGCTAAAAAAACAAAGTTTTCATGGCATCGCCCTCAGTCCTGCCCATCGCGCGATTTTTATTCCGGCGGCGTCAAATTGCTTTTTGGCGGCTTCCAGCAGGTCGGATTTCAAGAGAACCGCCGTGTCCGGATCGGCGCACCAGACGTTCAGCGTCAGCGTCGTGCCGGAACCGGACAAGGCGGTGACGTTGCAGCCATCGACGGCGATGGTCTTTGGGTGTGCCTTGGCCAAGTCGGTCAGAATTTTGCGGGCCGGGGCGGAATCGGTGGTCGAGGCAAGGATAATGGTCAAGTTACAAGGAGCGCCCTTTCGAACCAGAGAAAGATTGATGCTGGTCTGGCTGGCCATGGTGCTGTTGGGAATGACCAAACGGCGATCATCGGCCGCGCGCAGCACGGTGTAACCGAGATTGATGCTTTCCACCGTGCCGATTTCCGTTCCCGTGGGGCCGGGCACTTGTATTCGGTCGCCGAGTTTGAACGGGCGATAAAGCACCAGGGAAATTCCGGAGATCAAATTGCCAAGCGTGCTTTGGGCCGCAAGCCCCACCACCACGGAGAGCACTCCCATGCTGGTCAGCCAGGCGGTGCCCAAGTGTTGCAAAGCCGGAACAAGATGGGAGTAGATGAGAAAGGCGAAAATATACACTCCCGCGTTGGCGAAATGCCCTAAAAAACGGATGCCGGTGGGATCCGCTCCCTCGCGCTCTGTCTTGTCCAAATAGCGATGGATCGCCAGGCGCACCGCCCGGCCGATCATCGTCGCCACCAGGAAGAATATCAGGGCGAGAATGGCGGCGCCCAGCCATGTGCCCGGATCCATAAGATCGCGAGCGTCGAAAAGTTTGGTTGTGTTCTGTGTATCAGTCACATTTTACCGTGGCGCACCATGGCGATGAGCAGCCAAAAACCCATCATGCCCGCCACGATGTAGCCGAGCACGCCCGGCACGGACATGTCATGCCACATCGGCGGGACTTTCGCATGCACAATCACCGAAGAAGCAATGATGAGAGACGATAGAACCAAGGCGAAAGCCAGCCGGTTGACGATGCGCTCCAGGGTGTTCATCAGCGGCTCCAGGCCATGGTGATGCATGATCAGGCGGGTCCGGCCTTCCTTGACCATCGCCATAATCCGGCGGATCTCCAGCGGCATTTCGCGCAAAAATGCCGCCGCCTCGCCGCCAAATTCCCGCCAGTCGCGCAGGAACCGGCGCGGGCCCAACTGTCTCAGGCGCACCCGCTGCATGAACGGCCGCGCCTGCCCGATAATGTCATGGCCGGGATCAAGCTGGCAGACCAGGGTTTCCATCAGGCTCAACGCTTTGAGCATGGTTGATAAATCCGCCGGCATGGTCAGCCCATGCTTGCTCGTCAGGTGAAACAAATGCTGGACCAGTTTCCCGAAGACCATCTCGCCAACCGGCCGGTAAAAATGCTGGTGCATGAATTCCGCCACGTCGGCCTCGAAGCCCGGCCGGAACGGGTCCAGTTCCGCGTGGGCCAGCTTGAGCAGCGCGGCGGCGGTGGCGCTTTCATCGCGTTGCGCGATGCCGATGACAAATTGGGCGAATGTTTCCCGCGTGTTCAGGTCCAGGAAACCCATCATGCCAAAATCCAAAAAGCAAATCACGTTCCCCGGCAAAATATGGATGTTCCCCGGATGCGGATCGGCATGGAAAAAGCCATGCACAAAAATTTGCTTCATCACCAGGTCCGTGATGCGCGTGGCGATCACCTGCCGGTCCAGCGCCGCCGCCTCCAGCAAATCCAGCCGCGACGCCTTGATCGCGTCGATGTATTCCATGGTCAGCACGCGGCGGGTGGAGGTTTCGGGAAAAACTTTGGGAACGCAAATGGTGGGTTCGCCGGCAAACTGATGCGCGAACCGTTCGATGTGCGCCGCTTCCGCTGCAAGGTCCAATTCCTGTTCCATCCGCTTGGTGAATTCGGCCACGACGGCCGTCGGCTGGTGAACCTTCCAGCCCTCGACATGGTTCTCCAGCAACGCGGCCAGTTGCGCCATGATCTCCAGATCGACCCGCACGATGTTCTCAATATCGGGCCGCTGCACTTTGATGACGCATTTTCCGCCATCGAGCCGGACGGCCCGATGCACCTGCGCCATCGAAGCGGAGCCGATTGGCTCCTGTTCGATGGATGTGAAAAAATCGGTGGAAGGGCGGCTTAGTTCGGTGTTCAACACCGCCAACACCTTGTCAAATGGAATGGGCGGCACCTGGTCGTGCAGCTTGGACAGTTCGGCGATAAACGGCGGCGGCAACTGGAGCGAGCGCGTCGAGAGAAGCTGGCCCAATTTGACGAAGGTCGGCCCCAGCTCTTCGAAGGCGCGCCGCAACCGTTCGGGGGCCGAGAGCAGGGAAATCTCCTCCTGCGCCTGGCGCAATCTGCGGAAGGGCAGCCGCAGCGGACTGGGCAGCGGCAGGCGCTCCGCCAGGTCTTCGTAGCCGTATTTGAGAAAGACGCCGATGATGGTGCGGAAGCGCTGCACATGCTGCACCGCCCGCCCGAATCTTCTGAAGCGACGCAAAAACACTCTGGTTACCGGCCCTGAGTTTTTGCGGGCCTGGCGGGCTTGGTCCGCGTTCGTGGTTTGGCGGGCGGCGGTTTCGCCGGGGGCGCCTGGGTGTTGAAGTGCTGGGCGGCCTTTTTCGTCGAGGCTTTCAAATCGGCCAGGGCCTTTTTCACCCCGGTTTTGATTTCTCCCAACGCGCCGCCGCCCGCGCCCTTGAGTTCGTCGAATTTGGCTTTGAGATGCTCCAGATGTTTGTCCGCCTCGGCCAACTCTTCATAGCCCACAATCCTGCTTTGGGCGGCGACCCGTCTGGCCCGGGCCTTGAGCAAATCCAGTTGGGCTTTGTGCTCTTGAATCTGTGCTTCCAATCTTTGCCGGTACGCGTCTAACAAGCTCATAAGTTGTTTCCTTTCGCTTGCAGAGTAGCACTTCACCCGCGCTGTTCAATCCTGATTCTCGGACATTTCTTCTTTCTCTCCCGGCGCCGGGATGGTATGAGTCCTGGCATGGATCCGTTATTGAAACTGTTGCAGGAAAACGCGGCGGCCAAACCAGAGCTTCTGGCCAAAATGCTCAATCTCTCCGAAGCCGAGGTGACCGCCAAAATCAAACAATACGAAACCGACCGGGTCATCCTGGGGTATCGCGCTATTTTGAATGACGAAAAAATGGGCCTGGACATCGTCCGCGCCGTCATCGAAGTGAAGATTACGCCGGAACGCGGCGGGGGCTTCGACCGGCTGGCCGAACGCATTGCCAAGTATGCCGAAGTGCGCTCGTGTTACCTGATGAGCGGAGGGTACGATCTGCTGGTCGTGGTGGAGGGGGACGATTTGCGGGAAGTGGCGAGGTTCGTCGCCGAAAAGCTGGCCACGATCCAGGGGGTCATTTCCACCGCAACCCATTTCATGCTCAAAGTGTACAAGGACCACGGCACCCTGGTGAGCCTGGACGGAAACGAAGAGCGCCTGGCCGTCGCGCCGTGAAGCACCGCCTTTGGTGTCAACTCTTACAATTGCCCCATCGCCTTGTCCAGGGCGGCGTAGAGTTGATTCATGGTCGCCCCGGTTTCATCGCCCATGTTGGAAATGCGGAAGGTGGTTCCCTTGATTTTTCCGTAGCCGCCGTCAATCAGGAATCCCTGGTCCTTGACCAGTTTCTGAAGCTTGGGCACGTCCACCGCGCGTCCGCCGGGCTTGGCGCCATTATTGACACAGGTCAGCGTCACCGATTCAAACCCTTTCTCGGGGAAAAGCGTGAAGCCGTGCCGAGAGGCCCAGGCGCGCGTCGCTTCGGCCAGTTGTTGGTGCCGTGCGAAGCGCGCCTCCAAGCCCTCGGCAAAAATGTCCTGGAGCTTTGAAGCCAGCGCGAAAACATGGCCGATGCTCGGCGTGCTCGGCGTCATGCTTTGTTCGGCGTTCTTTTGAAATTCCACAAAGTCAAAGTAGTAGCCGCGGTCTTTGGCGGTCGCGGCCCGGGCCAGGGCCGCCTTCGAACAAACGAAAACGGCCAGCCCCGGCGGCAAGGCCAGGGCCTTTTGCGAGCCGGCCAGCAGAACGTCAATGCCCAACGCGTCAAACTCCAATTTGACCGCGCTCATCGAACTGACCGAATCCACGATGAACATGACATCGGGATATTTTTTCTTGAGCGCGGCGATTTCATGGACCGGACTCATCACGCCGGTGGACGTTTCGTTATGAACAAAGGTCAGCGCGTCGAAGCGGCCCGTGGCCAGTTTGGCGTCCACCTGATCGGCGCGAATGGGCGAACCCCAGGGCACCTGGAGCGCCTCGGCCTCCTTGCCGCACCGTTTGGAGACATCCAGCCATTTATCGGAGAAGGCGCCGCACATGCAATTGAGCACGCGCTTTTGCACCAGGTTGCGCACGGCGCCCTCCATGACGCCCCAGGCGGAGGAGGTGCTGAGATAAACCAATTGTTTGGTGTAAAGCAACTGCTGCAATTGCGGTTGCAATGAGGCGTAAAGGTCTTTGAAACCCTGGCCGCGATGCCCGATCATGGGCGTGCAAAACGCCTGAAACGTTTTGGCGCTGACTTCCACCGGGCCCGGAATGTGCAATTTGACATGTGTCATAAAAAATCCTGATAAACCGCTCAAAACTGCTTGGTAAAGCTTTTCATAAAAAGGCCGGACTGGCAAGCCTTGGTTTTTGCCGGCTGGCGGCTGGGGGTCGCACATCGGACTCTGAACGGCCCATTATTTGATCCGATGCCGGCGGCCAAACCGTGAATTTATCGCGGTTTTAACCGTGGCAACGCTGTAATATATTGTCAACAAGGCACTTAAAGCAAAGGCTGAAGGCTGAATGCTAAATGGTGAAGTTGAAACCGGCGGCCAAAAGGCCAGACGCATCGTGCGCGAAGCTTGGCCAGATATGGATGATAGGTCTGGAAAATCGGTAACACGGTAACAAGTGTTGATAGTCAACGACTTAGCCGGTAACAAAAAAGGCAACAGACCAGTAACAAGCCAGTTACATTAACGATAAAGCCGGCTTCCGAAGAGAATTAAGATTTAAGAAGTAAGAATTAAGAAATCTGGAAAACAGCCAAAAGTCGAACCGGAATCCTGTTTTGCCTTCTTCCTTCTGCCTTTTTCCTGGGTGCCCGGAAAGATTATGGAAAACCGGGTAAACCAACCTCATCGCATGAAGAACACAAACAAGATTTTTTAACCGCGAAATACTCGAACTACGCGAACCCGAACACTTTCGGGGGAAAAAATCCAGATATGCATGACACTTGCACGCCTGTCCACCATCCTGTCCTCCATAGCTCCGCTTGCCGGAGCGACGGAGGAAGACCAGGCGACGGTGGATCACAACCAGTTGTCAGCCAGGTACTTAACCCGTCACATTGGGGTCCTCGGTGTTTTCAGTGAAATAGATTTTCATTAAAAGCCTTCTTTGGCACCAAATTGGAGCGGCCAGCCGGAGCGAAGGAGCGCAGCGCACGGCTGAAGTGACTGGGATTCTGCCCCCCCCCACCCCCCCGCTACAGTGCTACAAACGTTGATTATCAACGACTTAGGGTGCTACAAGGGTGCTACAATTTGGCTTATTTGTAGCACCGATATCATCTCCAAAGTTATTCAGCCGGCGGCGAGGAGAGCCCGAAGGACCAGCTCCCCGCAGCCGACGGTGAATAACT
>Ga0326728_10026902_pt1 | contig 10122 bp, 8 predicted proteins | sample MB3enrmetagenome_FD_207602 | JGI IMG/M metagenome (GOLD analysis project Ga0326728, IMG submission 207602) | Lab enriched peat soil microbial communities from McLean, Ithaca, NY, United States - MB31MN | ecosystem: Environmental > Terrestrial > Soil > Wetlands > Peat | place: USA: New York... | reverse complement strand
CTCGCTACTGACCATCCACAGATCTTCCTGCCGCTCCCGTTTCTTCCGCGTCCCCATGGCCATGCAGTATAGACGACCAAAACATTCTCTCGGTCACATGTTTTTGGACTATTACCACGGGCTGCTAAGGCATGCCTCGCCTTTGTTCGCGTCGGTTTCGAAATCGCCGGGACACCTTACTAGGCTGCAGAACACGAATTCCGGAAGCTGACTGCACAGGGAGCGACCAATCGACCTGAAGAAGCATCGGGAACTTTGGGAAGACATCGAGGATGTGCTTGTCTCCCGGTCTCTGCGGCACGAAAAACGGATTCCGCTGGAAAAGGTAAAAGCTGGCCTGATCAAGAGCGGCAAGCTCTCGCGTGAGTAGTTACCGCGTCGCGTCTCGAAAATCTGGCGGCGACCCCCCGGCCTCCGGGATGCAAGAAACTCAAGGGCGGCGATAACTTCGTTTGCCGTTGACGGCTTCAGCCGGCAGTCAAGCACGGGCCACGTCGAACTAAAGTTCGCCGCTGCGCGACGAATCGCGCGCCACAACACGCACTACACCGGCTGCAAACTTCGGTTCAATGCGCGCGGGTGCAGCGCGGGGGGCGTGATGGCGACAACGTTCTGACGGGGCGCGGGGCGGGTCTTGGGGCTGGATTCCATGAGATCACCCAGGGTGTCACAGAGCGAGGAGAGATTCAGCAGGTCCATGGCGGAGAAGGCGTCGGCCTTGGCTCGGAACAGGGTGAGCACTCCGGCAACGTCCTCTTCGCCTTCGAGCGGAATCGCCAGAGCGGAGCGGAGGCCCATGAGGCTGGGAGAATCGACCGAGGGGTTTCCGTTGAGGATGGCGCGGCCGTTGGCGGCCACCCAACCTGAGAGGCCGTGGCCGATCGAGACTTGCAGGGACGCAAGCGTCTCCACGTGAGTGCCGGTCGCGTAATCCGGAACGAGCGTGGCGTCGCGACGCCCGTAGAACGTGATGCAATCGCAAGGAATGAGTTCCTGCAAGCGGCCGGCGAGAATCGAGAGGACTTCGCGGCGCGACAAGACACCGGCTAAACCTTGACTCAATCCGACCAATGTTGCCCAGCTCGCATTGGTTGGCGCGGCGGCAGGGGCTTCGCTGGCCTTTGATCCGGAATCGGCCGCTTCCTCGAAGCCTGCGGCGGGAGCGGCACCGCGCTCGACCTTGATATCGGTCGGGAGGCTGAAAGTTTCGGCGGGCGCACTGCGCGCGAGCTGCTCGAGCTCGACGTAGCGTTTCTGCAAAACCGCAACCACGGTGGGATCGAACGCCTTGCCTGCCTGCCCCGCGACCATCTCCATGGCTTTTCCCAGGGGCAAGGCGCGGCGGTATTGGCGATCGCTCGCGAGAGCGTCGAGACAATCCACCGCGGCGAGAATACGCGCGCCGATGGGAATTTCCTCGCCCTTCAAACCATCGGGATACCCGGAGCCATCCCACTTTTCGTGATGGCTGCGCACAATGGGCACGACCGGATAAGGGAATTGCGCGCGCGACAGAATCTCCGCGCCCACAATGGGGTGAATCTTCATTTTTCCAAACTCTTCGGGCGTGAGTTTGCCGGGTTTGCAGATGATGTGCTCGGGCACCGCGACCTTGCCGATGTCATGCAGAACCGACGCCGCGCGGATGGCCTGGAGGTCATTTTCGCCCAGACGCAGATCCTTGGCGATTTCGACGGCGTAGACTTGCACGCGCTGCAAATGATCGTGCATGGCGTGATCCTTGGCTTCGATGGCCAGCGCGAGCGATTCGATGGTGCGCAGATGCAGCGCGGCGGTTTCCTCAGCCTGCTTTCTCTCATCCTCGATGCGTCCCAGGAAAATGCGATAGGAACGGTAAACGAGATACGTGGCGGGGATGACAAGCATGGACGTCTGCCAGCCGAGGCGGCGCTGGGCAACCTCAAACACGCCCGCGGTGGCAGCGCCCAGCAAATAGTAAGGCAGGGCCCACCAATAGGACGACCGCCATACGGTGCGAATCGGCTTAGCCTCGGTGAGAGCGATGACGGCGGCGGCCAGGACGGTCGTGCTGAAGAAGTACACGCAGGCCAGAATAGCCAGCATCACGGCCAGCTCGAGCGGAAGACCCCGCAACCAGGCGGAATGGAAGACGTGGTAGGAGGCGCTGGTGGCGAATGCGGCGCTACCGATGTAGAAGAGAAGCTGGACCGGGCTAGGCTTCTTGGCGGAGTGCCAGAAATATTGCACTGCGACCGCGGCACAGGCGGTGAGCAACACCTCAGGCAGGTTTAGCGACACGATGCCGATGAGCACGAAGAAGCAGCAGACCGAGATGGTTCCGGTGGTGCCGGGCAAGCGCAATTTCAAACCCGAGGCCAGCAGGGCGATGACGAAATAAACGAGGAAGCCGGCCAGGTCATCCGCGCGCCACGTGAAAAGATTGCGGGCCAGTTCGAACCATCCCACAACGATTACGAGGCTGATGAACAGTTTCGTCTTAACGGACATGATTGGCCCTGGCGGCGTCAGCCATTGGTTTATCCCGGTAAGTCAGCGTCCGGGAGCAATGAGGCAATCGGTAGTCCAAAGGGAGATGGGGGTGCGGCCACTGATTCTTCAGGTATTTGCTTTAGGTGGTGCGCCGGCGTTGCGACAAGTTCTACGTGGCCGGAAGACAACGGCCGCAGGTTAGGTGACAAAGTGGCACTTTTTCGGTGCTGAATTCCGCGTAACTTTCGCCGCGTCAAAGGCTTTGCCGTGTAAACCGATAGTATCCGGTTTACACGGGGACGGCACTAAAGTTAAGCCTCGACGGCGGGCAATCCGGCGAGCGCCATGGCGATTTCTTCGGCCGGATAGTCGTAGTTCTGGAGCTTGCCGGCCTGGTAGGCGATGTAGGATTGCATATCGAAATGGCCATGGCCGCAGAGGTTGAACAGAATCGAGCGGCTGACGCCTTCTTCTTTCGCACGCAGCGCTTCGCGAATGGCACCGGCGACCGCGTGATTGGCTTCGGGCGCGGGAATGATTCCTTCGACGCGCGCGAACTGCACCCCGGCGGCGAAGGCATCGAGCTGCTGCACGGCGCTGGCTTCGATCAGGCCCAGATCGAGTACGTGGGAAATCAGCGGCGCCATGCCGTGGTAGCGCAAGCCGCCCGCGTGGATACCCGGCGGGACGAAAACACTGCCGAGCGTGTACATTTTCACGAGCGGCGTGAGGTGCGCGGTATCGCCGAAATCGTAAGTGAAACGGCCGCGCGTGAGGCTGGGGCAAGCCGCCGGCTCGACTGCGACGATGCGCGCGTTCCCTTTGCCCTTCAACTTGCGGCCCAGGAATGGCAGCGCCATGCCGGCGAAATTCGAACCGCCACCGGTGCAGCCGACGATCACGTCGGGCTCATCGCCGGCCATGTCCATCTGCTCGATGGCTTCGAGACCGATCACCGTCTGATGCAGCAGGACGTGATTGAGGACGCTGCCGAGCGAGTAGCGCGAGTGCGGGTCCTGAGCAGCCACCTCGACGGCTTCCGAAATAGCGATGCCCAGCGATCCGGTGGAATTGGGATGCTCGGCGAGGATGGCGCGGCCCGATTCGGTTTCCGGGCTGGGGCTGGCAGAGACGGTTGCGCCGAAAGCTTCCATCAGCGCGCGGCGGTAGGGCTTCTGGTCGTAGCTCACCCGCACCATGAACACCTTGCATTCCATGCCGAAGAAGGCGCACGCCATAGCGAGCGACGAGCCCCACTGCCCCGCGCCGGTTTCGGTGACCAGGCGCCGCGTGCCTTCCTGCTTGTTGTAATACGCCTGCGCGACGGCGGTGTTGGGCTTGTGCGAGCCGGCCGGGCTGACGCCTTCGTACTTGTAATAGATGCGCGCGGGCGTATCGAGCGCCTTCTCCAAACGCCGCGCGCGGTAGAGCGGCGAGGGCCGCCACTGCGCGTAGACCTGGCGGACTGGTTCAGGGATCTCGATCTCGCGGTCGGTGCTCACCTCCTGCATGATAACCGCCATGGGAAACAGCGGCGCGAGGTCGTCGGGCCCGACGGGCTTGTGCGTGGCCGGATGCAGCACCGGCGCCAGCGGCTTCGGAAGATCAGGAACAATGTTGTACCAGACGCGCGGAATGCGGTCCTCGGTGAGGGAGTACTTGATGGTTTGCATGAACCTAACATTGTAGACCGGGCGTTTGCGGGGGTGAGGCGCGGGGTGACATTGCCCGTCCGGCATTTTCTAGCAGCAGGCGGCCAGTCTCTCGCGGAATGAAAAAGGTCGCCTTATTCGAAGGCACATTAAATCTAAGGTGTCCTCGCATCGGAAATTTTGCATCACTAATTTGCATGCAATTCCATGGGATAAACATAGGAGTTCTGATCACGTAATAACGGAATGACCACCGTCTGTTCTTTTTCATGGCATCGATTGAGGACGACATGTATAGCCCCTCACTACTGGCGCCAAGCATGCAATCGGTACCAGTTTCATCAAGCGGAAATCGCACGATCGAGTGCTCGAGAGCGCCATCGAAGGGTTCCTTGCAAGCGTAGTCGCGAGTGATTCTACGGAGATCGTTACGATACCAACCGTAGAGAATCACGCCGATGACTAGCAGAACCGCCAGGATCTTGAGCATCATTTGGATTGTCATTGGAGGTGTTAACCGCATTAAGGTTACCTGAGGTTTGCAGATCCAGTGATCCTCAGGCGCCGCGAACAACGCCACCTCAGCGAGGTCTTGCCACGGCCTGTTGATCAAGTCCCAGGACGGCCGTGATGGCGGCTGAAACGGAACTCGGCACCGTAAGCGGGCCGTCGTAGCTCAAGAAACGCTCGCCGCCAGGCCCTGCAAACTGGCCCACTTCGATCCCGAACGCGTCGTTCATCTGCTCGACGGTGCCGGCCACGCGTACGGTGCGCTTTTCCGGGCTTTCTTCTACAACCGAGAGGCCGCAACGCCGGGCAAAATCCCGCACGGCGGCCATGTCCGCTGGGTTGGCGGCGAGTTGCTTCTCGATTTCTGCTCGCGATTTTCCCGAGTGCGCGGCGGGTTTCGCCCCCGCGGGGCGGCGGATCACGATGGTGGCCTCGATAGCCTGGTTCGGATCCGCCGCCTGCATCCGGCGCAAGGCTCCCGATCGTTTCACTTCGCTGCCAGAGATGGCGATACGGTCGTTAGCCACTGCGCGTTCCCGCTCAGGAACCGGCCGCCGCCGACGCTCCCATCAGCGCGTTCATGAGCGCGGTTCCGTTCGGTGATCCCAGGCCGGTACAAGGATCCCAGCCTGGACCCGCATTATATCCATCCGTTCCGCCGGTTACAATGTCGTGGAAGACTGACTCCGGAACCTGATAGAGCAGTGGGTTCAGGTAACCCAGGGGCTTGCCCATCTGCTGATTGATCAGCGCCACCAGGCCGGCCCACAGCGGCGCCACCGCGCTTGTGCCGCCGATCACCGCATTCTGTCCATCGACCAGAACGGCGTAGCCCGTGGCGGGGTCGGCGTCACCCGCGACGTCAGGAACGCCCCGGCCTGCGAAACCGCTCGCCAAGGCGGGCACGCCGGCATTCTGCTGGTAGGGTGCCAACGTCAACGCGAAAATGTCGCTGACTCCCCCACCGGTGGCTCCATTGCCGGACGCCAGGTCATTCCAAACCTGCTCGGAGGAAATGGCTCCGGCGGAAGCCTTCAGCGTGGTTCCGCCGCAAGCAACGGCGAACGGGCTCGATGCGGGGAAATCCACGTGAAGCTGGCCATCTGCCGCGCCGTCGGTCGCCCCGTCGTCGCCCGCCGCTACCGTGACGGTGACGCCCATGGTGGCGGCATCCTCGAGCGCCGCATTCATCGCGTTGCGCGCCTGCTCAGTCCAACTGTCCTCGGACTGCCCCCAACTGATCGACATAATCGACGGCTGGTGCGTGGTGTCATGCGCGGCGGCGGCGATGGCATCGTGGGAACCCTGGTCCGTATTATTGGCGAAATAGACTACGATCTGTGCGCCGGACGCCACGGCTCCGGCAACCTCGATGTCTAACATCACCTCGCCGTCGGCCTCGCCGCCCGGCTGATTCTGTCCCCCGTCAACCGAGACCGCGGACACTTGCGGAGCGTTGATCCCAAGCTGAGTGAAATACGTATTGAGATCGTCGGTGCTGTAACCACCGCCGAGCTCGATGATGGCGATGGTTTGTCCGGAGCCATTAACGCCGCTGGGAAAATTGTAAAGCTGGGCGATCTGTATAGGCGTGAAGGATGTAGCGCGCCCCGCGGCAGTTCTCTTCCGAAAGTGAGGCTTGGCGGCCGGCCGGTTATCGAGACCCAGAACGGCCATGACCGAGTGCTCCAGCTCGGTGGGGAGGTTCAGTGCGCCGCTGCGGCCGCGGTACGTGACGCCCTCACGCGTCTGGTACCGGGCCAGTTGCGTTCCAAAGGCTTTCTGCATGGCGTTAGCTGTTCCCGAAAGAACCATGACACGCCTGTCGGCATGGCGTTCCGCGACACTGAGGCCGAATTGGTGCGCGAATTTTTCGATGGCGTCCAAAGCGGCGGGATCAGCGCCATGCGCCGCTCCGTACGCTTCCCTGCTCATGCGGCGTAACTTGCCGGTTCCGGTTGGGGCGCTCCGGCGACGAAGCACGACGCTTGCGTGGATGATCTCATCGTTCGGGACGGCGCCCGCTGGCCTGGCGCCGGCAACGGCCGCCCGGTGACTTTCCCGCAGAGTGAATCGTTTTTCGTAAGGCATACGGCAACTCTCCTTTTACAAACGCGCGGTCCGCGCAATATGTGGTTCTCAGCTTAACGCCGTATCTAATATAAATCGAGCATAAAGTGACCTTACTACCGGGATATAGGACGAGAACACGGAAACACTTGTGCGAATAAGAACAATTAATCTTCCGAAAATAGAATTGTCGGGAAATATTCGATCGGTTGCTTGGATTAAATCGTCTGTATTCCTACCCTGTATTCGGAGATATGACTAGTGCATCGTCGCAAAGGTCATTTGGAGTGGCGCACACCTAGACGGGCCGTGAGCATTTTCAATGCGTCATAGCGTAAACCACGTAATTCACGCCGATGCGAATGCCGAGGTCGGAAAACTTTTCCGGGTACTCCGGCGAATCGGCCCATTCCCAAGAATCGCCAATATCGGAATTGAAGGACGCCGCCACCATGATGCGGCCCTTATCGTCGTAGATACCCTTCCAGTGGGCGCCCTTGCCATCGAGCTTGTAGCCCAAGGCTAAGTGCTCCGCGCCGGGAATCTGATAGCGGTCGTCGAGATCGTACACCGTGTGAAAGATGGCGTCAGAATTGGGAATCTCGACGATCGCGCGCTCGGGGAACACTTTCTTCATGGCGGCGTTGAAGACCTCCCATTCGAGAGATCCGTGGAAGTCGTCGGCCATGAAAAAGCCTCCGCGCAGAAGGTAGTCGCGCAGCACTTTTGCCTGGCCGTCGGTCAAACCCCACTCGCCCACCTGGACGGCGTAGAGCCACGGCCAGTGGTACACGTCGTCGCCATCTTCCAGGTTGACAGGCTGCTCGGCGGAGCGCACATGAATCCGGGTGAGGCGGCGCAGCGCCAGCGAAAAGTGCCGGTCGGCGCGGGGATAATCCTGGGTCCAGAGAGATAAGCCCTCGTGCCAGTCACCGGTGAAACGCCAGCGATAGCCGTCATTCGGTCCCGGCGGATACATGAGGCGCGCGAAAACCCACTCGGTCTTGTCCTGGTAATCGGGTGGCAGTTCGAAGTCCCAATATTCCACGCCGTGATATTGGCGGAACGGGCGCTGGAACGCATAGAGCGCGCCGAGAAACGCGAGACCACCCGCCAACCAGACGAAGACTCTCCGAAGCCTCATGCGCGTGCCTTCTCCGTATTATCCCGCGATGGCCAGCGAACGTGGCTGCGCTTGCGATATCTTTACATCATCGAAAGGAACTCTCTGACATGCACCGCCGGGATTACATCAAGACACTGGCCGCCGCTGCGCTGACATTGCCGCACGCTCGCGCCGCGAACGGAACCAAAGGCCGCTTCCGGCCTGCGATCTGTGCGTACTCGTTCCGCAACCAGCTCAAGAAGGGGTCGATGACGTACGCCGACCTGATTCGGATGGCGGCGGACCTCGGCGCGGACGGCATCGACATGACAACCTATTGGCTGCATGACACAACGGACCAGACGCTGTTCCCTTTGAAGAAGCTGGCGTATCACTCCGGGATTTCGATCTATACAATTGGGATTGACGCCGGGATGGCCCGGCCCACACCCGAGCTAAGGGCGGCGGAGGTCGAGAAGGTTCGCAAGTGGCTGGACGTGGCCGAACGGCTGGGCGCCGGGCACATCCGGATCTTCGGCGGCGACGTGCCTAAGGGCGCGACGGAAGACCAGGCGGTGGCCTGGGCTGTCGAAACGCTCAAGCGATGCGCGGAGGACGCTGGAAAGAAAGGCATCACGCTGGGTGTCGAGGACGATGGCGGCATCACCACGAATGCCGACCGGACGGTGGAAATCGTGAAAAAGACCGGCTCCGAGTGGGCCGGCATCAATCTGGACATCGGCAACTTTCCCGACGATCCCTATACCCAGATAGAAATGTGTGCGCCTTACGCGACCAACGTGCACTTCAAGTCGCAGGTGCGCATCCATAACCAGACGCAACCCGCGGATTGGCCCCGCGTTCTGCAGATCCTGGGTAACGCCGGCTACCGTGGATATCTCGCGCTCGAGTACGAGTCGGAGGACAACCCGCTAACAGCCGTCCCGAAGCTGGTTGCAAAAATGCTGCAAACGATCGCGTCCGCGCGGTCCTGAACCGCCCACTTCCCGGATAACCGCGGCGTTTCTGTTGCAGGAAAAACTGATACAATTGTATAGCGTTTGATTGTCCAGCAAAGCCTGGCCTGAATTCTGCCTCGAAGAGCCTGCCATCAAACAGTGAGGAGTAATATGAAAAAGATTTTCGTTGGAAACCTGGATTTTGGGGCGACGGAAGAAGCGATCCGTACGTTGTTCGAGACGCAGGGCGCTGTGGAAAGCGTCAAATTGATGACCGATCGTGATACCGGCCGGTCTCGAGGCTTTGCCTTCGTCGAGATGGCGGATGCCGACGCTGAGCGGGCAATTAAGGCATTGAACGGCACTAACTTAGGCGGTCGAGCGCTGAACGTAAACGAAGCTCGGCCCAAGGTGGAGCGCGGCGGCGGGCGAGACGAAGGCCGTTCCCGGCGTGCACCGCGCTGGTAACCTGCGGTTCTTTGTTGAAGCATGAATTCTTAATTAACCCGAAGGGAGGATGGGATGGCTTCGCGATCACGCACTACATTCAAGAAGCGCCAGAAAGAAATTGCTCGCATGGAGAAGCAGCGGGATAAGGCCGCCAAACGCATGCAGCGCAAAGCGGACAAGCTGGCGGGCATCGTCGAGTCGCCGGACGAGGAATTAGCCGCCGATCTGGAATCCCTCGAGTCTTCCGAGTCTGCCGACGTGTCCGAGGCATCCGAGTCGGTCAATTCCGCCGACTCGCACACGCTCTAAGCCGCCCGGGGGCACCAAGCATTTGGACGCTGCCTGCGTGCCTCTGCGCTAAAGCCCGAGTGACGAACCGCCGATTATACCCCTGAGGTGGTCGGCCGGTTATGACACTCGGAACCAAGATAACGCTCTGTGCCGGGGGTGGTGTTGTGCTCGCCACACTGGGCGCGATTCTGACGGTCTATTCCATTTCGCATGGCAACCGTGTGAATGAGCTCAAATCTCTCATGAGCTCCACGATTCAGCAGGCGGAAGCTGTGACCGCGACCCTGGATGACCTGCACGAGCGCGGTGCGTTCAACGTGGGCGCACAAGGCGGGACCTCAGGAGACTTCCGCGCCTCTACCCTGTACAAGTCGATCCCTGTCGTTGCCGCTTGGGATTCTGTGAAGACAATCTCAAGAACAAACGGGTTCCAGTTTCTAGCGCCCTGCCGGCCGGATCTGCGAGCGCGCGATCCGAAAAACCAGACGAATGAATTCGACGAGGCTTTGCACTCGTTCGCGAGCGGATCAGATGAATACTTCCGGGAAGATTCTCAATCCAACGTTCTGATCTTGGCGAGACCCGTGCGACTATCCGCCGGTTGCCTACAGTG
>Ga0326728_10026901_pt1 | contig 10122 bp, 4 predicted proteins | sample MB3enrmetagenome_FD_207602 | JGI IMG/M metagenome (GOLD analysis project Ga0326728, IMG submission 207602) | Lab enriched peat soil microbial communities from McLean, Ithaca, NY, United States - MB31MN | ecosystem: Environmental > Terrestrial > Soil > Wetlands > Peat | place: USA: New York... | reverse complement strand
CTGCAGCTTGCCGCCCTACGACAACCTGACCTCTTGCCGATCTACGGGAGCTCGGAGCTCGCTCTGCCGAACCCGTACCAGGCCAGCGCCCTGTTCAAGAACTATCCCACCGACTTCACGGTGTTTCCGGTGGGCCGTCGCGGCGCGAGCAGCTGCTTACTTTGGCTCCAGAATCTAGCCGCGGTCGCCCCGGATCTCCACGGCAAGAAGGTGGCGTTTTCGGTGTATCCGGGGTCGTTCTACCTCCCCAGCATCGATTCCTTCACATACGCGGCAAACTATTCAGGTCTCCACGCCAGCGCGCTCGCTTTCAGCACCCGCCTGAGCTTTGCAATCAAGCAAGCAGCGGCCCGCCGCATGCTGCAGTACCCCGACACCCTGACGAACGATCCATTCCTCCGATTCGCGCTCGAGACACTTGCGGACGGCTCAGCACTCAAGCGTGGCCTCTATTATGTCCTCCTTCCCCTCGGAAAGCTCCGAAATGTTGTCCTGCGTCTCCAGGATGAATGGGAGATGCTGGTGTTCTTGCATAAGCAGGCCGGCTTACAGACCCCGATGCGTCAGCCGCATGCCCTCGACTGGCCGGCGCTGATCAGCCGAGCAGGGCAAGAGGCTCAACAGCTTGGGGAAAGCAACCCATTCGGGTTTGAGAAGACTTTCTGGCGGAACCAAGGGCAAGAAGTCTTCAAAGAGAAGGACAGCCTCAAGCCCGCAGAGGTCCTTGACATCCTACTCCACAGTGCGGAGTGGACGGATTTCGAGCTGTTGCTGCAGGCCCTGCGCCAACTCGGGGCGCAACCGCTGATTCTCAGTCCCCCGCTCAAGGGCGCGTATTATGACTACGTTGGGGTTCCCTATGCGATTCGCGAAGCTTACTACCAAAATCTGACTCAACTGGCGCACGACTACAATGCCCAAGTAACCGATTTCAGTAGCCATGACTCGGACCATTACTTTACGGTCGATTGGTGGGTTCATCTGAGCCGCGAAGGATGGATCTACTACGACCAGGCGCTGGACGCATTCTTTCACAGCAACAACGTAAGGGGTGAGGGGTAAGGCGTGAGAGGTGAGGCGTGAGGGGTGAGGCGTGAGGGGTGAGGCGTGAGGGGTGAATGACGAAGGATGAGGGATGATGATTCCGTACGCTGGTTTCCTTTACTTCGGCGTCCTCCTCTGCGTCATCATCCCCACATTGATCCTCAGTTGGATCGGGTGGCTGAGTTGGCGCTGGGTCACGCTGGCCACGCTGGCCATGCTCGTGGTCCAGTATGGCGGCACGCTGCAGATCGAGCCGCAGACGGCGGTGCGCGAGATCTGGATCGTAGCTGGGTACGCGTTGTTCGAGTGGGTGCTCGCCCTCGCTTTCTTGCGGCTGCGCTCGCGGACGAACCGCCGCGCCCTCTTTTACGGCGCCCTGGCGCTCGCCCTCCTGCCGCTGGCGCTGGCCAAGTTCCTGCCGCTTTTGGCGCCACATTTCCTCTTCGGCTTTCTCGGCATCTCGTATGTGACCTTCCGCGCCCTCGACGTTATCTTCTGCGTCCAGGACCGGCTGATCACGGCGCTGCCGCCCGTCCAGTTTCTCGCCTATCTGTTCTTCTTCGCCACCATCTCCTCCGGACCGATCGACCGCTACCGGCGCTTCGATGCGGACTGGAAGCGCCGGCGCAGGCGCCAGGAGTTTCTGCAGGATCTCGACGGTGCGGTGCACCGGATCTTCACCGGCTTCTTCTACAAGTTCATTCTCGCCGTGCTCGTGAAGCGATATTGGATGGACATCGCGGAGCCACAGACCGGCCTTTTGCAGAACCTGTCGTACATGTACGCGTACAGCTTCTACCTGTTTTTCGACTTCGCCGGGTACAGCGCCTTTGCCGTCGGGGTGAGCTACCTGTTCGGGATTCACACGCCGGAGAACTTCGATCGGCCGTTTCTCGCGCGCAACATCCGGGATTTCTGGAACCGCTGGCACATCAGCCTGTCCTGGTGGTTCCGCGATCACGTCTACATGCGCTTCGTGATGGCGGCCACGAAGGGGCGCTGGTTCAAGAACAAGCACGTGGCCTCGTACCTCGGGTTCCTCCTCGCGTTCGGACTCATGGGGATATGGCACGGGACGGCGCCCCACTACATCCTCTACGGCCTGTACCACGGCGGACTGCTCGCCGGATACGACGCTTTCAGCCGCTGGAACAAGCAACGCAAACTGTGGGGCAACAGCCCGTGGTGGCGCGCCGCCGAAGTGTTCGCCACGTTCCAGTGCGTCTGCTTCGGTTTCCTGCTGTTCTCCGGCCACCTCGGAGCGCGGCCGGGGGCTCCCGCTGCCGTCGCGTCAAACGGCAGCACGGGGGCGTACGAAGGCACTCTCGAGCTCACCAACTGCGACACGCTCCGCGGCTGGGTTTGGAACAAAGACCAGCCGGACGTAACTGTCGACGTGGACATCTATGTCGACGGCGCCCTGGTGGGGACGGCGAGAGCAAACCGGGACCGTGCGGATCTTGTCGATGCCGGCAAGGGCAACGGTCGCCACGGCTTCGTCTGGGGTCTCCCCACCATCCCGAATGGGAGTAAGCCGCACGAGATCCGCGTGCGTCCCGCGGGAACTCATGTGGACCTGTCGGGAACGCCCCAAGCGATCGTGTGCGACCCGAACATGGTGGTGGATTCCATGGATGGCCTGGAGGGCGCACATTTCACTGCAACCTGCGAATCCATCTCCGGCTTTGCCTGGGACGCGACGCAGCCAGACACCCCGGTCAGCGTTGACATCTGCGACGGTGATGTCACCGTGGCCACTGTCACTGCCGATGTCTTTCGGCCGGACTTGCGCGACAAGCTGTATGGTGATGGGAAGCACGCGTTCGACTTGGCAACGCCGGCACGCTTCAAGGACGGGCGGCAGCATGTGGTTGCGGTGAGGTTCTCAGGCAGCAATGTCTACCTGGGGGACTCGCCGAAGGTACTGAGATGTGAGAGTAGCAAGGAGTGAGAAGTGAGGAGTGAGAAGTAAGGAGTAAGGAGTAAGAGGTGAGGCGTGAAGCGTGAGGGGGGAGAGGGCTACTGCGCGTAGCCCAGGGTGCGCAGGCGTTCCTTGCTGGCCTCGTCGAGCGGGGATTCGGGTGCGTTGTGGGCGTCGGCCATGTACGCGTGCAGCTTCGCTCGCATGGCGGCCACCTCTTCGGGGTGCGCCGCGCTCACGTCGGTGCCTTCCAGCGGGTCCCGCTGCATGTCGTAGAGCGCGCCGCTGCGGGTGCGCTCGATCAATTCTGGCGGCAGCGTCGGCGGCTGCGGATCATCCACTAGCGGCACCGGCTCGTTCTCGACGTACTTCCATTCCCGCGTGCGCACCCCGCGGCGGATGAAACCGAAGGCGTAGTCGCGTTGCTCGAACTGGAGGCGTTCGCGGTAGAGGCCGGTGGCGGACATGTAGGTTTCGGCGTAGGTCTCGCCCTCTTTCATTTGCCGGAGCCGCGCCAGCCACGGATGCTCGACGGCGGGCCGCAGACTGCGGCCGTCGAGGCCCGCCGGCAGCGGCAGGCCGAGCATGTCCAGCACGGTGGGAAAGATATCGATGTTGCGCGCGAAGGCGTTGCTGCGCCGCCCACCGCTTCCGGGTTCGGCGATGATCAGCGGCACCCGCAGGCTGGGCTCGTAGAGATCCCGGCCGTGGCCGACATAGTAACGCTCGAAAAGGTTCTGGCCATGGTCCGCGTGCAGCACCACCACAGTGCGATCCTCCAGGCCGCCGGCGCGCAAGGCGCGCAGCACTACGCCCACCTGTGTATCGGCGACGGACACGTCGGGGTCGTACTCCTGCAGGTTGCGCCGCGTGAGGTCTTCCAGCGTCAGGTGCACATACATCTTCTCGTGCGGTCCGAAGAAATGGACCCAGAGAAAAAACGGCTCGCGCCGTTCCGTGCGCAGCCACCGCACCGCCCGCGCTGCCACCTGGTCGTCGGGCCGGTACGCCCCCACCAAGCGCCGCAACATGAACCAGTTCCGGCGGGCGACGTCGTTGGCATCCGCAGGCAGCGGCCCCGCCAGCTTAGCGGGGTCGTCGTCTTTGAGAATCGAGGTGTTGAAGTCTTCGTCGTACAGCTCAAAGCCCTGGTTGAGGCCGAAAGTGGAGTCGACCGGAAAAGAGCCAATGATGGCCGCCGTCGTGTAGCCGTGGCGGCGCAGCACCGCGGCCAGGGTTTGCGTCTCCGCCAAGCGCTGCGACGAAACACGCAGGCCGTGGTGCACCGCATACGTGCCGGTGAACACCGACGCCATGGAGGGAGTGGTCCAAGTGACATCACAAAAGGCGTGGTCGAACACCACGCCACGCGCCGCCAACGCATCGATCTGCGGCGTCTGGTTCGCGGCGTAGCCGTAACAGGACAGGTGGTCCGGCCGTAGTGTGTCGACGGTGATGAGCAGAACGTTCTGCCCCGATGGGCCGCGGCACGCAGCCAGCGTCAGCGCGCACAACGCCACCATGAACACTTGGCACGCTCGTACTATCACGCGGTTATTCGGCATCGCCTGCCTCGAGGTCAGCATGCGTACGTTGCCCGGCAACGGCGTTCGGGCACGCACGGTCCTCAGTTCAAGTATAGCGTCCTTGCGCGAACCACTCGAACCTCTCCCCTCTCCGACGGGGACTGTCGATTTTCTCCAGCGGGCGCCCTTCGAGACGCCGCCAGAAGAAGCCGGCTCCTCCGGGCGAGCGGTTCTGTTGTTGTTCTCAAGAGACAATTTCCGCTCACCCTGAGGAGGTCCCTTCTTTTGGGACCGTCTCGAAGGGTGTGGTTCCCGTTTATCGACAGTCTCGGCAAGGAGGGGAAGCCTGCAGCCGACCGCATCACCGTCACGACAGGAACATCGAATTAAGACACTGCCGTTATGCGCCGGTAGCTGGCGGTGGGCCCCTTTCTGCGCTACAGGGGATCGAGGATCCGATGGGAACGTTCTACGCCAAGTGCAAGATCGAGAATCCGATTGATCGGACCCGTTCGATGGTGATCCCAAAACTGCTCGTCGACACCGGCAGCGAGTATACTTGGGTCTCTGAACGCACTCTCGAGCGCATTGGTATTCAGCGGGAGAAGAAGGACCTTGCCTTTGTGTTGGCCAACGGCCGGGAGGTTACCCGAAGCGTCGGCTTTGCCATCATTCGGCTCGGCACGTTCTTCACCATCGATGAAGTGGTCTTTGGCGAGAAGGGTGACCTGTTGCTGCTAGGGGCGAGGACACTGGAAGGCCTCAACCTCACAATTGATCCCGCCCGGAAGAAGCTGGTCGCGGCGGGACCCCTGCCGGCCGCTTCTTGCGCCCGTCTCTCTCGGCGGCTTCGCGTCTTGGCGCGCAATACATTTTCTGTTTTCTGATTAGTCGCCAACGGCGTTCGGGCACGCACTATCAACTGGTTCGGTCTTCTTCGGAAAGGGGCTAGTCTGCGTACCCCAGCACCCGTAGGCGTTCGCGGACGGCCTCGTGATCGGCGTGCACGGCTTCGCCCGGATGCGTCGGCACCTGCGCGTAGGATTCCAGCCGGGCGCGTAGCGCAGCAGCCACAACCGGCCGCTGCGCCGCCACGTTCTTCTCCTCGCTGGGATCGTGGCGTAGGTCGTACAGTTCCTCCCCAGGCGGGTAGGCGCTCGGTACGAACGGCAGCTCAGGCCGGTCGATCAACGGCGCGGGTTCGGTGCCAACGAACTTCCAGTCCGCCGTGCGGATGCCGCGACGGATGACACCGACCAGCTGCGTCGCACCGCCCGGTGTGTTGACGTGCTCCGCGAAGGCGGCGTGGCGCGGCATCTCGGTCTCCGCGTACAGCTCCTCGGTCACGATGTGACCGTTGCCCAGCATCGCCGGCACCAGCGAGCGGCCGTCGAGCACACCCTGGTAGGAAATGCCCGCCAGCTCGAGCACACTCGGGAAGATGTCGACGTTACGGGCCATGCCGGTGAGCACGCGCCTGGCGGGCAGCTTCTTCGGGTACCAGAATATCAACGGGATGCGCAGGACGGGCTCGTAGAGGTTGCGCCCGTGTCCGATGTCGTGGTGCTCCCCGAGGTTCTCGCCGTGGTCAGCGTGAAAGACGATGAGTGTATCGGCGGCGTGCCGTGTAGCGAGCAGCGTCAGCAGCAGCGCCCTGATCTGCGGGTCCATGGCGGCGACCTTGTCCGGGTACTGCTCGACGTGAATGCGCAAATTCTCAAGCCCTACACGGCGACGATCAGGGAGGCTATGGGGCCCGAAGTAGTGCACCCACAGGAAGAATGGGCTGTGCGCCTGGCGCAGCCATTGGGCTGCGGCCTGGGTCACTTCGCGGTCGGGCCGGCGGCTGTCGTTGAGCTGCTTCTCCTTGCCGAACTTGTTCTGCGCGCTCACATCAGGCGAGAACCGGCTCGGCACGTGCTTGATCGGCTGATCACCGGTGATGATCAGCGGGGCCGTGAAATTGTCGTCGTACGTGTCAAAACCCTTGTCGAGACCATAGATGGAGTCGAGCGGAAACGATCCGACGATCGCTCCGGTTTGATAGCCGTGTTCGTGCAGTACCTCCGCAAGCGTCACATTCTCCGGCGACAACTGCTGGTATGTGCTCCGCAGGCCGTGGTGCGTGGCGTAGGAGCCTGTCATCACCGAGGCCATTGATGGCGTCGTCCAGGTCACGTCGCAGAATGCGTTGGCCAACCGGACGCCTTGGTCGGCCAGCGAGTCGATGGTTGGCGTGCGCCTCTTTGTGTACCCGTAGGCAGACAGGCGATCGGCCCGTAGTGTATCCACCGTAATCAACAGGATATTGGGGCGTTGCAGAGGCGACCGTAGGAACCATGTGGCGGTACCCACAACGACGACACCTGCGACTCCAAGAAGGATCCGAAGCGTCAACCGGTGCATACGACTATCGATCCTCAGCTTACTGAAGCTTGCAGAATATGGTGACGGAACCCAGCCGTGCGGCGCGACCACTTCGCCCAGGGCGCTGCCCTGGGCTGATGGCTGGCGCCCCTTTGGGGCTTGCTTTTCTGAAGCCCTGAAAGGGCGAAAAGTCATGAGCCCCGGGCAACGCCCGGGGTTGGAAGCGTGTCACGGTATTTCGCGAGATTCAGTAAGTGATGCCGGCAGACCGATCACGAACAGTGCGGAAGGGCGAGGCACATTCGGCAGTATCAACCCCGTCCGGGAGATCTGTCCGGGAGGCTGCGGCGGCCGGTCAGTGTGGTTCACGCCGGCCAGCATCCGCCGCGTCTTTCCTGGGTGTCCTCGTGGCTTCTGTGGTTGATCGATCCCGGTATCTGATTTCAACACCCCGAAAGCACACGCCCGGACCCGTCAGTGCCAAGTGCAGCAGATACGCATATGTTTGATTGTCGATCACCACGGGGCTGGGCGGTTGCACCGACACGGTCTCGGACTGTTGACCGCCCGTCGGCACCGGGGTGACCGCGAGGAACTCGGCTGCCGTGGGGGTCCGGCGCACGAGCGAGGCAACCGCAAAACTGTCCTTACCCGCGTGCTGCACGAACGCGGTGATGCGTTCGATGGCCGCGCCGTCTGGCAAGTGGATCCCGGCCACGAAATACCCGGGACCCTTCACGGCGCACGATTGGCCGACGCCTCCCTGCTCGAAGGCAAACTGTGACTCCGGGGTCGTGGGCCGGAAGGCGATGGGCGCCAGGTTCAGGACCGCAGGGGCGCCAGCGCTGTTGGTAGCGGCGTTGGCCGGGAACACACACGCCAGCACCACAACGAATACGGCACCGATCTTGTGGATCCAACGCCTGAGTTGTATGTAGCCACGTCCCATCGGGCTATCGCCGGGGGCGAGGTCAGTGGCATTCCACCTGCGGCGTAAACCAAGGCCAAAAGACAAAATGGTTCCAGAAAGGGCCGCGAGTGTAATGCCGGCCCCGAGCTGAAAGCTCAGTGGGCGGTACTCGAACGTGACGATGTGATGTCCAGGTGAAACCGGAACGCCGCGAAACAGGTAGTTGGCAGGGTAGGTTGGCTGCGGGCCCCCATCCACGCTCGCTTTCCAACCCGGATAGAACGTGTCGGTCAGAATGAGATAGCCTGGATATGGATCGTCTGTTTCGACCGTCGCCTCGGTCGGCGCATAGCTGGTGACGCGGGCCTCAGTTATCGAAACTGGACGAAGGTCGGGTCCCGGCAGGCGAGCCCGTGTCCCATTCTCATTATCCCTGTCCTCAATTACCGCGCCCAGCCTTGAATCAAAGGCCGGGGTGGCGAGGGCCTGCAACGCCTCGTCGCCTGTCTGCACGACCTGCCAAGTATGGGCGACATAGGCACGTGGCAGCGCGTCAGGATTCTCGAAGACGACGTACTGCCCTGACTTGGGCTGAAAGGCGAGCCGCCATGGCGACCCGGCAGCCGTAAGTGTCGCCGTCAACGGTGAAGATGCGGAGGGCTCGACGACGTACCGCACGCTCATCAGGTCGAGCAGTCGAAGCGCGTTCACCGACGGCTCAAGTTCGAGAGAGCCGACGAAGGGCCACAGGGAAAGATCTGGATGGGAGCGGACCCAGGCGTCGATGAGCCAAAAGAAATTTTGGTAGCGTTCGAGGGTCAACGGCTCATAATCGGTAACCGAGAAGACCTCGCGGAGTGTTCCCTGCTTCGGCATGACCGCCACAAATTCTGGTCCCGGCCACGCCCAGTGGATATATGTGCGGTACAATCCTTGATGAGCCTTGACGAAATCAAACACCTCGCGCTCCTCGTCGTAGAGGGTCACGTCATGAAACGGATGTAGTACAGGGCTGCTCGTCGCGCAGAAGAGGTCCCATACCAAGAGCCCGACGAGCCCCGCGACAACAAGGTGCCGCACGCGCGGCTTTGGCACCGCAGCCCCGCAGAGGAGCACTATCGCGATCCCGATGTAGAGCCGACTTTGCCTGGGCACGTCCACGAACAAGAGAAGACCCAGCCCGACGAGGGTTGCGACTGCGATCGCCGCTAGACGTCGATATTTCAATATGCCGGCCCCGACTGCGGCAATCGTGTCGAAGCCGACCCCGCTCAACACCGACCCGGCGAACGCATACAGGAACAAGATACGGTACGGCAAGCGAAACCACGTGCCCCCGGGGAGCATCTGGAACACCGTAAACACGGGCGTGTATGTGAGCGCCACCGCTATGCTCCACGCTCCTAAGCCCCATAGGAAGAGCACCCTCAGGCGGCCCGACTTTGAGAAGAGGGAAGCGGGGATTAGCAGCAAGGTGAGCATTCCCACGTAGGGGTAGCGAGGGAAGCCAGGTAGTGAGTCCACGGCTTCTGACAACAACGTCTGTGGAGGGATCGGTCCATAGACTAGGATCTGTGCCAGCGAGAGCCCGCCCGGGCGACGCGGTCCAAGCGTCTGTAGCTCAAAGCTGGGCAGTAGCTGAACCGCAGCCAAAGAAATTCCCAGCGTGAGGCCCGCGACAGCTAGTCCGCCTACAGTCAGAGGTCGCTTCCAACCACGCTCCGTGACTGCCATAACCGCCAGGCGAAAAACTATGTATGCGCCGAAGGCGTGCATCGAATATGTCCAGGTCTGGGGATAACCAGCAAGGATCGGCATCGCTACCGCGACCGCAAGCAACCCTGCCCAGCGCTTTCGGACATCGTCGCATAGCTTTTCCACAGCAATAAAGCCGACCGGTAGCCAGACGAGGGCTTCAATCGCCGGCGTAAACCACATGGCCTGCGAGGCGGCGAAGCCGGAGAACGCGAACGTCGTGGCGGCAACCAGCGCCCCGGCGCGGCTGAGGGAAATGACGCGTCCGTACGCGTATGTGAACAGACCTGCCAGAAACAGATGAAGGACGGCGATAGCCTCGATCGCCACCGCCGTCGGAAGCAGCAAGTACGGGAAGTTCAGTGGGTAGAAAATGCCGTACAGGACGGAGGCAAGAAACGGCTGGCCGCAAAACTGGTACGGATTCCACAGCGGAACGTAGCCGGCGCGCACCCACTGCGAGGCCAAGTGCGCCATCGGGTAGATCTGTTTGTAAAGGTCGCCTTCGGCTGGGTGGGAACCCGCCGGCACAATGAGACGAAAATACCAGAAACCCACTGCTCCGGTGAACAGAGCGGCTACTACCACCCAGTCGCGGA
>Ga0326728_10026900_pt1 | contig 10123 bp, 8 predicted proteins | sample MB3enrmetagenome_FD_207602 | JGI IMG/M metagenome (GOLD analysis project Ga0326728, IMG submission 207602) | Lab enriched peat soil microbial communities from McLean, Ithaca, NY, United States - MB31MN | ecosystem: Environmental > Terrestrial > Soil > Wetlands > Peat | place: USA: New York... | reverse complement strand
GCCAAACACGACCTTAACCCGGCCGCCGATCTCGCCGACGTGCGGCAGGACGCGCAGTACATCCAGGACCTCGGCCAGGCGCCGGTCGCCTGGCGCTGGCACCAGAACGGCTATGACCTCGAGCCGAGCGATCTCGACGGCGGCCCGACCCACGTCAACTACGTCGCGCATCACAACGGCGCGCAATATTTCGGCTACCTCGCCAACAATCCCGAAGAGAGCGCCAACCTCAGGGGCGAAGGCGACTTCTTCGCCGACCTCGCCGCCCACAAGCTGCCGAAGGAAGGCGGCGTGTTTTACATTCGCGGCGGCTTCAACAACATCCGCGGCGCGACGCCGCCGATCCAGAACGCCAACTTCCCCAACCCGGCCGGGCTGACGGCCGACGACGTGAAGACGATCGCCAAGGTCAAGTCGGGCGACGACGATCACCCCGGCTACACCGACCGCCAGATCAGCGAGGCGATGAACGCGGAGGTCGTCAACGCCATCGCCGGCGATCCCGAGCTGTGGCGCCAGAGCGCGATCGTCATTACGTATGACGAGTCCGACGGCTTCTACGACCACGTCCCGCCGCGCATCCTCTCCTACGGCCCCGACAAGCTGCCGCTGGCGCGCGGCGTGCGCGTGCCGCTGTTGCTCATCTCGCCCTATGCGCGGGCGCACGCGGTCTCCCACGCCGAGGGCGACCACAACGCGGTGATCGAGACGATCGAGACGGCGTTCGGCCTGCCCGCGCTGTCGCAGCTGCCCGACGAAGCCGCCGCGCTGAAGGCGGGCGATTCGCCGACCTTCAACAAGTTCGGCCCGGCGGGCTTCCACCAGAAATATCTGGGCCCGCGCGACGCGAACTCGCCGATCACCGACAGCCTCTTGTCCGGCTTCAGCCCGAAGCGGCTCACCGGCGAAGCGCCGCCGTTGCCCGCCGAATACGCGCTGACGCCGAGCGACGCGGTGTGGCGGCTGCCTCATTACGACGGCCGCGGCTGCGAGGCGATCGGCATGACGCCGGAGGATCGCCGCCAAGGGATCGAGGCGCCGCCGCCGGCGAACTTCAACACGCTGCCGGCGACGCTGCCGGCCTACAACTGAGGCCTCGGCTTGCGGCCCGCCTGCGTCGCTCTCGCGATCCTCGCGACGCTGTCGGGCGCCGGCGCCGCGGCGTCGGGGCCGACGCTCGAGCGCGTGCGCGCGGCGAACGTCGTGCGCTGCGGCGCGACGGCGCGGCCGGGCCTCCTTGAGGAGACCGCGCGCGGTCCCGAGGGGCTGCTCGTCGACCTCTGCCGCGCGATCGGCGTCGCCGCGGCGGGGCCGTCGGTCAAGGTCGAGATGAGCGCCTACGAATCGGAATTGAGCTTCGAGGCCGCCCGCGCCGGGCGCGCCGACGTCGTCTTCTTGAGCGGCGGCGAGATCGTCGCCGAGAGGCTCGCCGGCGCGCTGACGCCCGGCCCGCCGGCTTTCTATGAGACGATCGCGCTGATGGTCCCCGCCGCGTCGACCGCCACGCGGCCCGCCGATCTCGCCGGCGAGTCGATCTGCTTCCTGCAGGGCGACGCCGCGCATCGCGCGCTGGAGGATTGGTTCGCCGCGCGGCGGCTCGTCTTCGTCCGCATGGGCTTCCAAGAGGAAGAGGAGCTCTACGACGCCTTCGACTCCGGATATTGCCGCGCGCTCGCGGGCGAGGCGACGACTCTCGCGTCAGTCCGGCTCGAAGGCGAGAACAAGCGCCGCGGCGCGCGCATCCTCGCCGAGCCGCTGGCGACCTTTCCCATCCTCGCCGCGACCGGCGCGAGCGACGGCGCGTGGTCGGCGCTGGTCTTCTGGACTCTCGACGCGCTCGTCGCCGCCGACCGGCCGCAGCGCGCCTGGAGCGCGGGCGGCCTCGCCGCGCTGCCGATCGACGCCGCGGCGCTCGGCCTCGCCCCCGATCGTCTGCGCGACGCGCTGGCGACGACCGGCGGCTACGCCGAGGTCTACAAGCGCCATGTCGGCGAGGCTTCGCCGCTCGCCCTTCCCCTCGGCGCGAACGCGCCGATCGAGGAAGGCGGGCTGATGGCGCCGCCCTACGCGGAGTGAAGGGCGGAGCGCGCCGACTTTCGACAGCCCCCTCGCCCCACCCCTCTCCCGCAAGCGGGAGAGGGGGCTGAACCGGCGCCGCGAAACCCTTCTCCCGCTTGCGGGAGAAGGTGGCCTCCGAAGCCCGAAGGGCGACGGAGGCCGGATGAGGGGCCGCGCCCTAGCGCTTGTGGCGCGCGAGCAGCAGGGCGATGGCGCACGAGCCGATGCGCGCGATGGTCTTGTCGGCGCGGCTGGTCAGCATGATCGGCGCGCGCGCGCCGAGCACCACGCCCGCCATTTCGGCGTCGGCGAGATACTCGAGCTGCTTGGCGAGCATGTTGCCCGCTTCGATGTCGGGCGCGACCAGGATGTCGGCGCGTCCCGCCACCGGCGAGACAATGCCCTTGGTGCGCGCCGCCTCGGCCGACACCGCGTTGTCGAAGGCGAGCGGGCCGTCGAGAATGCCGCCGACGATCTGGCCCCGGTCGGCCATCTTGCACAGCGCCGCGGCGTCGAGGGTCGACTTGATGTCGGGCGAGACGGTCTCGACGGCGGACAGGATCGCCACCCGCGGCGAGACGATGCCGAGCGCGAGCACCATGTCGATGGCGTTCTGAATGATGTCGCGCTTGTCGATCAGCGTCGGATAGATGTTGATCGCCGCGTCGGTGATGAACAGCGCGCGCGGATAGCTGGGCGCGTCGATGGCGAAGACGTGGCTGATGCGGCGCGAGGTGCGCAGGCCGAGCTGCGAGTCGACGACGGCGCGCATCAGCTCGTCGGTGTGCAGCGCGCCCTTCATCACCGCCTCGGCCGCGCCGGAGCGCGCCATCGCCACCGCGGTCTGCGCGGCCGCGTGGCTGTGCTCGGTCGACACGATCTCGTAAGGCGAAATATCGATCCTCGCCTGCTCCGCGGCGTGGCGGATCTTCGCCTCCGGCCCGATCAGGATCGCCTCGATCAGCCCCTCGCGCGCCGCCTCGACCGCGCCGACCAGCGAGGCTTCGTCGACCGGGTGCACGACTGCGGTCTTCAGCGGCGCCAGGCCGCGCGCCATCTCCAGGAGCCGACGATAGCGGCGGCCTTTCTCATGCACTTCCGCCGTCTCGCCGCGGACGCCGCGGCGGCTGATCTTCTCCGAGGGCGCGGCGACCTCGACCGTGCCGGAAAGGATCAGGTCGCCGCGCTGGTTGACGCCGCGGCAATCGAGCGCGATGCGCCGGCCCGCGGGCGTCTTCGACTTGACGTTGAGGGCGAGCGAAATCACGTCGCCCGGCGCCGCCGCGCCTTTCGTCTCGAGGGTCTGGCCGAGGAATTCCGTCCCGGCGCCGGGGAACCTCCCGGCGATCATGGCGGCGACCAGCGCGCCGCCCCAACCGCTGCTTCCAGCGATCGCCTGGAAGCCGTTGGTCGTCGCCAGCCCCGATTCGACCGCGGCGGGATCGAGCTCTCCCGCGGCGATCGAGAACCGTTCGAAATCCTGCGGCGTCAGCGTGTGCGAGTAGCTGTCGCTGTCGCCAACCGACAGTTCTTTGAAGGTGCGATTCTCGATGCGGGTGGTCATGGCCGGTTCGGCTCGCGTCGAAGGGCTTCAGCGATGGCGATCCTCGTCGCTCGCTACGGCCAAGCGCTTAGCCGAGCCGCGCGACGGCGGCTTGACGCATGTCAAGGCGCCGGCCGCCGCGCGCATCAAGCTCAAAATTCGAGCACAACCAAGGTCGAGCGGAAGCGATGAGGAAGCCCGCCGCCCCCTCGCCGCGCTCCGGCGGGCCTTCGCCGCGCGACGACGGCGAGCAGGCCGAGACGTTCGCCTTCCTCGCCGACCCTGGCGCCTACGGCGTCGCGGGGCCGGTCAAGCGCATCGACACCCAAAACGCCGTCGTCTTTCTCGCCGGCGAGCAGGCGCTCAAGGTCAGGCGCGCGATCCGCCTGCCCTTCCTCGACTTTTCCACCCTGGAAAAGCGCCGCGCGGCCTGCGAGGCGGAGATCGAGGCCAATCGCGACAACGCCCCCCAAGTCTATCTTGGCGTCGCGCCGATCGTCCGCCGCGCCGACGGCGCGCTCGCGATCGGCGGCGAGGGCGAGACGGTGGAATGGGCGACGCGCATGCGGCGCTTCGACGAGAAGGCCACCCTCGACCGCGTCGCCCGGCGCGGCGGGCTGACCGCCGAGCTGACGCGCAAGCTCGCGCGCGCCATCCGCCGCTCCCACGAGCGCGCTCCTTTGCGCGACGGCGAACGGGCGACGCAGGCGCTGGCGACCTATCTTGCGCAGAACGAGGCGGCGTTCGCCGCGCGCCCCGACCTGTTTGCGCCCGCCCGCGCCGCCGCGCTGGCGCGCGAGGCGCGCGAGGCGCTCGCCGCGGCCCGGCCGCTGCTCATCGCGCGCGGCGCAGCCGGCTACGTGCGCCGCTGCCACGGCGACCTGCACTTGCGCAACATCGCGGTGATCGACGGCGAGCCGACGCTGTTCGACGCCATCGAGTTCGACCCCGACGTCGCCGCCGGCGACCTCTTCTACGATCTCGCCTTCGCGCTGATGGACCTGTGGGAGCGCGGTCTGCGCCCCGCCGCCAACCTCTTGATGGCGACCTACCTGTCGCTCTGCGCGGAGGACGAGTTCGCCGGACTGGCGGCGCTGCCGTTGTTCCTGAGCCTCCGCGCGGCGATCCGCGCCAAGGTCGAGGCGGCCAACATCGTCCATCTGAGCGGCGAGGCGCAGGCGCGCGAGCGCGAGGCCGCGCGGCGCTACTTCATCTTCGCCGAGGCCTTCCTCCGGCCAGCGCCGCCGCGCCTGATCGCCATCGGCGGGCTGTCGGGCGCGGGCAAGAGTCGGCTCGCCGCGGCGCTCGCCCCCGAAATCGGCCGCGCGCCGGGCGCCCTCCTGCTGCGCAGCGACGTCGAGCGCAAGCGCCTGTTCGCCGCCGAGGACAACGCAAGGCTGCCCGAAACGGCCTATAGCGAAGCGGCGACGCGCGAGACCTACGCGCGACTGATCCGCAAGGCGGGGCTGGCGTTGCGCGCCGGACACGGCGTGGTCATCGACGCCGTCCATGGCCGCGGCTGCGAGCGCGAAGCGGCGGCGCGGCTCGCCGCCGATCTCGGCGTCCCCTTCGTCGGCCTGTGGCTAGAGGCGCCGCTCAGCCTGCGTCTGCGGCGGGTCGGCCAGCGGGTCGGCGACGCTTCCGACGCCGACGCGCGCGTCGCCGCCGCCCAGCGGGCCTCGCCGCTGGTCGAGCGCGGCTGGCTGGCGCTCGACGCCGCCGGCGACCACCCGGCGCTCATCGACGCGGCGCGCGCTCTGCTTTAGAGCTTCCTGCGATCTCCTGGAATCAGCTCGCCCTCTCGTATCGCCTCCTTCGCAAGAAGGAGAAGGCGATCGGCGGAAAGGGTCGGTCGGCGGACGCCGCCTTTAGGCGCCGTCGCCCCAAGCCTCTCCCGCATCGTCCGTCGAAGATGGGCCTGCTTCGGGGCGCCCGATGCGGGGAGCGGGTTGGCGCGGCGGCGCGCGACGACCCCGCTCGCGTCGGCGTTCGGCGCTTTCTTGGCGGTTTGGAGCGATTTTGCTATAGGCTGCGGCCTGTGCGGCGCCGCCCATTTCGGGCGCCGAATTGGAGCGGCTGATGAGCTATTGCGACTTCGCCGCGCTGGAGCGAACGCCGCTCGAGCGCGATCCATTCGATTTTGTCGTCGTGCCCGATTTTCTCCGGCCTGAGATGTTCGCCGCGGCGGTCGCCGACTATCCCGAAGTGCCCGGCCCCGGCTCCCATCCGCCCGCCGAGCTCAATATCCGCGGTCATTTCCGCGCTCTGATCGACGAATTGCTCGGGCCCGAGTTCCGTTCGGCGATCGAGCGCAAGTTCGCGATCGACTTGACCGGCCGGCCGACGATGTACACGGTGCGCGGCTACGTGCGCGAGAAGGACGGCGCGATCCACACCGACTCGGCGAGCAAGATCGTCACCGTGCTCCTTTACATGAACGAGCGCTGGGAGGACGACGCGGGACGCCTGCGCCTGCTGCGCGGCCCGCGCGATCTCGACGACTACGTCGCCGAAGTGCCGCCCTACGGCGGCACGCTGCTCGCTTTCCGTCGCGCCGACAATTCCTGGCATGGCCACAAGCCGGCCTCGGGTCGACGGCGCGCCATCCAGCTGAACTGGGTGACCTCGCAGGAGGTCGCCGACGGCGAACAGCGCCGTCACCGGATGTCGACCAGGTTGAAAAAGATTAAAGGCATGCTCACAGGGGATTCGGCGGCGTAAAGCCAACGAAAGCGCGGCCGCGGCGGTTCGCGGCGACGAGGGAAGACTCCGACGCTAAGCCAAGCTGCGGCGGGCGGCGCGGAGCGCGAAGGGACTTGCCATGAAAAACATGACTGCGTGGATCGCCGTGTCGGCGATTCTCATCGGCGGCGCGATGGCGCTGGCGGCGAGCGGCGCGACCGGCGCCGAAAGCGTGATGAAGCAATGCGGCGAAGAGTGGAAGGCCGCCAAGGCCGCGGGGACCACCAACGGCCAGACCTGGCAGGACTTCCTCAAGACCTGCCGGGCGCAGAAGGAAGGCGCCGCCGCGCCGGCCGCCGCCGCGCCGACGCCGACTCCCGCCGCCGCTCCGGCGCCGGCGCCCGCGCCGGCCGCTGCGCCGACGCCGACTCCCGCCGCCGCTGCGGCGCCGGCGCCCGCGCCGGCCGCGGCTCCCGCGCCGAAGAAGACCGCGCCGGCGAAGCCCGCCGTCGCCGCCACCGGCGCTGGCGAGTTCGCCGCCGAGGCCGAGGCGAAAGCGCATTGCCCGAGCGACACCGTCGTCTGGGTGAACACGAAGTCGCACAAGTACCATTACGCCGGCCATAAGAGCTACGGCGCGACCAAGCAGGGCGCCTACATGTGCGAAGCCGACGCGAAGGCCGCCGGCGACGTCGCCGCCAAGGGCGAGAAAGAAGGCGCGAAGTAAGCTGGGCGGCGCGAGACGAAACGAGGCTGATCGGCGCCGCCTCGCCACGCCTCAGGCGGGGCGGCGTCGTCGCCGGCGAGGGAGGGCTTCATGGCGGATCGCCGCTGCCACCCGAAGGCTGCGCACGAGCGCTTGCGCCTTCCCGACACCTACGTGTCGAGCCTGATGCTCGACCGCGCGCTCGACGCCATCGTGCGGCGCGTCGGTCGAATCGACCGCGAGCACGACATTCCCTATCTCGCCGGCTACAGCCTCGACGGCAAGCGCGTCTACATCGACCGCCACCTGCCCCAGACTTTCCTCTATCGCGGCCGCGCGGTCGCGGTCGACCGCTATCTCCTGCTGCATGAGGAGGTCGAGAAGACGCTGATCGACCAGCTCGATCTGCATTACCAGCACGCGCACCAGATCGCGACGCGCGCCGAGGAGGCGGCGGTGCGCGCCGACGGGATCTCCTGGCGCGCCTACGACCGGTTCATGCAGCGCTACGTCAAGCGGATGGGCGACGAGCGGCTCGCCAAGCTGCCCGACGATCTCGACCTCAAGCCTTATCGCGACGAGCACGACTTCGACCTGATGCGGCGCATGGCGGCGGCCGCCGACGTCCCCGGCCATTCCGCGCAGGGCGACCCAGCGCTACGCCGCCGCCTCGCCAAGGCGCTGGCGGCGCGCGCGGCGGCGACGGAAGCGGCGCGCGAGACGCCCGCGAACCGCTGAGGCGCGAGCGCGGCGCGGCGCCGCCGGTTTCGCTTCTTCCGTATGAATTAGCTGAATTTCCTTACGAAAGGGCCGAAAGGGGCCGAACCGCCAGCCCCTCGGGGCGTCGTTGCGCGGTTGCGTTGCAAGGCGCTCTGACTGAGCGTAACCTAATAAAATGATTCGCGATTGAATCTTGCGCAGGATTTGTCAAGAATTCGCACATTCGATCTTGCCGGAGCGAGGCGACGATGCCTTTGGATTTCGGGCAAGGTTTGGTCAACCCCGCCATGCTCGACGACGAGCGGGTGCTCAGCGGCCAGTTCTGGGGCGAGCTGCGCATCTTTCTCGCGGTCGCCAAAGCGAGGTCGTTCAATCGGGCGGCGGAGATTCTCGGCAGCAGCCAACCGACGGTCAGCCGCCAAGTCAAACGGCTCCAAGACCTGCTCGGCTGCCAGTTGATCGCGACGACCTCGCAGGGCGCCGTGCTGACCGAGGAGGGTCGGCTGCTAGCCGACTCGGCTTCTGAGCTCGACGAACGTCTGTTCGCCTTGGCGGGGGGCATTAAGGCTCGCAGCGGCGAGGTCGAGGGCGCCGTCAGCGTCAGCCTCAGAGAATCGCTCGCCGCCTCTTTCGTCGCGCCCGCTCTTCCGAAGTTCTCTCGTCTTTACCCAAAAATCCAAATTCGCCTGAAGGCGACGCAGAGTTTCATTGACGCGCGGCACAACAATTCTGACGTGAGCGTCGCTTTCCGTCCGGTCGCGCTCGACGAAATGGTCTCTTGCGCGATCGGTTTCCTCCATTTCGTGCCCATGGCCGCGCCGGAGTATATCGCCGAGGTCGGGTCGCCGAAAAAAGGCGACGTCTCCAACCTCCGGTTCGTGCAGTCGGCGTTGTACTCGGACGGGAGCGGCGCCTGGGACGATTGGTTGAACCTGTGCAGGAGAGGGACGGTCGTTCACCATTGCGATTATCCGATCACTTACAGGATGCTCGTCAAGGCCGCCCTTGGGATCGGCCTGTTGGCGAGCTACACGTTGATCGACGCGGCCCTCGTCCCCGTCGACCTTGGCGCGCATGTTGTCTTGCCGATGCACCTGGTCGCTTTGCGGGAACGACTGAAAGCGCGGCCTGTGCGAATCGTTTACGAGTGGCTGGGGACGCTTTTCGGCGTCCAGAATCCTTGGTTCCAACCTGAATTGCGGTTCGACCCGCCGTCCGAGCACCACGACGGATTTTGAAGGATGTTCACTCTCGGCGTGTCCGACCGGTCGTTTGCGTCGTGATCCGCGCGCAGCGCGCGCATTGGGCCTCGCCATTCAATTATGAAGAGCGCCTCAACGCGATCCCCACTACGGCTAATGACAAAAAAGTGTAATATTATTGTTATAAAGCAGCGTCCCGTAGGGAAAATTCTAATCGCGTCCGTTGCATGCACGGAGCGGCGCCTCTGCTTCGGCGGTTTGCGGCGTCGAAAGGAGAGAGAGAGAGCCGCTCCGAGCGTAAAGCGTTGAGAGGAGCGCGTATGATGCGGCAGGCGAACGTCACTGGGGCAAGCGACGCAAATTCCGTCATCGCGATGTTGGACTACATCCGCCCCGAGATACGTCATATCGATCCGATCGCAGCGTTCTTCGTGAGCGTGTCGATGGGTCTCCTCAACGGCAAACTTCGATCTCTCGACTATCCCTGCGGCGGCTGCAAGGCGCCGCAAGGCGAGCCGCGCGACAAAGAGAGCGGGCCGGCGACGGAGAATCACGGCGCGCCGCGGCGAAGCCGGGTTCTGCGGCTGCCTCGCCTGAGCGGCCTCTGAGGTTGTCCGCGGCCGGTCGGCCTTTTCGCGGCGGACGGAGAGGGCCGCCGCGATCTGGCCGACCGGCGCGGACTGACGATTGTGGACGCCCTTGCCCCGGCGGGCGCGTCGGCGCGCCTGACTCAGGAAGCGCCGCTCACGTCGTTCGCCGGCAGCGGAAGGCGCGCGTCTCGTAGGGGAACGCGACCTCGGCGCGGCCGGCGAGCGCCGGCGTCGCCGCGATCAGCGCCCGTACGCGCTCGGCGACGCGCGCCCGTTCGTCTGCTGGCAACGCGGCGATGAAGCTCGTCGACAATACGCGGTCGACGATCACGCGCTCGGGCGGCCCGACATGGGCGTGGGCGAAGCGGCGCTCGATGAGCGCCGAGAAGCCCTCGGCGGGGAACGCCGCGCGCCAGCCTCCGCTGGCGTAGCGTGGCGCGTCGCCCTCGTCGGGCGCGATCACGCGCGTCAGCGCCGCCACCCAGCCGACGCGCTCGTCGCGCACGTTCCATATGAGGCCGAGCGAACCGCCCACCTTCAGGACGCGCCGCATCTCGGCGAGCGCGGCGGGCGTGGCGAACCAGTGGAACGATTGCGCGCAGACGATGGCGTCGAAGCTCGC
>Ga0326728_10026896_pt1 | contig 10123 bp, 9 predicted proteins | sample MB3enrmetagenome_FD_207602 | JGI IMG/M metagenome (GOLD analysis project Ga0326728, IMG submission 207602) | Lab enriched peat soil microbial communities from McLean, Ithaca, NY, United States - MB31MN | ecosystem: Environmental > Terrestrial > Soil > Wetlands > Peat | place: USA: New York... | reverse complement strand
CCGATTATAGAGGCAATCAGACTTAAAAATGATGAAATTTCTGAATTGGATAAAAAACGAATTCAAATCCAATCAGAAAAATATTCTGAAAAACTAGATTATGAACGACAGATAGATTCAATCAAACCGAAATGGAGAGATAAGCGTAAATTTTATTACGAAAACTCCTTGAACTGGCTTTCACATATTGATACTGAATATCTCAATAAGTTAAAACATCACGTTCGGGAGGTTGGGAAATTACCGGAGCCCTACAGGAAAGATCTTATATACGCTTGTTTGAATCATAAACCGCCTATTTGCCAGATTTGCGGACGCGAGCTGGACGACGACGCTAGTTATAATCATGTGAAAGAATTAGAGAATCTAGTCGCGAGCCACGAAGTTCAGTCGTTTCTTGCAGATAAGGTTAAAGTGGATAATATCATCTTTTTCCCTGAAAAAGAATATGAATTGCTAATTGCTCAATATCAGACATTCAAGGAAACGGAAACTTTAAAAAATGCCATCGTTCTTTCTGATGAAGATAACGAACTTGTCAATCATCTAAATACAGCTAAAAACGCTCTCGAAGCGTTGCTTTCGAGAAAAAGAGATTTTGAATCGAACATTCAATTTTTATCCAATGAAGTAATCAGACTCGAAGGTGAAAAACAGGAGTTAGAGAGTAATTTGGGATTCTTCAAAGAATATCAGAATGTTCTGAAAAATATCGAGAGAACACAGGACACGATCATTACAACTCAGGAATCAATGAAAGAAAAAACAATTGGAATTATTAGTTCAGTTCTCTCAGAGAGTATTTCCTCAATATTAGGGCCATCCTTTTCAGCAAATTTTTCTAAGGATCACGGTCTCCTATTAGGTGAAAATAATAAATTTTCTCCAGAGATCGGAGGTATGTCAGGGAGAATCATCTTAGCATATTGTTTTGCAGAAGCAATGACCTTAATAGATCCAATCATTATCGATACACCCTCGGGAAATGTCGGTACTCATCGTGATCCTTTAGGTCAACATCTGAATGTTAACCATAACCAGGTTATTTGTTTGTGCCTACCACATGAAACTTTAAATTTTGCACCCCATATTTCGAAGAATCCCATTGAAATTGAAAATCGGGGGGAGTAAATGGTCGAAGTGGAAATTGGTATTCTCCAAATGCCAAAAGAATTGTATGACGTAATAATTCGTCAAAAAAATCAGTACGAGGATAGAGAGCATGCCGAAAAACCCGATGATTTTTCAAAAGATCTCTATAACGATACAAGTTACCTCACCTCGTTTAAAAGATATATCGATATACCCCTAATCTGTTTGTTTTATGGATTATACAAATCGAGAGAACTACCTCCAGAAAGATCCACAGAAATCTCATTTGGGTACACTCTAGAATTTGGGGCGAAGGCCACAGATCAAATTGATTTATTCAATAATTTGTTATTTGCATTATGGGTGGAAAAAAATCCCGTACCAAACGAATATTCCGCACTTATCGGTTATCGGCAACGCCTATACGGTTTCCTCGATAGACTCCAAGATCTCCGCTACATAACTAAGGTTATGATTCCGTTTTATCTCCAGAAAGCAAATGAACCGAACGATGAAAAATCGTTTGTGAATAGGTTGAAATTTAGTGAATACGTAAAATATGAACCAATCGATTTCTCTCCCGAATATCTGGCATTGGAATTTTTTAATGTTCAAAAAGAATTTATGAAATATCTCAAAATTGAAGAAATCGATAAAGGTGCGCAATCCATTGATATTGATAAAATTGCAGAAATGAAAAAGGTTGGAATAACTGATCAATTAGAACGACGCGTAGATAACATTGAGATCCGACTAAGACAACTTATTAAATCGCAAATCACCACCAAAGATGCTCAATTTTGGGATAAAATAATGAATCATGAATTAAAAGAGGATGTAGAAAATCGAATCAGATCGAAATTACATGCTAATCCAATGATCAAAGAATCAGATATCGATATTTTCGATTTCTTTACTATCTATAATTACAAATCAATTATGTCCGAATTCTGGATAATTTTTGAACCAATTTTCAGATCAAAAAGTGACATGAAAGGACAATTTGAAGAATTGACTAACCTAAGAAATGCGCTGAAACATAACCACAAATTAACCCCATTTGAAATGAAAAAAGGAGATGTAACCCTTATGTGGTTCGAAGAAATATTGAAGAATTATTGATTTTTATCATTCTTTTCTTTTAATGCTTTCAAACGTGCTTCCCGCATTCTTTGTTCTAATAGTTTTACAAAGTCTTCAGGTTTATCAATAGATTCCACATCGATTTTATGATAAAGTTTTGAAATTTCAATTATTCTTTGAATTTCATCAAAATTTCCATCGTTTTCTATATATTTCCTGATTTTTTCATAACTACTTCTGTACAGATCATCCCCCTTGATGTGTTGAATGATATAAGCCAAAAGACCGATCAATTCCCTTTTTTCTCTTGCCACCGTTGCGTATCTTTTGGGATATACTCCAGAATATTCTTCAAGAGAGAGTAGAGAGAATTTGTAAAGACCAACTTTTTGAAGTATGTTTTTCGAGAGGGGTCCGACAATCTCGCTCGCTTTAATAAAAACATCATCGATTAATTGGAGGATATCTTCTTTTCTGCTCCAGTTACGGAGAATAATTTCAGGAGACTGAGTAACCTTGATTTCATTAAGGACGTAGGTTACAAGATATAAATCATCGACATAACCATTTTCTGCAATATCGGGAATAACATCCTCTTCAAGAACAAAATATCCTAATGCCGCACTTATCATAATTTTCGTGTGCCAATCTACAAATTTGTCGTTGATAATATTTGATAAGAGTTCAAAAAATATTGGACAATATTGTTGAAGTTCCTTGTTTGGACCGTTGTATATTTTAATATTTTTTGTGAGAAAATCCAAAAACGATATTTCCTGATTCTCAACATCCGTAAGGGACTCGATAATAGAATATCTTAACCGAGGTATTTTTCGATTTTTAATTCCTATGTCTATTTGAGGGTAATCATTTTGTTTGTCCATCATACAACACCCGCCCCATCCTTCACAATCAAATCTTTCGTATTAACCTCGGTAATCTCCCTCACTCCCGCCCCCTTCAACGCCTCGTACGTACTCTGCATCCCAATCTCCGGTGGCACAAACACAATGAATCCGTCCCGGCCCCGGGTCAACACCACCCGATAACTATTCACCCGCAACTGGTGCGGGTCCTTCGCCTTCGAGCGTTTCGCCGGGGGACTCTTCCAGATGCCATCCCAGACAAAATCATCTCCCCAACAGACAATCGGGAAATCCAATTCCAGCCCTTGACACGAGAACTCCGTTGCAACATCACGGAACGCACAGCAGGAATTGAATGATGAGGGGGGATCGGTGTACCACGGTCCTTCTCGCATATTCTTGGTGTAATTGTATTCGTTGTGGATGCCCCACGTGGGGAGATTCTTCGCCTTTGAGGATGCGAGGAGGCCGTAGCGTTTGTCCTCTTGATCCTTGTATCGCTCCTTCACGTAATTCGTTGCAACATTGATGTCCTGTGTGAGGTAAACGTCAAAGCCTTGGCTGGTGACGCTTTCGGACAAGGTTTTCGCATGAATGAGATCGCCTTCGAGTAGGGCAGAGATCCATTGGGCGACATCTTCGGCCAGATGGGACCGAAGAGAGACGGAGAGATCGAGGACATCGCTTGTTGCCAATTTTTTTGCTGCGGTAAAGGTTCCAGCAATTTTCTTGGGGCAATGAACGATCCACGGCTTCTGCATTTTGGCGAGTGCATCATTCCATTGCGGTAATCCCGATTCTTCTCCAAGATGGATCTCCTGGCCTTCGCCAATGAGCGCGACCATCAAACCCCACGAGTTCATCCGTTCCGCTATTCGCAAGAAATCTTCCGGCTCACTCGTGGCATGGCCTCGCTTCTCACTCACCCGCTCAGCATCCCATGCCCGTTGCGCTTCATCATAGACCCAGATGTGTTCATGGGGAATCTTTGCCGTCTCCCCGCCATACTCCTTCAAAAATCCATGAACGTCTTGCACAAAAATTTTGTATTTCAAGGCATGTTGAAGGACTTTCACCAAAGGACCATTGCCCGAGAGAAACACTGCGGTATTCTGGAGGTCGGAACCTTCCAGATGATTCTCATACACCAGTTGAATCCCAACAAGCGTCTTTCCCGCCCCAGGCACACCGGTCACAAGCGCAAGATGCAGCTCATTGTTTGCCTTCGCCGCTTGTGCAATGGAAAGCAACTCAGCAATGGTCTGCGGAATGCCGGCGCTCAACGCTCGTTTGATCTGGGGCAATGGCTGCTTGTTCCAGATCGTCCGGGCTGCTTCGATGAGCGAGGGCAGCGGGGAATATTCTGCAGCGATCCAAACCCGCGGATCAATGAGCGGGCCTGCTTCCAATTCAGATGAAAGGGTAAACACATCGACGATATGATCCGGTGAAAGCACAATCACGTTCTCATTATCTGTGATCTGATCCTTGGCCCGTGCAAGAATGAGGAATGAAAGAACACAATACGGTTGAGAGCCCGCATGATAATTTTTCAAATCCCGAGCATACGCCGCAACCTGATCGCTGTGAGCTTGGAGCAGTTGAGCGTAATCCTTGAATTCCAAAACGAAAACACAGGGGCCTAAAATAATGACATCTGGCCGTCGTCCCCGTTCACGGGGCAATTCGTATTCAAAAATAATCGAGTAGTTTCCAATTTCAGGTTTGATCTGGACGAGCTGTTTTAGTTCTCGTTGAAGAATGTCAAACGAATGATCCCACGCGAGAATTTGACTTTGATCTGCCGGAGAATTCATGCATCGTTGATGATGTGCCTGCAATGACGAGAGCCAATCAGATTTAGAGAGCGAGAGAAACGTGTGAATAGATCCGGACCAACCGCAGGGATCGTTTAACGTCATCTGATCAACATCTCAAATTTATTATAATAATAAAGAATGGCAGGACCGATAAAGATTCCTGATGATCTTTTACATCGACAACTCAAGGGTGATTGGGCAATGATCAGACCCCGCAATCTGCGGATGAGAATCTGATTCACCGGGATGATACAACATTTCTGATTCTGTAATTGAATCCTTCAGCCCAGCACTTACAAAGAAATAATCCAAACGCCAACCGAGATTCAATTCCCGGGAATTATTCTGATATGGCCACCGACTGTACCGAACGAGATTGGGGTGTTTATAACGAAATGCATCAACAAAACCCAATCTTTCTAATTCATTCAATTTTTCTCGCTCTTCCGGATAAATACCGACTATGAGTGGTGTCGTTTTTGCGTTGACAAGATCCTTATCCTTATGAGCGATATTGAAATCCCCACAAATAATGACATTTTTCTTTTGGCTCAACAGTTCCTTTACAAACCCGAGAAGTGTATCATAGAACTCAAGTTTGTGAGAGAGCGTATCCGGCGTATCCGGTTTTCCAGCTCCAAGAGGGAAATAAATATTGAGAAGCGTGAACCGGTCATATTCTGCGATGAGGATTCTCCCTTCTTTATCGAACTTCGTTCCTCCAAAATTATCGCTGATTTGCCTGCACTCGATCTTTGAAAGTATACCAACACCGGCAAAACTTCCCTTCTGAACCTCGGAAAAATGGGAATAATATTTTTTGTCGGACCTGATCTCTTGCGGAATATCTAACTCCGGCGTTTTTGTTTCCTGTAGGCAGAGTATGTCAAAATCCACTTGTAATAATTTTATGAACTGTCCAGCTTTGCATCGGGCCCTGAGGCCGTCAACATTCCATGATATTAATTTCAGTTTTTCCATTCTCTGTCGATTGTTTCTGCCGGAATGAAAATTTTGTTATTTTGTTAAGTTGAAACACGCTATCCGGCCCCAAGCCCACCCCCCTTTCCTCACATCCCCCCCCAAAATCTCCCCGTAAAACCGTCCGATCCCCTCCCCCGAAAATCCCGCATCAATTCAAGCCCCATTCGTCAAAATACGCCCAATTTGAGCCCCATATAATCCCCTTTAGCGGGCCATGGAAGCCCCAAAAACGGCCTCTTTTTCCGGGATCGGACATAAACCCATCCGGCCCCGGTTTCGGCCCGCAAAACGCGTTTATGAGAACGTTTTATTTCGTCCGATTGCAAAAATACGGCTTATTTAGGCTTGGATTGAAACGGAGCCCGATACGGGCTCCGATGATATCCCAAAAAAGGGTCATCCGGGCTCAATCTGGGCCCGGATGGGATGAGGTCGGCAAAGAGACCTGCGGGAAAACAGCAGGATCGGGAGGATGTCCGAAGAGGGTAGGGTCCCCGGAGAAGAAGGCGGATGTTACAGGCGGGCCTTGAGGGAAAACGATTATCCTCTTCTCTCACCAAAAACACACTAACGAGACTCTGGCAGTGGCCGGGATCGTAAGGCCGGAGATCTGTGGAGGAGTGTGGGAAATGAAGATTTACATGGATGTCTGCTGCCTGTGCAGGCCGTTTGATGACCAGACGATGGGGCGTATCCGTCTGGAAGTAACCGCAGTCCAGGAGATCATCCGTCGATGCGCATCGAGAGAATATATTCTGGTCACAAGTGAAGCGATAACAGAAGAGATCTCAAAAATCCCGGATATCTGGAAACGGCTTCGCGTGGAGAAGATTGTATCCGTTGCAATAGAACAGGTACTCATTGACGAGGATATTATAGCCCGTATGCATGAAATCATCGCAATGGGTGGAGGTGCGATGGACTCACTCCATATTGCCTGCGCAGAACGTGCCGGAGCAGTCCTTCTCACTACAGATGACGGTATGATAACATTTTTTAAGATGCATCAGAACATACAGGTACACATAGGAAACCCGGTTACCTGGTTAAAGGAGGAAAACAAATGAGCGCCAGAACATTGCATCAGATCCAGCAGGAAGGACTCGACGTGCTGGTCGAAAAACTTGGTCCTGACGATGCGATCCGTTTCCTCCAGATCTATGAAACAGGCAGCGGTGACTGGACAAAAGACCGGAAAAAGATCCTTGAAAAAGATCCGGATAGAATTATCAAAAGCATCATGGCGCGAAGAAAAAAAGTCCCGGCTCCATGAATACAAACTCCTTTTTTCCCCAGCTTGCGTGGTACGAGGTGGTGACGGGAAATGAAAGTAAAGACACTCCATGAGATTCACGATGAAGGAATGAACGCTCTCTTAAGAACACTCGGGTCCCGGTGCACCAGCACCTTCCGGCTCCATCCGTTCTGGAGGGTCTGCCTGATGTACCACTCACGCCCCCTATCCTAATTCCTCTCCCCCAAAATCTCCCCGTAAAACCCTCCTTTCCGGCCCCCCCTGGAAAATATCCATTTTAATCGCCCCATTCGCCAAAATACGCCAAATTTGAGCCCCATAGAATGCCCATTAGCGGGCCATGGAAGCCCCAAAAACGGCCTCTTTTTCCGGGATCGGACATAAACCCCATCCGGCCCCGGTTTCGGCCCGCAAAACGCGTTTATGAGAACGTTTTATTTCGTCCGATTGCAAAAATACGGCTCATTTGGGCTCTGATTAAAACGGAGCCCGATACGGGCTCCGAGGGTATCCCAAAAAAGGGTCATCCGGGCTCAATCTGGGCCCGGATGGGATGAGGTCGTTGAGGGTATGGGAGGGCCGGACCGGGATTCCTGGAGGATATGGGTGCGGTGCATGAGTACTGATCGGGTAAAACTGTCCCCGGAAAAAAGGGATCACAGGGATGAACCACAATGGTAAGAACCGGTACATGCCTACAGGAAATGAGATATGGACGTCCTTGCCCTGCTCCGGGAACACGAACCGGAAATAAAAAAGCGGTTCGGGGTTGCAACCATCGGCATCTTCGGCTCTTTTGTACGCGGAGAGGAGCGGCCCGAAAGCGACGTGGATGTGCTTGTCACCTTCCGGAAAGGGGAAGAGACGTTCGACAACTATATGGACTGCAAGTTCTACCTCGAAGACCTCTTTTCGCGCAAGGTAGATCTCGTCATGAAGGGTGCGATTAAAAAACGGCTCAGGCCCTACATCCTCGGCGAGGTTGTCTATGCATAGGACAGCCCTTCGGCTCCTCGATGATATCCATGAATCAACAGAAAAAATTGAGAAATATATCCACGGGATCAGTTTTGATGAATTCACGTCCGGTGAGATGAGGAAGGACGCCGTTATCCGGAATTTAAAAGATCATTGGAGAAGCGATCAAGAACCTGCCGGCGGGGCTTAAAGAAAAATACCCGAAGACCGACTGGAAAAAGATCGCCGGTTTCCGCGATGTTCTCACCCATGCCTATTTCGGGATCAAACCCACGATCCTGTGGGATAACGCCACGAACAAATTACCCCTCCTCAAAAAAGAGATCCGGCAGATCTTCAAAAACGAAGAATCGCGAAAGTAACCGGGATCGATAAAGATTCGGATCACCTCCCGGGGCCTATCACCCGGTCCCCACTCAATCATATCTGCACCCTCCCCCTTTTCCCGATGCCTTAATATACCTCCCATACCAACACTACCATGTATCTTACAATGCAAGATACTGTGCAACACAACTGAGAACACCGGCCGGTGACCGGGCGCAAAGGGGAATCATAACGGGGATGCCATGAATATCCAGTTCAAAAAAGGAGTGCTCGGGATCTGCGTGCTCTGTGTGCTTGCAAAAAAAGACTGTTACGGGTACGAGCTCGTGGACGAGATCTCAAAAAAGATCGACATCGCAGAAGGCACCATCTACCCGCTGCTCCACCGGCTCAAAGACGAAGGCCTGGTAACCACCTACCTGCAGGAATCCGGTGAGGGCCCCCCACGGAAATATTACCGGCTGACCGACGCGGGAAGGACAAAAGAACACGAACAGCGCGATGAATGGATTCACTTTGCTGCATCCGTCAATGCGCTCCTTGAGGAGAGATCACATGGTGACAACTGAAAAAGAATACCTGGACACGCTCAGGGACCGGCTTACCGGGTATCTCACCGGTGAGGACCTCGATGAAATCCTGGAAGAATATGCCGGGCATTTTGCCATCGGGAAATCCCGGGGCCGGACCGAAGAGGAACTCTGCCGGGCGCTGGGCTCGCCAGAAGATGTTGCAAAAGAGATCCGGGCCGCGTACCTGATCCATAAGGCAGAGCAGACCAAGAGCGCCGGCACGATCTGGCGGGCAACCCGGGCAACGACTCACATTCACGGCCTTAACTTCGTTGCCGTGCTCGTGCCGTTTATCCTCTTTGCCGTGGTCTTTGGCCTGGTCTTTATCGCCGGCCTTGCACTGATCTGCGGAGGAGCAGTCCTGCTCCTTTTGGCACTCATCAAACTGCTGGGACTTTCGCTCACTCTTCCCTGGCACCTCTCCCCGGCACCGGGGGTTCTTACCTCCCTTGGGCTCTTTATTGCCGGTATCATCGTCGTGGTCCTGGACATATGGCTGGCACATTTCTTCGGCCGCCTGACCATCCGGCACCTCAGGAATAAACTCCCGGCAAAAAAAGATGCAGGATTCTTTTCGCCGCAGCAGGCAATCCCCCAAACTATTGCGATTGGCAGGGACGGTGCATCGGCACTCGACCTCCAGGTGCACCTCAGTGCCGGCCAGCTCACCCTCGGAGAAGGTGCCGGGGACCCGGTCCTGATGAACCTGACTGCCGGCAACGGGAGCAGCACGGGCCCCCTGGCGTATTCCGCCTCTATGGACGGCACAACAAAAAAAGTCTGGATCTGGAACCGCCACGGTTGTTTCTGGTGGTCCGGACACGACTGGCCCGCAAACGAACCGGCGTACACCTGGGATATCCGGGTAAGCCGGGATGTCCCGGTCGCGATTGACGCAAAAAACCACGCCGGCCGTACCCGTCTTGCCCTTGGGGAGCTCAACCTCTCTTCCCTGACCGTCAAAAACAGCGTCGGCGAGACACAGATCGACCTTACCGGGTACCATGGCGGGGATTTCAACGCCACCATCAAAAACGGTGTGGGGGAGCTGACCCTGCGTATGCCAAAAGACGCTCACCTGAGTGTAGAGATCCACGGGGGCATCGGGGCCACGAATGTGCGGGGCTTTGTGGTAAACGGGAATGT